>OHCY01000014.1_pt1 | contig 193075 bp, 141 predicted proteins | sample 1566951 | NCBI WGS metagenome assembly OHCY01 (sample SAMEA3879548, study PRJEB24766) | human gut metagenome | biome: human-associated habitat; feature: feces | place: USA | collected 1985/1987
GCGGTACGCGAGCTGGGTTCAGAACGTCGTGAGACAGTTCGGTCCCTATCCGGCGTGGGCGTAGGATATCTGAGAGGAGCTGTCCTTAGTACGAGAGGACCGGGATGGACGGGCCGCTGGTGCATCGGTTAGACTGCCAAGTCTACGGCCGAGTAGCCAAGCCCGGAAGGGATAAACGCTGAAGGCATCTAAGCGTGAAGCCCCCCTTAAGATGAGATATCCCATTCGAAAGAAGTAAACCCCCTTGAAGACGACGAGGTAGATAGGGCAGAGGTGGAAGTGCAGCAATGCATGGAGCTGACTGTTACTAATCGGGTGAGGGCTTGACCAAGAATCGCAGGAAGAATGAATCTCAAGGAAATGTCAACATGTATGTAGTTTTGAAGGTACAGTAAAAACCAGCTATCATCTAGCTGGTTTTTTTGTGTGCAAAAATCTATAGAAAGGAATGTCTGAAACTTCTGACCATGTACATAGAAAATTATAGAAAGTGGGATTAAAAATATATTGTCTTGCAGGAAAATAGGTTTTAAAATTATAAGCAAAATTTATAGAATCTATTAATCCTCTAAAATAATACATCTTAATCCAGCCCATCAGAGTGTGAAATCATGCTGAACTGTCTTAAATGCATTATTTACGAGGACTGCTATAATAGAAACATATATGGGAGGGTTTTTCATGAAGATTTATGTAAATGTAAATGCTGGTCATGATGGTAATGGTACAGAACAGATGCCGTTTCGTCATATTAATGATGCAGCAAAAATTGCACAGCCGGGGGATGAAGTTTGGGTAGCTCCTGGAGTTTATCGGGAATATGTAGATCCTGTTCATGCGGGTAGAGAGGATGCCAGAATTACTTACAGGAGTGTAGAGCCTCTTGGGGCAGTTATTACCGGAGCAGAACGAATTCAGTCATGGGTTCCTTATAAGGAAAACGTATGGGTATGCCGTGTTGCGAACAGTCTTTTTGGCAACTATAATCCATATACAACTATGGTATATGGAGACTGGTATTTTGCTAAAGCTGACAAACATACAGGATGTGTATATCTTAATAACCGAGCACTTTATGAGGCTGGAAGTGTAGAGGAATGTATTAAAGCCGAGGTTTATGAGTGTAGTTGGGTTCCGGAGGAATCTACTTATAAATGGTACACAGAACAGGATCAGGAAAAAGATGAGACAGTAATTTATGCGAATTTTCATGGAGCAGATCCAAATGAGGAAAATGTAGAAATTAATGTACGCCGTGAATGCTTTATGCCATCAAAAACAGGTGTTGGATATATCACAGTCAGTGGTTTCGTAGTTACAAAAGCAGCAACTACCTGGGCACCGCCTGCAGCTTATCAGGATGGCATGATCGGGCCTCACTGGAGTAAAGGATGGATCATTGAGGACTGCGAAATTTCTAACAGCAAATGTGCAGGAATTTCTCTTGGAAAATATTATGATCCGGAAAATGATCATTATTTTACTAATAAATATGTTAAGAGTCCAACTCAAATGGAAAGAGACGCGGTATGCCGTGGACAGTATCATGGCTGGCTTAAGGAAAAAGTAGGAAGTCATATTATCCGCCGAAACAATATCCACCACTGTGAGCAGGGTGGTATTATCGGGCGTATGGGTGGTGTATTCAGTATTATTGAGGATAATCATATTCACCATATCAACAATATGATGGAATTGGGCGGAGCAGAAATTGCCGGAATTAAAATGCATGCTGCAATTGATGTTATTATGAGAAGAAATCATATTCATCATTGTACTATGGGAATCTGGTGTGATTGGGAAGCTCAGGGTACACGACTTTCTCAGAACCTGCTCCATGACAATCAGCGTCCGGCATTTGCTAAACAGTTGAAAGGTGGTATGATGTGCCAGGATATTTTTGTTGAAGTAGGTCATGGTCCTACTCTTATTGATAACAATATCCTTTTATCAGATGCCAGCCTGCGTTTTGCTACTCAGGGTGTTGCTATGGTACATAATCTGATCTGCGGTGCTTTAACTTGTGTAGGCGAAGGAACCAGTTGGCGTTATACACCATATCATATGCCTCATCGTACAGAGGTTATGGGATTTATGACTATACTTCATGGAGATGATCGTTTCTATAATAATATTTTCGTCCAGAAATGGCCTTCAGAAGATTTTATTACAATGCATGATTCTGATGATGGATTTGATTCTGAAAACAGAAAAGTCGGAACCTGGATGTTTGATGAGTATCCAACGTATGATGAATGGATTTCACAGTTTGATTTTACAAAACCTGCAGACATGAAGAAACTGGAATCAGTTCATTTTGATCATTTACCGGTATGGAGTGAAGGAAATGTTTATCTTGATGGTGCAAAGGCATGGAAACATGAGAAAAATGGGTTCGTTTCTTCTGAGAATGTGAAGGTAGAATTAACAGAGAAAGACGGAAAATATTTCCTGGATACAAATATATATGAGATTCTTGAAGATTTCTCCGGACGTATGATCAATACAGAAGTTTTGGGAAAAGCTTTTGAGCCGGAAGAATTCTTCGAAAATCCGGATGGAACACCGATAACATTTGATACCGATTACTTTGGAGGACACAGAGGTGCCAAGGTAATTCCCGGACCTTTTGCAGAGAAGGAAGACGTTGGGAAAAACGTTAATATATGTACTGCATTTTAAACGAATTAAGTAAGTTATCGGATACAATTGTGAATCTACGCCTGAGTGAGCAGTAATATAATTGTTACTGTTCACACACCACTATTCCGCGAGGTGTTTTGGCATGAATATGCCAAAATCCCGAGACATACAAGCCAAAATTCCATTGCCGCAGGCAATCTGGAATGAATTTTGGCTACGTTACTGTGAACGGAGTGAACAGTAACACAATTATTTTTTTAGAATTGCTATAATCCCGGAGTACATTTCCATAACAAAAAATGCTATAATATCAGGGACAGCAAATTATAAAGATATCTATCAGGAGATTTAAACAGACAATGAATCAGAAAGCATATAAAGCACTTGAATATTATAAAATCATCAATATGCTGACAGACAAGGCTTCCTCTTCCATGGGAAAAGAAATCTGCCGGAAGCTGGAGCCATCCACAGATATTGATGAAATCCGACATATGCAGACTCAGACCAGAGATGCACTTACCCGTCTTTTCCAGAAAGGAAATATTTCCTTTGGCAGCGTCAAAGATGTGCGTGGTTCTCTGAAACGTCTGGAAATCGGAAGTTCTCTGGGGATTGGTGAACTTCTTGCCATCTGCAGCCTTCTTGAGAACACCAATCGTGTCAAAGCTTATTCCAGAAGTGAGCGCGGTGATTCTCTCCCGGACTCTCTGGACGGGATGTTCGAGGCACTGGAACCACTGACTCCTCTTACAACAGAGATCCGCAGATGCATCCTCTCAGAAGATGAGATCAGTGATGATGCAAGCAGCAACCTCCGCCAGATTCGAAGAAACATGAAGATTACCGGAGACAGGATCCATACACAGCTCTCCTCTCTTGTAAACGGAAGTGCCCGCAATTATCTGCAGGATTCCGTTATTACCATGAGAAACGGACGCTACTGCATTCCGGTCAAGGCAGAATACAAAGGACAGGTTCCGGGTATGGTACACGATCAGTCCTCCACAGGTTCTACTTTATTTATCGAACCTATGGCAATCGTAAAACTAAATAATGACATCCGCGAGCTGGAACTGGAAGAACAAAAAGAGATTGAAGTGATCCTTTCCACCCTGAGCCAGCAAACTGCAGAACAGACCGACTCTATCCGCGCAGATCTTAATATCATGGTACAGCTTGACGTCATTTTTGCCAGAGCATCCCTTGCCATGGATATGAATGCAACAGAACCAATCTTCAATGATGAAGGACGCATCCGTCTGAAACAGGCACGCCACCCTCTCATTGATAAGAAGAAAGCTGTTCCCATTGATATCCGTCTCGGCGATGATTTCGACTTGCTTGTTATCACCGGTCCGAACACCGGTGGTAAAACTGTATCTTTAAAGACTGTCGGACTTCTCACTCTCATGGGCCAGTCCGGTCTTCATATTCCCACACTGGACCGCTCAGAGCTTGCACTGTTTGAAGAAGTTTATGCTGATATCGGTGATGAACAGAGTATTGAACAGTCATTAAGTACATTCTCCTCACATATGACCAACGTGGTTTCTTTCCTGAAAAAAGCCAACCGTCACTCTCTTGTCCTTTTCGATGAGCTTGGTGCAGGTACAGATCCGACAGAGGGTGCTGCCCTTGCCATTGCGATCCTTTCCCATCTTCATGAACAGGGAATCCGCACTATGGCAACCACCCATTACAGTGAGCTGAAGGTATATGCACTCTCCACCTCAGGTGTAGAAAATGCCTGCTGCGAATTTGACGTGGAAACGCTCCGCCCGACCTACCGCCTGCTGATCGGTGTTCCCGGGAAAAGTAATGCATTCGCCATTTCTTCCAAGCTTGGACTTCCGGACTATATCATCGATAAGGCCAAAGAACAGATCAGTGAACAGGATGAATCTTTCGAAGATGTTCTCAGTTCCCTGGAAAGCAGCCGTATAACTATTGAAAATGAACGCCGCGAGATTGAACAATATAAACAGGAAATTGCCTCTCTGAAATCCGAAATGGAATCCAAGCAGGAGAAGTTGAACGAGCAGCGAGACCGCATCATCCGTCAGGCCAATGAGGAAGCTCATGCAGTTCTCCGCGAAGCCAAGGAATATGCAGACCAGACTATGAAGATGTTCCACAAATTCCAGAAAGACCATGTGGATCTCTCTGCTGTGGAAAAAGAACGCCAGAATCTGCGCAAACATATGAATAAAGCAGAGAAAGGCATGACTCAGAAAACTGCTGCAAAGAAACCGAAGAAGGAACTCACAGCCAAAGATATCTCCCTCGGCGATGCAGTTAAGGTTCTCAGCATGAATCTTAAAGGTACTGTCAGCAGCCGTCCGGACAACAAAGGTTTCCTCTTCGTGCAGATGGGTATCATCCGTTCCAAGGTTCACCTCTCTGATCTGGAACTGATCGATGAAGCAGAGATCACCACACCAACCATGCAGCGTACAGGTGCAGGTAAAATCCGCATGTCAAAAGCAGCCCATGTATCCACAGAAATCAACCTGCTTGGCAAAACGGTAGATGAAGCAGTTGCAGAGCTTGACAAATATCTGGATGATGCTTATATCGCTCATCTGAAATCTGTCCGTATTGTCCATGGTAAAGGAACCGGCGCTCTAAGAAAAGGTGTACACAATTATCTGAAGCGCCAGAAGCATGTGGAATCCTTCCGCCTTGGAGAATTCGGCGAAGGAGATGCAGGTGTTACTATTGTAGAATTTAAGAAATAGGAGGGACCGCCATGGTTTCCAAACAGAAAATCCTTATTGTTGATGATGATAACAATATCGCAGAGCTTATTGCCCTGTATCTTACCAAAGAATGCTTCGAGACAAAAATCGTAAATGACGGAGAAGAAGCGTTAAGGGAATTTGCCTCCTTCCGCCCGGATCTGATCATTCTGGATCTGATGCTTCCGGGAATTGACGGTTATCAGGTATGTCGTGAAATCCGACATACCTCTGATGTTCCCATCATTATGCTTTCCGCAAAAGGCGAAACCTTTGACAAGGTTCTCGGACTTGAACTGGGTGCAGATGACTATATGATCAAACCCTTTGATTCCAAGGAACTGGTTGCCCGTGTACGTGCTGTCCTGCGCCGTTTCCAGGTTAAGCAGCCATCGCCTTCTTCCAGTGAAAAATGTGTTACTTACCCGGATCTGACCGTTAATCTGACAAACTATTCAGTCACATACATGGGTCGTCAGGTTGATATGCCGCCAAAGGAACTGGAACTTCTCTATTTCCTTGCAGCATCACCAAACCAGGTATTTACCCGCGAGCAGCTTCTGGATCATATCTGGGGTTACGAATACATCGGTGATACCCGTACTGTAGACGTTCATATCAAACGTCTTCGTGAAAAGATCAAAGACAATCCTCACTGGTCCATTGCCACCGTATGGGGAATCGGATACAAATTTGAGGTAAAAAATCCATGAAACAGCATCATCTTTCCACAAAATTCCTGAGATTTTATATTCTCATCGGGATTTTGGGATTTTTCCTCATAACCCTCGGCGGTTCTTATATGGTGGAAAAGCATCTGGAACACTCTTTAAGTGCCGCACTCTATACAGAAGCGCACAATATTGCATCTAACGAAGCAGTTAAAAGCAATATCTCTTCCAGTACAGTAGATACTCTTCAGGAACACTTATGTGCAATTTCCGATTTTCAGGATGCTGTATTGTGGATCATCAACAGTAACGGTGAAATCATTGTAAGTACACAGAAAAATATTGACGTCCGGGATCCAATCCCACTGGAAGAATTCGATGCTTCCAAATGGGGAAGCAACTATTATCAGATTGGAAAGTTTTATGGTTTCTTTAAAACAGATCATTTGAGTGTTATTGCCCCGATCACCTCTGATATGGAAACCAAAGGTTACGTGGCAATCCATTATTCGATGACAAACCTTTATCAGAGCCGAAGCAGTATTCTTTTTATCATGCAGGTAATCTTTCTCCTGTGCTATGCAGCCACCAGTCTTCTGCTCTGGGCTTACAGCCACTACATACGTAAGCCCCTGGCCAGGATCATGAAAGGTGCCAGTGAATATGCAGGAGGTAATCTTGCATATAAAATAGACGTTACTTCTGATGATGAAATGGGATATCTTGCCAAAACTCTGAATTATATGTCCGATGAACTGAACAAAAACGGAGAATATCAGCGTAAATTCATTGCAAATGTCTCTCATGATTTCCGTTCTCCTCTTACCTCCATCAAGGGATATGTCAATGCCATACTGGACGGTACCATCCCATATGAAATGCAGGAACGGTATCTGAAAATCATCGCTTTTGAATCTGAACGTCTTGAAAAACTCACCCGCAGTCTTCTGACTCTGAATGAACTGGATATGAAAAAACGGATGATGCACATCCAGCGTTTTGATATCAATGATACCATCAAAAACACAGCAGCTACATTTGAAGGCATCTGCACCAGCCGCCAGATCCGTCTGGAGCTGCTTCTCTCCGGACATGAACTTTATGTCAGAGCTGATATGGAACAGATTCAGCAGGTCCTTTACAACCTTCTTGATAATGCCATTAAATTCAGCAATGATAATTCTTCTGTTCAGATTGAAACAACTGTAAAAGGTGGTAAGGTCTTTGTTTCTGTAAAAGATTACGGAACCGGCATTCCCAAAGAAAGTCTGGGCAAAATCTGGGATCGTTTCTACAAGATTGATGCTTCCCGAGGAAAGGACCGTAAAGGCACCGGACTCGGACTCTCTATAGTCAAAGAGATCATCAATGCACATAACCAGAATATTGATGTGATCAGTACAGAAGGTGTGGGAACCGAATTTATCTTTACTCTGGAGAAAACGAAATAAATTTCTTTCACTTGAAAAATATTGTCTTAAATATACCTGTAACAACCCTCTTACCTGGAGCGTGTCTGAGAGGACTGCTATAAAAAATACCGTAACAAAAGTATATAGCATTTACTTTTATTACGGTATTTTTTTATTCTATGGCAATCCTCGTAAATAATGCATTTAAGACATTTCACCCACCTTAACTAAACGGTGTTCTCAGCATTCTGTCTTCATTTACGAGATAGATTCCTCTCGGTGTGATCCTGATTTCAGGAATCACAGGAAGTGCCATAAATGACAGGGTGATAAACGGATCAAATCCTTCTTTCGCTCCCATCTCATGGGCCTTCGGAATCATTTTTGCAAGTGCTTCATTTACACTCTCGTAGCCGGCATCGCTCATCAGTCCCATGACAGAAAGTGGTAAGGTTCCATAAATCTCTCCATTGCATACCAGAGTATAACCACCTTGCGTCCGCATCATTTCTTTTACAGCAATAGCCATATCACGATCATTATCTCCTACTACAATAATATTGTGGGAATCATGAGAAACACTGGAAGCAATGGCTCCGCCGCGGATTCCATAGCCTTTTATAATGCCCACTCCCATCTTGCCCGTATTCTTATGACGCTCGATCACTGCAATCTTCTGATATTCCCCGTCCGGAGCAAAATATTTCTCACCATCCGATTCTATCCATGGAACCTCTTCCAGAACATCCTTTGTCACAATCTGTTTTTCAAGCATCTGAATCACTCTTGCCTTTGTTCCCGGATGTTTCAGTTTCAGACGTTCCTCACTGAACCCAGATACATGAACTGTATTTTTCAGATATGGAGGACATGGTTTCAATTCTGCTTTCTCATCTTTAATGATCTTCTTACCACAATGATATACATCTACAACATTCAGATCTGTCACATTATCCAGAATTACAAAGTCTGCCTGCCTTCCGGGAGCGATCATACCAAGTCTGTATAAACCATAGCATCTTGCAGGCTGGATCGTCGCCATCTGCAGTGCTTTCTCAACCGGGAGTCCAAGCTGTACAGCCCGCTTCACATTATAATTGATATGCCCCTCTTTACGGATTTCTTCGATATGCTTATCATCCGTACAGAAGCAGAAACTGGAAGTATCTGTATGGTGTTCCACAATCCCCTTCACAATAGCATCCAGATTTCTCGCTGCACTTCCCTCACGTATCAGTACCTGCATTCCATTTCTTGCCTCAGCCATTGCATACTCATAATCCACACACTCATGATCTGTGTCAATTCCGCCAAGTACATATGCAGCCAGATCCCCAGGTGCCAGAAACGGTGCATGGCCATCCTTCACTCTGTCCTGAAACAGCTGAAGCTTTTCATGCATGGCAACACTTCCGTTAATCACAGAAGGCGCATCCATCACTTCACCCAGTCCCAGAATCCTCGGATGTTCCAGATATCCCTTCATTTTTCCTGCTGTAAGAATACACCCGTTATCATCCACATGAGTCGCCGGAACACAGGAAGGCATCATCACATATACATTCGCCGGTGCATCTTCTGTCTGATCCAGGATATAATCAATTCCATCCGTACCGGATACATTTGCAGACTCATGAGGATCTACAATAAATGTTGTAGTTCCACACTGTGCAGCCTGCCGGACCAGCTCACCCGGCGTCACCAGAGTAGATTCCAGATGCAGATGACTGTCGATAAATCCCGGACAGATTACTTTTCCTTCCAGATCAATCTCTGTCTCTCCTTCGTATGTACCGACTCCGATCACAATTCCATCTGCAACAGCCACATCACCATCAATAAATTCTCCTGTACCAGAGCTGAACACACGCCCATTTTTAAACACCAGCTCAGCCTTCTCAATACCTCTTGCCATCTGCGAATACCTGCGATACATCTCAAGTTCCATAAAAAAACCTCCCTTCACACCCTTGAAAGCCCTCCTGCGCCACACATTCATTATTACAGTAAAGCTTCCAATATATTATCATATTTACTTGTTTTTTCAGACTTTTTATTATCCTAATCAATTTTTTCTATATATTTCATTATATATTATCATCTGTCTTTTTAATTTGCAACCTGTTTTTTCTTTACCAAAGCAACTTTCCATCAACTTTTAACGGCTTTACAAAAAGGCTGCCGGATATCTCCTGCAGCCTTTTCATATCACTTACATCTCTATATTTACATCATATAATCTTTGATCACATCATGATCTCTGAGTACTTTCTCGACCACAGTTCCCTTAACAGCTTTCAAAAGCGGTTTCTTCAGCATATCCAGTGGTCCCGGAAGTTCGATCTCCAGTGGAGATTTTCCATCCATCAGCTTCACACTGCTATCCAGTAATTCTCTGATATCATAAACACTGCCCCATACTTCCGGCACACCTCTGTCAACACCAAGAAGTCCATATACAGCCTCCATAGCAGTTCTTACGGAATATTCAGTAGTAAATACAGTATCTCTTGGTGTATCGGCAAACTGTCCGAGGAATGCGAAGTTTACACAGCCATCCGGAATAACATCAGGTCTGTCACCCTTTGTTCTCGGCATAAAGAATGCTGTAATATAAGGCATCATGGTCGGTACACAAACTGCACTGTTCTCAGCCATGTCTTCAATCTGGTCAACCGGAACGCCAAGATGATAGAGCCACTCTTCTGTGATTTCCTTACCTGTACACTCCTTCATAGGCTTCTTGATATAATCACCAGGTACATCTGTAAACAGACCATATACCCATACACAAACCTTGTCTTTGTCCTGATCCTTGAACTGTCCCTGTCTGTTGATCGTCCAGCTTAATAACCAGCTGGAATCCTGACAGCTTACAATACCGCCTGTAACAACCTTGCCTGTTCTCGGATCACGTTTGCAGATATCTGTAATATAAGGAATGATCTTATCATCCAGAGTAGTCACTGTTGCTGACTCCCAATTTGTCTTAGCAATATCAGAACAGAATTTCTCAGGATGTCCGAAGGACGGATCCTGTTTTGCGATATTTTTCCAGAGACTCCAGCATCCACTTGTACGAACTTCTGCATCTCCGTTCGGTGCATGATTCTGATCGCCATAGATGGTTCCCTCTGTACAGCTTCCGTTTGTCACAAATACAAAGTCGTTTTCTGTAAGAACAATTCCCTTTTCTACGCCATTCACCTTACACTCGATTGCTTTTGCAATCTTCTTATTGCCTTCAAACTCAAAGAGTACGTTTGTAACCTCTGTATTGAACTGGAATTCAACGCCTGCTTCTTCCAGATATTTCTGCATTGGCAGAATCAGGGATTCATACTGATTGTATTTAGTAAATTTCAGGGCGCTGAAATCCGGAAGTCCGGAAATGTGATGAATAAATCTCTGGAAGTACAGTTTCATTTCCAGTGCACTGTGCCAGTTCTCAAATGCGAACATGGTTCTCCAGTATAACCAGAATGTGGAATCAAATACTTCATCGTCAAATACATCTTCAATTGTCTTGTCGTAAAGATCTTCATCCTTTGTCATGAACAGCTTCATGATCTCCATGCAGCCCTTCTGGCTCAGATTGAATTTACCGTCTGTATGAGCATCCTTACCTCTCTCTTTTGTTGCACGACAGAGAGAATAGTTGGGGTCTTCCTTATTCAGCCAGTAATATTCATCAAGTACAGATACACCAGGTGTTTCAATGGATGGAATACTTCTGAAAAGATCCCATAAGCACTCGAAATGGTTTTCCATCTCACGTCCCCCACGCATCACATATCCGCGGCTCGGATCAAAGATACCGTCACATGCACCGCCTGCAATATCCATTGCTTCCAGAATGTGGATATTCTTTCCGGGCATCTGTCCGTCACGTACAAGGAAACAGGCTGCTGCAAGAGAAGCCAGTCCGCTTCCTACGATATAAGCATGTTTATCATCTACGCCTTCCGGCTTTCTCGGACGTGCAAATGCTTCATAGTTACCGTTTGTATAATAAATTCCCTTACTGTTTTTCTCATATTTTCCACGTTCTGTATTGCGATATTCACTTGTATTATGAAGTGCGTCATAATCTTCTTTTTTCTTTGTCTCAGCTGTTTTATACTTCTTTCCTGCTGCCACTGCTGCCACGCCTGCTCCAACTGCCAATGCGGATATAAGTCCTAAACCTTTATTTTTACTCATAATACACATCCACCTTTCTTGAATTCTTCTTTAGAAGTTCTTTCAGATTCGTTATCTTAAATGCTTTTTACTCTCTGCTTTACCCATTTCCCGGAAACTCTTTTCGCCTGCCGGAAATCTCTTGATCTCCCGGCAAGACATCTTCATGACTTTTACATTCTTATCTGTATGTTTCCCATATCATAAGCATTTCATCCGTCTGAATGATTTGTTTGTTGCTATGGCTGTATATTAACAGTTAAAATATGATTCTACAATTTACAAAAGCCGCCGAATGATAAGTTTTTTATCACCCTGCAGCTTTTGTAAAGAATTTTTATATGATTATTTTTCCATATTATTTTTCTGAAAGTTATGAATGGATGTAGTCACTGTATCGTGAAGCGTCAGATCCATCATTCTTACCAGATCTTCAATATTTTCTTTCATTCCTTCCCTGATCCACTCAAGCATGATTCCCACAAAACCATATTTATAGAAGTCTGCAATAAATTTCTTATCCTCTTCTGTGATATTCAGACCCTTGCTTTTTTCTTCCACCACACCCACGATCAGATCATAGGTTAATTTAAAAAGATAATTTTCTATCCGCTCCCTGTCCACATTTCTGTAAACATTCATAATAAACGGTTTGTTTTCCAGCACTGCCTCAAATATCTGGGTCAGCCCTTCTGTCCAGGACTCAGAAGTCTTTTTGCCCTGAAGGGCTTTTGTCCCATCTTCCACACAGGACCATTCAACCAGATCATAAATATCCTTGAAATGATAATAAAAAGCCATGCGGCTTATTCCACAGTCTGTGGTAATATCTGTTATCGTGATCTTGTCCAGAGGTTTCTTCAGAAGAAGCCGTTTCAGGGATTCTTCCAAAGCTGCTTTTGTGGTATTTGGCATATAACTCCTCCTGTCTGCTTACTGTGATTATTTCCAGTCGTAGTTTCTCAGGTGTCCTTCCAGATTCATGTGGTCAAAATTATTCTGGCGCAGTGCCTCGTACAGAACAATTGCTACGGAATTGCTCAGGTTCAGAGAACGGATATCTCCGATCATAGGGATTCTTACACAGGTTTCCTGATTATTGACCAGAATGTCCTCCGGGATTCCTGCGCTCTCTTTTCCAAACATAATGTAGCAGTCTTCTTCATAATGAACATCAGTATAAGTCTGAGGTGCTTTTGTTGTTGCATAGTAAATTTTTGCCCCGGGATTCTTCTCCAGAAAGTCCTCAAAGTCCAGATATGTAGTTACATCCAGATCTTTCCAGTAATCCATTCCTGCTCTCTTTAAGGCTTTCTCACTTAAGGAAAATCCCAGAGGCTCGATAAGATGGAGTCTGGTTCCTGTTGCCACACAGGTACGGCCGATATTTCCTGTGTTTGCAGGAATCTCCGGCTCATGAAGTACAATATTTAATTTTGCCATTTTGTTTTTATTCCTCTTGTTATTAATCGTCTGTCTTTTCTTAGAAAATTGTCTCTTAAGTTTCCTGCAGTTACTCTTTGAGAAGTTGCTGCAGTTCATCCTCTGCCGGACGTTCCAGATATCGGGCACTGCCGCCACTGTAGAGAAGCCGGTCATTGCCACTGTTTGTCTGACCGATGACCTCTGCCATAAATCCCTCATTGCGAAGTCTCTGTACCAGTGCTTCACCTCCGCGGATTCCAATCAATACTGCTCCATCTGCCTGAAGCTTATATGGATTCAGGTCAAAAATCTCGCACACTTCTATGGTCTCCTGACGAATCGGTACCTTACGGAAGTCTGCTTCCAGTCCTACTTCTGAAGCTTCTGCCATCTTCCAGAGCGCACTTAAAAAGCCGCCCTCACCCATAGCATATAATGCGCTGGCATCTGCCTCCTGCGCAATTTTCCAGACAATACTGCCGGCTCCATAAGCATCCCAAAGTGAAACGCAATTCTGAATAAAACCGGCAGAGAATCTCTCTGCCAGTTTGTCCTTTTTATTTTTTGCTATTACAGAGGTTCCTTTCAGAGCCACCGGACATGCCACCACCAGTTCATCTCCCGGTTTCAGGCATCCGGTTATTTCTGCCCTCAGAGCCTCCATTGCCGCCTGTCCAAGTCTCATTTGTTTTCTCCTGAAAAATTTATTATACAAGCAGAGACAGAACTGTCGGCACTACCATTGCCAGTACCAGAATGATTGCAATAATTGCTGTGATCACTTTACGATTCTTTGGATTAAACATTCCCATTTCTCTTCACCTCTTTAATCTCTATTCAGGTTCTCAAACACATCTTTCGTCACATCTGTCACATGAGCGTTGTTAGTCAGCGGATCACGGTCTGCATAGTCAAACAGCAGTACTTTTCCATCTGCAAATACTTCCACATGTGCATTCTTTGCCACTTTTTCCCGTTTTCTGAAGTCCCATATCTGTCTCTCAAAAGGCTTCTGGTCTCTGGCAAAGCCGGGACGGCTTTTCAGGTTCTCTCTCAGATAGAGATCATATACCATTTGGTCTTTTACCTGATCCACGGAAATCTCCGGCATATCCTCCAGAAATTCCAGCAGAATCTCATATCTTCGCATTCTTGTATGAGAAATGTCACCATAGCCTTTTTCCATGTAAAAACTGCCCAGTCTCTCGTAAATTGAGAAAGCATCCGGGAAAAATTTTTCCAGATATTCAAGTGTATTCTGGAATTGTCCACTATTATAATACACTTCCACCATATTTTCCACAGTTTTCAGCTTCAAAACGTGGTCATAATCCAGCCACTTCGTGGAAAGTACCTCATAAGGCTCCTGTGTTTTGTATACAATACCATATTCCCTGCACATCTCCATCATATGGGAACCCTTTAACACCTTCAAAAAGCCCAGCTGAAGCTGCTGTGGTTTCAGCGCATAGACATCATTAAAGGAATTCCGGAAGCTGTCGTAATCTTCATAGGGAAGTCCTGCGATCAGGTCCAGATGTTGATGGATATTTCCAAAGCTGTGGATTCTGTCAACAATTCCTTTCAGTTTTTCAAAATCCATAGTTCTGTGAATTGCCTTAATCGTATCCGGATTTGTTGACTGTACTCCGATTTCCAACTGAATCAGGCCCGGACGCATAGTGGACATTTCCTGCAGTTCCTCTTCTCTTAACAGATCTGCCGAAATCTCGAAATGAAAGTTTGTTACACCGTTATCGTGTTCATTAATGTATTTCCAGATTGCCATTGCATGGTCATGTTTACAGTTAAAAGTACGGTCTACAAACTTTACCTGCGGAACCTTATTCTCTATAAAAAACTGCAGCTCTTTCTTTACTGTCTCTGTATCTCTGAAACGCAGTTTCTTATCAATGGAAGAAAGACAGTAACTGCAGGAGAAAGGACATCCTCTGCTGCTTTCATAATAAATAATCCTGTTCTTAAACTCAGACAGATCTTTGTAAATGAACGGAATACTGCTTAAGTCCATGATCTGGCGCCATCCATTATGTATGATCTGATCTCCGTCTCTGTAACAGATTCCTGTCATATCTTTCAGGTTCTGCGGATTTTTTTCCACATAATATCCGGCAAGTTCTTTAAATGTTTCTTCACCTTCCCCGACCATAACACCTTTAAATTCTGAGTTTTCTGTCAGGAATTTCTCCGCATCATAAGAAACTTCCGGACCGCCGGCCCAAAAGTCGGCGCCCGGAAGAATCTTTATCAGATCTGCCATCAGTTCTTTTACAAAAGAAAGGTTCCAGATATAACAGGACACGCATACCACATCAGGATGCTCCAGATAAATATCACGCATGATATCATCTTTCTGCTGGTTGATGGTATATTCCTTTAATACAATATGATCTGCGTAATCAGATGCATATGCCTGCAGATCATAAACAGCAAGATTAGAATGAATATATTTTGCATTGCATGCCACTAATAAAATCTTCATAAATCTTTAGCCTTCCAGTGCACTCTTCAGCTCTTCTTTTGAAGTAAGACCTACGAAACGTTTCACTTCCTCACCATCTTTGAACAAGATCAGTGTCGGAATGCTGACTACACGAAACTGCTGTGCAAGTGCCATATTCTGGTCTACGTCTACTTTTCCTACTGCGTATCCCTCTTCTGCCAGTTCTTCTACAACCGGACCCTGACGCATACATGGACCACACCATGTTGCCCAGAAATCTATAAGAACCGGTTTCTCAGATTTTAATACTTCTGTTTCGAAGTTTGCTGTTGTAATCTCTTTTGCCATGATTTATATCTCCTTTGCTTATTCTTTATAAAAATTTGCAATGTAAGTTCTCTGGTTTTATAATATCAACACTATAACCCTGTTAAATTTTCAGTTTTTATTTTAGATTTTTATTTTAAAGATCTTACATACTTCCCTGCATTAATACCTGCCTGTGCTCCCTCATACACAGCTTTCGCCACCTGAAGAAGTCCGCCTGTACAGTCACCTGCCGCATAGAGTCCCGGGATGGTTGTTTCCATATTTTCGTTAACTTTAATGTTTCCTTTTTCCGTAAGTTCAGCTCCCATCTGGCGGGCAATCTCAGTACTGCCTGCAGTTCCCATTGCAATAAATACACCCTCTGCAGGACAGAAATCATTTGCCTGCTGACCTGCTCCTGCCTTTATTTCCTCTGCCTGCACATCAGGTGCAAGACGGATTCCGGATACCAGATCATCGCCCTCTACAGACTGGATCTTCATTGTGTTTACACTGATATTTTCTTCAGATGTAAATTCCGGTTCTTCACCGTTTGTATAAATGGTTACTGTAGAAGCAGTATTAGACAATTCCTTTGCTTCATGCATGGCGAAATCACCGTTTCCAAGAACTGCTACATCCTTGCCTCTGTAAAAGAAAGCATCGCAGATTGCACAGTAGCTGACACCTTTTCCCTCAAATTCTTTAACACCCGGGATCTTCGGTGCAGCGCGCTTACTTCCTGTTGCAAGAATCAGACTCTGAGTCTCGAATTCACCTTCTGTAGTTTTTACCACAAAAGTATCAAACCCGCCGACTCCCAGAACCTGTGCATCCAATATTCGTACGCCCAGTGCTTTCGCCTGAGCGATTCCTGTATCATATAATTCCTGACCGGACAGCGGATGTTCCAGTCCGTAATAGTTTTCTATTTTCTCTGCTTTTTCCAAAGCACCGATCCCATTATTGATCACCAGGGGATCCAGATTTCCACGAACTGCATAAAGCGCAGCGGAAATTCCTGCAGGTCCGGCACCTATGATTATCACTTTTTCCAAATTCTGTCACCTGCTCTCTGTTATTGTTTTCAATATACTGTGATATATCATCGTTACTGTTCACTCTGTTCTCAGTAACTTATTATCAGCTATTGTTACTATACTACGTTTTCTGAAAAAAATCCATGATTTTATTTGGATAATTTTGGTATAATTTGGTTAAATAAGTTTCTCGATTCAGCGACATAATAAATAAAAGCGAAGTGCTGTTCACTCATGAACCATGCATTTCGCTTTTATACATTATTTTGTATGATTTATTTATCCAACCAGAGGATATTTGTCTGTAAGTTCTTTGACGATTGCCTTTGCCTTTTCCTGGCTGCCTTCTTCTTTTAAGGTCATAGCAATTGCTTCTGCAATCTTGTCCATATCTTCCGGTTTCATGCCTCGTGAAGTAACTGCTGCTGTTCTGAGACGTACACCGCTTGTAACAAATGGAGACTGGGGATCATTTGGAATTGCATTCTTATTGCAGGTAATGTTTACTTCATCAAGAAGATTCTCCATCTGCTTGCCTGTAACGCCCAGACTTCTGAGATCTACAAGCATCAGATGATTGTCTGTCCCACCGGAAACAATATCAATTCCTCTCTTCTGAAGCCCTTTGCAAAGTGCCTGCGCATTCTCAACGATCATCTTTGCATAGTCCTTAAATTCCGGCTGAAGCGCTTCTTTGAAACATACTGCCTTGGCAGCGATCACGTGCATCAGAGGACCACCCTGGATTCCCGGAAATACTGCTTTATTAAAGTTAAATTTCTTTGCATTCTCTGCGCTGCTTAAGATCAGGCCGCCTCTTGGTCCACGCAGAGTTTTGTGTGTGGTTGTAGTCACAACGTCTGCATAAGGAATCGGGCTTGGATGCTGTCCACCTGCTACCAGACCGGCGATATGCGCCATATCCACCATCAGATAAGCCCCAACTTCATCTGCGATCTCACGGAATTTCTTAAAATCAATAACTCTGGCATAAGCACTTGCACCTGCTACAATCAGCTTTGGTTTATTCTCAATTGCAATTCTTCTGACTTCTTCATAATCGATCACGCCGTCATCATTTACTCCATAATATACTGGCTTGAAGTAGATTCCGGACATATTTGCAGGGCTTCCATGTGTCAGATGTCCACCGTGGTTCAGATTCATACCCATTACAGTATCTCCCGGCTGCAGCATTGCAAAGAAAACCGCCATATTTGCCTGTGCTCCGGAGTGCGGCTGTACATTTGCATATTCACATCCGAATAATTCTTTCGCGCGTTCAATGGCAATAGTTTCTACCTCGTCTACGCAGGAACATCCGCCGTAAAATCTCTTACCCGGATATCCTTCCGCATATTTATTAGTAAGAGGACTTCCCATTGCTGCCATAACTGCTTTACTTACCCAGTTCTCTGAAGCAATCAGCTCAATATGAGAATTCTGGCGTGCAAGCTCCGCCTCGATCAGGTCTGCGATATCTTTGTCTGTCTTTGCTACGTCGTCGATTGAATACATCTTAGTAATCCTCCTTTGTTATACGCTCAGTAATTATTCCGATTATAACCAATTCTATCCACCGTGTCAATCCTCAAAAGACATTTGTCCGTGTGCCAAAATATTTTATGATATAAATTAGGATACTACATATTATGTTTCTCTGCTGAGCTCTGTAGCAAATAACAGATTCGATTCCATCAAAACGCTTTTTTTATCTGTTTTATCAGTGCATCCACATCTTCCGCTTTCACAAGAAATCTTTCGGTTCCATTGATTTCCAGACTATCATAAGTATCATCATATGCAAAATATTTCAGAGTTACTTCCGGAGCTTCTTCTGTGTTTCTGTGGAATGTTACAGTCAGCACTTCTTCCTTATCTGCTGCATCTTTTGTTTCTTCGACTTCCGAATCAAGCATTATACTTTGAAGCGCCTGATACAATTCAGTAAATTTCTCCTTCTTTACAGTTTTCTTTCCGAATTTATAATCGCTGCCATCCAGCTTCATGGTATAGGTTTTCTTTCCAATGCTCATATCCACACTGTCAAGTGTATCAATATTTACCAATGCCGGAATCTTCAGGATCAAATTAAATGGTTTCAGTTCCAGAAGACTGTTCACTGACTCTTTTGAAAGCAGATAAACAGCCTCTTCGTGTCCTTTTACGCATGCATAATAGTCACCATTCTCATCTGTATTTCCAATAAGAATTGTTGCTGTTGCATCTGCATCCTGCGTTTCTTTTGCTGTGTCATCGTTAACTGTATTTACAAAATCTACTGTAAAATATGTCTTTGTATTATCCAGTCCGGTATCTGTATTTGCTGCATCGACGCCGTTGCTGAGATCAAAAGCAGCCAGCACTCCAAACATTTCATACATATTCTCTGTGTTTACTGTTGCAATCTCATCATACGGATTGGTAATTTCCCAGTAGTCGAAATCCATCTTATAATCTGCCGGTTCCTGTTTGATCTGAAATACTTCTTCGCCGTCCTTCACAATGGAAAATCTGCGAATGGAATAGACAGACATTCTTGGATGTTCTACAGTTTTTAAATCTGTATTTTCTGTTTTATCATCTGTCTGATCAGCAATTTCTTCTTCCACAGCTGCATCTTCTGCTTTTGGCTCTTCTGCAGTCTCAGAGTTTTGTTCTGCTTCATCTGCCCATACAGGACAGGATATAACTGCTGTGCCTGCTGCACCGGCAGTAAACATGGCTGTCATTCCAAGAAGTAATATTTTTTTAATTTTGTTTTTCATGTCTGTGTTCCTCCTGTCCATATATAATATGGTTTTTATTTTATGTTACTTTTCGCAATTGAAACAGAATACTTACTCCGTTCGGTTAAAGTGCAATTTCTACCTCAGCAGGCTTATGTCCTGTCAGTTCTGCACTTCTTGTATCCGGCTGGGATACTCCTGCAAATAAACGGAAATGTTTTCCTGCGATGTAACGATTTCCATCTTCATCAACTATATTCATTGCTTTATTAGAAATTGTAAATTCTACAGATTTCTCTTCTCCCGCTTTCAGAGATACTCTCTTAAATCCGCAGAGACTGTAGTTACGAACTGCAAGCAGAGAATCAAGGTCTTTGATATACACCTGAACAACTTCATCTGTATCTACTGTTCCATTGTTCTTAACAGTTGCTTTTAACACGATATCGGACTCTGCTGATACTTCACCGACAACCTCTGCTTCTGTTACGCAGGTATCACTGTATGTAAGTCCGTATCCAAATGGATAAAGTGCCTCTTTTTCCATATAACGGTAAGTTCTGTTTTTCATAGAGTAATCTGTGAATTCCGGCATTCCTTCCAGGTCTTTATAGAAGGTTATCGGAAGTTTTCCTGATGGAGATTCTTTTCCGAAGAGAAGGTCTGCTATTGCACGTCCGCCTCTTGCTCCCGGATACCATGCAAGAAGGATTCCATTACAGTTATCCTGCGCATAATTCAGGTCAATCGCACTTCCTGCCATCAGAACTACGATGGTAGGTTTTCCTACTGCTGTTACTTTCTCGATCAGTTCTTCCTGTACTTTCGGAAGATGAAGATCAACTTTGTCCCCGGATGCATCACTGTTTCCGGTATCTCCTTCTTCTCCCTCCAGAGTCTCATCAAGACCTACGCAGAGTATGACTACATCGCTGTTTTCCGCTGTAATTACTGCCTCAGAAATTCTGTCCTGATCCCATGCCAGATTTTCAACTTTGTCTTTATATAAATCACATCCCTGAGAGTAAAGGATCCTTACATCGTCACCTGCTTCTTCACGGATTCCTTCAAGAACAGTAATATATTCTGAAGATGTTCCATGATAATTTCCGATGAGAGCGGCACGGCTGTCTGCATTCGGTCCGATCACACCGATAGTATTTACTTTAGATTTATCAATCGGAAGAACTCCGTCATTCTTCAGAAGTACGCAGCTCTTTCTTGCCATCTTAAGAGCTTCATCAATGTGCTCTTTGCACTCTACCACACTATACGGTATCTTATCATATTCACTTCCGTCAAACAATCCCAGCAGGTATCTGGTTGTCAGCAATCTTACTGCAGATTCTGTAATTTTCTCTTCTGTTACCAGTCCATCCTGATAAGCTCCCATCATATGAAGATATGTATTTCCACAGTTCAGGTCACAGCCTGCATTTAATGCCATAGCAGCGGACTGTCTTGGTGTAGAAGTTACCATGTGATGTTCATGAAAGTCACGGATTGCCCAGCAGTCAGAAGTATAATGACCTTCGAATTTCCATTTTCCTCTCAGGACATCTTCCATAAGATATTTATGTGCACAGCAGGGTTCTCCGTTTGTCCTGTTATAAGCACCCATTACAGCCTCAACATCCGCTTCTGTTACAAGCGCTTCAAAAGCCGGAAGATATGTTTCCCACATATCCTTCATGCTTGCCTGTGCATCAAATTCATGTCTGAGCGATTCCGGACCGCTGTGCACTGCATAATGCTTTGCACATGCTGCCGCTTTCATTACAGGTCCGTCACCCTGGATTCCTTCTACAAATTTCACCCCAAGTCTGGACGTCAGATATGGATCCTCACCATAGGTTTCATGCCCTCTGCCCCATCTCGGATCTCTGAAAATGTTTACATTGGGGGACCAGAAAGTAAGACCCTTGTAAATATCTCTGTCTTCTTTTGCAGAATATGCATTGTATTTTGCTCTTCCCTCAGTTGCAATGATGTCGCCAACTTTTTTCATCTCTTCATCGTCAAATACTGCAGCCATCGCAATTGCCTGCGGGAACATGGTTGCCACACCTGCTCTGGCTACTCCATGCAGTGCTTCATTCCAGTAATTGTATGCCGGAACACCCAGTCTTTTCACGGGAGCAGCATCGTATTTTAACTGGGAAGCCTTCTCCAGAAGCGTCATCTGTGATACCAGTTTTTCTGCTTTTTTTCTTGCTTCTGTTCTTTCTTTTCTGTGATCTTTCATTTCAGATCCTCCTGTTTATATAATTTGATAATTATTCAGCAGGTATTAACAAAGCCTCAGCGCAGCCCGCTACTCCTGCATTATGTATTCTGCATTTCTTCTCTGTATTTCGTCGGAGATTTTCCTGTATGTTTCTTAAATGCCAGTGAGAAATAATTCGTATCTCTGTATCCTACCATCATAGCAATCTTTCCAGTCTTGATGCTGGTAGTTTCCAGAAGGCTCTTCGCCTTCTCAATCCTCTTTCTGACAATGTATTCATTACATCCTTCACCTGTAATCCGCTTAAATAATCTGGAGAAATAATTCGGTGTGATATAGAGACTTTCCGCAATGCTGGAAACCGAAATATCCTCTGCAAGATGCTCATCTATATAGTGTCTGGCATTGGAAATGGTATAATGTACATCCTCTTCATCATTTTCAATGAGCTGCTCAATAAACATTCTCGTAATCTCACAGGCCTCTTCTTTTCCTGCTGATGACAGACTCTTGGAGAGTGCATCCAACTTTCCTTCTTCCACCTCACACGATACTTCCATGTAGGAAAAAATCAAAGAGGAGGCAATCTCGAAACAACATCTGCGCACAGCAGAAGGGGAAAGATTATAGGATTCTGTTGCCTTAGTAAAGGTATTAAATGCCTTTAGTACATAATCTGGAGTTCCTATATTGGAAATCATGATATTTCGCAGTTCTGCATAGATTTCCCAGAAGATTTTCTTCTTGTTCTGAGCCCCCATCGTCTGTATAATGTCCTGAATATTCTTTTTTTCATGTTCCAGAAGATATCTGGCATCATTGTAGGAAATTGCCAGATTTTCAAATCCTTGCACAGCACTTCCAACCGTAATCTTTGGTTTATATTCAAATTCATCCTTCAGCACATCCGACAATTCTTCAATCTGTTCCAGAACGCTGTCGTCATCATCCTTTTCAAAACAGACAATCGCAATCGTACCGTCATCATCTACAAATGTGATTCCTCTGTTTTGGGAATCCACCATGCTCATGCAGACATTTTTAACAGTCATTGCACGGAATTTTCCGTCATTCTGCTGTTCTGTATACATTCCCTGTTCCAGAAGAATCAGGCTCATTTTCTGCTTAATATCAAACTGAAAATCTTTCTGGAGAATATACAACTGCATCTCTTTATCTGCTTTTGTATGCACCAAATTTCTCATGCACTGCTCCAGTCTCATCTGCACTACAGAGCCTTGAGAGCGCCATACTCTGGCCTGATTCTGCTCTTTGTTTTCCTGCTCTTTCAGTTCTTTTATCTGCTTTTCTATCGCATTGAAAAGATCATCTTCATCAATCGGTTTCAGGAAGAAATCCTGCGCCTGAAGCCGCAGGCTCTCTCTTGCATACTCAAAATTATCAAAGCCTGTAAGCACGATCACACGCAGTTCAGGTACTGATTCTCTGGCCGCTTTAATCAGTTCCAGTCCTGTCATTTCTGTCATCTGGATATCTGTAACCATAATTTCAGGACCTTCTTCTTTAAGAATCTTCAAAGCCTCGTTTCCTGACGCAGCAGTAAATACGTCATCTACTCCCAGTTTCTTCCAGTCTATGGCATTTTTCATCCCTATGCGTATCATCTTTTCGTCATCAACAATCAGTACTCTATACACACGTCCACTCGCCTCCCGCTGTGTTCTTTTTGATTTCTGTCTGATATGGCAGATGGATCACGACAGTTACTCCACCCGAATCATTCTTCTGGTAATTAAGACCATATCCCTCCCCAAAAAGAAGTTCAATCCTCTTGTTTACGTTTCGCACTCCATATCCGAAGGAATCCTCGTATCTGGAGAGCTGTTCATTCATTTCATCTATCTGTTCCTGACTCATTCCTGTGCCTGTATCTGATACCTTTATGATAACTTCATCCTCATTTTTATATGCTGTAAGATAAAGTGTACCTGTTTTTCCCTCTTTTACTTTCATTCCATGATAAATGGAATTCTCTACCAGTGGCTGCAGGGTCAGCTTCGGTATCAGGCTTTCTTCCACCTGAGATTCTACAACAATCTCACTTCCGATAATGTTGTCGTATCTCATGTTCTGGATAATCATATAATTCCTGATATGCTCTACTTCTTCTCTGATCGTGATCACGTCATGTCCTTTGCTGAGACAGATCCTGTAATATTTCGCCAGCGCCTTTACCATTGTGGAAATCTCTTTATTTCCTTCGGCAATCGCCTGCCAGTGGATACATTCCAGTGTATTATAAAGAAAATGCGGCTGAATCTGCGACTGAAGGGCATTAAAACGGATCTGCTCCAGCTGATGCTGTTCCAGTTTTACCTGTTCCATCAACACCTCGATTTCATCCATCATAGAGTTAAAACCAATTGCAAGCTTGGCAAAATCCTCGCCCATATTGTCAACATTGATCCTTGTTCTCAGGGAACCTGTCGCAACATAATCCATCTTAGATACTACCTTATTAAGGGGCTGATACATTTTCCTGACCAGTGCTCTTATAATAATGCTTACTATGATCAGCACTATGATCAGAACCAGAATCACAACAACCATTATATGGAATCCTGATTCCATCAGTTTATAAAAAGAAATCGAACTGACTACATAATAATTCCAGTTCTTAATCTTCTGGCATACATACATATTCCCATTCTTTGTAAATATCTGTATCCCTTTTTCCATCTCATCTATATAATTTACGTAACGGCCTGTCTCCTCTTTATCATTCGAAAGCAGTATCATTCCACCTGTGTCAACTACTCTTGTTTCCGCTGAAGAATCTCCTACAGCCAGCATCCTCTGTACTGCCGGATCATCGAAATTCATGCACAGAAGCCCTCTTGCATCAGATACTTTTCTGGTATCATATAATGGATAATACAGACTCAATGTATATCTGTTCCCTTTATAATAATCGTTATAATAATCGTTATTATAGGAAACTTTCAGCGTTCCTTTCTGCGCATATTTGCTTCTCTCATATGCCTGGGGATACACTTCTTCAAACTGCGTAACTGATAAAGAACCCTTTCCTCTGTAGTAGTAACTTTTATAATCCGAACTGACAATGGAAGCAAAGTTCAGACTCTCATACATATTATTCAGATTCTCCAGCTTGCTGTAAACTGCATCAATGTCTGCTGTCTTCAGCTCATTTTTCTGCACCTGCCTGCAGTAATTCTGCACAGAATCATCCATGATCGTACCCAATACGATTTCTTTATATGAATCCATTGATCCCTTAAAAGATTCCGCAACTGTATTATTCTGCATCTGCAGAAGTTCTACAGACTGCTCTTTCATCGATGCTATAGAAAAAGTCAGAGAAACACCTGCAACCGTCAGCGTTACAATAAGAATACTGACGGTCACAAGTAAAAGTATTTTTTTATCAAATTTCCAGTAGCTGAATTTTGTTTTCCATTTGTTCATGTTGTCTTTCCTCATCTGTCACATAATTTCACATATACCCACATGATCAGGGGGAATTTTATCTCCCCAATATCATACCATGTTCAATGGTAAATGGACACAACAGATTCTGCAGAAAGAATCAACCCTTTACAGCACCTGCAGTCATACCTTTTACCAGTTTATCCTGGAAAATAATAAACATGATAACCATTGGTAAAAGTGTTAATGTAAGAACCGCCATGATCATTGGTGTATTCATAGAATACTGTCCCTGAAATTCCCAGATTGCCAACGGCAGGGTACGATTCTGGGCAGACTGTGTCAGTGTATTTACAAATGAGAATTCATTCCACATATTTACACCATTGTAAATTGCCAGTGTCGCCATTCCGGGTTTGGAAAGCGGCAGGATCATGGAGAAAAACATCTGAATCTTTCCACATCCGTCAATTTCAGCAGATTCTTCGATTTCTCTCGGAATCTCTTTCATAAAGCTGGTCAGGATAAATACGGAAATCGGAACTGCGAATGCGACATACGGTCCGACCAGTGACCAGATTGTATCATAAAGTCCTGTTGACTTTGACATTTTGAATACAGGGATCAATGTAATATGTACAGGAATAGACATACAGGCTACAATGATCGCATAAATCGGCTGTGCCATTTTAAACTTAAATCTTGCCAGAGGATAAGAAGCGCATGCTGAAATAAACAGCAGCAGGATCAGGGAGATTGCAAGAACGATCACACTGTTCTTGAAGTAATTTGCAAACCCTCCTGTAAGTACCTCAGTGTAATTGGACCAGTTCAGTTGATCAGGAAGCTGGAATACACCCTTGGTAAGCATCTCAAATTTCTCTTTGAATGAGTTCAGCACCATGAATATAAAAGGTGTAAATGATACAATTGCTGCACCGATAGCAAGAACAAAAGCAATGACCCAGGCTATGATGCTTTTTCTTCTACTTTTCTTATAGCTGTCCATCCCTTAATCCTCCTGTTTTCCATTTATAAGTTTCATAGTAATCATAGATACCATTGTAATCAGGATAAACATACCTCCTGCAATGGCTGAACCATAACCCATGTTAAAGTTCTTGAATGATTCTTTGTACATATAGGTTGCCATCAGCTCTGTAGCAGTACCAGGACCGCCACCTGTCATAACATAGATCAGATCGAAGTATTTCAGAGATCCAACCATTGAAAGGATAGCTGCACTCTTAATTGACGGAATAAGAAGTGGAAGTGCAATCTTCCAGAAATACTGTCCTCTTGTAGCACCATCGATTCTTGCTGCTTCAAATACATCATATGGGATGTTTGTATAACCAGCCATAAAGTAAACCATGTAGAATGGTGTAAACTGCCATGCAATGATAAGAATAACTGTGAGCAATGCTAATTTTGGATTACCAAGAAGGTCAATGTTGCCCCCTCCGAACCATCCGGAAATTGTGCTGACAATACCTCCGTTTGTTGCAAGTGCGTATGTGAAAAGGAAACCAATTGCAACAGAAGACATAAGCATTGGAATAAACCAGATAACCTTGAAAATTGTAAGTTTCTTACCGCCAAAGTCAAGGAATGTTGCCATTGCAAGTCCTAACGGAATCTGGATAATGATAGATAGGATCATGATAATAACGTTGTTCTTAAATGCTATCCAGAATTTTGTATCTTTGATCAGTTTTGCCCAGTTTGCAAGTCCTACCATCTTCTTGTCTGCGGAAATACCATTCCACTGGTATCCGCTTGTAATAAATGTATCAATAATCGGATACGCGATAAATACTACTAATAAAATGATAACAGGTGCCAGAAAAAGTGCTGCTGTCTGACGTGTTTTTCTCTGTCTTAACTGAACCAGAGATATCCCTTTTTCATTCATTTTGGTGCCTCCTTTTTAATACTTTCTGAGATTTGATCATCTGACCTAACGTATGCCAGAGTATGTTTGAAAAATGCTTTCGGAATATGTTAGAGATATATTTCTGAGATGGTTTTTATATATTTTCTGACATGCTGTCTGATATGTAATTTGACATTGAAATGATTTTTCAAGCACGCTCTGTGTACTCACATATTGTTTTTCAAGATAAAGGGTTCTGCACTTTCAGCATGTGCAGAACCCTTCTTTTCTACCCTTACTCAGGTCAGAATGAATGCCTGCTTTCCTTTAAAGATTATTCAGCATCATCTGCTGCTGCATCATCTGTAGCTTCTTCTGCAGTATCATCTGCTGCGCCAGAATCAGATTTGGTACTTAAATATTCGTCCATTGCTGTCTGCATTTCTTCCTGTGCTTCCTGAGGAGTCTTTGTCAGACCAAATACTTCCTGTAAGCCATCAAGATGTGCAGATGCAACAGATGTCGGCAGATACTGGTCATACCACAACTGGATAGAAGATGCTTCCTGAGCTGCATCAAAAATTTCCTTTACAACAGGGTCTTTGATGTGGTCTCCTGCATCTTTTACAGGAACAATCTTGTTGTTAGAATATGTAATGTCTGCAACTTCATCAGATAAATGATCTGTTGCACATTCAAATGCTGCTGCAAGTTTATCACCTTCACAGTTGAAGCAAATGAACTGATCACCTACAGTACCGATCTGGATTGTAGGATCAGCATCGGAATCATCAATTGCAGGGAATGGGAACCAGCCGATCTTCTGATAGAATTCCTCACTGTCAGTCTGGAATGTTCCTGCATACCATGAGCCACAGAGAAGCATACCTGCTGTCTCCTGATACATTAACTGTTTTGCCTGTCCGTCATCTTCGCTTAAGGAGTTTACGCCATCCGGGAAGTATCCGTTTTTAACCCACTCCTGAATCTTGTCACCTGCTTTGATGAAGCAGTCATCTGTGAATTTGCCGGTTCCTGCAACTGCATTCTGGAATGGTTCCAGTCCGCCATAACGTGCTGCCAGAGACATGAAGTACATGGAACCTGTCCATTTGGAAGCATTAGCAAGTGCAAAAGGTGTAATTCCGTTTTCTTTTAATGTTGCACAGATATTTTCCAGATCAGCTAATGTCTTCGGTTCTTCAAGTCCGTACTGTTTAAACATATCTTTGTTGTAGAAGATACCTGCCAGAGAAACATTCAGATATGGGATTGCATATACATGTCCGTTGTAGCTTCCCTGTTCAATAGCTGCATCCAGAAGTTTATCTTTAACATCGGACTGATCAAGAAGATCATCAATCGGCTGAGCAAATCCGGAATCAATATATTCATACATCGGACCACCGGACCAGCTTGAGTACATATCAGGACACTCACCGGAGCTCATCGCGATAACAAGTTTTTCCTTGTATGTATCGTTCTGGATGGCTACCTGATTTACAGTATAGCCTGACTTTGTTTCTTTGTTAAACTTGTCTACTGCTGCAGTAACAATATCTTTGTCCGGGCTCTCTACCGCGATATTCCAGTAAGTAATTTCTTTGTCGTCAGCTGCAAATGCAGTTGTCTGCGCTGCCATCGGTACCACCATAGCTGCTGTCATGGCAAGTGCCATAATCTTATACATTCTTTTTTTCATTTCTTGTTTCCTCCTTTTTTATTCACTTTGTATATTTAAGTGTATTTATCATAGCATTCCATTCACATAATGCCCATAAAATATTCTGTCCAAAATCTATAAATTTCTGTCTTTCCGTTTTCTGTGTGCAGAAAATTATAGATATCTGTACTGGAATCTTTCCAAAAATGTCTTCTGAGAACCAGCAAAATTGCTTTCAAATTTTAATTTTTTTATTATTTTTTGACTATACTTGTTATAGCTGATCGAGGTCATGAGTCTTTCAATAGCATGGCACATATACAAAAGAAAGGCTGGTTCTTTCTCATACGTGTCAAAGATGGTATTAACGGCATCAAAAATGGTTTAGATTTGCCAGCTACAGACTGTTTTGATACCGATATTTGTCTGAAGCTCACAAGAAAACAAACGAATGAAGCGAAGGAATTATTAAAAGATAAAAATCATTATCGCTTTATTTCAGCAACACAACCATTTGATTACTTGCCACTAAAAAACAAAAATAAGTGATCCCACAGTATTTATGAGTTGAAATTTAGGATTGTAAGATTTCCCATTTCAGAAGGTGTTTATGAAACAATAGTTACAAATCTTGACAGTACAAATTATTCGTCAGATGAGCTAAAAAAACTATATGCTACACGATGGGGAATTATGCAGATATCGGCATATGGCCGATAGAAATGTTTTTCCGCCAGTGTAAGGATAAAATGGCACTGGACAGCTACCAGATACGTTCTGCGCAGGGAATCCGAAGATATTGGCTACTCATGTCAATGGCACATTTTATGTGAGTGGCAGGGACTGGTGAATTCTGTTCTTTCGAAAAAGGCTACCACCGAATTGGAAGTATTATCCAGACAGAAAAATATCAGTATCTCTTCCAATGCGCAAAAGAAAGTAATGATTTTGATGCATTTATGAAGTTAGCGGGATAATTTTGTGCAATTTTTCAAATTTGCTCATTTATAGTACTACTAATAAAATGATAACAGGTGCCAGAAAAAGTGCTGCTGTCTGATATGTAATTTGACATTGAAATGATTTTTCAAGCACGCTCTGTGTACTCACATATTGTTTTTCAAGATAAAGGGTTCTGCACTTTCAGCATGTGCAGAACCCTTCTTTTCTACCCTTACTCAGGTCAGAATGAATGCCTGCTTTCCTTTAAAGATTATTCAGCATCATCTGCTGCTGCATCATCTGTAGCTTCTTCTGCAGTATCATCTGCTGCGCCAGAATCAGATTTGGTACTTAAATATTCGTCCATTGCTGTCTGCATTTCTTCCTGTGCTTCCTGAGGAGTCTTTGTCAGACCAAATACTTCCTGTAAGCCATCAAGATGTGCAGATGCAACAGATGTCGGCAGATACTGGTCATACCACAACTGGATAGAAGATGCTTCCTGAGCTGCATCAAAAATTTCCTTTACAACAGGGTCTTTGATGTGGTCTCCTGCATCTTTTACAGGAACAATCTTGTTGTTAGAATATGTAATGTCTGCAACTTCATCAGATAAATGATCTGTTGCACATTCAAATGCTGCTGCAAGTTTATCACCTTCACAGTTGAAGCAAATGAACTGATCACCTACAGTACCGATCTGGATTGTAGGATCAGCATCGGAATCATCAATTGCAGGGAATGGGAACCAGCCGATCTTCTGATAGAATTCCTCACTGTCAGTCTGGAATGTTCCTGCATACCATGAGCCACAGAGAAGCATACCTGCTGTCTCCTGATACATTAACTGTTTTGCCTGTCCGTCATCTTCGCTTAAGGAGTTTACGCCATCCGGGAAGTATCCGTTTTTAACCCACTCCTGAATCTTGTCACCTGCTTTGATGAAGCAGTCATCTGTGAATTTGCCGGTTCCTGCAACTGCATTCTGGAATGGTTCCAGTCCGCCATAACGTGCTGCCAGAGACATGAAGTACATGGAACCTGTCCATTTGGAAGCATTAGCAAGTGCAAAAGGTGTAATTCCGTTTTCTTTTAATGTTGCACAGATATTTTCCAGATCAGCTAATGTCTTCGGTTCTTCAAGTCCGTACTGTTTAAACATATCTTTGTTGTAGAAGATACCTGCCAGAGAAACATTCAGATATGGGATTGCATATACATGTCCGTTGTAGCTTCCCTGTTCAATAGCTGCATCCAGAAGTTTATCTTTAACATCGGACTGATCAAGAAGATCATCAATCGGCTGAGCAAATCCGGAATCAATATATTCATACATCGGACCACCGGACCAGCTTGAGTACATATCAGGACACTCACCGGAGCTCATCGCGATAACAAGTTTTTCCTTGTATGTATCGTTCTGGATGGCTACCTGATTTACAGTATAGCCTGACTTTGTTTCTTTGTTAAACTTGTCTACTGCTGCAGTAACAATATCTTTGTCCGGGCTCTCTACCGCGATATTCCAGTAAGTAATTTCTTTGTCGTCAGCTGCAAATGCAGTTGTCTGCGCTGCCATCGGTACCACCATAGCTGCTGTCATGGCAAGTGCCATAATCTTATACATTCTTTTTTTCATTTCTTGTTTCCTCCTTTTTTATTCACTTTGTATATTTAAGTGTATTTATCATAGCATTCCATTCACATAATGCCCATAAAATATTCTGTCCAAAATCTATAAATTTCTGTCTTTCCGTTTTCTGTGTGCAGAAAATTATAGATATCTGTACTGGAATCTTTCCAAAAATGTCTTCTGAGAACCAGCAAAAATTGCTTTCAAATTTTAATTTTTTTATTATTTTTTGACTATTTTTCCATTATTTGCTTTAATATAAAAAGGAAGTCCCACCTACTGCTCATTACATTTTACAATTAAAGCAGAGGACTTACCTGATTCAGTTAACCTTTCAATCTATAGGAGGTCGTTTACATATTATGAGAAATTTTGAATATTATACACCAACACAGGTTCTCTTTGGCAAAGATACCCACCTTCAGGCAGGTTCCCTGCTGAAGAAGTATGGAGCAAAAAAAGTTCTGATCCATTATGGAGGTCAGAGTGCTGTCCGTTCCGGACTGATTGATGAGATCACTTCTAATCTGAAAGAAGAAGGTCTTGAATACATCACCCTGGGTGGTGTCATTCCTAATCCACTTCTTTCCAAAGTCCGCGAGGGAATCGAATTATGCCAAAAAGAACATGTAGACTTTATCCTTGCTGTAGGAGGAGGAAGTGTTATTGACTCTTCCAAAGCCATCGGCTATGGCGTTGCCAACCCGAACAATGATGTCTGGGATTTCTGTCTGAAAAAAGCTGTTCCAACCGGCTGTCTGCCCATTGGTGTCATCCTTACAATTGCAGCTTCCGGAAGTGAAATGAGCAGTTCCAGTGTTATCACAAATGAAGAAACAAAAGAAAAACGTGGATGTGCAAAGACAGATTACTGCAGGCCGAAATTTGCCATCTTAAATCCACGTCTCACCTACACACTCCCGCAGTATCAGACAGAAAGCGGATGTGTAGATATCCTCATGCACACCATGGAGCGATATTTTGTAAATATTGAAACTATGGAGATTACAGACAGTATCAGCGAAGCTCTGATGCAGACAGTCATTTACAATGCCCGTATTCTTATGAAAGAACCAGACAATTACAGCGCCAGGGCAGAAATTATGTGGGCAGGAAGCCTTTCCCACAACGGTCTGACCGGATGCGGTACAGGTGGTGGTGACTGGGCATGCCACCAGCTCGAACATGAACTGGGAGGTGTCTACAATGTAACTCACGGAGCAGGTCTGGCAGCTATCTGGGGAAGCTGGGCACGATACGTCTACGAGGTGAACCCTGAACGTTTTGCTCAGTTTGCCACCAATGTATTTGACATTCCATGTGGAACTGATTATAAAGAAACAGCCCTTGCAGGAATTGAAGCAATGGAAAATTTCTTCCGGTCTGTAGAAATGCCCACCAGTTTACATGAACTGGGTCTGGATCTCACAGATCAGCAAATTCATGATCTTGCATTCAAATGCAGTTTTGAGGACACTCGCACCATTGGAGTCTTTAAACAGCTCAATATGAGAGATATGGAAAAAATCTACCTTATGGCAAGATAAAATAAATTTTTGTTATAATTTTCTCTTTTTTCGCAAAAATCATAAAAATTACTTGCATTCAAACAATCAATATGCTATGATAAGGTCTGTGATACACAACAGTTCACAGACCAAATGCCCAGATAGCTCAGTTGGTAGAGCAGAGGACTGAAAATCCTCGTGTCGCTGGTTCGATTCCGGCTCTGGGCATTCACTTTGAAAGTGATAATTAAATAATATGGAGCATTAGCTCAGTTGGTAGAGCACTTGACTTTTAATCAAGTTGTCCGGGGTTCGAATCCCCGATGCTTCATTAATAGCGGAAATCTTCTGTGAGGTTTCCGCTATTTTATTGCTTTTGCAGAGTGCGAGAATGATTTTTCAGGTACACTCTGAGAATATGAGAAAATGCGGATATGGCGGAATTGGCAGACGCGCTGGTTTTAGGTACCAGTGGGCTTCCCGTGCAGGTTCAAGTCCTGTTATCCGCATTTAGAAAAAGTACCGGTTAAAACGGTGCTTTTTTGTTTTACAGGCATAGTTTTTTGTTGTATAGTTAAGTTATAAACAGGACAGGGAGATTTTGACTATGGATATACAGAAATTTCAGCAGAAACTTACAGAAGTATGTGAACTTGGAGAGAAGAATGGCAAAGTATTGAAACCGGAACAGATAAAGGAATGCTTTGGCGAACTTGACCTGGATAAGTCACAGTTGATTAAGATATTACAGTATTTAAAATTAAAAGGTATTTCCATTGAGGGTGCCGAGGAGATTTCAGCAGCATCTCAGACCGGACCGGAAGAAGTATCCGAAGAAAAAGAAGAAAAAGTTCCTCTGACAGCGGAGGAAGAGGCATATCTGAAAGAATATCTGGAAGGTCTTGAAGAACAGGAGCAGGGAGAGAGAAGTGCGGAAGAACTTTTTGAATTGCTTTCAAAGGGAGATGCTCTGGCACAGGCAGAGCTGTCACAGAAGTATCTGCATGCAGCAGCCGAAATGGCGGTTGAAATGAACTGTGAGGAGATTTTTATCGCTGATCTGATTCAGGAGGCAAATATAAGCCTTCTAATGGCTCTGGGAGAGGAAGAACCGGAAGAGAAAGATGAGAAATGGCTGCTTGGACGTATCCGGTGTGGAATCCGCCATGCTATCGAGGAGCAGACACAGAGGAAATTTGAGGATGACTATCTGGTAGCAAAGGTGGAGAAGCTGGAAGCGGCAGTTCGGGAACTTACAGAGGATGAAGAGGATGAAAGTTCAAAGTTCAGTGTAGAGGAGCTGGCGATTATTCTTGATATGGATGAAGAAGAAATCAGGGATGTGCTGCGGCTTACAGGTGATGATAAATAATGCAGTGATGTAGCATTACGGGAAAGGAGAGGGTGATTATGAGTATTCCAACACCACACAACAGTGCAAAGAAAGGTGATATTGCAAAGAAGGTTCTGATGCCGGGAGATCCGCTGCGTGCGAAATATATTGCGGAGACATATCTGGAGAATCCGGTATGTTTTAACACAGTGAGAAATATGTTTGGTTATACCGGAACTTATAAGGGTGAGCAGATATCTGTCATGGGCAGCGGTATGGGGATGCCATCTATGGGTATTTACAGTTATGAGCTTTATAATTTTTATGATGTAGAGAAGATCATTCGTATTGGCTCTGCAGGTGCGCTGCAGGATGATGTAAGCGTAATGGACGTTGTGATCGCCATGAGTGCATGTACGGATTCAAATTATGCAAGCCAGTATCAGCTGCCGGGGGCTTTTGCTCCTACAGCAAGTTATGAACTGGTTGCAAGGGCTGTAGAGGTTGCGAAAGAGCAGGGTACACCGGTTCGTGTGGGTTCTGTTGTATCTTCAGATGCGTTCTATGGAGATAATCCGGAGAGTTCGAAGGCATGGAGAAAGATGGGGGTTCTCTGTGTGGAGATGGAGTGTGCGGCGCTGTTTATGAATGCTGCGAGAGCCGGTAAGGAGGCACTGGGGATTCTTACGATTTCGGATCATGTTTTCAGGGATGAGGCAATTTCTGCGGAGGCCAGGCAGACTTCGTTTAACAGGATGATGGAGATTGCTTTAGGAATTTAAGGGTTAATGACGACTGTTCTCAAGAAGAGCGATTGAAAAATTTCTCATATTGTGTTAATATCAAAACAATATGGGAGGTATTTTGAATGCAAATTAGAAAATCGGCGGAGGATTATTTGGAGGCAATTTTGGTGTTGTCTAAACAGGGGGGCGGTGTTCGTTCTATTGATATTGCGACGATGCTTGGGGTATCGAAACCGAGTGTGAGTCATGCGATGAAGCTGTTACGTGAGGATGGCTATATCGCGATGGATCGTTATGGTACGGTGACGCTTCTGGATAAAGGGGCTCAGATTGCAATGCATATTTATGAACGCCATACAGTGTTGAGTAAGATGTTGGAACGTCTCGGCGTAAGCCCGGAAGTTGCAAAAGAAGATGCGTGTAAGTTAGAGCATGACCTGAGCGATGAGAGTTTTACTAGGATAAAGGAGCACTTCCACAAGGTGATTGGGGAAGTTGAATAGCGGATAAAATAAACTCCCCCCGTCGGATGAATTTCTGACGAAGTGGGGAGTTTATTTTTTAAAGTTAGTCATCTACTATTTCTGTTACATAGCTTCCATGCCCGTCTATAGCAATAACTTTTTCTTTTCCACCTTCTGTTTGAAATATCCATGGAGCAGAATAAGGATTACGAAAAAAGGCTTACAACGAATGGTGGTGTGGTACAATGCTGTAGAAAGAAGAATGCTGGAAAGCCGTATAGTCGTATGAAGGAGAAACTCACATGCAGTTTGATGAGAGGAAAGAGGGAATAGACCCTCTGACCTACTCTGCATATTATTCTGTCTGCTTCTGTGGAAGCTGTGCAAGGATGATAGCAGCAAACATGATGACACATCCAAGGATTTCTTTAGTACTTAGTTGCTGTCTGAGGATGATCCATCCGGCTAGGACAGAGATGCAGGATTCCAGGCTGAGTATCAGGGATGCTACAGTTGGGTTCATGTTTTTCTGACCGATAATCTGCAAGGTGTAAGCTACTCCGCATGACATGACACCTGCGTAGAGGATTGGCTGCCATGCTGCCAAGATGGATGAGAGTTCCGGATGCTCAAGGAGCAGAGCGGGAATGCCGGAAAGGATACCACATGTCAGGAACTGAATGCAGGAGAGCTTTACTCCGTCTACTTTTGGAGAAAAGTAGTCGATGACCAGTATGTGCAGTGAAAATAGAAATGCGCATACCAGTACGAGCAGATCTCCTTTTCCGATAGAAAATCCATCTGTGATGCACAGGAGATAAAGTCCGATCAGAGCCATTGCAACGGCAGCCCAGATAAATTTTGTGCATTTTTTGCCAAGGAATAGTCCGATGACAGGGACGATCACAATATAACAGGCAGTGATAAAGCCGGCTTTTCCGACGGTTGTATACTTGATGCCGAACTGTTGGAAATTGCTTGCCAGACAGAGGCAGATACCGCAGGCGATACCGCCGATAATCAGAGTTTTTTTCTCCTGCATATTGGATACAGTATTACTTGAGGTGTCAGATCTGCCAGATGCTTTGGAAGCAGAATCTGAAGGAGAGTTTCTCTTTTTCAGAATAAAAATCAGTGGAATCAGAACGACTGCTCCGATAAGGGAACGGACGGCATTAAAAGTAAAGCCTCCTACGTATTTCATTCCTACGCTTTGAGCCACAAAAGCGATACCCCAGATAATCGCTGCGAGAAGCAGGAGCAGGGAATTTTTTAAAGGGATCTGTTGTTTTTGCATGATGTGTGTAATCCTTCCTTATATTAATGTGTAAAATAATAAAGTGTAAATAGAATGTATAAAATGTGGATAAAACAAAATATTTATTCATTCAGTGTGGACAGAGGCACTGGAATTTTGTAACTGTTCAGTGCCCTCATATTATAAAATATTTCAAATATATTTTAAGAGTGCCGGTGCCTTATTGATCTGAAAATGAATAAACACTTTCATAATTATACATCATAGATATAAAAAGAGAAAGAAGATTATAGAAATAAAAAGAAGCCTCTGCAGGAGACTTCTTTTTGTAAATGTGTATCTGATATTTATATCAGATAAAGATATATTTCAAAATAAACAATACAGCGAGCACATACATCAGTACACTGATCTTCTTTTCTTTTGCTTTACCTGTAACAACGTTGATGATCACATAGGAGATAACACCCATGGAGATACCTTCAGAAATGCTGTACAGGAACGGCATTGCGATAATCGCGATAAATGCCGGGATTGCTTCAGTCATGTCGTTGAAGTCAATCTTGGTTACTGATGTGAGCATCAGGAATCCAACGATGATCAGAGCCGGTGCTGTGGCAAAGGACGGGATTGCCAGGAAAATCGGGGATAACAGCAGTGATAATCCGAAGAGGATGGCTGCTATCAGGGAAGTAAGTCCTGTACGTCCGCCTTCAGCAACACCGGAAGCACTCTCTACGAAAGTAGTAACTGTGGAAGTACCACACATAGCACCTACTGTAGTTCCTACTGCGTCAGAAAGAAGAGCACCTTTGATGTTTGGAAGTTTGCCTTCTTTGTCAAGCATATCAGCTTTGGAAGCAACGCCGATCAGTGTTCCAAGTGTATCGAACATATCTACAAACAGGAATGCAAACATAATGACTACGAAATCAAGTGTGAAGACAATGGAGAAGTCCATTTTCATAAATGTGGGAGCCATGCTTGGGATGGAGATTCCGTTTGAAAAATCAGGCAGGAGGCTGAACCAGCCGGCTGCAGGATCAGGTTTGTAAAGTCCTGTCAATTGACAGATAATGCCAAGTCCCCATGTGATCAGGATACCCCAGAGAATGTTTCCTTTTACACTCTTAACAAGAAGGATGGCGGTGATGAGAAGTCCGATCAGCGCCAGAAGAACTGTAATTCCTTCTGTATTGAAGGTTCCGCCGGAAACGGAGGATTTAAAGGAAAATACACTTACCAGAGTGGAGTCGTTGTTAACTACGATCTTAGCATTCTGCAGTCCGATGAAAGCAATAAACAGTCCGATACCAACAGATACTGCATGTTTCAGGTTCATTGGGATCGCATTGAAAATTGCCTCACGCACATTGGTCAGAGATAACAGGATAAAAATAATACCCTCTACAAATACAGCTGCCAGTGCCTGCTGCCAGCTGTAACCCATGCCAAGAACAACAGTGTAGGCAAAGTAGGCATTCAGGCCCATGCCAGGTGCAAGAACGAATGGATAATTAGAAAGCGCAGCCATCAGACAGGTGGCAATAAAGGATGACAGTGCGGTCGCTGTAAAAACAGCTCCTCTGTCCATGCCGGATGCTTCCAGAATGTTTGGGTTTACAGCCAGAATGTATGCCATTGTCATGAATGTGGTAATACCTGCCATAACTTCGGTCTTTACATCTGTGTGGTTCTCTTTGAGATGGAATAATTTGTCAAGATTCATAATCTTTCCCCCTTTTGATTTTAAAAATTGCCGGCTGTTTTGTGGTGTCTCAGATAATCATCCCGAAAAAACAGGGTGAAACTCCTGGAATCAATCGTCTCGGCATATCGTTTTGTTAACGATATGCCGGAAAAACACCATCAGAATCTGTATTTCCTGCAGTTACAGAATCTTTCTTCCGGCTACATATTTAGCGGTAATATTGCGGTCATCGGAAAGGTAGATCAGTCTTTCGAGTCTGTCCTTCGGAGAGAGCTTCAGTGGAGTTGGAATAGTGCTGTCATTAAGCACAACCGCATCAAATTCATACCCCTCCTTAAAGCTTCCAACCTTTCCAAAGAAGGAACCGCCTCCTTCTGTTCCCATATAAAAGGCTTCTTCAACAGTGAGCGGCTTCATGGAAGAATCAACCAGCCGCCAGTACAGCTTGGAAACCTGAATAGCATCAGCCATGGCACGCAGAATAGAAACGGAAGTTCCACCTGCAATGTCAGAGCCCAGTCCGATGTGTAAGCCTTCGTCCAGATAACGTCTCGCAGGAGAGATACCTGAGGAGAGATTTGTGTTGGACTGCGGACAATGAGCAATATAAACGCCCTGCTTTTTCATAAGGGCAATTTCTTCATTCGAAGAATGAACACAATGAGCCATGATCGTTGGACAGTCACCGCCGAAAAGATCAAACTGGCTATATGCTTCTCCATAAAAATGTGTATTCGGGCAAAGCTCCTTCACCCAGGCAATTTCACCGAAATTCTCAGAAAGGTGAGACTGCATCGGCAGGTGATACCTCTTCTGAATCTCCGAAAGCTTCTCCATCAGCTCATCAGAACAGGATGGAGTAAATCTCGGAGTAAGGATCGGCTTTACATTTTCAAATTTATCAAGCGTATCCTTAATCCACTGAACCGTAGCATCAGCAGAAGCCTGAGCACTCTCTTCCTGCAACTGCGGAGAACCATTACGGTCCATATTTACCTTGCCGACCATAGCCTTTATTCCGGTTTTATCCAGTTGTTCCATCAGGATCTCGGTAGCAGGGACATGCAGAGTTCCGAAAATACATGCTCTTGTATTCGGGCTCTTCTTCATATCCTCAGCGAAAACAGAATAAGCCTCTTTTGCAAACTCTGTATCTTCATAACGTGCTTCCTGCGGAAAAGTATAAGTATTCAGCCAGTCCAGCAGCTCAAGATCCATACCCGAGGCACGAAACGTATACTGCGGAGCATGAAGATGCAGATCAGTCAGTCCCGGAATGATCAGCTCATCGCCAAAATCTGTACATGAGATTCCTGCAAATTTCTCAGGAAGCTCATCAAACACCCCTGCACATCGCCCATCTTCACATACTAAATATCCATTTTCAGTGATGGAAAGTTCTGTCAGAGAATTACTGTAGCAAATTGTTCCCTTTAAAACAAAAGTCCGTTCGTTCATAACCATACCTCCTTTTTGTGGTTAAGGAAAGGCAAAAAAAATCTACCGATGCTGCCTTTACCTCATTCTTTCTCCCTGGGGAGAGAACTTATAGACAACTATTACGGTAGTTGGTAGAAACGTCCAACCGATTATGGACATATATAAGTTTACTTATATTGTTTATAAAATGATTATAAAATATTTGTAGTTAACTGTCAATTCCTTTCTGCAATTTAATTTAATATTCTTTTTGCATTTCTATTTGATAATTCATAGTCTATAAAGCATTTTACAGGCAGAATTTATATAAAGTATATGATATCCCATGTGAACTTATACAATCTCTTTCATATTTAAAGTCTTTCTTATTCATGTAGGCTTTTAACATGCGAATTGATACGATATTTTCCACCTTCCAATTACCAGCTTAGAAAAATATTTTATCTGCTATGCATTTGCAGGCATCTTAGAGATTCTTAGTCCTCTTAAATCTTCTCATGCTTTTAGCAGATTTCAGATGACTTAGAATCTCTTAGATGCCGAAACCGCATAGCAGATAAAATATTTTTCTAAGCGTCCGTTTTTTGGGAAAATATGATATAATACTCTCCAATATCAAAAAGAAAGGAAAAACAAACATGCAGCTAGACAAAGAAAACATAAAAAAAATTCGATGGCTCATCGCATTCGCAATTCTCTTATATCTGGGTGTCCAGAACCTGCACATAGTCATCAGTACTGTCAGAGTTCTGCTTGGCTTTCTCTTTCCGTTCATCATTGGCTTTGGAATCGCTTTTATCCTCAATATTCCAATGAAATTCATAGAACATCATCTGTTCGGAAAAGCCTTGAAACAAGAGAAAAAAACAGTACAAAAACTGGCAAGGCCGGTCAGCCTGGTGCTTTCTATCTGCTTTGTGATCTGTATAATCGTGATCGTTATGCTGGTAGTAGTACCGGAACTGGGGGCAACATTCGTAAACATAGCAAAAAAGATAGAAGAAAATATTCCGGTTTTCCAGAAATGGATCGACAATGTATTCGGAAACAATCCGGAAGTTGTGAAATGGGCGCAGTCTCTTGACATTGAGCCGGGAAAAATAATCGATTCTGTACTCGGCGTACTGAAGAACGGAGTCAATAACATTGTTTCCTCCACAGTGTCCATCACCATGGGACTTCTGACTACTGCAATGAATGTATCCATTGGCTTTGTATTCGCCTGCTACGTCCTTTTGCAGAAAGAAAAGCTCCTGCAGCAGATAAAAAAAGCAATGTACGCAATGTTCCCGGAAAAACCGGTCAGATACCTGGCACATGTATGGAATCTGGCAAACAGGATTTTTTCCAGCTTTATTACCGGACAGTGTATCGAAGCTGTGATTCTTGGAAGTATGTTCTTTGTATCCATGACAATCCTGCATTTTCCATATGCAATGCTGGTGGGTGTCCTGATTTCATTTACAGCATTGATCCCGCTGTTTGGCGGAATTATCGGATGTTGGGTAGCATTTTTTCTGATCCTTATGATAAGTCCTGTAAAAGCAGTTCTGTTTCTGGGACTTTTCCTTATCCTGCAGCAGATAGAAGGAAACCTGATCTATCCTCATGTGGTAGGTGGTTCTGTCGGGCTTCCATCCATCTGGGTACTGGTAGCTGTAACACTTGGCGGCAGTCTGATGGGAATTGCGGGAATGCTGATCTTCATTCCGACAGTATCTGTGATCTATACACTTTTCAGAGAGTGGGTATATGCCCGTCTTGAGAAAAAACAGCTTGTTTTATGACGAAATGATTCGTGATGTGTAGAAAGATGTATTATTGTCCGGATAAACTTGGTAACAAATTTGTAAAAGGACTGTAAATCAGTGTAAGGTCTCTGTAATTGTAATTAATTCGATATTTCTGTATTATAGTGATATCTGGTTAAAAATGGAAGGAGATCTTAAGATGGACATCTTAAAAGGTAAACGTTATGATATTATGAATGTGCTTTGGGAAGAGGGAAGACCATTGTCTGCTTTTGAGATCAATGACATTGCACCGGAACTGAAAATGCCGACAGTAAGAAGATGCCTGGAGCTTCTTTTGAAAGAGAACCTGATCCAGGTTGCGGGAACTTCAATGAACGGCAAGGTGTATGCAAGAAATTATACCCCTCTTCTTTCAAGAGAGGATTATTTAAAGGGAAATGCCAAAAGCAGAAAGATTAATCCGGTGGAAATGATGAATGCGCTTCTGGAATCTGATGGGATTACAGTGGAAGAACTGGAAAAACTTCAGGAGCTTATCGATAAGAAACGTGCGGAACTGGAAAGCAGATAATCATAAACATAGCAGATAAAAACGGACATGGCCATCTGGCTGTGTCTTTTTTGTGCCATTTTTTACAGAATTGCAATACTGTATCAGGTAATAAAAACAGCCAGATGAATAAAGTGTCCATCTGGCTGAAGCTGTTATCAATTAATTATTTCTTGTTCTGCTCAACTTCTTTTAACATCATAGCGCGAACTTTCAGTGGAAGTCCGAACAGTGTGATGAATCCATCTGCATCGTGGTGGTCATAGAGGTCACCTGTTGTGAAAGATGCAAGAGATTCATTGTACAGGCTGTATGGAGAGGTTGTACCGGCTTTGATGATATTGCCTTTGTACAGCTTGAATTTCACTTCACCTGTTACATATTTCTGTGTGGATTCAACGAATGCCTGGATTGCCTCGCGAAGTGGTGTATACCATTTTCCTTCGTAAACAACCTGAGCGAACTGGCTACCAAGTTTCTTCTTGGTTTCCATTGTCTCGCGGTCAAGTGTAAGTTCTTCGAGCTGTTCATGAGCTGCCATCAGGATGGTTCCGCCAGGAGTCTCATATACGCCACGTGATTTCATACCAACAACACGGTTTTCAACGATATCAACGATACCGATACCGTTCTCGCCGCCTAATTTGTTAAGCTCAGTGATGATCTCGGAAACTTTCATTTCTTTGCCGTTTAATGTTTTCGGAACACCCTGCTCGAATGTCATGGTAACTTCTGTTTCTTTATCAGGGGCTTTCTCAGGTGTAACACCTAAAACAAGCATATTGTCATAATTTGGAGCCTGTGAAGGATCTTCCAGTTCCAGACCTTCATGGCTGATATGCCATAAGTTTCTGTCACGGCTGTAGCTGTGGCTTGCATCGAATGGAAGGTCGATTCCGTGAGCTTTACAGAATGCGATCTCATCTTCACGTGACTGCATGGTCCATTTGTCTGTCATACGCCATGGAGCGATGATTTTGATGTCAGGAGCAAGAGCTTTGATGCCAAGTTCGAAACGGATCTGGTCATTACCTTTACCTGTAGCACCGTGGCAGATAGCAACTGCGCCTTCTTTACGTGCAATCTCAACTAATTTCTTAGCGATTGCCGGACGGGCCATGGATGTACCAAGGAGATATTTGTGTTCGTATACAGCACCTGCCTGTACACATGGAACGATGAAGTCATCACAGAATTCATCTACGATATCTTCGATATATAATTTGGAAGCACCGGAAAGCTTTGCTCTTTCATCCAGTCCGTCCAGTTCGTTTCCCTGACCGCAGTTTACGCAGCAGCAGACAACATCGTAATCAAATGTTTCTTTTAACCATGGGATTAAGGCTGTGGTATCAAGACCGCCTGAGTATGCTAAAACGACTTTTTCTTTCATGATTGTATTCCTCCTGAAATTGGATTTTATTATTTTCCTGATTTGTAAAAATTTCCTGAGATATCCGTTTGCCGAAAGTAAATGAATAGGTCGGGAGTTCAGCGCATTATTTTTGAATAAATGCGGTAATTTCTGATTGAAATTTTTGAATAAATATTCAATGCGGAACAAGATGATTTCGTGTGATTCCGCTTAACAAGTGATAATATACACCTTTTTTTATAAATATGCAATAGAAAAATGCAAAAAAGTTTTATCTGCTTTTGCATAAATATGCAACATAATATAGGAAAAGACAGGGGGAAATCCGTGAACTGAAATAAAATCCATGTAAAAACATTGAAAAATGACTATTGCATATTATGCAGGTAAGATGTATAATTAGTCCATCACTCTGATAGAGTAAAGTTTTACTATGAAATGAAGATCGCCGGATGAGGCGAAGATGGAGGAAATTATTATGATTAAAGCAGGAATTATCGGTGCCACAGGATATGCAGGTAACGAGATCGTGAGACTGCTTCTGGGACATAAAGATGTGGAAGTTGCGTGGTATGGTTCAAGAAGTTACATTGACCAGAAATATGCAGATGTTTATCAGAACTTTTTTAAACTGGTAGATGCGAAATGTATGGATGATAATATGGAAGCATTAGCTGATGAAGTGGATGTGATTTTTACAGCTACTCCTCAGGGACTCTGTGCTTCTTTGATTAATGAAGGAATTCTTTCCAAGGCGAAAGTTATTGACCTGAGTGCGGATTTCCGTATTAAAGATGTGAAGAAATATGAGAAATGGTATGGAATTGAGCATAAGGCTCCGCAGTTTATTGATGAGGCGGTTTATGGTTTATGTGAGATCAACCGTGAGGAGATTAAGAAAGCCAGACTGATTGCGAATCCGGGATGTTATCCCACATGTTCCACCCTTTCTATTTATCCGCTGATCAAAGAGGGGCTGATCGATCCGTCTACGATTATCATTGATGCGAAGTCCGGTACTTCAGGAGCAGGACGTGGAGCCAAGGTTGCCAATCTGTTCTGTGAAGTAAACGAGAATATTAAGGCTTATGGTGTTGCAACTCACAGACATACACCTGAGATTGAGGATCAGCTTGGTTATGCGTGCGGTAAGGAAGTGCTGATTAATTTTACACCTCATCTGATTCCTATGAATCGTGGTATTCTGGTGACTGCTTATGCTTCTCTGACTAAGGATGTTTCTTATGAAGAAGTGAAGGCAGTTTATGATAAATATTATGAGAATGAGACTTTCGTTCGTGTGCTGGATAAGGATGTTTGTCCGCAGACTAAGTGTGTGGAAGGAAGTAATTATGTGGATGTGAACTTTAAGATTGATCCGAGAACTCACAGAGTTATTATGATGGGGGCTATGGATAATCTGGTGAAAGGTGCAGCAGGACAGGCTGTGCAGAATATGAATCTGATGTTTGGATTTAAGGAGGCTGAGGGACTGCTGCAGGTGCCGATGTGTCCGTAAGTTAGAGGGAAAAAGGGGGACGCTCCGGAAATTATTTGGTTTTGAACGCGGTTTCGGGGCTTACTAACTCTAAGTGTTCGTGAATTTGCTAAAGGCATGAGGCGGCTTGTCAAACTCGCTCCGTTGCAAACTTCGCTCAGACAGTGATGCAACCGCCTCATAACGCAAATTCCCGAGCACTAAGAGTTACTACAGCCCCTGCAAATGCGTTCAAAACCAAATAATTTCCGGAGCTGACTTTTCAGGACGGAAGAGATGTGGATGTCTGACGGACGTGACTGCGCAGGGGAGTTGCGGCAGTCGCTGAGCGTGGAGGATGTGGACGGGAAACAAGATAGTTTGTCTTATTATATAGAAAGGATTGAGGTTTTATGAAGATTATAGATGGCGGCGTTACGGCAGCTAAGGGATTTAAGGCAGCGGCTGCAGCGGCTGAGATTAAGTATAAGGGCAGAACGGATATGGCTATGGTTTACAGTGAGGTGCCATGTGTAGCTGCGGGGACTTTTACTACCAATGTGGTGAAGGCTGCGCCTGTTAAATGGGATCAGGATATTGTTTATAATCATCCGTCTGCACAGGTGGTGATCTGTAACAGTGGTATTGCCAATGCATGTACTGGTGCAGAAGGTTATGGTTATTGTAAGGAGACTGCAGATGCGGCTGCTGAGATTCTTGGGGTGGCTGCTGACAGTGTGCTGGTTGCTTCTACAGGTGTGATTGGTATGCAGGTTCCCATTGACCGTATTAAGAATGGTGTGAAGATGATGGCGCCGAAGCTGGATGGTTCTCTGGAGGCTGGTACTGAGGCGGCGAAGGCGATCATGACTACTGATACCAAAAAGAAAGAGGTTGCTGTTCAGATTGAGATTGGCGGTAAGACGGTTACTGTTGGTGGTATGTGTAAGGGTTCCGGTATGATCCATCCGAATATGTGTACAATGCTTGGGTTTGTTACTACTGATGCAAAGATTTCCAAGAAGATGCTGCAGGAAGCGTTAAGTGAGGATGTTAAGGATACTTACAATATGGTTTCTGTTGATGGAGATACTTCTACCAATGATACAGTTCTTCTTCTGGCCAATGGTCTGGCTGAGAATCCGGAGATCACAGAGAAGGGTGAGGATTACGAAACCTTCAAGGCTGCGCTGAATTATATCAATACTACTCTGGCGAAGAAGATCGCAGGTGACGGAGAGGGTGCGACTGCACTGTTTGAGGTGAAGATCATTGGTGCAGAGTCTAAGGAGCAGGCAGTTACATTGAGCAAGTCTGTTGTTACTTCTTCTCTGACAAAGGCTGCTATCTACGGACATGATGCGAACTGGGGAAGAATCCTGTGTGCTATGGGATATTCCGGTGCGAAGTTTGATCCTGAGAAGGTGGATCTGTTCTTTGAGAGTAAGGCTGGTAAGATCCAGATTATTGAGAATGGTGTGGCTGTGGATTACAGTGAAGAAGAGGCAACGAAGATTCTTTCTGAGGAAGCTGTCACAGCAATCGCTGATGTGAAGATGGGTGATGCCACAGCAACTGCATGGGGCTGTGACCTGACTTATGATTATATAAAAATCAATGCAGATTACCGTTCATAACAAAATTCTGTGAATAAGGGTGATTTTAACCGAATCAGGTAAGTCTCCTGCTTTAATTGCGAAAAGCAATAAGCAGGGATGGAGACCAGACATTGACTGGAAAAAGGAGAGAATAATGGTTAATCAGAAATATTTAGATAAAGCGGAGGTGCTGATCGAGGCGCTTCCTTATATTCAGAGATTTAATCGTAAGATTGTAGTTGTAAAGTACGGCGGAAGTGCCATGCTGGATGATGAACTGAAGAAGAATGTGATCAAGGATGTTGTTCTTCTGAAACTGGTTGGTTTCAAACCGATCATCGTTCATGGCGGCGGTAAGGAAATCAGCCGCTGGGTTGGCAAGGTAGGTATGGAGCCGAAATTTATTAATGGTCTTCGTGTAACAGATAAAGATACTATGGAGATCGCAGAGATGGTTCTTGCGAAGGTGAACAAGGAACTGGTTGCCATGGTGGAATCTCTTGGTGTAAATGCTGTTGGTATCAGTGGTAAAGACGGTGGTCTGCTGAAATGCCGCAAGAAACAGACAGAGGGCGGAGACATCGGATTTGTTGGTGAAGTTACAAAGGTTGAGCCGAAGATTCTGGAGGATCTTCTGGAGAAAGATTTCCTGCCGATCATTTTCCCGGTAGGTTATGACGATGAGTTCGCTACTTATAATATTAATGCGGACGATGCGGCATGTGCCATTGCAGAGGCTGTTCATGCCGAGAAGCTTGCATTCCTTTCTGATATTGAAGGCGTTTATAAAGACAAGGATGATCCGTCCAGCCTGATCTCTGAACTTCATGTAGATGAAGCACAGAAACTGATCGATGACGGTTATGTAGGCGGAGGTATGATTCCGAAGCTGAAAAACTGTATTGATGCCATTGAAGAAGGCGTTAACAGAGTCCATATCCTTGACGGAAGAATTCCTCACAGCTTACTGCTGGAGATCTTTACAAACAAAGGTATTGGTACTGCGATTCTGAGAGAAGACGGGGAGAAATATTACAATGAACATGAATGAACAGATGAAGGAATCCGAAGAGAGTATCCTTCACACCTATAATCGTTTTCCTGTTGTTTTTGAAAAGGGACAGGGATGTTATTTATATGATTCCGAGGGAAAGGAATATCTGGATTTTGCAGCAGGTATTGCTGTAAATTCTCTGGGATATCATTATCCGGGATATGATGAAGCATTAAAAGATCAGATTGATAAGCTGATGCATATTTCCAACTTATATTACAATGAGCCGATCATCGAAGCAGGTGCGAAGCTGGTAAAGGCAAGTAAAATGAGCAAGGCATTCTTTACCAACAGTGGTACAGAAGCAATCGAAGGTGCTTTAAAAGCAGCTAAGAAATATGCATATGTACGTGACGGACATGCAGATCATGAGATCATTGCCATGAACCATTCCTTTCATGGAAGAAGTATCGGAGCACTTTCCGTGACAGGAACTGCTCATTACAGAGAGCCCTTTGAGCCTCTGATGGGTGGTGTGAAGTTTGCGGATTTTAATGACTTTGAGAGCGTAAAGGCTCAGATCACAGATAAGACGTGCGCAATTATCACTGAGGTTGTTCAGGGTGAGGGTGGTATCTATCCGGCGAAGAAGGAATTTCTGGAAGGTCTGCGTCAGATCTGTGATGAGAAAGATATTATGCTGATCTTCGATGAGATTCAGTGCGGTATGGGAAGAACCGGACATTATTTTGCATGGCAGGCATACGGTGTACAGCCGGATATTATGACAAGTGCCAAGGCTCTTGGATGTGGTGTGCCGGTAGGTGCGTTTGTATTGAATGAGAAAGCTGCCAAAGCTTCTCTGGAGCCAGGTGATCATGGTACAACTTACGGTGGAAACCCGTTTGTATGTGCTGCAGTCAGCAAAGTATTTGACATTTATGAGAATGATAAGATCATTGAACATGTACAGGAAATGACTCCATATCTGGAACAGAAACTGGATGAAATTGTTGCAAAACATGAATGCGCTGCAACAAGACGAGGCATGGGCTTCATGCAGGGAATCGTGATCCAGGGCCGCCCGGTTGGTGAAGTTGTAAAGGCTGCGCTGGCAAAAGGACTGTTGGTGATCTCTGCAGGCAGTGATGTACTCAGAATTGTACCTCCGCTTGTGATCACAAAAGAACACATCGACAAGATGGCTGCAATTCTGGATGAGTGTATGGAATAATTTTAGTGAATCAAGCAAGTAGCGAAACGGATGATTTTATCTGTTTGGCATGAATCTGAGTGTTTTTGCAAAATGCTCCGGGTATAATCAATAACTGATTATATCCGGAGCATTATTTTTGCAGAGAAAATACCATCTTTATAGGTAAAGTCACAGGCACCGCCGTTTTTGTCGGTAATGTGGCGGACAGATTCGATTCCTATGCCGTTTCCGGAGCGTTTGGAGGATTGGAAAATATTGTTTTTTTGCTGTATTTTGCCATCGAAGGTATTCTCCACATGGATCAGAAGGAGATGATTATGGTGGGGATAAACTTCCACATTAATTTTTCTGCGGGCGGGCTCTGTTTTTACACTTGCCTGGATGGCATTTTCCAGCAGATTGGAAAACACAAGGCACAGATTAATCTCATCTAAGGAAAGCTCAGCAGGCAGGGAAACCACTGCATGAAAAGGAATGTTTTCTCTTTCTGCAAGGGCGGAATAATATCCGAAAATACTGTCAACAGCCTGATTTTCACAGAAATGCAGGTTATAGTCAGAGATTTTTCCGGTTGCAGCGGAGAGATATTCTTTAATTTTTTCCATGTCACCCTGTTCTGCCAGAGCGGACAGTCGGACAAAATGATGGCGGATATCGTGACGTGCCTGCCTTGCTTCTTCAATGGCCGTGCAGAGATTCTTGTATCTTTCCTGTTGAAGGGAAAGAAAATGGTTCTCCTGCTGAAGTCTGGCATTTCTGTTCAGGCTGACTGCCATCATAAGAAACATGGCATAAAACAGGAGCAGGATTATGAGTGATACAAGACTGAAAACAATATAGCACTGCAGGATCCGTCCGGTATATAAAGTACTGCGGTATTTGGGAATCATAAAAAGATTTACTCCGATGAAGATTACCGGAAGAATCCAGAATACGTACCAGGTCTGGGCAAAGTTCTCGTCTGTGACCATTGTCTGTACACAGTGGCAGGCAGGATACCAGGATGCCAGAACAAACAGCAGACAGATCACGTTATAGAAAATTCCGGCACCGGTGTGAAACCACAGTTCATTTTCTGTAATATGCAGGTCAGCAGTCATAAATGCATTGAGTGCCCGGGACAGGCTGTTGACACATGTAAAAACTGCAAAGACTGCAAGAAAAATACTGACAGATTTCCAGACAGAGATTTTCAGTGTTTTGTGATAAATGAGCATAATCACAGGTAACAGAGGAAACAGGAACCATCTGGTGGGGATTTGCAGGGCATGGCAAACTGCTCCTCCCAAAATACAGATTCCCACAAGAAGAGGAAGAAGCCATGCTGTCAGCTTAAGCGGTGTCTGTCTCAGATAGCTCTTTACAGGCAGATATGCCAGCAGTATGCCGGGAATGATTACGGAAAGTTCAAGTACAGGGCGAAGTATGTCAGTCATTTCAGGACCTCCTTTGGAACAGAAATTCCATAAATGTCTGTCTGGCGTTTTTGATAAGCTTCCGGCTGACCGGGACATTGCTTCCGTTATCAAGGCGAAAGCCTGTTCCGTCAAAATCAACGGCATGCTCCAGATTGATCACAACGCCCCGGTTACACTGATAGAAACGTGAGTCCATTTTCAGGGAGGTTATGAAAGAATCAAAGGACTGGCGGGTGACCAGTTCCCTTTCACCGGCAGTGTGGATGTGGATCATATGGGAAAAATGCTCTGCGTAGATTATTTTCCGGAAAGGAATCTGAATATTACTGCCGTTTACCTTTACATCTATGTATTTCCCGGAATCCGGGATGCGGGAAAGGATTTCATCTGCCAGTGCGGAAATATCATTTTCACTGTAGGGCTTTACAAGATAGTGCAGAGCCCGGACCTGAAATCCTTCTAATGCATGGTCAGTGGAAGTTGTTGTAAAGACTAGCAGACAGTCAGTATCTGACCTGCGAAGTTCTTTTGCTGTATCAATCCCGTTAGAACCATTCATATAAATATCCAGAAACACTACCGTGAAAGGACATTCCTTCGCTGCAGTGAGGAAAGTTTCTCCATTTTCATATTCAAATATATCTACGTGGACATTGCGCCTGGAAAACTGAGAGTCCAGTCTGTTGCGAAGCAGTGTCCGTTCCTCTGAAATATCATCAACAATTGCAATTCTCATAGTAAATCTTCCTTTTTATTTTGTACCGGTAATGGTACGTTCTGGAAACAGTATATCACAAAAACAGGTGGCTGATTTACAATTCGTGCTATTTTTATTCCTTTCGTGACAGAATCATTGAAATAAATTTCTGCTTTCTTATAATGTGCTTAACAGGTACAGGAAAGAGTTTAACAGAAAAAAGGAGGGGTTTGGTGTACTGTATTGCTGTGTTGACTGTCAATGAAAAAGAAGGACAGGATTATGCAAAATATATTATTGATTACTGTACTGAGAGAAGTATCTTTCCATTGGTTGAACTCTATCAGAACCAGGAAAGCTTTTTTGAACAGATACAGAAAACTGTGCCGGCTGTAGTGCTTCTTGCACTGCCCGGAGTGTCCGGACTGAATGCAGCAGAACATCTCCGCTCCTTATATCCGGGATGTGGTGTCATTTGGTGCAGTGACCTTGATTTTTCGCTTCATGCTTTCAGATTGCGGGTTGAGTATTTTTTTATGGAACCTGTGGACGAGCAGAAGATAAGAGAAGGTTTTTCTGTCTGGCTGAAACACAGTAAGGCAATGTAACAGGAATATTATTATGATTCAGGAGGAAATAATATGAAGAAAAGAGTTTTAATTCTTGCGATGGCAGCGTTTATGGTAACAGCTTCATCTGATTATACAATTAGTATTGTTCATGCGGAAGAGGCATCAGAACTTCCGGTCAAGGCACTTACACCGAAGGCTATGGATGTGAATCCTTATATGGCAGCAAGTGATTCCAATATTCATCATGACTGCTATAATACAGATTCAACAGATGAGGTATTGCCTGTTGATATTTATTCTGAGATCAATGTTTCTTATGAAAAAGTTAATCCCAATGCTTCCCCGGCAGTCTTTTTTGATTCCTATGGACATTCTGTGGTTCCGCTTCTGGGTGGCCTGGCGATCCGTGATATTAATGCAGATGAGGCACAGACCTTGGGCTATTTTTCACCAAAACAGCATGACAATGGAAGCTATCTGATACAGAGTTCATATTCTTTTGTAGATGAGAGCAATCGCATTGTGTGTCCGACGAACGATAATCGGGTACTTATGCTTAAGGCTACAGATGAGGAGGGAAATGTACTTCCGGAATTTGACAAGGTTCTGGATATTGACATTAAAGCGGCAGCAGAGGCAGCGCTTGGAAAAACACTGGATCAGAATCTGTTATCTGTAGTTTTTGATTATGAGGGAAATCTCTGGTTTGCAACAGGAGGCTTCCGTATTTATCCCGACAGAAAACAGCAGGGAACCTTTGGCTATGTTTCACGTGCAGCTATCGATAAGATCCTGAATGGAGAAGATGTGGATCTGTCAGATGCAGTGTTTGTATATGAACTGGAACCGGGAGAGGGTGCAGAGAATGGTATTGCGGCATCTAAGGAGGGTGCGGTCATTCTGACAAATCTGAAGTGTTATCTGCTCCAGGCGGATAATGGTGTGAAAAAAGTCTGGGAAACTTCCTATAAAAGTGTGGGTGCCAAGGAAAGCAAAGAAGGCGATGAGACGACAGGTGGCGGTCTTGCATGGGGAGGTGGATGTTCCCCGTCTCTGACCAAGGATCTGGTTATGTTTACAGATAATCAGGATCCGGTAAATCTTATTGCGGTGGATATGAAAACAGGAGAACAGGTTGCGAGTATGCCTGTTATAGATGAGCTTCCGGAAGGTACACAGGTGTCTGTGGAAAATTCTGCAATTGTATATGATGATGGAGAGGGAACAGTAAGCACGATCGTATGTAACTGGTTTGGTGCAGGAAGTGCGAAGCTTGGAGAAGCAGATAATGATTCCTCAATACAAAGCTATGAGAATATTTATGATGTGGGCTGGCTGAGACAGGGCAATAAAATGATCGCGCCGGGTATAGAACGCGTGGATACAGTTAAGACGGAGGACGGATATGAGATGAAGAGTATCTGGTGCAGAAGTGATCTGTCTGACACTTCCATGATGAAGCTGTCCACTGCAACAGGATATATTTACGGATATGTTCAGGATATGGAAACTGGTATGTGGCAGTATATCATGCTTGATTTTGAGACAGGCGAGACTGTGTTTACCATGGATATTTCTGACAAACCGGGATACAACAACATGGCTATTGGTATGTATGCGGGAAACAGCGGAAATGCGCTCTATTGTCCGACTGGTTATCTGGAACTGCTGAGACTTCAGGACAGGTTTGTATATCTGCCGGAAATGCCTTACCGCAAGGTGGATCTGGATCAGGCAATGCGCAATGTGTTAAGTCAGGAGAAATTTGCGGCAGACGGCGGCCAGGGAGATGTGGAAGGATGGCTGAATACGATCACAATTGAGAACGTACATCCGAATACGACCGTTGCAATACGTATGAAAGGAATCTCCGGGGAAACAGGTTCTCTGAAGCTGTATGCATATGGTACAGATGGTACCTTGAAAGAAGTTCCGGCAGAGAAATGGCATATTCAGACAGAAGATGGTGAAACACCGGATACATTATCCGAAGACGTACTGTATGAGGTACATATGACTGTGGAAGACGGCGGCGATTTTGACCTCAGTGAAACGGAAAAAGAGATTAAGATATCTGCTGTTCTGGGAATCTGAAGGAAAACTGGTAAACAACCACCGGTTAAAACGGTGGTTGTTTACAGTCTGGACGGCGGTCGATAAGACCGCCGTTTTCTGCTGTTTGCATTTATAGCTGATTGACTGATAAAAGATAATTGCGAGAGATGAAATGATTTTTGAGCTGTTTGGAGAAATTAAAACCATTTTGCAGCGTATTGCTGTAATTGTTCCTGGACATCCCGGTAGCTGTATTTGCTGACCGGGATTATTTCATGATTATTCAGTGTGATTTCAAAACGTCGGATTGAACGGACAGCATACAGAGAAACAATGTAGCATCTGTGACATTGTACAAAGATATCTTTCGGCAGAATTTCACGGACTGCAGAAAGGGACTTATATATCTTCGTGACAGTACCATCCTGAAGGTGAATCTGCAGTTCTTTATTGATTATTTCAATATAGGTAATATCCCTGATATGAAAGGATACAGTTCTGGACGGAGTGTCGATTATAATGGATTTCGGGATCAGATGTCGGATTGCACGGGTTAGTGCTTCTGCAAGTTTTTGACGGCTGACCGGCTTAAGGATATAACCTACAGGTTCAGCAGAATATGCATCGAATACAAATTCCTTACTGCTGGAAATGAAGATAACGGGAATTTGGTTTTCAGTGTCACGGAGACATTCTGCAAAGCTGATCCCATTGTTTTCACCCAGCATAATATCAAGAATCAGAATGTCACAGCTTTTGGGAGTATTCTGCAATGTATTTTTTAATTCTGAAATAGAAGTATATTTTCGAATCTCGCAGGATTCTCCCATGGACGCTAAAATATCGATGATCATTTCTGATATCTGTGTTAAAAAAATCGGTTCATCATCACAGATGACAATATGGTACATAGTGAAAGCCTCCTATTAATCGTTATTTTCGTCAAGACAAAGCGTTGTTGTTACAGCAAAAAAACCACCACGTACCTGTACGTTCAGTATACCATTGTATTTTTCGGCGATTCCATTGATGATCTTAAGACCGTAACCGTGTTTGTCACTGTTCTTTTTACTGGATTTATATTTTCCATTCGTGATTCTCAGGTTATCCTCATTGCAGGAGTTTTCACATTTAATAAATAGAAAATTTCCCTTTGAATGGAGATTCAGCCGGATGATCCGTTGTTCTTCAGAAACCTTCTGACACCCTTCTACTGCATTTTCCAATATATTTGTCAACATTCGGCACAGATCAATATCTTCCATGTTGAGACTTCTGCCAATGACAATACTGTACTCCACTATGGCTTTATAACGGCTGGCACGTTCTGCAAATTCTGAAAGGATGGAATTGACCAGAGCATTGGCTGTGTAGGTGACAAAAGGAAGCTCTTCGGCTTCTTCAGTAAATTTCTGTGTATACTGTCTGGCGCCTGCATAGTCCTCCTGATTAAGATAAGAGGACAGGGCATTCATATGATGCCGGATTTCATGGTGTATTTCCAGGATATGTTCATTGTTTTCTGCCTGATTACGATAGCTTTCCAGCATGCGCTCGGAAATCCGCTGTTCTTCCTGTTTGCTGCGGATGTATCCCATGACACTGAAGAATACGGCATACACCATGAAAGCAAATACTGCAAACAGTACAAACATAACATGGACAACTATATTATTGGAAAGATTTATTATGCTTGAGAACTGTGCAATACTGGCAATCAGAATAAACAAAGCAGGGAGGGAGCAGAGAATCTTCCAGATCCGTGATTCCAGATCTGCATTGATCATAGTACGGATTCGCTCCATCAGCATGAGAAATGGTTTCGCAAGAACTAGATTTATGATAAGTGTGAGAGCCAGTGCAAAGGGCGGATACATAAAATAATCGGATGGAAACCGGAAAGTACGGTGCAAAAAGGTAACGGTGCTTGTAACAAAGAATCCGTAGCTCATTACAACAAAAAATACAAATAGTTTTTCTGCTGCTTTCGCCTGGATGCTAAAGCAGTAAAATATTCCGAACAGTAGCAGGGCAATATAAAAGATAACATTCCAGATCAGCTCTCTGTAATCACCGCCGATGTTGAACTGTGCGATAAGAGAAAACGGAATGACCATTACAATAAAAATGGACAGTGCCATGAGCATTGTCTTTTTTGTGCTTAGGCGGAAACGATCCCGGAATGGATACAAACAGAAAAATGCATAAGGAAAAATCTGAAGAGAAAATCCGCAGAAATAACGCAATGCTATCATAAAACCCTCCTGTCATAAAGATAGATAATGGCCAGGTTACTTATTAAAAATAAGTATACCATTGGCAGAGGGCAAAATCAAATCATATGAAGGTCTTTTCACACCATATTTTGACTATTCACGCAAAAATATAGACAGAGAAGTCAAATTCAAATAACATAAATAATATAGATTCAGAAAACTGTCAAAATGAGGAGAGCTTTTGATACGGTATATATGCCCGAAAGTTTGCTTTACTGGCATCGTAAAGGAAAAAATATAAGAAAAGGAGACTAAAAAATGAAGAAAAGAATGATTATTGTGACGGCACTGATTATGGGAACTCTGGGAGCAGGATGTGTGAGTGTTCAGGCATCGGATACGTTACCTGAACTGACAAAAGACAATGCACTGGAACAGATGATGAAAGCAGGAGAAACAGACAGTCTTGTAAGCAATCATAAAAGCTATGAAGCTACCTGTGAATATATACTGCAGAATACAAAGGTATATGACTATGAAGATTCTGAAGTGATGTATGTAGATATGTATGGTACTACCCAGATGCTCTATAAAGATGGCGAATTAAAATACGGAAAAGAAGGAGACGAGTACCTCTCCTGTCTGTATATTGATGAAGCAGATGGAAATGCAGATGATCTTATAAGCTTTTACACAGATGAAACCATAGAGGAAGAAGTGACGGATATGAAGGAAGATGGTGATACGATCATTATACAGACAAAGGTACCTGAAGAACTTACTCAGAGCGCATTGAATTCTCAGGGAGATGGAGAATCCTACACAGAGGGAGACTGGATTTCTATGGAATATGTGGTTGCTTCGGATGATTACAGACCATTGAAACATACTCAGATTCTGAATCATAAGGACGGCACTTCAGAAGAAGCTTCGAAGATGGAATTCTCCTACGGCGTGGACAGATCTGAGGATGTAGCAGATCTCTGCGAAAAGTACGAGGAAGCAGAAAAAGCAGAAGGTGATGTACGTAATGTAACAGTTACTGCAGCTCCTGGCACAGAGCTGGAAAAGGATTATGCAATCACTGTTCCTGCAGATAATCACGTATGGATCATGCTTCATGATGATAGTTCGTATTACGTTTTGTATACAGATAAGGAATGTAAAGAATTGCATGAGCCAGAGGAAAATGTGAAAGGAGACACACATCTTTATGCAGAGATTAAGTCTTATGAGGATTATGAAGAGACAGAGGATGAAGTATGAGGAGTTTGAGAGTATTTATCCGGTAACAATATATCACAAAACAATACCATGGATTTACAATTCGTGTCATTTTCTGTCGTTTCGTGACAGAATTATTGAAAAAATTTATGACTTTTTTATAATGAGGATAACAAATGGGAGTACAGCAAATGGAAGAGCAGAAAATAAAAGAAGGTCTTTCCATCTGGCTTGAATGTAAAAAAATAAGATGAGAACGACATTCAGGAGGAAAGCAACATGAAGACAATCATAAAGTATGAACTGGTCATAAATGAAGCACTTAGATCCGCACTCAATTACCATACACCTGACGAGCAGATTAATGAATTTATCCGCTTTTTCGGCAGACATATCGGTTCTGACAGAATATATATTTTCGAAGATTGTAAAGAAAGACATGGCACAGACAATACGTATGAATGGTGTGCACAGGGAGTAACTCCTGAGATAGACAGATTGCAGAATGTCGATATGGACGTAATAAAGTGGTGGTATGATACGTTTTCCAGGGGCGAAAGTATCATTATCACTGATATAGAAGATATCAAAGAAGAACATCGCGTATCATATGATATGTTAAAAGCGCAGAATGTGAGAAATGTGGTGGTATGTCCTTTGCGTTATAAAGATGAGATAAGTGGTTTTTTCGGTGTGGATAATCCTCCAAAGAGTGATTACAGGGGACTTACTACTTTTCTGGATATGATAGGAACGCTTCTTATCTCATTTCTGAAATTGCGTAATTCGTTTATAAAGTCAAATAAAGAGGCAAAGCTCAGCAGTTATTCGTCGCTTTCCAAAATCTATGCATCTATGTATTTGGTTGATGTGCAGACAAAAAGATATCATATTATAAAAATGACAGATCAGATTGCGGAATATTTGGGAAAAGATTTTAAAATGGGAGAATATGAAATCAGAGATGGTTTTTGCGGACATATCAAGAATATCGCTGAGAAAATGTGTACGGAATCACAACTTCAGGAATCACTGGAGTTTGTAGATATCAGTACGCTGGAAGAACGGCTTCTTGGAGAAAACAGCATAACACATGAATTTACAGATAAAATATCAGGCTGGAACCGAAGCAGATTTATTCCTGTAGACTACGATGAAGATGGAAAACTTCTGCATGTACTTTTCTGTATTGAGTGTATAGAAGAAGAAAAAAAGCGTGAGAACAGGCTGATTTATCTGGCGCAGACAGATCTTATGACAGGATTATGTAATCGTGGAAGCGGAGAAAAAAAGATTACTGAATTTTTAAAGGAAAAAACAGGAGGATTGCTTTGCCTGGTCGACTGTGACAAATTTAAATCCATCAATGACAATTACGGACACTCTGTAGGAGATAAGGTGATCATAGCCATTGCGGAGAAACTACAGAAAACATGTCGTGACAGCGATGTGGTTTTGCGGCTCGGAGGTGATGAGTTCGCCATGTTTATACCGGGAATGCTGGAACAAAGGGTAGCAGAGAAATTTTTTGAGAGATTTTTTGAAAATATCCGACAGATTGATATCATAGAGATGCAGGGAAAGAGCATAGAAATAAGTCTAGGTGCGTGTTTTTATAATGGATATGAAGAGGTTTCTTTTGATCAGCTGTACAGAAAGGCTGACAGGGCAATGTATCAGAGTAAAAAGCAGAAAGGCTGCAGTGCTGTAATCTACGGAGAGGAGATGTAAAAAATTTCTGAGAGACTTCGATGTAGAGTTACGTAGCGAAGCGGAACAAAAGAAGGGATATATGAAAGAAAAGAAAGTAATTGATTACACCAGAACCCATCGTCGTATATTTGGCAGCTAAAAACATTGGAACCGGAGAGATCTACATGCCCGGCATTACAGAAATCACAGCGGACATGGACGGTTATATCATAATATATGGACGGAGCATGGACTATGAACTGCATACATATAAGACACATAAGACAGCAGGGGAATTATTTATTGAGTTGGCGGCCCATGCCGGACAGGGATTATTTGGTTATGAGCCGTGGATCGAAGCGGTCAGGCAAGAGTTTTTTGAAGAGGCAGAAAATATGATCTCAGGCGGACAGGACTCGAACAAAGAATCATAATTGACTTCTTTTACGATGTGTCAGCGCAACAGTCCGGGCTTTTAAAAATTTTTTGCCGCAATATGCCGATACAGAGCAGAAAAAATTGGGAGGAGAAGCATATGGGTATCATCTTACAAATTGTTTCCATTGCAGTATGTTTACTTATGTTATACGGGCTTTGCCAGGAGATGAAAAAAAGGCATCTTTCAGAAAACCAGGCAATCTTATGGATCGCAGGGGCGGCGGGCCTCCTGCTGCTTTCCATATTTCCACAAATACTGCCATGGGCTGCAGAGCTTCTGGGAATCTGGTGGCCCCCTGCATCACTGATCTTTTTCTTTCTCATTGTAATCATAATGATAATCCTGCGCCATACGGTCACAATTTCTTCTATGGAAACAGAAATTAAGGAACTGGCCATGCAGGTAGCTCTTTTAAAAGATGAGAACAGTGAACTGGAAAACATGTTAAACAGCAAAACCAAAGAGGAGAACACGAATATATGAAGGTATTGATTTGTGGAGAATACGGCGTATACTGCAGAGAGCTGATTTCCAGACTAAGGAAAGAGAAGCATGACATTTTCGTGATAACAGGTTCAGAGAAAGCACGGAGAGAGAAGCCAAGAACCGGAGTCTTTCAGGAGTATCATTTCAGCTATCGAAGCAAGAATATTGGTACAATCATGAAAAATGTGCAGGCTGATGTGCTCCTGATCCTGGGAGTCTGCGATACCAAATTTACATGGCAGGATATCAATCAGGAGTCGGTGTGCTATCTGACCAGCATCACCAATATCCTGATGAGCGCAAAGGAAGCCGGAATCAGACAGGTCATCTACTGCTCCTCGCTGGGGGTTTATGATGGATGCGAAGATGCTGTGATAGATAAAAACACAGACTTTGAGGCAGACTCCATCCTGATGCAGACAGTGATCCAGACGGAATACATGTGTGCGGAGCAAAATATCCCGGGGGAGTTTGATATATGCGTTATTCGCTATCCGGAGGTATTCGGAGACTATAAAACTCATAATTACAATATCTGTGCAAGGCTGATGGAAAACTTCTTTACTAGTACAGAGATGCAAATTGAGGCGGGAAAGCAGCACCGGGTGTTGTATGTCAATGACGCTGTAGATACACTGATGAAGGTATTCCTGCGCGGAGAGCGGGAAAAGAGTTATCTGGTGCCGGGCTCCGTTTACACAGAGCGGCAGCTCATCGAAGCAGTCAGGACGGTAATACCAGGCAGAGAGACTGTCATCAGGGAGGCTGAGTATGCAGGGGCGTCTTTGCCCGAGATACAAGATCCGTATTTGGAAAGGCTGGGAATCTATGAAAAGTACAGCCTGGAGGATGGTCTGAGAGAACTATTTAAAATATTTGAAAAAGAAAAGGACCTGGAAATAAAGGAAGAGAAGAAAAAATCTGTAATCAAGGATAAATTAATTCCCCTGGCGGAAAACATAGGGCTTTTTCTCTTCATGACACTGCTTACATACTTAATAAAGGACACCTGGTTCGACAGCATTGCAGACCTCTATCTGCTCTATGTAGTCATAATAGCCGTGGTTTACGGGTGTGCACATGCGTTGTTTGCGACGCTGCTCACTCTGGCGACCAAAATCGGCGAGATTCTAATAACCGGCGGCACGTTTGAGTATTCCGCATTCACAGGGATCTTGCAGATTCTTGTGGTTGGCGTAATTGTAGGGCATATGAAGGACAAATATCGAAGAAAAAACGGAGATCTGGAGGATGAAAAAAAATATTACCAGAGCGAACTTGTAGATATGACGCGTATCTATGACGGCAACAGGTATGTCAAGGAAATTTATGAAAAGCGGATTGTAAACTATGAGAATAGTATGGTAAAGGTCTATGAAGCCTCCAGCCAGCTGGATTTCTGGGAACCACAGAAGGTGATTTTCCAGGCTGTCGATGTGGCGAGGGAACTGATGGACATTCAGGACGTAGCCATCTACATAACGGGCGGCAGTGTGGGCTATTTGAGGCTTGCCGCAGCTTCGTCCGAAGAGGCCCGCCAGATGGGGAAATCCATTCATGCAGATGAAAACTTCTTCATGCATCGGGAACTGGTTGAGAGAGCAGTATACCGGAACAGGGAGGTGGATTCCGTGCTGCCGTCCTATGCATGTGGAATATACGATAGAGAGAATTTGAGTGCCGTCATCATGCTTTGGACAAAAGACCTTTCCAAGATTAATCTTTATGAGTCCAACATGCTGGCGCTGATCTGCCGGCTGATTGAATCCGCTATGAACCGTGCGGCAACATACTGGAACCGTCTTGCGAACCAATATATTGAGGGAACGAACGTGCTGAGAGAAGAAGAGTTTGACAAGATATATCAGATCTGCCAAGAAGGTTCAAAGCAGAATAAGCTGGAGTATACGGCCCTCAGGATACCCGGCAGATTCCAGCAGAGCAGGGGAAAAGAAGTCTGTGCGAAAATAGCTTCCTTAGTAAGGCAGACGGATTTCATCGGTGAAAAAGATGAAAATATCTGCATTCTTCTTATGAACACAAATAAATCGGAAGCCGAATATGTGATTCAGCGCTTTCAAAATGCAGGAATACCGGTTGAAAATGGAATTGGATGATAGGAGCAGGCGAGCGTGGAAAACAAATGGATGATATGGATTTTGATTATAAATACGTGTCTGGCACTGGTGTATTTCCTGTACCGGGGCGTATGGAAAAAAGAATACCGAAAAGCAGTCCTTTTGACCGTATTTATGATACTGACTCCGGTGGTGGGCCCTATTTTTTTATCGTGCAGTGAAATTTTGAATTTTATTCTATTTCATAAGCGGGACGGTTTGCTGAACGAAGAAGAACTGAGCTTCAGCAAAAAAAGAGTCCGGATGATTATAGGCGATGATATCGAGAAAGAAATCGACCGGGTGCCTATCGAAGAGGCGCTGATGATTTCTGACACCATGAACAGAAGGCAGCTTTTTTTGGAGGTGCTTAAGCGTCCGGACGTGGAGGAGTATATGGGAGGAATCCACAATGCCATGGCCCAGGAGGATTCGGAGGTAGTTCACTATGCGGCTTCCTATATAACAGATACCATAGCGAAATACAAGGATACGGAAAAACGCCTTCGTACGATCTATGAGGAAAGCAAAGAAAGCGATACACTTTTGTTGTATCTGCAGTTCTGTGATAATATGCTTCACAAAAAAGTGTTCAGTGAGCCGGAGCAGAAGATCTATCTTAATTTTTTTGAAGGATATATGGAAGAACTCTATCAGAAGGATAAAACGAAGGTAAATGGAAACATGCTGGCAGATATCATTGAATTACGGAATGAATATCAGGATGCAGGCGGCATTGAAAAATGGGTGAAACGGGCAGAGGATATCATGGAGCAGGACCTTGCTGCGGCAAAAGAAGTGCTGAAATATTACTTTAAGATAAGGAACAGGAGCGGGTTTAGCGAAGCTGTCCGGCGGATAAAGGAGTCGTCTCTGGTCCTGGACGGCGAGCTCCTTGAGTGGGTAAGGTTTTACCCGTCAGACGGCTGGGGTGCACAAAGCAGCGATACCATGGCACAGGAGGCGCACCATGGCACTGGAATTCCAGGGCGTACTCGAAAAAACAAACAAGGTGGTAGATGACAATGATATGGGAAAATGTGTGGACAATGATAGGGAGCGCAATTGGATATTTTTTGCTGACACTGGTGCTTCCTTCTGTCTGCCTCAGAAAATATACTGCTCAGAAAGAGCTGACTTTCCGTTTTTTCTTCTACCAGTGTATGGGAAACTTATACCTGAACTTTGTGGTTATCTTTCTTGGATTTCTGCATTTTATCAATTTTGTTTCTTTGCTGGTCATGTTGGTTATTCTGCCGTTATCCGTTACTTGTTGGAGGGAGCGCAGAATAATCACCACGTTTTGGAGACGTGCAGCGAAAATCCTGAGAGAACTGATATTAGGGATCTATGGATTCCGGATATTTTTCCGCAAGATCAGGCTGAACCTAGAAAAATGGCTGCTGAAAAAAAAGAGGTCCCTCAAGGGCAGCGCAATAGAAAGCCTGATATTCTGCGCTGTCATGGCGTGGGTCATCTGGTTTTACGGATGGTATAAAATGCATAATACAGGATATGGCCATACGGACGAAGAGACTCATCTTTACTGGATTGGGGCGCTGATCCACGGGAATATGTTTCCGGCCGGTATGTATCCCCACGGAGTGCACACCCTGAATGCGGCGCTAGGAATCCTATTCCCGCTGAATGTTACCCGGGTTTACCTGAACTTTTCGGTTCTTTCAACCGTCATGGTCTTTAGCTCGGCATATGCACTGTTTAGAAAAGTTTTTTCCAATAGATATGTGGCAATGGCGGGCTGGGTATTTTTTGTTCTGACAGATTTGTTCCATTCCACGTCCTATTTTAGGTTTCAGTTTTCGTTTCCAATGGAGTTCGGTCTTGTTGCGGCCTTTGGCATGATCTATGCTATGCTGGCGTACATAAAAAAGAAACAGAAGGGTGATTTGATTCTGTTTTCAGCCTGCATCACGTGGACACTCATGACCCATTTTTATATCACCATTCTCTGCCTGATTATTTGTGTTTGCTTTGGGGTAGTATATCTGATTCCCATACTGCGCAAAAAAGTTTTGCTTCGTTACGCTGCGGCAGGGATCGTAGGTGTCTTACTGGCATGTATCCCGTATATATGGGGTTACCTGAACGGTTATGAATTTGAACGCTCTATTGAATGGGCGCTGGGAATCACGCAGACTACAGCAGAATCAGAGAACCAGAAGACTGAGGGACCCCGCCCGGAAGATGCGCAGAAGAGTAACTGGCGGGAGGAGGGCGCTCTTTCGTTTGCACAGGATCTGCTGAAAGATGAATCTAAATATCTGTCGTACAATTTCGTAAGCAACAGAGATACCGCCAGGCTGCTCATGCTGGCGGATGGAGCACTTGCCCTGTACGCCATGCTGGGACTGTTTTTTTCAAAAAAGAGGGTGCGTTATTTGGGATATTTGTTCTGGGCGGTGCTTTGGGAGGTCTGTGCAATCCTTGCATGTGCGTATTATCTGAACATTCCTGTTTTAATTGAAGTAAAGCGAATGGCGACTTTCCTGTCATTTTTAACCATCCCTCTGCTGGGGTTGCCTTTTGAGATGCTGTTTACCCTGCTCAGGCTGTGCAGGGTAAAAGAAAAATATCTGGAAATGTCTTTTGCGGTTCTGATCACCGGTGGTATCTGGGCCATGTCGACAGCGGGAAGAGTGAAGGAAGAACGCTATTACAGTATTACGATTTCGGAGGCAGATATGAGGGTGTGCCTGGATCTGTGTGAAAATCATGAAAAGTATACATGGACGGTCATATCACCTACCAATGATTTATCTGTAATACGCTATACCGGATATCACTATGAGATTATAGATCTGATAAAAGCACTGGATGAAGGAAAGAAAAATATCTATATTCCGACTCCGGATATATATGTGGTAACGGAACGACATCCCATCTCATTTACCAATGACCGTAGAAAAATTGACAGGAGTGACATCGATGCACCGGATAATGTACAGGAGATCAGCCCGGAACTGGCGCTTCAGGATGTGGAGTGGGACCGGGATACCAGTGGTCTGCATGGTGCGGATGCGCCGTATTATTATCAGCGGGATGTGGTGATGTCTAAGCTCCATTATTGGATGGAGGCGGTAAAGAAGATTTATCCGAACCATGTCTCGGAATATTACCAGGATGAGACGGTCACTGTCTATAAGATTACACAGGATCCTTATTTTACATTAAATTTGTCAGTGGATTATAAGCAGCTGGCAGCAGATAGTATACATTAATCTGCGGCTTTAATGCAGACCAGGATGCAGAATAAGTTACAGGGGGCATAGAATGAAAAAAATACTTTTGATGATACCGGCGTACAACGAGGCTGAAAATATAGGGGCTCTTCTAAAGCAAATGAAAGAGGCCGGGCTGGAGACCAGTATGGATATCCTGGTGATTGATGACTGTTCCCGGGACGGCACGTCGGAAATTGTGAAGGAGTTCGGGTTCAAGGTAATCCGGCAAGTTTTTAATATGGGGTATGGGGCTGCTCTGCAGACTGCTTATAAATATGCCGTAGAGAAAGATTATGATTACCTGCTTCAGATGGATGCGGACGGACAGCACGACCTCTGCAATGTGGAGGTGTTGTGTGGGAAACTAGGCTGCTTTTCAGAGGATATGGATACATATCCGGATATTGTCATTGGTTCAAGATTCCTGGAGGGGAGCCAGTCTTTCCATATATCACGGCTAAAAAAATATACAATTCTTTTTTTCAGAAAAATCATTAAAAAAGTGACAGGATGCTGTCTTACCGATCCGACCAGCGGACTTCAGGGGCTTAACAGAAAGGCATTTTCGTTTTACGCTTCCTATAATAATTTTGACTTGAAGTATCCGGATCTGAACATGATTGTGCAGATGCTTCTGCTCGGCTTTTGCATCGAAGAGGTGCCGGCCATTATGCATGAGCGCACCGCGGGAGTGTCCATGCATACGGGGCTCCTTAAAGTGGGAAAGTATATGATTTTGATGATGTTAAGCACATGGAATGCCTGGTCGCGGTATAAGACAGGGAGCACAAAATGAAATTACTGAATAAGTTTAGCATTTCCCCAAAAAACCAGCTGAAGAAAAATATCTTTGTTTATATAGTCCTCATACTGTTTTGCCTTTTGCTCGTTTTCCTGCTGGTAGGCAACCTGGATAATATATTGCGGAGCATTCATGAAACCAACAGGGTGGAAACAGACAACCGTGCCGAGTATCAGGCGGTGGTAAAACTGTCCGAGAAGCTGGAGAAAGAGCACATTGCGCAAGCAAAGCAGGACACTGCGGTTGAAAAGACCGTTGTGTGGGGAACGAGCACGGCGAGTTATAAAGCGGTTGCCCTGCAGCTTAATAATATGAAGGAGGACTTCCGGACTGAAGAACAGTTGGAGGAGTGCGCGGGGGCGGAGATTCTGTTTGTATGCAAAACAGATTTTAATGACCAGGAGATTCAGATGCTGGAGGAGTACAGCAGAGCGGGGGCCGCGCTTTTCTTCACGGAAATCCCATCCGAGGCTGCGCTTGAGAAGAAGAGCGTCAAAGATCTGCTGGGGATTGACACCTATAAAGGGATACAGGAAAAGAAGGGGATCCGCCTTACAGAAAACCTTTTATTTGGGGAGATTACAGAAAGTCGGGAATCTTTCATAATGAAGTCCGTAACACTAAAAAGACAGGCAGAGGTATACGGTTCCGCGCTGCAGAGTAAAAAAGTAAAAAACGAAAATCTTGCGCCTGTATTCTGGAGATATCAGAGCAGTGCAGAAGGCGGGAGCATATACGTGGCGGACAGGGAGCTTATGGCGGGTACCATGGTCTATGCAGTAGTCAGTTTCCTTTTTACAGACTTATACCAGGCCTATATGTACCCGATAGTAAATGCATACTGCTTTGCCGTCTCGGGGATGCCCTATACGGATGAATTTACCTCCGAGTATCTGGAAAAAGAATACCAGCGTGATAGCATGGGAGTACAAAATGATATTTTCTTCCCGGAATTTCGACGCTGTGAAGAGAGGTACGGCGTAAAGACCACCTGGTATACGGATGAACGTGAAGAGATCAAAAAATACTCGAATGCCATGTTTGCGTATTATCTGGAGGGAATTGTGGAAGGAAACAATGAGATTGGTACGCTTAATAACTACAGCCTGAAACGGGAGGTGGACTCCCCTTTTGATAACCGGCTTGTGTTATGGAATTCTGATTTTGAATGGACAGATAAGTTAACAGATAGCGTCTGTATCCCATACCGTGCGCTTACAGAGAAAAAATATCAAAACATCATATTTCACGATAAAGGAATCTGCCGGGGAATGGGATTGAACACTGTTTTTACAGACATTTCTCCCTTTTTATATGAAACAGATGAGAAGAAGCAGGAACGCTGGATCGACTACTGCCGGAATCTGGAGACAGTTCTGGGGGTTGAAAAGGAAGATATTCCATGGCTGGAACGAGTGACAGTTGGTGAGGCCGTGTACAGAGTAAAAGCATTTCAAATGATGGAGCCGGAGATTAGATATTCTGATAAACAGATTGATGCGGTGATCGGAAATTTTGCGGGAAAAGTGTACTTTTACCTGTCTCTGCCGGCGGACCAGGAAATAAAAGGGGCAGAGGGCGCCACGGTTACCAGAATCAGTGATGTGCTGTATCTGGTAGAGGCTGAAAAAGCGGATATCAGGATAACGTATGAGGAATAACATAACAGGTACTAGTACAGCATTGCACTAATAATTCAGCAATAAGCACCTGTTCGCTACGCCATAGCTGTACCTGCTTTCGCTAGACGTAGGAAACACTACGCCGTCGCTGAAGCAGGCACAACTCTGACGCAGATATCAGGCACTTATTACCGAAAGATTAATGCACTGCTGCACTAGTACTAAAATCTGGGCAGCAGGGTGGTATAAGAAAGGAAAGGATTTGTATGAAAGTATGTTTGATTGTTGAAGGAGCATACCCCTATGTCAATGGCGGGGTATCAAGCTGGATGCAGGGGCTGATGCTTGCCATGCCGGATGTTGAGTTCGTGGTACAGTCCATAGCGGCAAGCCCGGATGCGAATCTGCAGTTTAAGTACCAGATTCCCTCCAATGTCAGTGAGATTCAGGAGGTCTATCTTCTTGACGACGATTACGTAAATAATAAAACACAGAAAAAAGTTGCCCTAACGGGGGAAGAGTACGATGCATTCGAGAACCTGATGTTTGAAAGCAATCCAGACTGGGATGTCATTATCCGGTTTTTTTCCGAAAAAGAGGTGTCGTTGAATGCGCTGCTTTCAGGGAAGGACTTTTTTAAAATGACACTGGATTATTATAATGCAAATTTTCGCAGAGTTGCATTTTCGGATTTTCTCTGGACCATGCGTTCCCTGTATCTTCCGCTGTTTACGATTCTAAAATCCAGAACCGAAAAGGCGGATCTGTACCATTCCGTGTCCAGCGGATATGCCGGTATCTGGGGGTGTATGCAGAAGAGCCTGTACAAACGTCCCTTTCTGATGACGGAGCATGGGCTGTATACCAGGGAGCGGGAGGAAGAGATTATCAAAGCGGACTGGGTAAGCGGGATTTACAAGGATATCTGGATTGGGCAGTTTAAAAAGATAGGGGAGTGCTGTTACCAGTATGCGGATAAAGTGGTTTCTTTGTTTGAAGATGCCCGCAGATTTCAGATAGAGCTGGGATGTGATGAAAATAAGACAATGGTTATTCCAAACGGCGTAAATTATCAAAAATTTGAAGGTATCCGGCAGAAAGAGAATCAGGATCCATATATCAACGTAGGGGCAGTCCTGCGTGTTACCCCGATCAAGGACGTCAAGACCATGATCAGCGCATTCGCTCTGGCTAAAAACAAGGAGCCGCGGTTGAAGCTATGGATTATGGGCAGTATGGAGGAAGCAGAGGATTATGCTGAAGAATGCCGCGCCATGGTGCGGGACATGGACATTAAGGATGTGGAATTTACCGGAATTATCGATGTAAAAGAGTATATTGGCAGGATGGATTTTCTAATACTGACCAGTATCAGCGAGGGGCAGCCGCTTTCCATACTGGAGGGCTTCGCCGCCAGGAAACCATATATTGCAACAAATGTGGGGAACTGTAAGGGGCTGATCGAAGGGGAACGCGACAATTACGGCCCTGCAGGATACGTCGTACCGGTTATGGGCGTGTCCGAAATCGCCCGTGCGATACTGAAACTTGCGGAGGATGAAAAGACCAGAAAAAGGATGGGGCAGGCAGGTTATCAGAGAGCCGTGAAGGCGTACGATGAATCGGCGGTTTTCGGCACATATTACAATCTTTATCAGAAATTGACAGGAAGCGGGGAGGTGTGAGCATGGCAGGCATCGGATTTGAATTAAAAAAAATATACAGAAAAGAAAGCATATCCAGGGGAATGCTGGGCGTTGTCTACAGCTCCCTTGTGACGATTGGACCTATGATGCTGGTGATTGTGGCAATCCTTCTGCTCTATTTCTTTTTAGGGATGACAAAGGTGCCCTATGCGGACAGAGAGTTGCTGTCCTCCACGATTCTTTACACCTTTATCTTTTCCGTCATACTTACCTCACCGTTCAATGTAATCTTTTCCCGGTATCTGGCGGATAAGTTTTACACAGAGGAGTATTCCAACATACTGGCATCCTATTACATGGGAAATTCTATATGCTGTATCATTGCGACACTGCTGTTCCTTCCGGTGGGATGGAGTCTAAGGGTACGGGGGGAGATAGACCTGCCATTTATTATTGCGGCCTATATTCAATGGATTTCCCTGGTCATTTTATTCTTTGCAGTTATATATCTGCATGCGACCAAGGATTATAAGATCATCGCGCTTTTTTTCGTAATCGGTATGGCGGTCAGTTTTCTGGTGTCGTTTGCCTTTTATAAAGTGGCTGGGCAGGATGCAATCCATTCTATTATATACGGGCTTTCCCTGGGATTCTTTTTGATTGCGGTCTGCGACTTTTCCTATATAAAGAGGTATTTCAAAAGCGTGTCTAACGAATATGGGGAGTGTATGCACTATTTATGGTCGTTTAAACGGCTTTTAGGTGCGAATTTTTTATATATTTTGGGACTGTATGTTCATAACTTTGTATTCTGGACGGTACCGGGGCGTCTCTTTGTGGCCTCCACGTACTACAGCCACCAGGCATATGATATGGCCTCATGCCTTGCTATGTTTACAAACATTTCTGTTATGGTATCCTTTATGGTTGTGGTGGAGACACGGTTCCACACGGCCTATAAGGAATACATGGAGGGTGTCATAGGAGGAACTTATAAAATGATAGTAAAGGGGAGAAAGAAGCTGTTTCGGACGCTTTCCCAGCAGATCATCCAGGTATTTGGCACGCAGATTGCAATTACATCGGTTGTATTTCTGTTTATGGTATTGTTTGGCAAGAAAATAGGGTTTGACAGTGTTACCATGACCATCTATCCGATGCTTGTGGTTGCTTTTCTGGGAATCTTTATGATGTACGGAAATATCATCTACCTGTATTACTTTGCGGACATGACCGGGGCGTTTCTGACCGGGGCGCTTTTCTTTGCGGCCACTCTGACCTGCAGCCTGTTTTCTAATAAATGGCCGATTCCCTTTTGGGGTGCGGGAGTATTTATCGGAATGCTTGTGGGTTGGACATACAGCTTTTTTAGAATACGCTGGATCGAAAGAAATCTGGATACCTTCATATTCTGCGATTACAAAGTCGTGGATACGATGAAGTCTTCTAATAAAGGAAAAGTTGTTTACCGAAAGAAGGAGCGCAATGCAGCAGGATAGTGGAAAAAGGTTGTTGCAATGGAATATCATTGTCAGTATGCTAAGCCAGGTTTTGTCTCTGGTGATTAATCTTATTTCAAAGCGGGTGATATGCCTATACCTGAATGTGGAGTACCTAGGCCTCCAGAGCCTGTACTCCAATTTCTGTGACGTACTGTCCTTTGCATATTTTGGCGCGGGGACGGCGATGCTGTTTAGTTTTTACGGTCCTCTGGCCAGAGGAGATAAGGAGAGGCTGGCTGCCATTTACCGTCACTATGATGGCATTTATAAAAAAATGACCTGTGTAGTCCTCGGAATCGGTTCTATATCCACCATATTTGCGGTGTTCTCGGTCAATGCCAGTATCAGCGATTTAGAAGTGGCTGTCACGTATCTGACATTTATGCTGTCCGTCGTTCTATATAACAGGCAGATGGTGAGAAATTACTTTATCCAGGCGGACCAGCGCAGATATTTTGTGGCAGCGGTGACCGGAGGGGTGGATGCCTCTGCCCTTATTATCGAGATCCTGCTTCTAAAGTACTTCAAAAGCTATGAGGCATTTGTAGTCTGCATACTGGTTAAAAATATACTGATAAACTGGATTTTCGGTAAATATCTGAAGATCCGCTATGGGTATCTATTTAAAAGGGGGAGCGGGCTGGAAAAAGAAGAGGCGGATACGATCAAAAGCAATGTTTCCGATATGGTGATGTACCGATTTGGAAAGGTTCTGATCAGCAATACGGATAATATCTTTATCTCCCGCTTCATCAGTACTGCTATGGTTGGAATTTATTCGAATTATCAGTTTATTATCGCAGGAATTACAAGCCTGATTGCCGCTTTCTACGAGGCTATTACGGCAAGAGTGGGACAGATGCTGTCCATGAGCGAAGGAGAAAACCAATATCAGGGCTTTCAGTTCTATTCGTTTATCAATTCCTGGATGGCGGGAGCCACGATTGTCTGTTTTTATTATCTGGTTCAGGATTTTATCAGGATCTGGATGGGGTCGGTGGACCTGCTTTCCCGGGAAGTGATTATTGTGATCATTGTAAACTATTACCTGGAAATATGCAGATCTGCCACCAAGATGTACCGGGAAAGCGCCGGGCTGTTTAAAAATATTAAACGCATGATATTGATCAAGGGCGGACTGAATATCGTTCTTTCCTTTGTACTGGGAAAAATATGGGGGCTGTGGGGAATTTTAATTGCAACGACTATTGCATCGGCTGCCACGCTTTTCTGGTACGAACCCCTCATTGTATTCCGGTATTTAAAAAAAAGCTTTATGAACGAAATCTATTATCAGTTCATCACGCTTCTGCAGATGGCAGCATCCCTCCTTGTTACAGGGCTGGCCGTCGGGGCGCTTCCGGAAGGCGGAGTCCTGCACTTCCTCTTGAAAGCTGCTGTGTGCGGAGTGGTATGCAATCTTTGCTATCTGGTATTCTACTTTATCTTTAAACAGAGTATGAAAAAGTATAGCAAACCATAGGCAAAACCGGTTTGTGTCGTGAAGCATTGCCGAAGAAGGAAATGGTATCTGGAAGAGGAGGCATTATGGAGATCAGCTTTATTATCCCCGTATATAATGGGGAACAGTTTATACGCAATTGTATTTGTGAAATCCGCAGATGGGAGTGGGAGGAGCAGATAGAGATTCTGATCATTGATGACGGGTCTACGGACTGCACGGGGATAATCTGTGATGAGGAGGCCGCTGCAGATAAACGGGTCAAAGTGTTTCATATTGAGAACTGTGGACAGGGACTGGCCAGAAATTATGGGCTCAGGGCGGCAGCAGGGAAGTATATATGTTTTGCGGATGCAGATGACAGGGTGGACATCAGGAACATCTACCGATTGTGGGAACAGGCAAAATCCGTCCACGCGGATGTCGCCATGGGGGGTTATTACAGGACAGACGACCGAACAGAGGAGTGGGTGCACGTGCCCGGAGAAGGCCTGATGAAACGGCGGGGAACAGACGCAGAAATGGGGCTGTACCATAAGGTGAAGACGCAGAGCATGTTCGGCTATGTGTGGAATAAATTATACCGGCGGCAGTTTCTGCGGGAGCAGGATATATGGATGGATGACATCCGGACCATGAATATGGAAGATTTTATGTTTAACATGAAGGTGTGGAGCCGCAATCCGGTGTTTTACTGTATGGACTGTCCGATCTGCTATTACATAACGGCTCATGCGTCAACGACCCGCAGACCAGATCCACAGGTTCATACGAAAAGCGTCAATATGATCCGTACGCTTGTTGGTTATCTCGATGGGGAGGGCGTTCTGGAAGAGAACCTGGATATGGTGGTTCCGGTGATTATGAGGTCTTTCTGCTGGTCAATGATAAAAAACATCCCATATGAAGGGATGTCTATGAGACGCCTTGAGGAGCGGGCTGGGACGTTTGCTTATGTCCCGGAGATTGAAAAGGCGCTCGGCGCTGTGGATGCTTCAAAACATTTAAAATCCCTTGTCTCGGCGCCCCAGAGGTGGTTCTATCGTTTCTGCATGTGTGCGCTGAAGCGGAAAATGATTAAAAGCATCAGCCGCATATTTTATATATGCTATCCGCTGATGAAACGATATGCATCGGCAGTTCTAAAGTAGAGGAGCGAAAGATATGATAAGTGTAATTGTCCCTGTTTACAGGGTGGAGCAGTATCTGGATGCATGCATTGAATCCATACTGGGCCAAACATTTCAGGACTTTGAGCTGATCCTGGTAGATGACGGCTCCCCGGATAACTGCGGGGAGATCTGCGACAGGTATGCCGGGCAAGACGCCAGGATCCGCGTCGTGCACCAGGAAAATCGTGGGCTGTCCGGGGCCAGAAATACAGGAACCGGCCTGGCAGAAGGGAAGTATATTACATACATCGACAGCGATGACAGGATCGGACCAGAATATTTGGAGGTATTGTACAATAATGCCGTAGAATACCGGGCACAGGTATCTGTCTGCGGGTACTGCCTGGTATGGGAACACGAAAGTGGGCAGAGCAGAAATGGGCAGAACAAAAAGAAGGGGGAACAGGACTTTCATACCCTGGTTTATACCGGCAGGCAGGCTGCCGAGAAGATCGTGAAAGAAAGCACGCGTGCGATGATTACTGCCTGGGGAAAACTTTATCACAGAGACCTGAAGCCGCTGCTGGTATATCCGGAAGGAAAGACCCACGAAGATGAATTTGTGACGTACCGCGTTTTTTATGCAGCCAGACGGGTCGCTGTATCAAACCGCCCGCTGTACCATTATCTGCAGCGCAGCGGGAGCATCATGAATGACGGCTTTCGGGAAAAGCGCCTGGATAAGATCAGGGCGTTGCGGGAGGCTGTTACATTTTTCCGGGAGAACAATGACCGGGAGCTGGAACGGTATGCGAGGAAACGGTATCTGACCAATTTGCAGATCGCATGGTACCGGACCGCGAAGTTTCTGCCGGATCGAAAAGAGCTGAGTGGGCTGTTGCGGGCGCAATGGAAGTTGACTTACGGTATATATAGGAAAGAAATCCTGGAATGCGGGGGATTTATGGAGCGGTTGTCGATCCGCATATTTTCCGTTTCACCGCGGGTATACAGGGTGATGGCAGAGGTATATCTGAAATTATTTCCGGAGGTTTGAGACGATTAAAAAAGATAGAAAAATCCAAAAGGCACTACGATTTATGATTCTTATAGTTCTATTGGCGGTTGCGGTTATCTGGGCGGTATCTGAGTACCGGGGCAGGCTTGCTTTTACTTACAGGGAGAGTGGCAGCAGGGTGGCAAATCCCTTTCAGGGAGTCTATTTCCAGTGCTCCACCGGGGATACTGACAGGCTCTATGATATGGCGGAGGAACACCCGGACTATGATGTAGTTCTGCTTACCTATCTTTTGGATGACGAGCGGGAGATGGATGTGATACCAGAGGATAAGGTACAGGATCTGGAAAATGCACTGAGCATTGCCAGGGAACTGGGGCTTTCGGTTATATTCCGGGCAGCATATGACTTCCAGGGGGAGTATGAGGATCCGGATTTTGATATCATGTTAAAGCATATCCGTCAGACAGGGAAGGTTCTGAATGCTTATAAAGACTGTATCGCGGGAGTCCAGGCCGGTATGATCGGTGCGTTTGGAGAATGGACCCAGAGCTGGTACATGGATACAAAAAGGTACCGTATGGAGGTCATACGTGCTTGGGAGAGCGTGCTGGATGAAAGAATTCCCGTGTCTGTAAGAAGGCAGAAGTTTATACGGGAGGCTGAAGCATGGGGGTGCGATACCGACAGGCTGGGGGTCTATAATGACGGGTTGTTTTCCAGCGAAAGCGATCTGGGTACCTACAGGGAAGATTACACAAGAGAAGAGGATCTGAGGTGGTCCGCTGCGAACATTAAGGTGCCGTTTAACGGAGGAGAGATGCCCTTTATCAGTGAATTCACCGATATACGCAATGTGGCGGAAGAAGCGCAGCAGCTGAATCTGTCGTACCTGCATGCGGAGTACAATCATGAGGTGTGGCAGTACTGGGCGGGGCAGGAATATGATAATATGCCGGGGGATGAATACATTAAAATGTATCTGGGCTGCAGGCCGTGGGCAGAATCGTTTAGTATCGACAGGCATTTTACGGTAAAAAAGCAGTTACGGCTGGAGCTGGGGATAAGAAACAGCGGCTTTTCCATGATCAATCCGAACTACCGGTGGTATTTTATTCTGCGGTGCGGGGAAGCGGAAAAGCGGATAAGAGCCGATTCAGATATGGAATCAAAGGAAAAGGGGACAGTCAGCGCCGAATTAGCGAATCCCTTTCCGCAGGAAGAGCTAGAGAAAAACGGAATGACTGTGGGAATCCAAATCTCAAAAGAAGAGTCGCGGGATATAGTTGAAGCTTACTGTGTCCGGCTGGCAAACGATAAAATGGGATATGAAAACGGAATTAATATTTTAGCAAATATCAATCAGTGAGGACAGAGAGTAAATGAAAAAACAGCGTAAATCGTGCTGGCTGGAAAAAGCATATTGGGTGGCATGTGAAAAGATACTGTGTTTCCTGGCATTGCTGCCGGCCAGGGATCATAAAATTGTGTTTGATAATTTTGGAGGCAGGGGATATGGCTGCGATCCGAAGTATATAGCTGAGGAGCTGTTAAAGCGGGACGAGGATCTGGATCTCGTATGGCTGACCCGCAGTATGTCGGAAGAATTCCCCAAAGGTATCCGTCCGGTCCGGTACGGAGGAATCCGGGCGGTGTATGAGCAGGCTACGGCGCGAGTATGGGTGGATAACTTTAAGAGCGGTATCCGCATACGGAAAAAGAAGGATCAGTACTATATTCAGACATGGCATTCTTCCCTGGGACTGAAGAAGAATGAACAGGATGCAGGGCGGCTGGACCGGGCCTATGTAAGAAGGGCCGTGCGGGACGCATCCATGACGGATCTGATGTATTCCAATAACGCTTTCCGGGCGGATAAATACAGAAATAGCTTCTGGTATCATGGAGAAGTGATGCGGTGCGGTCATCCCAGAAACGGGGTTCTGCTCCATACGCCTCCTGCGGTAATCCGGAAGGTACGGAAACATTTTGGGATACCGGAAGAGAAAAGGATACTTCTCTATGCGCCTACTTTCCGGTCGAAAACGGGAGGCGTGGGGTACCGGCTGGATATCGGCGCCTGCCTGGAAGTTCTGCGGGACAGATTTGGAGGGGATTATATCTGCCTTTTCAGAATGCATCCCAATGTGGCATATCAGGGTACGGACTGCTCGGAGGGAGTAATCCCGGCCTCTGATTATCCGGACATGCAGGAGCTTATGGCTGCCGCGGATGTTATGATTACGGACTATTCCGGGAGTATGTTTGAGTTTATGCTGACGGGAAGGCCAGTATTTCTTTTTGCGGGGGATGTTGCCAGGTATCTGGCAGAAGAGCGGGAATTGTACTTTACCTTCGGGGAGCTGCCCTTTTCCCTGGCAGAGGATGAAACACAGCTGCGCCAAAATATTCTGGCGTTCGATTATGAGGCGTATAGAACAGCGTGCAGGCAGTTTATGGAGCTTGTCGGGATGGAGGAAGACGGAGAAGGGGCCAGGGTGCTGGCGGACCGGATATTAGAAGAGATACATAAAGGGCAGACGGATTGCTGATCCGCCTGCGAACCCCTATTTTATTGATATTCGGGTCTGAATTTTTGGAGTTGCTTTATTTCGGTTACAGAAACCAGCCGGATGATTCCGAATCCGGCAGCAAAAGTGAGGATGCAGAAAAGTATTTCCGGCCCGGACGGAATATCGGGGAAGAGTTCCACAATGGAACCTAGTACAAATCCTAGAATTATAAGATATGCCGGCCGGGGGTATTTTGTCATGGCCTGCCCCATTCGTTGTATCAGTCGGTAAGGCACCGGAGGGAAGCAGGACGAACAGGAGAACCACAGACAGCCCGATGCCTATGTACAACGGATATTTCCAGGAGAAGCGCCGTATGTCTGCCTGCTTAAGCGTTAAGGGTACACTGCCCGTTACTGCCCCCATAAAGAAGTACAAAGTAGGTATGGGATAATTGTGGATGAGCCCGAGCAGCGGACGGGCAAAGAGAACCATACCGAATCCGCTGCCTGCAGAAAAGGCTGCAAGGAAACGGGGCGATGATTGTAATAAATTTCAAGAAGCATCCTTGTTTTACCACAGTGTGGGTATTTTAAAGGGGCGTAGCCAAAGGAACTTATGATAGAACTACGCCATTTGTTAAAGCTAAGAAGAAAAGGATACGCTTCTTTAGAAATTGCGCGAAAAAGAAACTTATCGTTTTCACGATGTCTGGCGTAAATTCCATAATAGCGAATCATTTTAAATTGTGTTTCAGGAATGTGTTGAATAAGTCGGGAAATAAAATCAAGAGCAGGGATTTTTTCAACAACGTATTTGTTATCTTCGTGTCGGTTGTAATGAAAAGTCACGGTATCTCCGTCATAGGAATTGATTCTGGAAGTAGCAATAACAGGACGTCCCAAGTAGCGTCCAATGTATTTAGTAACTGTTTTAGGATCACAAAGATTTGGTTTTGCATGAACATAGAAACTGTTTTTACAATGATTGTAAATCAAAGATTTCATACTTTTAAACGAATTGCCAAGTTTGCTATGAAGTTCGTTCAAGAGTGCAGTACAAAAGGAATTACGGAGAAAAGTGTAATTAAAATGAGGGACTTTGCGCCAAAAGTTGTCGTCGCTAAGCCCACCTTCAGAGATAAGGCAGTGAATATGAGGATTCCATTTTAAATCTCGACCAAAAGTATGAAGAACAGAGATGAATCCAGGAGTGAATTTTTTGGATTTATTCATTTTATGGAACATGTACAGAATAACGCTGCGAACAGAAGAAAAGAGCCAGTTAAGTAAAGAACGGTCTTCAAGGAAAAATGGCGTAGTTGTTCAGGGATTGTGAAAACACAATGTCGGTGAATTCAGGAAAGAAGTTTAAAAGACATAGAGGTAGTGCGGTCAATGGAATACATGTTCCCACAGGTAGGGCAAAAGCGACTATGACAACGAAAAGGAACGAATTTCCATTCGTTGCAGTCAGGACAGTGGTACATGGCACCGCCATAAGAAGAGTAGAGTAGGAAAGCACCGCCTTACCATATCGCTATGGCAGGTTTGTGCAGACCCCTCACAGAACCGGGCATGCACCTCTCAATGCACCCGGCTCGCCGTTGTATTGCTCAATTACATTTCCATTCAAAATCCATGATGTATTTTTGGGTGACAGTCATGACATACCACCAATGTTTTTCTGCGTTTTGCGATCATAACTACTTCCCAAGGTTCTTTTCCTTTCAGATTTTTCACCTTGTTCACATGATGCACCTCATATTTCTTGTCTTTTCCCTCATAGCTACATAATTCACAGCGGCAAGCTTTTAATTTGCTGGCTCAAGTTTTCCGTTATCGGCACGTTGTTTTACAGCACCTTTATTGAAAAGGTACTTTTCTACTTTATCCTTGAGCGGAATTAGCAACTCCACGGTGTTGTTCATTGTCCTTTGCTTGCAGTTTTTCCACGGTTTAACCTGTTGGTCTCTGCGTACTCGCACGTCATATCCGAGGAATCTGGCAGGTTCGTTGCTGTGAGTAATCAGTGTTTTTTCTTGACTGAGTTCCATCTTCAGTTCGTTGCGGATAAATTCCGTGAGTTTCGCTTTAATCATATCACAGTATGCCTTACTCCCATTAACTGCAATCAGAAAATCATCAGCATACCGAACGTATTTCAGCTTCTTGTCATTGCAAAGTTTGGCAGGTGTTTTACGCAATTCCTTTCCAAGCTCAACATAATAAGCAATCAGCCTATTTCGCTCCTCACCATCGTTGCGTCGTTCAATCTTTTTCTTTGTATTTGCCCTTTTTTGCTGTACTGCCTTATATTCTGGCGTTAATGTGTATGGCGTATTGGAATCAAATGACTTTTTCAGCGTCTCCACAAACTTGTCCAATTCATTCAGATAAATATTGGCAAGGATAGGTGATAGGATACCGCCCTGTGGGCATCCACTGTAAGTTCCATAATATTTCCAATCTTCCATATATCCAGCTTTAAGAAACAGCCGAATCAGATTGACAAATCTAACATCTTTGATTTTTCTGCTAATAATTGCTATTAACATCATATGGTCGATGTTATCAAAGCACCCTTTAATATCGCCCTCAACAAACCATTTGGCACCGACAAACTCATGTTTCATTTGCGTAAGTGCCGTATGGCAACTTCTGCCCGGGCGAAAGCCGTGGGAATAGTCTGAAAAGACAGGTTCGTATATCGCCTGTAAAACCATACGAATGGCATCCTGTACAAGTTTATCTGTGAAAGCAGGCAGTCCTAAAGGACGCATCTTTCCATTCTTTTTCTTGATATAGGTGCGTCTTACTGGTTTTGGTTCATACGTTCCATTTTTTAACGCTTCAATTATCTGGTTTACCTTATCTTCACTGAATCCGTCTGCTGTATCGTTATCGACACCTTTTGTCCCTGCACCATTGTTGGCATAGAGATTTTGAAATGCCGTATAATAAATGTCTGGACGGAGCAGATACCGAAAGAGTTTGGTAAACACTTCATCATGATTGTTTTTTGAATTTTCCTGTAATCTTGTTAAAATCTCGATTGTTGGTTTCATTCGAGGTTTTCCTCCCTAATCAATTTTGATTTTAATACGCTCAAACTGTCCTCCTTCGCCATGTGAACAGCTTTCCTGTTCTCGGACTACTACGAGGACTCCGTTGCCATGTCAGATTTTCAGTGTCATCTCCCTTGGCGCTGCCTTGGGATTTGTCACGTTTATACGCATTACACATAGTTTTTTTCAAACATTCTGATTTAGGCAATCCCCAGTTTGCAAAAGTAGTAGGCAAATGTGAATTGTCGGAGTGTGCTTTCGTTCCTTTAATACCGGTTCTCCGGCTTGCTGTGCGTCATTCATGATAACGTATAAAAGGGCAACCCTCTTTTATACTGTCCGCACCATAGGTTTCAGGTAAATTTCCTACGTCCACACTGAACAGAAGCTCGGAACTTGCATTCAACAAACGCAGTTTCATCCTCATATTCACTTACTCTTGCAGTTCAGTCGCACCCGATTACCTTTAGGTGACTTACCGCTTTCCTGTCGTGCTATGTTCCCGTTACAGCTTTCGCCTCATCGGTAAGACAGGTGAGTTCCCGTGTCATCTTACGGGGTAGTGCCTTAAATTCATCTCTCCTTTCAATCTACTTCTACTTTCGCCCTGCTGGGCGCACATCGCCACAATGCATCATTTTATTTACATTTGAATGGCTGCCGCGCAGATGGGGGATATCAATAACCTTGTGGAATTGATAAGAAATTATGAAACAAAATACTGTGAGAACCGAAAATATCCGCTATACACAGGCGAAGCAGGATGGATATGCATGGAATGCGAGAAATTGTATGGATTATATGAAATAAAAACAGGATTTATACTGTGTGCATGATTTTGCGCAGAATGAATAGACTAATACTGGGACTGCTATAAAGAAAACAAGAGGTGCTGCTAAACGGCGGTACCTCTTTTCGGTACAGGAATGATTACCGGAGTAAGCAGAATGATCATATTATCCAGGAGGGCAGATTTATGTGGGGATTTATAGTGGCATTGATTTCAGGGGCACTGATGAGTATTCAGGGTGTTTTTAACACGGAGGTGACAAAGCAGACCAGTCTCTGGGTATCAACCGGCTGGGTGCAGCTGTCAGCTTTTGCAGTCTGTGTTTTGGCCTGGTTTTTTACAGGACGGGAAAGTGTGGCTGCACTCTGGCAGGTGGACAATAAATATATACTCCTTGGTGGTGTGATCGGAGCGTTTATTACAATTACAGTAATCCAGAGTATGGGAGCACTTGGACCGGCAAAGGCAGCAATGCTGATCGTTATTTCGCAGCTGGCAGTTGCTTATGTAATTGAATTATTTGGATTGTTTGGGGTAGATAAAGAACCCTTTGAATGGCGCAAAATCCTAGGATTGCTGATCGCGATTTCCGGAATTGTTATATTTAAATGGCAAAAATAAGAGTTTACTATTGTAAAATATTTAAGATTTCGTTACAATAAGGGTGGCATTATGGACAGGGGACTCTTACTCTGAGAAATAAGAGGAGGACCCTTATGATAAAAATAAAAAACAGATGTTGTTATACTGTGATGCTGATATTGTGTGGAACTTTGTTTCTTACAGGACTGACAGGATGTAAGAGCAGAGAGGCACAGTTTCTGATTGAAGGACTGCAGGAAGCGAAAGCAGAGGTGGATGCGGAGTCATCAGAAGAGAAAACATCAGGACAGAAGTCGAAGAAAGATACAGATGAGAAGAAAGCTGATACAGAAGACCGACAGAATGATGGTGGCAATTCTGCAGAGTTCCGGAAAAAACAGGCAGAATCAGATGGTTCAGATGCAGGTAATGGGACAGGAAGTGATTCCGGGAAACATACTTCAGATGCTGATATAGATAATGGGTCAGAAGCAGTTTCTGATAAGGAAATGCAGCAGGCGATGATCTATGTTGATGTCTGCGGAGCAGTTGCGAATCCGGGAGTTTTTCAGCTGGCAGCCGGGAGCCGGGTGTTTCAGGCGATTGAGGCGGCGGGAGGATATCTTCCCGAGGCAGCTCTAACCTGTGTAAACCGTGCAGGAGTTCTGACAGACGGACAGCAGCTTTATATTCTCACACAGGAAGAGATGGAGCGGCAGGGACTGGATCCAGCAGAGATGTCCGGGGCATCAGATGGACAGATGAATGGAAGTGCCGGGACAGGACAGAACACGGGGATGACCGCTCAGGTTCAGCAGGATAACAGGATCAACATAAATACAGCAGATGAAGCTCAGCTTACTACGCTGACGGGGATCGGTGCAACACGTGCGCAGGCGATCATTGCCTACAGAGAAGAGAACGGGCCATTTGCTGCGATAGAGGATATTATGAATGTACAGGGTATCAAAGAAGGTACTTTTGCAAAGATAAAAGATGAGATAGTAGTAGGATAAGGAGAACCGAATGAGCAGGAAAGTTTTGGTAGTAGATGATGAGAAACTGATCGTAAAAGGAATCCGTTTTAGTCTGGAACAGGATGGTATGGAGGTAGACTGCGCTTATGATGGAGAAGAGGCAGTAGAGAAAGCAAAAGATAAAAAATATGATATTATCCTTCTGGATCTGATGCTGCCGAAGATGGACGGGCTGGAAGTATGCCAGCAGATCCGCGAATTTTCCAATGTGCCGATCGTGATGCTGACAGCTAAGGGCGAGGATATGGATAAGATCCTTGGTCTTGAATATGGTGCGGATGATTATATCACCAAACCGTTCAATATCCTGGAAGTTAAGGCACGTATCAAAGCGATCATGCGCCGTGCGGGAAGCGACCACGAGGAGAAAGAAAAGGCAAAGAGCATTCAGGTGGGCGATCTTCGTATGGACTGTGAAGGCAGACGTGTATTTATTGCAGGTAGAGAGATTAATCTGACAGCAAAGGAATTTGATGTACTGGAGCTTCTGGTATTTAATCCGAATAAGGTTTACAGTCGTGAGAACCTGCTGAACATTGTATGGGGATATGAGTATCCGGGTGATGTACGTACTGTGGATGTACATATCCGCCGTCTCCGTGAGAAGATTGAAACCAATCCAAGTGAACCGAAGTATGTACACACCAAGTGGGGCGTTGGATATTATTTCCAGGCTCAATAAAAAGAACGCATGAAACAGGCAGACCACATTTTATGAAACAAAGATCATAAAATGTGGTCTGTTTTTTTGTGCAGATAAAAAGCATTCTGCTATTTTCTGTTTTTTATTTTATCTGTAATTATGATGTATCCATGTACAAGAAGATCAGTCACGATCAGTGCTGCCACTGACAATATCAGGCATTCTTTTACCCCAAATTCGTAAAAATCAGCAAAACCGGCAAGTGTCCAGTAAACTCCGATATGTACGGCATACATCTTTGAAATCTGTTTTGAGTAATAACACAGTTTATTATATCCGAATTTCCATTTTTCCATTATTGGCATGATACGAAATGCAGCTGCAAACACAAATATGATACTGCAGAAACTTCCGAGTACCTTTGCAAGCCCCGGGATTCTGTATTGTTCGATCATATAATTAAAGAATCCCTCAATGCCCGGATGTAGTACAATGCAGCATATAAACCATACCGCCGCAGTAATCCCACATATGATCCCGCTTTCTTTATAAAAGTTTCCTTTTTCATCTTCAGGGATTCTTCTGAGCACTTTTCCAAAAACATATCCAAGAAATACATAACTCAAATATGGGAAGAAGCAGAAGCTGGTTTCACCTTTTCCACCGAAAGTCATATCCAGGATCCAGTTAATTGCCGGATCATCAGAAACCAGCAACTTTGTAAATGGTGATATGATTCCGACTATTACAGCACTTATGACATATCCCCTTAAGCTTACATTTAATTTCCTGTAGACCGCAAGCACCAGATAGCACATACCGGCTATAAAGAATATATTTACGAATGTAAGCATGGAATAAAGATTTGCGTCATATAATTCTCTGCTGCCTGCAGCTTCAACTGTAATGGAATTTCTTATATTAAAACTGATTGTCATTACAGCTGCATAGCATAAATTGCTTAATCCCTGATAGAATAACAGCTTTATGCCATTTTTAACCATATCTTTGGGCTGGGAATGGCGTGTGAAAGCACTTCCGAATCCCATGGTAAACAGATACAGGCAGGCACCTGTCGGCATGAAGAGCGCAAACAGAATCTTATGTACATTTGATTCGGCTGCTGCGACACCACCTATTGTCTGAAATGAATGTATAAATACTATCATGATCAACAGGAAACCCTTTACCAGATCAAGTTCCCTCTGACGTCCTGTATTCACTTCTTTTTCTTTCAAAGAAAACATACTTACCTCCTCCTTTATCCGGATATTTTCAGTGAGAACGGAACACTTATCTTTTGTCACTGATATCATATGGACAGTGTAGCACAGGCAGAATCATAGCACAATCATAATATTTCTGACATTGTACACACGTACATTACTGTTTACTCCGTTCTCAGTAACGTAGCTAAAATTCATTCCAAATTGTCTGCGGCAATGGAATTTTGGCTTGTATGTCTCGGGATAGTGGTGCGTAAACAGTAACAATTATTCAGTTTGATTCAGTTTAGTTTGGTTTACATCTGAGATGGTTTAGTATTGAACAAAGCTGATAAAAATTAGACAAACAAAACAAACATCTATAGAGGAAAATGATAAAAAATTAGAAAATTTCTATAAATGCGCTTGTGAAAATGACGAAAAAGGCATATAATTAACGTTACAATATGTAAAGAGTGCAATAAAAAGAGAAAAAACAGGTATAAGGAGGGTGCGAAATGCTAGATCAGTCATTTTATCAGAAAGCGGATGAGATCATTGCTTTCTATGGTAAAAAGCCGGCATCACTGATTCCGATCATGCAGGATATCCAGGGGGTGTACAGATATCTCCCGGAAGAATTGCTTACATATGTTGCGGAGCAGATCGGTGTGACAGAAGCGAAAGCGTTCAGTGTTGCCACATTTTATGAGAATTTCTCATTTGATGCGAAAGGTAAATATGTGATCAAGGTCTGTGACGGAACAGCCTGTCATGTAAGAAAATCAATACCGGTTCTGGAGGAACTTTATAAGAAACTGGGGCTGTCAAAGACAAAGAAGACGACAGACGATATGATGTTTACTGTGGAAACAGTTTCCTGTCTTGGTGCCTGCGGACTTGCACCGACTATGATGGTCAATGAAGAGGTATATCCGAGAATGACTCCGGAGAAGGCAGATGAGCTGATTGATAAACTGAGAGGGGGCGAACAGGGATGATCCAGAATAAGGAAGTATTGGAGCAGATCAGAGAAGAAGCTGTGAAAGAACTTAATTCTTATGACTGTCGTATTCTTGTCTGTTCAGGTACCGGATGTGTGGCAACCGGTTCTCAGAAAATCTATGAGAAATTCATGGAGATTGCCAAAGATGCTCCGGGAGTTACCATTGAGTTTGGACCTCATGACAAAGATGCACATGTAGGTGTAAAGAAAACAGGATGTCAGGGTGTCTGTGAGCTTGGACCACTTGTTCGTATCCAGAAAGGCGACGATGTGATCCAGTATACGAAGGTTCAGATCGAAGACTGCCAGGAGATTTTTGAGAAGAGTGTTCAGGGTAATGAGACTATCGAGAGACTGCTTTATCAGAAAGGCGGTAAAGTAAGCCGCGGACCGGAAGATATTCCGTTTATCGCGAAACAGACCCGTATTGTTTTGAAGAACTGTGGTAAGTTTGATGCAGAATCTCTGAATGAGTACATAGCAAGCGGCGGTTTCCAGGCTCTGGAGAAAGCAATGTTTGAGATGGATCCGGATCTGGTTATTGATCAGGTTGATAAATCCGGTATCCGTGGACGTGGTGGCGGCGGCTTCCCGGCAGGTAAGAAATGGATTCAGGTAGCACGCCAGGCTGATCCTGTTCATTATGTGGTTTGTAACGGTGATGAGGGTGACCCGGGAGCATTTATGGATGGTTCCGTAATGGAAGGTGATCCTTACCGTCTGATCGAGGGTATGATGCTTGCAGCTTACGCAGTAAGAGCACAGCATGGTTATATTTATGTACGTGCGGAGTATCCTCAGTCTGTAGCACGACTGAAACACGCTATCGCAGTTCTGGAAGAAGTGGGACTGTTAGGCGATGACATCCTTGGAACAGGATTTTCCTTCCATATGCATATCAATCGTGGTGCAGGAGCTTTCGTATGTGGCGAGGGTTCTGCCCTGACTGCATCTATCGAAGGAAGCAGAGGCATGCCCCGTGTAAAACCGCCCCGTACAGTTGAACAGGGATTATGGGCGAAACCTACTGTTCTGAATAACGTAGAAACTTATGCAAATATTCCGGAGATTATTCTCAAAGGTGCAGATTGGTACAGAAGTATCGGTACAGAGGGATCACCTGGAACAAAAACCTTCTCACTGACAGGTTCTATTGAGAATACAGGTCTGATCGAGGTCCCGATGGGAACAACCTTAAGAGAAATCATTTTTGATATCGGCGGAGGACTGAAATCCGGTGCTGCGTTTAAGGCTGTTCAGATCGGTGGACCATCCGGTGGATGTCTGACAGAAGAACATTTGGATGTACCTCTTGATTTCGACTCTGTTAAGAAATATGGTGCGATCGTTGGTTCCGGTGGTCTGGTAGTTATGGATGAACATACCTGTATGGTAGAGGTTGCACGTTTCTTTATGGGCTTCACCCAGAGAGAATCCTGCGGTAAATGTGGTCCCTGCCGTATTGGCACCAAGCGTATGCTTGAAATCCTTGAGAGGATCGTAGACGGAAAGGGTGAAGTAGAGGATCTGGATAAACTGGAGCATCTTGGAAACTTTATCAAGGACCGTTCACTCTGCGGACTTGGAAAGAGTGCACCGCTTCCTGTACTTTCCACATTAAGAAACTTCAGAGATGAATATGTAGAGCATATTGTTGATAAAAAGTGCGCGGCTCATGTATGTAAGGCAATGCGTTCTTATGTGATCGATCCTGAGAAATGTAAAGGATGTACCAAGTGTGCGAGAAACTGTCCGGTTGGTGCGATCACAGGCAATAAGAAAGAGCCTCACAGCATTGATACCTCCAAGTGTATTAAGTGCGGAACATGTCTGGAAAATTGTGTATTCGGCGCAATTTCTGTGAATTAAGGAGGGTGAAAAGATGATTCATTTGACAATAGATGGAATTCCTGTAGAAGTGGAAAAAGGTACGACCATTCTGCAGGCTGCCAGACAGATCGGAGTGGAGATTCCTACACTCTGCTATCTGGAAGATGTATTGCCGGATGGTTCCTGTCGTTTGTGCGTGGTAGAAGTAACAAACAATGGAAGAACCAAATTTGATACGGCATGTACACTTCGCTGCTCAGAGGGTGATGAAGTACAGACAATGTCAGAGAAAGTAGTTGCATATCGTAAAGATACCCTTGACCTCCTTCTTTCTGACCATCGTGTACACTGCTTCTCCTGTGAGGCAAACGGTGACTGTAAATTACAGGACTACTGTTTTGAATATGGTGTGACTGAGACAAGCTATCCCGGTGAAATGAAGGATATGCCGATAGATGATACCAATAAATTCTTTACCTATGATCCAAGCCTGTGTATTCTCTGCCATCGCTGCGTGAATACATGTAAGGAGATTGTGGGAAGAGGTGCCATCGACACTATGGATCGTGGTTTCCAGTCAGTGATCGGTGCACATTACAAACATAAATGGAACGAAGGTATCTGTGAATCCTGCGGTAACTGTGTACAGGCCTGTCCGACAGGTGCACTGACCATGAAGCGCAGAAAGAAATACCGGCCGTACCAGATTGACAAGAAGGTTCTGACTACCTGTCCTCACTGTGCAACAGGCTGCCAGTATTATCTCCTTGTAAAAGACGGAAAGATCGTAGATACAGAAGCTGTAAACGGACCATCCAACAAAGGATTGCTCTGTGTTAAGGGCCGCAGCGGATGCTTCGATTTCGTACAGTCACCGGAGCGTATTAAATATCCGCTGATCAAGAATAAAGAAACAGGTGAATTCGAACGTGCAACATGGGATGAGGCGCTGGATCTTGTTGCTTCCAAATTTATGGAGATCAGGAAACAGTACGGCTCTGATTCTCTTGCAGGTTTTGCATGCTCCAGATCACCGAATGAAGATATTTACATGGTACAGAAGATGGTTCGCTGCTGCTTCGGCACCAACAATACAGACAACTGTGCACGTGTATGTCATTCTGCATCTGTATCAGGTCTTGCGATGACTCTTGGCTCAGGTGCCATGACAAACCCAATTGAGGATATCACAAAGAATGCAGATCTGATCATGCTGGTTGGTTCCAACCCTGAGGAAGCACATCCTGTAGTCGGCATGCAGATCCGTCAGGCTATCAAGAGAGGCTGCAAGCTGATCGTAGTTGATCCTCGTGATATTGGTCTGGCTAAGAAAGCAGATATCCATCTGAAACTGAAACCTGGTACAAATGTTGCTTTTGCAAACGGCATCATGAATGTGATCCTTTCTGAAGGTCTTCAGGATGACAAGTTCATTGCAGAGCGTACCGAAGGTTTTGAAGAATTAAAGGAAATCGTAAAAGATTACACACCTGAGAAGGTAGCTGAAATCTGCCACATTGACGCAGACGATCTGAGAAAAGCAGCGATCATGTATGCAAAAGCAGACCGCGCTCCAATCATCTACTGCCTTGGTGTAACCGAACATTCCACAGGTACAGAGGGCGTTATGTCCATGTCCAATATGGCAATGATGGTTGGCAAGCTTGGACGTGAAGGCTGTGGTGTTAACCCGCTTCGTGGACAGAATAACGTACAGGGTGCCTGCGATATGGGCGCTCAGCCGAATGTATATCCCGGATATCAGAAGGTTACTGATCCTGCAGTTCGTGAGAAATTCGAGAAAGCATGGGGTGTAAAACTTGATCCGAATATCGGAACTCATGCAACTGATGTATTCCCGAAAGCAATCACAGGCGAGATCAAAGGTCTGTATATCTATGGTGAGGACCCGGTAGTTACTGATCCGGATACCACACACATTATCAAAGCATTAAAGAGTCTTGATTTCTTTGTACTTCAGGAACTTTTCATGACAGAGACAGCTCAGTATGCAGATGTTATCCTTCCTGGTGTAAGCTATGCAGAGAAAGAGGGTACATTTACCAATACAGAGCGTCGCGTACAGAGAGTACGCAAGGCTGTCACAGTACCTGGAGAGATGAGACTGGATACAGATATTATTATTGATCTGATGAACCGCATGGGATATCCGCAGCCACATCTGACTTCTGCTCAGATCATGGATGAGATCGCATCCCTGACACCGAGCTTCGCAGATATCAGCCATGAACGTCTTGACAGTGAAGAAGTTCATGGACAGGGACTTCAGTGGCCATGTACCTCCAAGGATCATCCGGGAACACCGATCATGCATGTTGGTAAATTCTCCCGCGGTCTTGGCTGGTTCTACCCTGCAAAATATGTGCCGTCAGCAGAGCTTCCGGATGAGGAATATCCGATCATCCTTATGACAGGACGTATTCTGTATCATTACACAACAAGAGCCATGACAGGAAAGACACCTGAGCTTATGGAGATCGAAGGTAAGTCATTTATCGAAATGAACATCGTAGATGCCGATAAGCTGGGTATCAAAAACGGTGATAAAGTCAGAGTTTCTTCCAGACGAGGATCCATTGAATCTACCGCTCGTGTAGGTACAAAGACCTCACCGGGTGAGAGCTGGATGCCATTCCACTTCCCGGATGGAAATGCAAACTGGCTGACCAACGCCGCACTTGACAAATACGCAAGAATTCCTGAATATAAGGTATGCGCAATTAAGATTGAGAAAGCATAAAACAATATCGGAGACAAAGTTCCGGATCTGATATCGTAAATATTATATGGGGCTGTCGCACATGGATCTGCTGTCCTTGCGGCAGCTCCATATTCCTTTATGGAAAGGCAAAAATAATCATTCGGCAGTACATCATTCTGTGAAAGTACGGAACGGTTACAGATAATTTTTTGTGAAAAATATAGTGTTACATAATAAGGAGTACGAGGCATGCAGAGATTTCAGTCAATCCTTCAGTTTAAAAAAGTCAGTTGTAAAAATTGTTACAAATGTGTCCGGAACTGCCCGGTCAAGGCGATACGTGTTCATGATCATCAGGCCAGGATCATAGAAAGCCAGTGTATTTACTGCGAGAAGTGTATCCTTGTCTGCCCGCAGGATGCCAAGGAAGAGCAGAATATGATTCCTGCAATCTGCAATGCAATGGAGAATAAGACGCAGGTTATAGCCTCTCTTCATCCGGCATATCTGGCACGTTTTGGGGTAACCGGTATCAATGGAATAAGGGAAGCGATGAAGAAGCTGGGATTTGCAGATGCAGCGGATGCAGCAGAAGGTGCAAGCCTGATGATTTCGCAGTACAGAGCACTTTTTGCGGAACAGAAAGAACCGGGAATAATGATCTCTTCTGCCTGCCCTGTAATCGTACAGCTTGTCAAGAAACACTATCCGCATCTTCTGGGAAATCTGGTACAGTCTGCCTCTATGATGCAGTTTCATGCCAGTTATCTGAAAAAAAAATATCCGAAGGCAGAGATTGTCTATGTAAGTCCCTGTATTTCAGCTATGTCAGAGTTGAGAGACTCAGGAAATGAAGTGGATTATGTGATCACATTGGAAGAGCTGGTGCAATGGATGAAAAAAGAAGGGATTTCCATAACTGAGAAAGAACCTGAGCAGATTGCCTACCGTTCCAGAGAAATCGCCATTGCGGATGGTTTAACAGACCTGCTTGGGGCTGTAAAGGGAATCCGCAGGCTTTCTGTAAGTGGGATGGAGCAGTGCAGGGAGGTTCTGGAAGAACTTCATCCGGAGGATTTTGAAAATTGCTTTCTTGAGATGTATGCATGCAGCGGCGGCTGTGTGGCAGGTCCTTCTTTCCAGATGAAGAAGGGACATTATCTGGCAGATGTTCTGGCAGTGAAGAATGCAGCCTTTGGAAAAGATTTTCACAGAGAGCAGGGAGACTATGAACTTCCGGGATTTGAGCTGAGAAAGAATTTCGGTTACTGTTCTGCACAGGAACAGGAAGAGGTCTCAGAGGAAGAAATCAGGGATGCTCTGGCGGAAATGGGAAAATTTTCTCCAAAGGATGAATTAAACTGCGGTGCCTGCGGGTACAACACATGCAGGGAAAAGGCAATTGCCATTATCCAGAATAAAGCTGAGGTTGCCATGTGCATTCCATATATGCGGGCAAAACAGGAAAGTTACTCCAATAAAGTCTTTAATGCCATGCCCGGACTTCTGGTAACTGTGGATTATAATCTGAAGATCATTCAGATGAATGAGGCGGCGTCCAAATTGTTCAATATGCCGAAAAAGCGGCGCCTGATCGGGAAACCGGTATCGGAGATCATGGATGATTACAGTCTGGCGAGTATACTGGCTTTTGAACGGAATCTGATGCAGGATGAGATTTATCTGGAGGATCAGAAATGTTATCTGGATCGCGTAATGACGAATGATAAAGAAAATAAAATGATTCTCTGCATTATGAAGGATATTACAAAGGAGCGGAAGCATAAAGATCAGATTCATAATGCCCAGATTGAAGCTGCGCGTATGGCAGATAAGCTGGTAGAAGAACAGCTGAAGATCGTGCAGCAGATCGCCGGACTTCTTGGAGAAACTGCTGCAGACACCAAAGTGGCAGTAGAAAAACTGAAAAATACCATACTTCTGGAGAGTGAAGAAGAGAATGAAAAGAAATAAGCATCATGGACTGAATGTGGAATTTGACGGCTTATGCATGGATTTTGGTCATGTGAGCCTGAATAAAAAGAAAGAATTTCTCTGTGGGGACTGCTATAAGATTGAAGAAAATGATAAAGACCATGTTCTGGTGCTTTCTGACGGACTTGGGAGCGGAGTAAAGGCGAATATCCTTTCCACGCTGACTGCGACCATGCTCAGTACCATGATCATTAATCAGGTGGAACTGGATGAGGCAGTGCGTGCAGTGGCAAAAACGCTTCCTGTGTGCAGTGTGAGAAATCTGGCATATGCCACCTTTACAGTGCTGAATTTTCAGGGGAAACAGGTAAGCCTTTATCAGTTTGATAATCCGGATGCAATTCTGATCCGGGATGGCAAGCTCTTTGATTATCCGGTGGAGACAAGTATGATCGAAGAGAAGGAAATCCATAAAAGCTGTTTTGAACTGAAAGATGAGGATATGCTGATCGTTATGTCCGACGGTGTCACCAATGCAGGAATGGGAAAAACTACCAACGGCGGCTGGGGAAGAGATGATGTAATGGCTTTCTGCAGGGCAAAGTACCATAAAGGGATGAGCGCACAGGAGATGGCAGGCTATCTGGCAGAGGCCAGCCTGGATCTGAATCTGAATGAAACGGATGATGATATTACAGCCATTGTCCTGCGGATGCGGCATAAACAGGTGGTAAACCTTATGATCGGCCCGCCAAGTAAGGAGGAGCATGATGAGCGATATCTGAAGTCCTTTTTCGATTCAGAGGGATATCATGTAATCTGCGGCGGAACTACTGCACAGTGTGCTGCCAGATATCTGGATAAAGAGCTGATCTCTCTTAGTGAAACTGCCTGCGGAGACGTTCCTGCCTATTATAAGCTGGAAGGTACAGAGCTGGTGACAGAGGGATTTCTTACGATTGAGCATTTGCTTGAATATTGTGAAGAATGGATGGAGGACAGGCTGTCCTTTAACAGGCTGAAACGAAAAAAAGATGCGGCAGCATTGCTTGGTGTGATGCTGTTTGAGCAGGCAACGGATATTAATTTCTACTTCGGTGGTGCTATCAATAAGAGTAACGTGGAACTGGGAATCACAGAAAAAAGGAAAGAACAGGCAGCAGAAGAACTTGTGGAGCATCTGCAGAATGCAGGAAAGAATGTGAATATTGCATTCTGGGCGATCTGAGAAAGCAGGAAAAACAACAGTACATGGTTTTATAAAGAGACATCAGGAAGGATGAGACAGAAAATGGCGAAGATATTATGTGTATGCATCAGTAAGGAACGCAAGACCTGCTCGCAGAATATTCATGAATGCGAAGCTGATCTGCAGGGACTTGTGGGAGATGTGCATTATGGAATGGGCGGAAGAAAGCAGGTCAGTCTTCTTCCTTATGAGAAGGTAAAAGAATATTTCGAACAGTCCGAAGAAGAATTCAGATATGGCCGGTTTGGAGAAAATCTCCTTGTGGAAGGGATTGACTGGAACAGTATTGCGGAGGGGAACAGATTTCGTTGTGGAGATGTACTTCTGGAAGCAGTCAGGATCGGTGCTGGCGGTCCTGCATCAGATGCTTATAAGGGAGAAAAGGTATGCACGCCCATGGAACCCTGGTTTGTATTCTGTCAGATTCTGGAGGCAGGGAGGCTGAGAGAAGGAGAAATCATTCTCCAACAGAGATGAAAAATATGTAATTCTTCAGCAGTGGGCTGAATATTATGATGTTATAGCAATTTCCGAAATACTGAAGACAATCTGGTTTATGAAAAATAAGGCTCTAATGGAGTATCTTAGTGATATTATTCTCTGAAATTGCTATAGAGTTCAAAAGGTAAAACTAATATATCCGTCAATTGACCCGGTGGTTATAAAGGCATTGAAAAGACTATAAAAATGTAATATACAAGAGGAGGAATTAGTGCGTGGAGGGAATCAGTGTAGAACAGGCAGTGGAACAGATTCTGCAGCATACGCCTGTAATAAACGAGACAGAAGAAACAGAACTGAATAAAGCAGGGGGAAGAATCCTGGCGCAGGATATGGTGGCAGGGTTTGACAATCCTCCTTTTGACCGCTCTCCGGTAGATGGCTATGCGTGTAAGGCAGAGGACCTTGCAGGTGCCGCTAAAGAGCATCCGGTGAGGCTGAAAGTCATGGAAGAGATTGATGCAGGACAGTATTCGGAAAGAGAAATCCAGCAGGGACAGGCAGTGCGCATTATGACAGGTGCTGCAATACCCAATGGCTGCAATTGCTGTATTTATCAGGAGGATACCGATTATGGCGAAGATACGGTAGAAGTTTACAGCGAACAGAAGCGATGGAGTAATTATTGCTTCGCAGGAGAGGATTTTAAAAAGGGAACTACACTTCTGAAAAAAGGAACACATATCGGATATGTGGAGGCAGCAATTCTGGCCGGAATGGGAGTGGCGAAAGTGCCGGTTTACCGTCAGCCGAGAATCGTGCTTCTGACTACAGGAGATGAGGTGGTAGAACTGGGAATTCCATTGCCGGAAGGAAAAATTTACAACAGCAATATGACAATGCTGTCTGCCAGACTGCGTGAACTGGGAATCGAATCTTTCCATATGGAAGCAGTCAAAGATGATCCGACGGTTATGTCTGAGAAATTAAAAGAAGCAGCAAAAGCGGCAGATATGATCATCACTACGGGAGGTGTATCTGTAGGCAAGAAGGACATTATGCATGAGTCCCTGAGACTGATGGGGGCAGAGCGGATTTTCTGGAGGGTAAAGATGAAACCAGGAATGCCTACACTGTTTTCTGCATATAAAAAAACTTCCGATATAACTGCAACAGATCATTGCGCTTCAGAAAGAGAGATTCCGATCATCAGTCTCTCCGGAAATCCTTTTGGTGTTGCAGTCAGCATAGAACTTTTGATTCGTCCTGCATTGGAAAAAATGATGCAGGATCCATCAATCGGTCTGAAAGAAGTAAATGGCATTATGGCTGATAACTTTGAAAAAGGAATCAAGGGCCGCCGCTTTATCCGGGCATATCTGGAAAATGGAAAATTTCATCTTCCCAATGGTCTTCACTCTAACGGAGTCCTCAGTTCCATGGCCGGCTGCAATTGCCTGATTGATACAAAAACCATGGAAAATCAGGAAAGCAGAAGCCTGAACGCAGGGGATAAAGTGGGCGCGATTTTGCTTTGAGAGGAGCAGCAAACAGGTGGAAAGAAAAAGAATATTTGCAATCAGCGGTGTAAAGAATTCAGGGAAAACAACTCTGATCTGCAGGCTTTTGGAGATTTTTAAAGACAAGGGCCTTAAAGTGGCGGTGCTGAAGCATGACGGACATGATTTCGTGCCGGACGTACCGGGAACGGATACATACTGTCAGCTTCAGTCCGGAGCCTACGGCACAGCAGTTTTTTCAGCAGGCAAATATATGCTGGTAAAACAGCAGCCGCAGATTTCCGAAAAAGAGCTGGCAGAATTTTTTCCGGAGGCAGATCTGATCTTACTGGAAGGATTTAAATACAGTACTTATCCGAAAATTGAAATTATCCGTAAGGGAAATTCGGCAGAAAGTGTCTGCGATCCGGAAAAACTGATGGCGATCGCCACAAACCTGGATGCAGAGGAAAGAGATGCACTGTCTGTACTGGAAAATGTTCCATTCTTTGAACTGGACAATGCAGAGTGTATTGCAGAATTTATTCTGTCGGATTATTTCCGGTAAAGAGTTTCATACGGTCACGTCGCGCGGCACAGATAAGGGTAAGGTGGTATTCTTTGGCCATGGCAACTGCCTCGGCGGAAGGGGATGCCTTGCTTGCCAGAACCGGTATTCCGGCGCGGATTGCCTTGATCGCCATATCTGTAGGGATACGTCCACTGGAATAAACCACGCATTTCTTCAGGTCAATATTATGGCGCAGGGCATAACCGATGGCCTTATCCAGAGCATTATGACGTCCGATATCTTCGCACTGAAAGAGCAGTTCTCCGTCACAGGCAAGAAAACAGCTGTGAGTTGCCCAGGTCTGGCTGTGAAGCGGGGTACCATTGGCGAAACAGTCTGCAAGATCAAAGATCCACTGTTTTTTCCATGGGACAGGTGTAACTGGCGTCATTGGCTGATCTGTGATAAAATAATCATTAAGAACACGATTTCCGGTGCAGCAGGTCGGAGTAAGAGCAACATAATCTTCATTTTCCTCATGAGACTGCCCGGATTTATTTTTACTCAGGATCACGCGGGCACGTTTGCCGAATTCACAGATGTAGATCTGCTCCACATCCTCGGCAGATGAGATGATACCTTCCGTAAAGAGGCGGCCGAGAACCAGTTCTGTCAGATGTTGTGGGATACAGACCAGTTTCATGGTCAGGCGTTCATTTACATATACATCCATCATGTGTTCCACAAGAATGGGTTCCGTTTCTTCATGAGTTTCCCCGTCACGACCCAGAAACTCATAGGTAACATTCTCGAGCAGATTCAGGTTGTGGTATTGTTCGTTGATTTTCATAGGACAGTTCCTTTCGTCCGGTAAGGATTTTAATAATCTTGATACATTAAGTATAGACTGCGGAGTATGGAGTGTCAAACGATTATGAGAGAAAATATTGCCTGTGATTTTGACGGCGAATAACAGAAGAAAAGGTTACAAAGGTTGCGGTTCACCCGTATCCGGTAACAGAAAAATCAATTATTAGAAAGTAAAAGGCAGGTAGAGCCGATGATAGACAAATATGGAAGAGAAATAGATTATTTAAGGATTTCCCTGACAGACAGATGTAATCTGAGATGCATTTACTGTATGCCGGAAGAAGGCGTAAAATCCCTTTCTCATGCAGAAATCCTCACATACGATGAGATTCTCCGCATCTGCAGGTGCGCAGCAGATCTGGGAATCCGTAAGATTAAACTGACAGGCGGTGAGCCTCTTGTTCGTAAGGGCTGTGCAAGTCTTGCAAAACAGATCAAGGCGATCCCGGGAATTGATAAAGTGACATTAACAACAAATGGAATCCTGCTCGCCGAGCAGCTGGATGCATTACTGGATGCAGGAATTGACGCCATTAATATCAGTCTGGATACTTTGGATCCGGAACTGTTCAAAAAAGTAGCGAGACGTGACGGACTGGAAAAGGTATTTGAGGGAATCAAAGCAGCACTTGCACATCCGGGACTTTCCCTGAAGATCAACAGCGTTCCGGTGATCAAGGAAAAAGAAAACTTCATCGGGATTGCAGGACTGGCGCAGAAATATCCAATCCATGTGCGTTTTATCGAGATGATGCCAATCGGATTCGGAAAACAGTTCCCATTCCAGGATGAAGAATCTATCAAAGCAGTACTGGAAGAAGCCTACGGTCCGATGCATGCAGTCAATGAACGCTACGGAAACGGCCCATGCCATTACTATGAAATCGCAGGATTTAAGGGAAAAATCGGATTTATCAGTGCCATGACTCACAAATTCTGCAGTCAGTGCAACCGAGTACGTCTTACATCCGAAGGATTCATGAAAGGATGCCTCCAGTATCAGAAAGGTACAGACCTGCGGGGGCTTATGCGCGGCGGCTGCACAGATTCGGAACTGAAAAAAGCAATTTATCAGGTGATCTGGAATAAACCGGTGAGCCATAATTTTTATGAAGCGAAGACAGAGCAGGATGAAATCAGAGGAATGTCACAGATTGGCGGGTGAGATATGTAAGACACCCTAACCGTTATGCAGACATTTCTGTCTGTAGTTTTTAAATATGAAGAAAAAATCAATGCTTTTATTGATGATTTATATAAACAAAAAGGAAAACTGATAATGCGAAAGAAAGAAATTTCTATGATTATTCTTGCTGGCGGTGCCAGCAGCCGCATGGGACGGGACAAATCAGATCTGACGATAGATGGGAAGACATTTCTTGAGATGCAGATAGAAAAGGGGGAAAAGCTTGGAATCAGTGATATCCTTCTGTCTGGCTATCATGGTGAAAATAAATATAAATATCCCATTATACCAGACCGTTTCCCGGGAAAAGGTCCGTTGGGAGGGCTGGAAGCCTGTTTTCGTAAAGCAAAGAATCCATATTGCCTGGTACTTGGTGTAGATGTTCCTCTGGTTCCGGCAGAGGAACTGACTGCACTGATTCGCCAATCTCTGCATTCAGATGCAAAAGCAGTGATACTGAGCCACAGCGGGCATGAGGAACCTCTTATGGGAGTATACTGTACAGACCTGGCAGATGCCATGCTTGAAGAAATCACAGAGCGGAAAGGCGCAGTCTTTGCTTTTCTGCGGAAAAATGGATACGAATGCTACGAAAGCCAGGTCGCGGACTGGTATTTTTCCAATATTAATGATCCGGAAACATATAAAGAAATACCGGGAAATCATTTCATAGAGAAATATGTCTGAATATGAGATTGGCAGGAGGTTTGTCGATATTTTCAAAAATTAGTAGAAAATATTATATTAAGAAGCGAAGGAACCTTGCAGGTATGCAGGTTCCTTCGTCTTTTAACCGAATCAAGTAAGTCTCCTGCGGAGGTTACGAAAAGCAATAAGTAGTAGGGGAATATATTACGGAGCAGTTGTTGGATTATGAACAAATAGCGAAGCGGAATGCGATATCCACTGTAATGTACTATGAAAAAGTGTTATAAAACACTTGAATATGGGTGCAATGCATGATATATTATAAGAACAAATGTTCGAATAAGGAGTGATTGTATGGGTGGAAAAGCAAAAATAGAGAAAACATTTTTGAAAGTGCATTGTCCCTGCTGTGGAAATGGAAGACTGTTTGATATTGGTCTTGAAGCAAAGGGAACAGTGAGGATTAAATGTCCGGTATGCAGAAATCCTGTTGAAATTCAATTGGAAAACTGTGATGAGAGTCGACAGAAACGTTTGACTGCTTATTACAGGAATATCTGACAAAATGAATTGTTGATGTATTTTCAACATTAAAGAATAAGGAGGCTAATAAGAAAAACAAATTATATATAGAACGAGTGAGCAGTCAAAAACAATAATATATTTTCTTGTTTTTAGATTCAAAGCCGTGAAAATATACTCTGAAAAGAGATTATATTTTTGCGGCTTTTTTGTATGGGCCCGGGAGGTGTTGTATCATGTATAAGAAAGTAGACTCCAAATTATTACAGATTGGAAATAATGTAAGAGAGTATAGAAAACAAAAACATTATAATCAGGAAAAACTGGCAGAATTATTAGATGTGTCTGTTGCTACGGTATCCAGGATCGAAAATGGCAGTTCTGCGATGGATATTTTGATTCTTATGAATATTTCAAAGATATTAGAACAGCCAATTGATAATATTATAAGTTTGGAAAAAGACTAAATGTCCGGAATTATTTCAAAGATTTATTATAATGTGGAAAATTTACATATTTGCTATGGAAAATAGAACAAATGTTCGATAAAATCATAACTGTAAACGAGCTCGAAATATTTCAGCACTGCAGGCTGGAAAAGAAAATGAAAGTGAGGACAGTAAATATGAATCGAAAAGAACTTATAGAGAAACGAAGTATCAATACAAAAGTATTTGAAAATCAGGACCATTCCTGTACAGCAGAGATTTATCTTGCTCCTGTACATTATAAGGATACAGATGGAACCTGGAAGGAAATGGATAATAAGCTGGAAGAGTCATATGAAACAAGTGTTTATGCACAAAAAACAAATCTTGTTTCAGAAGAAGGTTTCACAAACAGGAAGGGAACTTTTGGGGCATTTTTCGCCAAAAAAACATCAGAAGATAATATGATGAGGATTAAAGATCAGTATGGCAGTATTTCATGGGGCGTAGAAAACTGTAATACGGTAGAAGCTGTAAAACAGAAAGATAATACCGTTTGTTATCCTGAAATCCTGGAGGGAATGGAACTGCGCTGTCGTGTAAAGGGAATGCGTATGAAAGAAGATATGGTATTGCTTAGAAAGGAAGCTGCAAAATCATATACATATCTTTATCAGACAGAAGGACTTGTACCTGAGTTGAGGGAGAAAGAAGTACTCTTCTTTGATGAAGGTCAAAACGAAATTTTTAGGGTTCAGGCTCCATATATGAGAGATTTTTCAGGATCAAAATCAGAAAGTATTGAGGTGTCAGCTGAGATGACTGCTGATGGTAAGTGCAGAGTTACTTTTACTCCTGATAGAAACTGGTTAAATGAAGCGAGCAGGAAGTTTCCGGTAGTGATTGATCCTGTGACAACTACTTCCAAAGCAGCGACAGATATTGAAGATGCTTATATTTCATCTAAAAATAATACAGACAATTATTATAACAATGAAAATCTCTGGTTAAAAGGAGGAAACGAAATCAGAAGAAGTTTTCTGAAATTCCAGTTGCCTGAGATTAAGACAGGAGACATGATTGTAAATGCACGTCTTGTAATGGTATCGCTGGGAGAGAATGGTGCAGAGAAAACAATTGCTGTACATAAAGTGATTCAGAGCTGGGAATCAAAAACCATTAACTGGGATAATAAACCAATTTATGAAGAAACAGTTCAGGATTTATGCAAGTTTACTGCTGATAAAATCAAATATGTTGTGATGGATATTACCAGAATGGTAAAGGAGTGGTACAGAGATGGCAGTAATAATGGGCTGATGCTGAAAGAAATTGACGAATTATCAGGTTCCGTACAGCTGATGTCATCAGACTGGGATTCTTCACTCAGTGATTACAGACCCAAAATTGAAATTTCTTATGTAAACTATTCCGGACTTGAAGATTACTGGACGTATCATAGTCAGAATATCGGACGTGCAGGGACTGTCCATGTAAACGATTATAACGGAAATCTGATTCTGGAACATCGTGTCATGGAAACATCAGGAAGCAGAATGCCGGCAGAGGTATCGTTGGTTTATAACACAAATGATAAGGATACCAATATTGGATATGGAAAAGGATTTCGTTTAAATTTCCATCAGATTATCCATAAAAAATCAATAGCGGGGAATGTTTATTATGCTCATACAGATGCAGATGGTACAGTTCATTATTTTGTGGAAAAAGAAGTAGAAAAGGATGGCAATACGGTTAAAGAGTGGAAAGATGAAACAGGGCTGGATCTGACCCTGATCCGAAACTTAAAATCAGAAGAACCTTACACAATACAGAATAAAGACGGAAATAGTATGGTGTTTAATGAGTCTGGATATTTGATTGCGGTAAAAGATAAAAACGGAAATAAATTAACGGTTTCATATGTGAATAATCGTGTAAAAAATATTACAGATGGAGCCGGGCGAATTATTACACTAAATTATTCTCTGGGAAGCGATGGAGAAGAAGCAAACCTGATTCAGGCAGTATCACCATCGGGCAATAAGAAGACTTTTGCCTATACCGCAGGAAGGCTTACCACGGTAACAGATATAGATGGCAAAAAAGTATTTTACACATATGACAGTAATGGAATGCTTGCCAGTGCAGAGAATATTAATGGATATCAGGTAAAATACGGGTATTATACAGAGGAACCCCATCGTGTAAAATCTATCGCAGAGTATGGAGATGGAACAAAAGGTAAAAGCCTTGCTATGACGTATGGATATAACAGTACAAAATTTACAGATAACAAAGGGCGAAAAGAGATTTACCGATTTGATAATAATGGAAATCTGCTTCATGTACATGATGGTTTTGGGCATGCTGTAAGCTGTAAATATAATGTTGACGGAAATCATGTAAACCGTCTTGAGAATGCTACCAAGTTACAGGACAATGTAGTGCAGCTGCTGAAAGATCCAGTAGTGCAGGCTGAAAATACTCCTTGGACATCAAAGATTTCTCCGAAAGGTGCCGGAAATACAGAAATCAATACAATAGCAGCTGAATGCATGATGGGAAATCGTTCACTGAAGGCAGAATGCACTTCCGTGAGTGGATATGCATACTGGGCACAAAATGTTAAAGTGAAAAAGGGAATAACCTATACCGCATCCATGTATGTAAAAGCATCTGTCAGTGAGACTGCAGAAGATGGAGGTGCAATTCTGAGAGTCCGCTATATGGACAAAGATGGGGTACAGCAGCTGAAAGACAGTGAAATTATCAAAAAGACAACAGAAGGTTTTGTACGCCTGACTAATACATTTACTGTTCCGGAAGACAGCAGTGATACTGTTGTTAAGGTTTATATGGTTATGTGGCATGCCAAAGGTGTAATGTATGGTGATATGGCACAGCTTGAAACAGGAACGTCCGCTAACAGATGTAACCTGATTGATAATGGGGATTTCCACCTTGGAACTACAGAAGGATTTGAGAAAAATGAAAGCAACACGGATGGTCTTTCAGAAGTTGGAATCGAAGATAATATTCCGATTAAAAGTCAGCTTCTGGTAACTGCATCTTCGCAGGGAGTTTTAAGGAAAACCCCATCAGATACGGGAGAAGTTCTGTCCAGTCTGACGAAACATCAGTTACTTTCCGGATACATTACTGTCGAGAAGAATGGAAGAAACTGGTACTATGCAAAGACAGCAGATGGCAAAGAGGGATATGTCTCAACAGGTCAGGCGATTCCATATCTGGGAGGACATGAAGGAACAAATTCAGCATTCGTAGTAGTAGGAAACTCTATTTTATATAAAAGTGCAGATAAAACCAGTGCCAGAGTACAGGAAGGAATTGATGCAGGAGTTTGTGCTGCTCTTGTAAAAACTGTAGATGGAACGGATGGAAATAAATGGTATTATATGGGACTGCAGATTGATGGCAATCGCTTTTTCGGTTATATGCCGGTTTCTGCCATTGTACGTCTGTGCAGGAATATCGCGAAAGTAGAAGTAAAAAAGGACGGCAGCTATTATTCTTCCAGGAGTACATCAGGAGCAGCAGCGGGAAGCCTCACAGCCGGAACCCGTATGGCAATCAGAGGAACTTCAGTTGATTCTGATGGAAAAGAATGGGGAGTGATCAGAAGAGGCAGTAAATTTTATTATGTTCCAATGTCAAATCTGCAGATAAAAACAGCTCCGTTGTCTGTACGAAAGAGCCGTGACAAAATAGAAGAGTCGGTAGCAGGTCTGGATGAATCTGTTTATCATTTTGTCGGTGAGCCGGACAAAGATAAAAAACTGGTGAAGATTGTGGACATTACCGGAAAAAAAGGTGATATCTATATGGTGAATGCCTGGGGAATGGGAACATCTCTGCCTGAGACAGATAATGATAAAAAGAGGCGTTTTGGTACTGAGGTAAGATTTATCGGCACAGATGGGAAGGCAGATATACATTATACAAATTTTAGTCCGGACATCATGGACTGGCAGTTCCTCAGCGACGTCTATGTAGCAAAGAAAGATTATACCAGTATTGAGGTTGCCTACACATACTGTCATAATGCAAATATAGCATATTTCGATGGGCTGGCATTATATAAAGAAAATTTTGGATGCAGTTATACTTATGATGATGAAAATAACCTCATTTCAGTTAAAGATTTGCAGGAACAGGTAACGAAGTTTGAGTATAACAGTAAGTCTGATATGACAGGTATCACAGATGCGAAAGGTAATTCTTTCAAGTATGAGTATGACAATGAAGAAACAACACGTAATGTAGTTAAGGGGACATCTGCACAGAATGTGGTATATCGTTTTACCTATGATTCAGCGGGCAATGTCCTGAAAAGCGGATGTGTTGATCCGAAAGTTCCGGAGACGGGTACCTGGATTACCAGAGTTATGACATCAGATAAGAATCATGTGAAATCAGTGACAGATGCAGGAGAAAATACGGTTCATTATACATGGGATATGACCAGAGATCTGATGACGGCATTCCAGGATGCAAAGGGGAATAAGATCAGTTATACCTATGATGACATAGAACGTCTTCTTTCAGCTGCACAGACAGTAACTGTAAATGGAAATAGAGAAACAGTCAGAAATAATTATTCTTATACGGATGACAATCTGACAGGAATTGTTCATAATGGTTTTGCTTATGCTTTTAACTATGATGCTTTCGGAAATGTCAGTGATGTGTCTGTAGCCGGGAAACAGGCAGTAAGATATGAATATGAGGATGGAAATGGAAATCTGTTAAAAGTATGCTATGGAAATGGTGCATATATTCGCTATGAATATGATAAGCAGAATCGGATTCATATGGTTTATTTCAAAGATGCGGCAGACAGCAAAGAACAGAATCTTTACAGATATGCTTATGATAAGCAGGGAAATATTTATGCAGTAAAATCATATAAAGCAGGAAAGACATACTATCTGTTTTATGATTTCCTGGATCGTCTGGTGAGAGTAAGAGATGAGCTGGGGAGCACTTATGAATATGCCTATGATGCAAATAACTGTATGGAGTCAATGGTACATACCTGCGGAACACATACAATGAAAACAGTATATACCTATGACAAGGACAGCAGAGAAACAAAGACCAGATGTGCAAAGACCTTTGAAAGAACTACAGAGTATGACAAGTTCGGCAGAGTGTCCAGGCGTACCTGGAATACAGCATCTCCTTATATATCAGCATATACTTACATTGACAAGGGAGAGAATCGTTACAGTCTTCCTAAAACAGTTAAGAATGGTTCTGAAACCTTAAACTATACATATGACGCAAACGGAAATATCATAAGTATCAAAGATTCTGCAGGTGAGAGTACATTTCGATATGACGAATTAAATCAGCTGATCCGGGAAAATAATTATCAGTTAAACAAAACCATTACTTATGCCTATGATCTGGGTGGTAATCTTACAGTAGAAAAAGAGTACGCATTTACGACTGCGGAAACTCTTCCTGATACACCTGTGAAGACAATGACAGGAACTTATGACAGTGCATGGAAGGATAAACTCCTGAGCTGGGATGGCACAGCAATGACTTATGATGCCATTGGAAACATGCTTACCAGAGGAGGAACAACTTATACCTGGACACAGGGACGCAGGCTTTCCGGTGTAGAAAATGGAAAGAGCATTAAATATCTTTACGACCACACAGGTGCCAGAGTGAAAAAAACAGTAGACAATACAGTGACTGAATATCAGTGGGCAGGAGATCTTCTCCTTTCTGAGAAAACTGACGGAAGAATCATCTGGTACTGTTATGACTCCCAGGCAAATCTGATTTCTGTTACCATCAGGGGAATCACCTATTTTTATGTACGAAATGTACAGGGTGACATCATTGCCCTTGTTGACGCAGATGGAAAAGTGGTAGTAAAATATACTTATGACAGCTGGGGAAAAGTGGTAGCTGTTACTGGTGAGCTGGCAGACACAGTAGGTGTTCAGAATCCATTCCGCTATAAGGGATATTATTATGATAATGAAACAGGTATGTATTATCTGAAAAGTAGATATTATGATGCGGAAATTAAAAGATTTATTTGTATGGATAAGTATTTTATGACAAATAGAGGTATGAATAAATCAAATATGCTGGTATATTGTGAGAATAATCCAATAAATCGTGTAGACATGTTTGGAACATGTTGGTATGATGCGAAAGGAAATTGGAGACATGATAACTGGGAATACAAAGGGAATTATAAACGACAGCCTAAACCTGCAGGAAAACCGAATATTAATATAACATATAAGTTAAATAAAACTATGAGAAATAATGCTGAAGAGTTACGTAATTATAGGAAAGAAAATGGGTATGCAAGTGCTGTAGGTTATTTTATTTCAAAAGTAAAGACTGGAGGTGACTGGGATTTTAAAAATCAAAAGAGTTGGAACTTAAATAGGGATTTTTCTTACACATATAAAAATGAAACATTAAGATTTGATGATATTGGAAATATCCATTATGGATATGTTGGACGTGAGCTGTTTGGAGTTGGAATGTTAGTTGCTGGTGGGGGAGCATATCAAATAAAGACAGACTATCCTAACATTCAATGGAATCATTTTTGGTCATTATTTGATGATCCTCAGGATCAATGGATGGTGATATTTGGATCTACATTATGGGATGCGGATATGGATAATTCTTACTATAAGTTTTAATATGTGTGAATGAAATTATAAAAATTTGAGTATCATTGCAAAAGTAGAATGATATATGTAAAGATGTAAAATAGGCTATATTAGAGCGGTTGGTATATTAATTCCATACCGATCGTTCTTTTTATAGCAGCTTTTAAGGGGAAATAAGAGTATGGTTACAATATAATAAAAAAGAGCGTGATTATGGTGAAGTATAAGAATTGGTATTTGGCTGGAGAACCGGGAATGAAGGATGAGAGAAAAAAATTAAAATTAATTATATTACAATGTATAGCTGTGATAACTGCAAATTTTATTACAATCTGGTATTTCGAAGAACTTTTTTTCAGGGGACTTTGGTATGTTATTTTTGCATCATTTATTTTAACCTTTATATATATCATACGGAGTTTTTGCTGTTTGAGAAAGATTCGTGTATTTTGGTTTGCGGCAATACCAGTTTTTCTATTTGGAATATATCTGGCATTTTTGTTTAATGATGGAATAAAAAAATTAAACTTTCAGGTATATAAGGAAAAAAGGACTGAAATTGTTCAGATGGTACAGAATAACCAGATAAAAATAAGGAAAGATATGGAATTAATCGAACTACCAGAAGATTATAAAAAATGTTCTTCAGGTGGAAAAGCTGTAGTCCGTCAAAATAATGGCAGTTATACAGTGGGATTCTGGTATACACAAGGCTTTTTGGACAGTGGATTTTCTTTATTTGCATATAGTAAGGATGAAAGCCGGACAGATGTGATTCAGATGGTAAAAGAATATGGTGGAATAGAATATGAAATTAATCTGTCAGAGAAAGAAAAAGGCTGGTATTATGTTACAGCAAAAGTCAGTGAGTAATTGAAAAAATGAAAGTGAAATATGTCTGGCGGTTCAAATTAGGAGTATAAGAAAATGAAAATCAGAATGAGAAATCCAGAATTTCCACTGTATTTTATTGGGGAATTAGGTTTTGGTATATTTTTATTTTTGGATAGTCCATATAAAGTAATTTCATTAAAAGAAAAATGTATTATGATTTTGATATGTGTGACCATTTGGAATATTGTATTTATGATTTCGCGAATGCGTATTATTATCATGGATAAAAATGGATGCACAGTAAAGTTGCTTTTGTGGAAAAAAACATATAAGTGGGAAGATTTAGAAATCATTCGTGAAGATTGCTGGAACAGTGGAAGACTGCATTTAAAAGGAATTGTTTTTTCAAGTAGGAGAATGGGAAAAAATGGAAAGGTTTATTCAACTAAGAAAATTTTTCAATCATTACAATTTCTGAATTGCTTTTTTATTATATTTGATGATGAAGATGTGGAAAGAATATATGCATTGAAGAAAAAGCTGGGAAAAGTTCCCGAATTTAAGAAGACTTCTGAAAATATACTTACCCAGTTGAAGGACTGGGGAGTAAAAGTTGAAAAAGGAGAAAATTTAAAAAAAGAAGAAAAACAAAAGTTTTATGATGAAATGGTTCGTATAAAAAAAGAACAAAAGAAGAATAAATGATGAATCAGAGAACGGTTGGCATTCCCCACCGACCGTTCTTTTTGTACCCATTTTTAAGAAAAAAGAGGTGAAAAACTATGAAATACAGAATAATTACATTAATTGGTCTTGTCGGAAGTACTCTGGCAGTGTGTTTTGGAGGCTGGGATAAATTCCTGCAGACATTGCTTTTGTTTATGGCAATCGACTGGTTTACAGGAGGAATCCTTCTTCCGGCAGTATTTGGAAAAAGTCCGAAATCTGAAAACGGTGCACTGGAAAGCAGAGCAGGCTGGAAAGGGTTGTGCAGAAAAGGCATGACATTGTTGTATGTTCTCATTGCTTCCCGTCTGGATGCATTGATGGGGACAGAATATCTGAGAGATGCGGTATGCATTGGATTTATTACAAATGAAGGTCTTTCTATCATAGAGAATGCGGGACTGATGGGTCTGCCTCTTCCGGAAAGCATTTGCCAGGCAATTGATGTACTGAAACGACATTCACAAAATACGATAGAGAAACAGACTTAGAAAAGATATATGATTTCAGCAGAAAGGAGCAGGTTATGAATATAAATCAGCAGTATATATCAGAAAGAAACAGTTATTCGGGACAAATACCAAGATATATTGTGATCCACAATACGGACAATTACAGCACAGACGCAGATGCCAGGGCTCATGCAATGGCACAGTATCACGGGAATTTTGATGGATATTCAGCTCATGTGTATGTGGATGATAAATCAGCATATCAGGCAATGCCATATAGCAGAGGCGCATGGCATGTAGGGGTGAATTATGGAGGAAGATTATTTGGAACAGTGAATAACCGTAATTCTGTAGGAATTGAAATGTGTGTGCAGGCCGGTTTTGATTATGATAAGGCATTTGCAAATACAGCAGAGGTATGCAGACGGCTTATGTCGGAATTGAATATTCCGGCAGACAGAGTAATACAGCACTATGATGTATGCGCCAAAAACTGTCCTTCCACTATCCGTGCAAAAAATGACTGGAACCGTTTTAAAAAGCTGATTCAGGAAAAGGAAGAAGAGAATTCGCCTTCAGGTGGGAAGAAAATAACACTGACAGAAGAACTGCGAGTCATCCTTCCTGAATTATCACGAGGATGTACGGGTACAGCTGTAAAGATGCTGCAGGTATTTTTACAGGTGCAGACAGATGGTATTTTCGGAACAGAAACAGAAAATGCGCTTCGTACATTTCAGAAAAATACGAATCAGTCGGCTGATGGAATTTGTGGCAAAAACAGCTGGACGGCAATTGCTGTACATATGAGAGAGAATACGTATGCAGGTTATTAATATCTGACAGAGTTTAATAACCTGCATTTTGTAAGGACAGTTGCTGTACAACTTAAATGTGACTTATCTGGTTGAAGGAACTGTAGTCTGGCAGAATAATGGCGGTTGTACAGTGGATTTTCTTTATTTGCTTATAGCAAGAATGATAACCGGACGGATGTGATTCAGATAGTGAAAGAATATGAAATTAATCTGTCAGAAAAAGGCTGGTATTATGTTGCGGCAAAAATAAGCGAGTAATTGAATGCTTACTTATTTCAGAAAAGTCTAACGGAGCAAATTGTTGATGCATTTCCGGTATTAAAGAGAATCTTTACAGTCTTCCTAAAGCAGTTAAAAATGGTTCTGAAACCTTAAACTATACGTATGACGCAAACGGAAATATCATAAGTATCAAAGATTCTGCAGGTGAGAGTACATTTCGATATGACGAATTAAATCAGCTGATCCGGGAAAATAATTATCAGTTAAACAAAACCATTACTTATGCCTATGATCTGGGTGGTAATCTTACAGTAGAAAAAGAGTACGCATTTACGACTGCGGAAACTCTTCCTGATACACCTGTGAAGACAATGACAGGAACTTATGACAGTGCATGGAAGGATAAACTCCTGAGCTGGGATGGCACAGCAATGACTTATGATGCCATTGGAAACATGCTTACCAGAGGAGGAACAACTTATACCTGGACACAGGGACGCAGGCTTTCCGGTGTAGAAAATGGAAAGAGCATTAAATATCTTTACGACCACACAGGTGCCAGAGTGAAAAAAACAGTAGACAATACAGTGACTGAATATCAGTGGGCAGGAGATCTTCTCCTTTCTGAGAAAACTGACGGAAGAATCATCTGGTACTGTTATGACTCCCAGGCAAATCTGATTTCTGTTACCATCAGGGGAATCACCTATTTTTATGTACGAAATGTACAGGGTGACATCATTGCCCTTGTTGACGCAGATGGAAAAGTGGTAGTAAAATATACTTATGACAGCTGGGGAAAAGTGGTAGCTGTTACTGGTGAGCTGGCAGACACAGTAGGTGCTCAGAATCCATTCCGCTATAAGGGATATTATTATGATAATGAAACAGGCATGTATTATCTGAAAAGTAGATATTATGATGCGGAAATTAAACGATTCATATGTGCAGATGTTGGAATTACAAGTATTATTAAAGATACTAAAGGAAACAATCTGTTTTGCTATTGTTTTAATAATCCATTAAATATGAAAGATATGAGTGTGAATTGGCCAAAATGGATTAGAAATTTTGGAAAAACAGTAAAAAACACTATTAAATAAAAGCGCAGTAAAGCATATAGCATCAGTCAGTAAAACTGTTATTTTAAAGGGGAAAAAAGCATTTACCGCCTTCACCAGAATATGAATTTAGTCTTAGACCTGTAGCTGGAGTTGCTTTATTTGCAATAAGCTTAATTGGAATGGGAGTTTTATCAATGGATGATATTACGGGCATTGGCGTAGCAGATGATTTTCTTATTGGACCGGTTAGTGCAGGAATTAGTCAGGGAATACTGATGATATTTGGATAAGAGGACAAGATATGTGGAATGAAATCATAAATAATAAAACATTAAAAGAGTTTAATGAAAAATTATCATATTTTCACGATAGTTGTATAAAGGAGATTCATTATTTAAGTGGTGCATATGTTGATGAAAGGTTGGATATGTATCCGATAAACGATTGTAGAATTTTAAGAGTTATAATTCAATGTCAAAATGAAAAGGAATCTATGATTGAAATGGAATTTCAAGATTTAAAATATTTGAAATTATTTCCAACAGATCCTCATTATACATGTGAAATTTTGGATTCTACAATATTATTAAAAGATGATAGTATTATCTGGTGTGACTGTGCAAACGGAAAAGACATAAAAGCGGAAAATGATGCGAAAGTTCTTATATGTGCAGCGAAACTTCGATGGCGTTCTATTTCAGGGTGCATGGGAAATAAAGAATTTTTCAAATCTATCAAATAAAATATAAAATTAGTAGAATAGAGAACGGTTGGCATTCCCCACCGACCGTTCTTTTTGTACCCATTGTGTCATATCTGTTCGGAGAAGCAAAAGTGAGCGTATATAATAAAAGAGTGATTGAGGTAATATTTCCTGAGATATGTCTTGCGCATTGATTGCTGCAAAAAATAAATTACTTTTCGCTAAGATGTAGAAAAGCCCATTTTTCTGTGATAAGATGATAAGGATTCGATAAACAATGACTGTTTTACGAACAGACAGAAAGCATGCATCAAACTGCATGACAGAAGAGAACGGAGTTGAAAAGGTGAAAAAAAGAAAAAATTTTTTCAGAAGTCTGCGTTTTCGTATTCTGATCATCCTGATTATTCTGGGAATCGTGCCGGGGGTTATTGTAACATATACGATGCTTCATAACTATCAGAACCGGGCGGTTGCAATGCTTACAGAGACAGTGGGTGATCAGTGCGATATTTTATGTAATCTGATCATCAGGGAGAATTATCTCAATGATACAGATTCAGAGATTGTAAACAGCAAGCTGGAACTGTTTTCCAATGTGTATAACGGACGCATCCTGCTGGCTGACAGAGATTTTAAGATAGTGAGTGATACCTTCCACACAGAGGAGGGAAAGACGCTTCTCAGTTCACTGGCTGTAGCCTGCCTGAAAGGAGAAGAGACAAGCAATTATGACGCCAGAAGTAAAGTACTGGAGCTTGCAGTTCCTGTACAGAGTCCGGATGTGCAGCAGCTTCAGGGCGTGATGCTGGTAAGTGTTTCGGCTGTTGATATTGCGGAAACACTGGCAGAGATGGAACAGAGAGGCGTGATGCTGATCGGAAGTATTGTTGTTCTTTCTGTATTTCTGGCATGGCTGCTCTCTACAATACTTGTAAAACCACTTGCAAGAGTGACGAAGGCCATTGAAGACCTGACAGATGGCATGCTGGATGAAGAAATCAGTGTTCCTGACTATACGGAGACAGAGCTGATCACAGATGCATTCAACAAGATGGTCAACCGCATGAAAATCCTTGATGAATCCAGACAGGAGTTTGTATCCAATGTGTCCCATGAACTGAAGACGCCCCTGACTTCTATGAAGGTTCTGGCAGATTCTCTGGTTGGACAGCAGGGAGTCCCGGAGGAACTGTATCAGGAGTTTATGAGTGATATTACTGCTGAGATCGACAGAGAGAATAAGATCATTACAGATCTGCTCTCACTGGTAAAGATGGATAAGAAAGCTGCAGATGTGAACATTACACATATGGATATCAATCAGCTTCTTGAAGATATTCTCAAGCGCTTGCGTCCAATTGCGGACAAGCGCAATATCGATCTGATCCTGGATTGCTTCCGCCCTGTGGATGCAGATGTGGATGAGGTGAAGTTTACGCTTGCCATCAGTAATCTGGTGGAGAATGGCATTAAATATAATGTGGATGATGGATGGGTGCGTGTGTCTCTGGATGCAGACCATAAATATTTCTATATAACAGTGGCGGATTCCGGTATGGGAATCCCTGAGGACAGTATAGAGAGAATCTTTGAGCGTTTCTATCGTGTGGACAAGTCCCATTCCAAGGAAATCGGGGGAACCGGTCTGGGACTGGCGATCACCAAGAGTTCTATTGCAATGCACCATGGAACGATCAAAGTATTCAGTAAAGAAGGAGAGGGAACTACATTCTCTGTGCGTATTCCTCTGTCTTATATACCGTCATAGGAGGTGCCATTGTGAAAAAGAAACTTTCAATCATTATAACAGCGTTAATACTAAGCATCCTTGCGGCCGGGTGTTCTGTGGAGATACATGAAGATTCGGGTAAACAGGATGCCAAATATTATCTGTACGATATCAGTTCTGATGAAACTCAGCTTCAGAAGGAAAGCTACTCTCCGGAGGAGACAACTGCAGACTATATGCTTAAGGATATGATGCAGCGGATGAACAGCCAGCAGACAGATTCGCAGAACCGGGTCAGTCTGCTTCCTGAAGGAGTACAGATGAATTACAGTGTAGAAGAGGACGTGCTGGTGGTCAACTTTAACAGTCAGTACAGCAGCATGAGCCGCGCCAGGGAATTACTTGTGCGGGCAGGTGTTGTGAAGACTTTCCTTCAGGTTCCGGGGATTAATTCTGTGCGTTTTACAATAGAAAATGAAGATCTGACAGATTCCAGGGGACAGGCTGTGGGAAATATGACTGCAGATACCTTTGCCGAGTTCACAGGAACTGAACCGGATGCCTATTGCAACAATACCTTTACGCTTTATTTTACTGATAAGAGTGGTCAGAAGCTGGTAAAAGAACAGCGTACTGTGCGGTATAAACGCAGTATCCCCAAAGAGAGGATCGTTCTGGAACAGTTAATGAAGGGACCGCTGGAAAAAGGGCATTACCCCACAATTCCGGAGAATACGGAGGTTCTGAATGTGACCATAGCAGACAGAATCTGCTATGTGGCATTTGACGGAGTATTTTCTTCCTATGCGCTGGATGTATCGGAGAAAATACCGGTATATTCTGTGGTAAATTCGCTGCTGGATGCGCTGGATGCAGACAAAGTGCAGATTACGGTCGGCGGGAAGGACAGGCTGGATACCTTTGGTAAGAAGATGGAGCTGTATCATTTTTATGAAAGAAATGATAAGCTGGTAGTCAAGGAAAAAGAGTGATATTCATAAACGAAGAGGAGGCACAAAAGTGAGGAGACGCCCTGTGTGTATCCTGTGCATGCTTCTGGTTGTTTTTCTGTGTGTGACAGACTGGCTGGGATTTTCCCTGATAAGGGGGAATCCACTGCCACAGTCTGTGCAGACATGGATCAGAAAGCATCCGGAATCCACCATCTGCGGGGAGGTGGTCAGGTGCCGGGAGAATGAAGATTTTCAATCTGTATATCTTAGAAATACTTATCTTATTTACAATTCTGAAAAAGTTTCCATTGATAATATAAAGGTTTATTTAAAACAAAAAAAGAATCATAGCGGTAACAGTGATGTTGATAAACTTCTGGCAGGAAGTCTTGTTCTGGTGTCCGGAAAACTGGAAGAGGTGCAAAGCCCCACGAATCCGGGAGAGTTTGACAGTAAAGCATACTATGGCTGCCAGAGGATCTATTATGTGATGAAGAAAGGAAAGATAAAGAAGCAGTCGCAGAGTCATTCTGTATATGGGCAGTTCCTGATCGATATGCAGCAGAAATTTGCGGGTATTCTGGAGAAGACCTGTGGAATGGAAGCTGGAGCGTTTGAAGCAATCGTGCTGGGAGATAAAACAAATCTGGATCCGGAGTTGAAAATGCGTTATCAGATGGCAGGAATTATACATATCCTGGCAATTTCGGGGCTCCATATCAGTCTTCTTGGAATGGGACTGTATAATCTGCTGAAAAAAATCGGTCTGGGTATCTGGCCGGCAGGATTGCTGGCGCTGGTGATCATGCTTCAGTATGGGATGATGACAGGAGGGACTGTTTCAACTATGCGGGCAGTATGTATGTTTTTACTTTCTGTAGGTGCAAAGATTGCAGGACGGATTTATGATATGCCTACAGGAATGGCGGCTGCAGCGATCCTGATCCTTATGGAAAATCCGGTGTATCTGCTTGATGGAGGTTTTCTGCTGTCTTTTGGATCGGTGATTGGGATTGGCTGTGTCTGGCCAATGGTACAGGAGGGGATGGATGTATTAAACCGGAAAAAACGAAGTGAGGTTAATGAGAAGGGAAAAATCAGAGATAAACTTCTGATGTCATTTCTGGCATCCGGAGTTGTGCAGCTTACCACACTTCCCATAGTGCTGTGGTTTTACGGAGAAGTGTCGGTGCTGGGGATTTTTCTGAATCTGCTGGTGCTTCCTACTGTGGGGATTGTACTGGGAAGCGGAACTGCCGGTGCATTACTTGGATTAGTCACTGTCAAAGGCGCGTTTCTAGCTGTTGTTCCGGGCAGGATTATTCTGAGAGGCTATGAGCTCCTGACAGTGCTGCTGGGGCGACTTTCGTTTTGTACATGGATTGGCGGAAAGCCAGAGATGTGGCAGATCGTTGGATATTATCTGGTTCTGGCAGCAGCGGTGTGGATATACAGAGCGGGTGTGATGAAAAGTGAAAATGGTAAGATCTTTGCGTGGAAAATCCGGGCTGTATATGCAGGCATGGTATGCTTTGCAATTCTGCTGGTCAGTTACAGACCGCATGAAGATTTCCGTATCGCCTGTCTGGATGTGGGACAGGGAGACGGAATTGTGGTGGAAATAGAAAACAGATGGAATATCCTGATCGACGGGGGCAGTACGAATAAGAATGAACTGGGAAAATATCAGCTTCTCCCATACTTGAAGAGCAGAGGGATTTCCAGACTGGACGGAATTTATGTTTCCCACACAGATGAAGATCATATCAGCGGGGTGCGGGAACTTCTGGAATTTGTTGAGAAAGATCTGACTTCTCTGCGCGTAGAGAATCTGATCCTGCCCAAATGGAGCGATATTCAGGAGAATAAAAATTATCGGGAGCTGACAGAGCTGGCAGAGTCAGCGGGAGTCCGGGTGCTTACTGTGAAAGCAGGAGATGAGATCAGATATGGAACTGTCAGACTGAAGGTTCTGTGGCCGGAGTCCACAGCATCAGTGAAGGAAGTAAATGAAGATGCGATGGTTCTGGAAATGATAAGCAAAGATTTCAAAGGGCTTTTTACCGGAGATATCGGGATGGTGACAGAAGAAAAACTGATACAGAATGGGTGTCTTGAAGATGTGGACTTCCTGAAAACTGCTCATCACGGTTCCAGATATTCTACAGGAGCAGAGTTTCTGGAAATCGTCAGACCGGAACTGGCTGTTGTTTCCTGTTCTGCAACAAACACATACGGGCATCCGTCGCCGGATACGCTGGAACGGCTGAAGAAGAGTGGAAGCAGAGTGCTGATCACCAGAGACTGTGGGGCGGTTACAATAGTCAATGGAAAATCTGTTTCTGCCTTTAACCGAATCAAGTAAGACCCCTGTGGAGATGTGAAAAGCAATAAGCAGTAGGATTTTCAAAGTGGTTACGTTCACAGTAACTCAAAGCAAACAATGTTGTCATAATTATATACAGGTGTCTTGACACCTGTATATCCGGGGAGTATAATTGCACAGACAAACGAAAATCAGGCATGATGTGAGGAAAGAAAGATGAAAGAACATTATGATGTCATTATTGTGGGAACAGGGGCAGCCGGACTGTACTGTGCACTGAACCTTCCGGAGAAAATGAAAATCCTGCTTATCACCAAGCAGGAGGCAGACCAGTCAGATTCATTCCTGGCACAGGGCGGAATCTGTATGCTGCGTGGCGAAGATGACTATGAAAATTATTTTGAAGATACCATGCGGGCAGGACATTATGAGAATAATAAACGGGCAGTAGATCTGATGATCCGCAGCTCCAATGATATTATCAGAGATCTTCTGCGTTATCATGTGGATTTTGCAAGGGATGGTCTGGGAAATCTGGCATTTACCAGAGAGGGAGCACATTCCCAGCCAAGAATTCTTTTTCATGAGGATATTACAGGAAAAGAAATCACACAGACTCTCTTAACTGCTGCAAAAATAAAAGAAAATATTGAAATTTGTGAATATATGACTATGGTAGACCTGATCTCCAAAGACAATACAGTCTGCGGAATCATTGCAATGGACCGGAATGACCAGGCATTTCCTGTTTATTCTCAGTATGTGGTTCTTGCCTGCGGCGGAATCGGCGGGCTTTTTAAAAACTCTACCAACTTTTCGCATATTGCGGGAGATGGTGTGGGAATTGCAATGAAGCACCGTGTGGAAATGGAAAATCTGGACTATATCCAGATTCATCCGACAACTCTCTATTCAAAGAAACCCGGACGGCGTTTCCTGGTTTCAGAATCAGTCAGAGGAGAAGGTGCTCTTCTGTATGATAAGAACGGACAGCGTTTTACAAACGAATTACAGCCGAGAGATCTGCTGAGCCAGAAGATTTTTGCCCAGATGGAAAAGGATGGAACAGAGTTTGTATGGGAAGATATGCGCCCTCTGGGAGAGAAAACAATTCTGGAACATTTTCCTCATATTTATGAACAATGCGTGGAAGAAGGTTTTGATCCGAGAAAAGAGCCAATCCCGGTTGTTCCGGCACAGCATTATTTTATGGGTGGAATCAAGGTGAATCTGGGAAGCAAAACTTCCATGAAGGGACTTTATGCCTGTGGAGAGACAAGCTGTAATGGTGTCCATGGAAGAAACCGTCTGGCAAGTAATTCTCTTCTGGAATCTCTGGTCTTTGCAAGAAAGGCTGCAGATGATATGATATTTGGACAGATACCGGAATATGTGCGGGCAGATGAAATTGATATGAATATGTATGAAAGCAGAGAAGAACTGCTTAATGCCTGCCACGAAACCGTATTAAAAGAAATTGAAAGGATGAAAAAGAGTCATGAATAGTATTACAATGAAAATGCAGGCAGACAAGCTGATCCGTATGGCGCTTCAGGAGGACATTACCAGTGAGGATGTTTCCACGAATGCAGTGATGCGAAGCGCAGTAAAAGGAACCGTAGATTTGATCGCAAAGGAAGACGGAATCATTGCCGGACTGGATGTATATGCGAGAGTATTCCAGATCCTGGATGAGAAAACAGAGATCAGTTTCAACTTTAAAGACGGTGATGCAGTAAAGAAGGGCGATCTTCTTGGAACAGTAACAGGAGATATCCGGGTGCTTCTTTCCGGAGAGAGAGTTGCCCTGAATTATCTCCAGAGAATGAGTGGTATCGCTACTTATACAAAACAGGTTTCAAAGCTTCTGGAAGGAAGTAAGGTAACACTTCTGGACACCAGAAAGACAACTCCGAACTGCCGTGTTTTTGAAAAATATGCTGTACGCATAGGCGGCGGATGCAACCACAGATATAATCTTTCTGACGGCGTACTGCTTAAGGATAATCATATCGGAGCAGCCGGAAGCGTAGCGAAAGCAGTAGCCATGGCAAAAGAATATGCACCATTTGTCCGTAAGATCGAGATTGAAGTAGAGACTATGGAACAGGTAAAAGAAGCAGTAGAAGCAGGAGCAGATATTATTATGCTTGACAATATGACACCGGAAATGATGAAAGAAGCAGTAGAGCTTATCGCAGGCCGGGCACAGACAGAATGCTCCGGAAATATCACAAAGGAAAATATCGCCAAAATCCTGGAAACAGGTGTGGATTTTGTTTCCAGCGGTGCACTGACACATTCTGCTCCAATCCTTGACATTTCCATGAAGAATCTTCATGCAATATAATAACATGGCAGCGAAGCTGTTTTGCAGCGGATAATTTGCTATAGGATTATATCGTGGAGAAAGGATGGGAAAGTATGAATACTGCTCAGAGAAGAACTGAAATTTTAAAGCTCCTTCAGCAGGAAGAAAAACCTGTGGCTGCCAGGGCGATGGCATCACAGTTCGGAGTAAGCAGACAGGTGATCGTGCAGGATATGGCTGTGATACGTGCATCTACACCGGGAATCCTGTCAACGACCAGAGGATATGTGTTGCAGCATGATAAAGATATTGCATGCACCAGGGAATTTAAAGTACGCCATGGGCAGGAGCATGCAGCGGAGGAACTGAATCTGATCGTGGACTGTGGCGGGCGGGTGAAAAATATCAGCATCAGCCACAGGGTTTATGGCCGTGTCACTGCAGAAATGGATATTCGTTCCAGACAGGATGTGAATGAATTTGTCCAGGCGATCAACAACAGCCATTCCAGTGTATTAAGCAGTGCTACTTCCGGGTATCACTATCATCTGATAGAAGCATCCAGCCAGGAAAGGCTGGATCTGATCGGAGAACAGCTGAAGAAAGCAGGTTTCCTTGCGCCACTTCAGCCCTGGGAAAAGGAAAAACATCATAACATATAAGTAAGAAAGGATTCAGAAGATGACAATAGCAGAAATTCAGCAGGAAATCCTGCGAATGAAAAAAGAACAGGATATCTGTATTCTTGCACACGCATATCAGGGTCAGGAGATTCTGGAAGTAGCAGACTATACAGGAGATTCCTATGGCCTGAGTGTACAGGCGTCCAAAAGAGACTGCAGCGGTGTGATCATGTGCGGCGTTCGTTTTATGGCAGAAACCTGCAAGATTTTAAGCCCGAAGAAGAGAGTATGGCTTGCTAATCCTGTAGCCGGATGTCCCATGGCAGAGCAGTTGGATCTGGAAGGTCTGCGTGAATTAAAAGCACAGTATCCGGATTATGCAGTTGTCGCCTATATTAATACAACTTCAGAACTGAAAACAGAATGTGACGTATGTGTTACGTCCTCATCAGCAGTTGAAATCTGCAAAAAGCTGGAGCAGGATAAGATTTTATTTATTCCGGATCCGAACCTGGGACATTATGTGGCGGAGAAGCTCCCGGAGAAAACTTTTGCATTTTATAAGGGCGGATGTCCGAGACATATCGTGGTCAGCGCAAAAGATGTAGAAAAAGCCCGCGCAGCACATCCGGATGCACTTTTCCTGGTACACCCGGAATGCCGTCAGGAAGTAGCAGAGCAAGCTGATTATGTAGGATCCACTACAGGAATCATGGAATTTGCAAAGAAATCTGAACATAAAGAATTTATCATCGGAACAGAAAACAGCATTGTAGAGCATCTTCAGTTTGAATGTCCTGATAAGAAATTTTACCCGGTTGCAGTACAGCTTACATGCATGAATATGAAGGTTACCACCTTAATGGACATCTACAACTGCCTGAAAGGACAGGGCGGGGAAGAAATCTTCCTTCCGGAAAATATCATGGAAGGCGCCGGAAGATGCATTCACAGAATGGTGGAGCTGGGCGGCTGAATAATAATCTGAAATTTTCTGCTGGCTATTATGTCATGGAATTGATACAATAAAAGTAACGTTACTGAGAACAGTAACAAAGTAACTGCTCTGCAGTCTGATATCTTGGTATCTGTGAATAGAACAACAGATTGCTGAACAGTTACAGACAAAACAGCCTCAGGAGTAGAAAATTGAAAAACATACAGGCAGACATTAAATCAGGAAATTTTAAACAGGTGTATCTTCTCTATGGAGAGGAAGCATATCTGAAACAACAGTATAAACAGAATCTGGTAAAGGCACTGAATCCGGATGGTGATACTATGAACTTCAATCACTATGAAGGCAAGGGGATTGATGTAAAACAGTTGATCGACCTCTGTGAAACCATGCCATTTTTCGCAGAGCGCAGAGTTGTTTTGCTGGAAGATACAGGTTTTTTCAAAAATAAGTGTGAGGAACTGGCAGATTATATGAAAGAGCTGCCGGACTATCTGTATCTGGTTTTTGCAGAAACGGAAGTAGACAAGAGAAACCGCATGTACAAAGCAGTAAAAGCCTGCGGAAGTATTGCGGAATTTATCAGACAGGATGAAAAAACTCTGATGCGCTGGGCAGCAGGGATCCTGGGGAAAGCCGGGAAAAAGATCACCCAGAGAGATATGGAACTTCTGCTGACCAAAACAGGAACTGATATGGGGAATCTCAGGATGGAGATGGAGAAGCTTATCAGTTATACAGAAGGCAGGGATGTGGTGACTGCAGAGGATATTGAAGAAATCTGCACCACCCAGACAACCAACAGAATTTTTGATATGGTGCGTGCAGTAACAGAGAAAAATCAGAAGCGTGCACTGGAACTTTATTATGATCTGCTGACATTGAAAGAGCCACCGATGAGGATCCTGTTTCTTCTTGCGAAGCAGTATCGCCAGCTGCTGTTGGCAAAACAGTTTGCGGCAGCAGGACTTGCGCAGACAGAAATAGCTTCGAAACTGGGAGTTCCCGGATTTGTTGTGAGAAACATTACAACATGTGCCAGAGCCTATACTATATCAGAACTGGAACAGGCAGTAAAAGATTTTGTGGATGCAGAAGAATCAGTAAAAACAGGACGACTGGAAGATAAGCTGAGCGTAGAATTACTGATCATTAAGTACAGCAGTAAAGTAAAATAAGAAAAACGGTAACTGCCGGATATTCTGGCAGTTACAAAAGATAATAACAAAAAAGACAGCCACATGACGGTGATGGCTGTCCTTTTTAATCATAAGCTTATAATTAAAAATTCAATCTATAATTAGTCAATGCTGTTAACAGCTTTAGCTAAACGGGCAACTTTTCTTGCACAGTTGTTTTTATGATAAACACCTTTGGATGTAGCTTTGCTGATTGTGGAAACAGCATCCTTTAATGCTACTTCTGCAGCTGCCTTATCTTTATTTGCTACTGCTGCTTCAACTTTCTTCATAGAAGTTTTAACTGCAGATTTGATTGCTTTGTTTCTTGCTGCTTTAGTTCTGTTTACTAAAATTCTTTTCTTAGCAGATTTAATGTTAGCCAATTCGTACACCTCCAATTTAATTCGATAAAATATTATTATACTCCTGTCATAGAAACAGACACGGGCGCTCCTATGAACATGCTTATATATATTATCTCAAATAATCTTCCTTGTCAATACATATTTCCATAAAAAAAGCTAAAAATAGATATAAAAGATTGTTATAAGAACGGAGCAAACAGTAACAAATATTGAATGAAGTACGGAGGGAAAAGAGATGTTGGATAATTACGGAATAAGAACAGACCTGGCGCTGGAGGCAACCGAACGGTTTACAGAGGAAAACGTAGAAGTCCGGGGAGTGGAGATCCACGAAGATTATAACGAAGAGAAAGATATCCGTACCACTGTGGTAAAGATCACCACAGAAAACGGTGCCCGAACAATGGGACGGCCCCAGGGAAGCTATATTACGATAGAAGCTCCGGGGCTTTCTGTACATGATGAGGATTATCACAGAGAAATTTCCCTGGAAATCGCCCGTCATTTACAGAATGTGATCAATCTGGAGCGTGAGCTGTCCATTCTGGTAGTAGGTCTGGGAAATTCAGCGATCACAGCCGATTCCCTGGGGCCTCATGTGGTAGAAAATCTTCATATAACGAGACATATGATAAGAGAGTATGGCCTGCAGAGTCTTGGAAAAGAAAAAATGCACCGTATCAGCGGAATTATCCCGGGAGTAATGGCGCAGACAGGGATGGAGACATCTGAAATCATACAGGGAATCGTGGCAGAGACAAAGCCGGACATAGTGATTGCCATTGATGCGCTGGCAGCAAGAAGCACCAGACGCCTGAACCGTACAATTCAGATCACAGATACAGGAATCAACCCGGGTTCCGGTGTAGGCAATCACAGAGTGGGGCTTACAGAAGAAAATCTGCAGGTAAAAGTGATCGGGATCGGAGTACCCACCGTAGTAGATGCGGCAACTATCGTCCATGATTCCATGGCACACCTTCTGGAAGCTCTGGAAGAGGCAGAACAGAAAGAATTTCTGGAAGAAATGATATCTCCTCATCTTCACACCATGTTTGTAACTCCCAAAGATGTGGATGAGACAGTAAAATACCTGAGCTTCACAATCTCAGAAGGACTGAACATGGCGTTTGAGGAAATAGGCGGCTGACCGGAAAATTGTTCCGTCAGTGTGAACAGGGTATAAATGGGAAAACATGGACATAGGATAAGTCAAGAGGTGATCCATGTGACAAACGTTCAGAAAGCGTTCTGCATTCTGCTTAGCATGTGCTTTTTTGCCACTCTGGCAGTATTGCCGGGGACATTTTTTACAGGAGAAAATGTGTACAGGCATCTGCCTCTGTACCGCTTTCTGGAAAAAAGAGCTCATACGAGTTCCTGTGAAGATCTTGAAACCTATAAAAAAATAGCAGGAGAAAACGGAAAATATCTGGGAGAGCGTGCACAGTCCGAACAATTGCTGGCAGAAAAAAACGAATCTGAAGAATTACAGACACCAGAATCTACACCGGTACCGAAAGAAACAGCAATTCCTTCGAAAATAGTAAAATCAGCGAAAATATCAGAGTCAGCGAAAATATCAGAATCAGAACAAACTTCAAAAAAATCAGACAAGACACCTAAACCGAAAAAGATAACTGCGTCACCGGAAAATCATGAAACGGACAAATCACAGAAGCCGCAAGAGTCAGCAGCGCAGAATGACCAAAATATTCAGAACAGCACAGAAACCATTGCTGCTGCAGTTCCTCATCCAATGATTGACCTGTCCCCCGAAAAACTGGCAGATTATAATTATCTTCTGGGACAATTCTATATCGTAGATTCCAACACAGAAGCAGATGCCGTACAGATCAATGCCGAAGATTTTCTGAAACAGGACTTAAAAATCACCAAAGAAACCGATACTCCTCAGATCCTGATCTATCACAGCCATTCTCAGGAAACCTTCGCAGATTCCAGAGAAGGAGAAGAATCCGACACGATTGTAGGAGTAGGAGATTATCTGACACAGCTTCTCACAGAAAACTACAGTTATCAGGTAGTCCATCTCAAAGAGCAGTTCGACATGGCAGGAGGTGAACTGGACCGCAGCGCCGCTTACGATTATGCCCGCGATTATCTGGAACCTTATCTTCAGGAAAACCCGGATATCCAGGTGATCATAGACCTACACCGGGACGGCATCCCCGAAGACCGCCATCTTGTAACAGAAATCAATGGAAAACCCACAGCCCAGATCCTTTTTTACAATGGACTGAGTTATACGACATCCAAAGGTTCCCTGGACTATCTGCCAAATCCCTACATACAGCAAAACCTGGCATTTTCCTTCCAGCTGGAATATCAGGCAGCCCAATACTATCCTCAATTTTACCGGGGAATTTACCTTGCAGGTTACCGTTACAATCTCCACCTCCGTCCCCGCTCCCTTCTTCTGGAAGCCGGAGCCCAGACCAACACTGTTCAGGAAGTAAAAAATGCCATGGAACCATTTGCCGACATCTTAGACAAGGTACTGCAGGGCTGAATTCCAATTACTAGTACATCGTTTTCGAAATAACTATACCACTCACTTGTCTGCGAATCCGATTGCACAGGTCTAAAAGCCTCAGCGTAGCCCGCTACGCCTGCGTTTTTATACCAGCACACTCGAATCCGCATCCTACGCGATTGGTATAGTTATTTACGAAACGATGTACTAGGATGTTTCTGGTTACTGTTCATATCTACTATCCCGCGAGGTGTGTGAACAGTAACAACAGTAACTGTTTCTGTGCGTCCAATGTAGATAAATAGATGACAAACCCTTCCCCCATATGTTATAATACAAAATTAGCAAACCCATCAATTACAGTATATAAGAAAGAACTCAGGAGGGAATTCCTTAATGATAGACCAGAGCAAAATCAGAAATTTCTGTATTATTGCACACATAGACCACGGCAAATCCACTCTTGCCGACCGAATCATCGAAATGACCGGCACTCTGACAGAACGTGAAATGCAGTCACAGGTACTGGATAACATGGAACTCGAAAGAGAACGTGGAATCACCATTAAATCTCAGGCAGTGCGAATCGTATACAAAGCCAAAGACGGCGAAGAATACATCTTCAACCTGATCGACACCCCCGGCCATGTAGACTTCAATTACGAAGTATCCCGAAGCCTTGCAGCCTGCGACGGTGCAATCCTGGTAGTAGATGCAGCTCAGGGAATCGAAGCCCAGACACTGGCAAATGTATATCTTGCCCTTGACCATGACCTGGATGTCCTTCCGGTCATCAACAAAATCGACCTGCCAAGTGCAGAACCGGATCGTGTGGTAAATGAAATCGAAGATGTCATCGGCCTTGAAGCCCATGACGCACCAAGGATTTCTGCCAAAACAGGACTCAATGTAGAAGAAGTCCTGGAACAGATCGTAACAAAGATCCCGGCACCTCATGGCGATGTAGATGCACCATTAAAAGCCCTGATCTTTGACTCCATTTATGATGCATACAAAGGCGTTATCGTATTCTGCCGTGTCATGGATGGCCGTGTGAAAAGAGGCACCCAGATCCATATGATGGCAACTGGCTTCACCACAGAAGTTGTGGAAGTCGGATACTTTGGTGCAGGTCAGTTTATTCCATGTGAGGAACTGACAGCAGGTATGGTAGGATACATCACTGCGAGTATTAAAAACCTTGGTGACACTCGTGTAGGTGATACAGTTACAGACAAAAACAGACCATGTGCAGAAGCACTTCCGGGTTATAAGAAAGTAAATCCTATGGTATACTGCGGATTATATCCGGCAGACGGTGCCAAATATGGTGATCTGAGAGATGCCCTTGAGAAGCTTCAGCTCAACGATGCCTCTCTGTTCTATGAGCCGGAAACATCAGTAGCCCTTGGCTTCGGCTTCCGATGTGGATTCCTGGGATTACTTCATCTGGAGATTATTCAGGAACGTCTGGAAAGAGAATACAACCTTGATCTTGTGACCACAGCTCCCGGTGTTATTTATAAAGTATACAAAACTAACGGCGAAGTTATCAATCTGACAAACCCAAGCAATCTGCCGGATCCATCAGAGATTGAATACATGGAAGAACCAATGGTAAATGCCGAGATCATGGTAACAACTGAATTTATCGGTGCAATTATGGATCTTTGCCAGGAACGAAGAGGGCAGTATCTGGGAATGGATTATATGGAAGAAACACGTGCGCTTCTGAAATATAAGCTGCCGTTAAATGAGATTATCTATGATTTCTTTGATGCCCTCAAATCCCGCTCCAGAGGCTATGCTTCTCTGGATTACGAACTCTGCGGATATGAGCGCAGCGAGCTTGTGAAACTGGATATTCTGGTAAACAAAGAAGAAGTGGATGCTCTTTCCTTTATCGTGCATGCAGATACAGCATATGAGAGAGGCCGTAAGATGTGCGAGAAATTAAAAGACGAGATTCCCCGCCAGCTTTTTGAGATTCCGATCCAGGCAGCTGTCGGAAGCAAGATTATTGCCAGAGAGACAGTCAGAGCCATGCGTAAGGATGTACTTGCCAAATGTTACGGCGGTGATATTTCCCGTAAGAAGAAACTTCTGGAGAAACAGAAGGAAGGTAAGAAACGTATGCGTCAGGTAGGCAATGTGGAGATTCCGCAGAAAGCATTTATGAGTGTATTGAAACTGGATGATAAATAAAGTATGAATGGTAACTATTCGGCAGCCTGCTGTCCACATAACTGTGAAGGTACTGAACAGTTATCTGTGAATAGTGCTCATCTCAACAGAAGGTTAAAATATTGAAGAAAATGATTAAGCGAAAAACAGTTATACTATGTATGTTATTGCTTGGAATTTCTGTCTCCGGATGTGGGAAAACCAGGAAGGTAGATGAAGCGTCCTCCAAAGTGATCCAGATCAGTGTTGCGCCGGAAGAGACAAGTCCCACTCCGGCACCGGATCAGGTAGCTTCCGCAGCAGTTACCACCAATGGTAATCTGACAATGGTAAATACGTATCTGGCAGAGCAGGATGCAGCAGGTATCTCATCTGCGGAAAGTTCAGACAGCCAAAGTGATGCCGACAGTACAGATAACAGTGTCGACTCAGCAGATAACAATGAGCAAGACAGCAGTACATCAGATACTGAGGAATAGAAAACAGGTCATAACAGGAGCAGATTACAATGGAGAGAAGGAATATCACAGATTCTCCCATGGAAATCTATGTCCACATTCCATTTTGCATAAAAAAATGTGATTACTGTGATTTCCTTTCCGGTCCGTCAGGTCCAAAGGAGCAGGCTGATTATGTAGATGCTCTGCTTGAAGAAATCAATGCAGCAGAAGAAGGAAAAGGAAGGAGTGTATCCTCTGTATTTATTGGAGGGGGCACTCCTTCTGTTTTGGATGAGAGATTCATAGGAGAAATTTTAAATCATATAAGACGAAAATTTCAGATTGCGGATCATGCTGAGATCACCATAGAAGTAAACCCGGGGACTGCAGACAGAAACAAACTGCAGGCATACAGAACATATGGAATCAACCGCCTGAGCATAGGTTTACAGTCGCCGGATGACAGAGAACTGAAGATCCTTGGAAGAATCCACAATTATGAGCAGTTTCTGGAGACTTACAGAAGTGCAAGAGAGGCAGGGTTCGACAATATCAATATTGATCTGATGAGTGCGATCCCGGATCAGACTTATGAAGGATGGATCCACAATCTTCGCACTGTTGCAGGACTGGATCCGGAACATATTTCCGCATACAGCCTGATCATTGAGGAGGGCACACCTTTTGCATCGCGGACGCTGAATTTGCCGGATGAAGATGCGGAGTACAATATGTATGAGGCAACAGCACAGATTCTGAGAGAATATGGCTTTGAGCAGTATGAGATTTCCAATTACGCAAAGAAAGGCAGAGAATGCAGGCATAACGTGGGCTATTGGATCCGACAGGATTATCTGGGATTTGGCCTGGGAGCTTCCTCTCTTTATGGAAAGGAACGTTTTGCCAATACACAGGATATGAAAAAATATCTGGAAAACAGCAGAACTCCGGAAAAAATAAGAGAAAAAGAGCCGCCCCTCACCAGAGAGGATGAGATGGCGGAGTTCATGTTTCTGGGACTTCGTATGACCAGAGGAATCTCAAAAGCTGAGTTTGAGCGGCAGTTTGGAAGTGAAATAGATGCAATATACGGGGATGTTCTGAGAAAATATAAGTCAATGGGACTGCTTTTGGAAGAAAACGGAAGGATTTTTCTGAGCAGAGAGGGAATTCATGTAAGCAATTCCGTTATGGCGGATTTTTTGCCGTAAACGCCTTGACGAACAAATGTTCCTGTATTATACTGATGCCATGAGGATTGCGGGGCAGCGAAACTGCGCACAATCCATGAATATCATAACATACGAAAAAGGTGTAACTGTCAAGGTAAGAAACAGTTATTATTTATAAATGAGAAACAGGAGGCCCACAATGGCAGCAGATACAACGAAGAAGCACTTTATCAGGATCAGAGGTGCCAATGTTAATAACCTTAAGAATTTAAGTGTGGATATTCCCAGAGACAAGTTTGTGGTATTTACAGGACTGAGTGGCTCCGGTAAATCTTCACTGGCTTTTGATACCATCTATGCAGAGGGTCAGCGTCGTTATATGGAATCTCTCTCTTCCTATGCAAGACAGTTTCTGGGTCAGATGGAGAAGCCGGATGTGGAGAGCATCGAAGGTCTGCCACCGGCCATTTCCATTGATCAGAAATCTACCAACCGCAATCCCCGTTCCACAGTAGGAACAGTGACAGAAATCTATGATTATTTCCGACTTCTGTATGCCAGAGTGGGAATTCCTCATTGTCCGAAGTGCGGAAGAGAGATTAAGAAGCAGACAGTTGACCAGATGGTAGACAGTATCATGTCTTTTCCGGAGAGAACGAAGATCCAGCTTCTGGCGCCTGTTGTGCGGGGGCGCAAGGGAACTCATGCAAAGCTTCTGGAGCAGGCAAAGAGAAGCGGATATGTACGTGTGCAGATTGACGGAAACCTGTATGAGCTTTCCGAGGAGATCAGCCTGGACAAGAATATCAAGCATAATATAGAGATTGTGGTAGACCGTCTGATCGTGAAGCCCGGGATTGAGAAAAGACTCTCAGATTCCATTGAGACAGTGCTGAATCTGGCAGAGGGCCTTCTGATGGTAGATACTATGGATGGAAATATTCACAATTTCAGCCAGAGTTTCTCCTGTCCTGACTGTGGTATCAGTGTAGATGAGATCGAACCGAGAAGCTTTTCTTTCAATAATCCTTTTGGCGCCTGTCCGGACTGTCTGGGACTTGGATATAAAATGGAATTTGATATTGATCTGATGATCCCGGATAGATCTCTGAGTATCCTGGATGGTGCCATTGTGGTCACAGGATGGCAGTCCTGCACAAATGAGGGAAGCTTTTCCAGGGCAATCCTGGATGCTCTTGCCAGAGAATATGATTTCAGCCTGGCAACACCTTTTGAGGAGTATCCGGAGAAGATACAGGACATTCTGATCAACGGAACTAATGGACATTCTGTAAAGGTTTACTATAAAGGGCAGCGCGGAGAGGGCGTTTACGATGTGGCGTTTCCGGGGCTGATCCGAAATGTGGAGCAGCGTTACAGAGAGACAGGCTCTGATGCCATGAAGCAGGAGTATGAATCTTTCATGCGCATTACTCCATGTAAAACCTGTAAAGGTCAGAGACTGAAGAAGGAATCACTGGCTGTGACTGTGGCGGATAAGAATATTTATGAGGTCACCAATCTTTCCATAGAGAAGCTGAAAGCCTTTCTGGCGGATATGCAGCTCTCCGAGCAGCAGCAGCTTATCGGCAGACAGATTCTGAAGGAAATCAGGGCAAGGGTAAGTTTCCTGTCAGATGTAGGACTGGATTATCTTTCATTGGGACGTGCGACAGGAACTCTTTCCGGCGGCGAGGCGCAGAGAATCCGTCTGGCTACCCAGATTGGTTCCGGGCTGGTAGGAGTTGCCTATATTCTGGATGAACCGAGTATCGGACTTCACCAGAGGGATAATGACAGACTTCTTGGTTCTCTGATGAAACTGCGTGATCTTGGAAACAGCCTGATCGTTGTGGAGCATGATGAAGATACCATGCGTGCCGCAGACTGTATTGTAGATATAGGTCCCGGTGCAGGGGAGCATGGCGGACAACTGGTTGCCATGGGAACTGCAGAGGATTTGATGAAGAACGAGGATTCCATCACAGGAGCTTATCTGAGCGGAAAATTAAAAATTCCGGTACCTTTGGAGAGACGGAAGCCAACCGGTTTTCTTACTGTCAAGGGGGCGGCAGAGAATAATCTCAAGAATATCGATGTGAAGATACCTCTTGGGATCATGACCTGTATCACAGGAGTTTCGGGCTCAGGTAAGAGCTCTCTGATCAATGAGATTCTTTATAAACGCCTGGCAAGAGATCTGAACCGGGCAAGAGTGATTCCGGGAAAACATAAGGACATTCTGGGAACAGACCAACTGGATAAGGTTATCAATATTGACCAGTCACCTATTGGCCGTACTCCACGTTCCAATCCTGCGACTTATACCGGGGTATTTGACCAGATCAGAGATCTTTTTGCAGCAACAGCAGATGCCAAGGCAAAAGGATATAAGAAAGGACGATTCAGTTTTAATGTAAAGGGCGGAAGATGTGAGGCATGCAGCGGTGACGGTATTATCAAAATTGAGATGCATTTCCTTCCGGACGTATATGTACCATGCGAGGTCTGCAAAGGTAAGAGATATAACAGAGAAACCCTAGAAGTAAAGTATAAGGATAAGAATATTTACGATGTGCTGAATATGACGGTGGAGGAAGCACTGACTTTTTTTGAGAATGTTCCTTCTATTAAAAGAAAGATACAGACTCTTTATGATGTAGGACTTTCCTATATCCGGTTGGGACAGCCTTCCACAGAGCTTTCCGGAGGAGAGGCACAGAGGATCAAGCTTGCCACAGAGCTGAGCAAGCGCAGCACAGGTAAGACTATCTACATTCTGGATGAGCCTACCACAGGTCTGCATTTTGCGGATGTGCATAAGCTGGTGGAGATTCTGAAACGATTATCGGAGGGCGGTAATACAGTAGTTGTGATCGAGCATAATCTGGATGTGATTAAGACCGCAGATTATATCATTGATATCGGACCGGAGGGCGGAGACAAAGGAGGTACCGTAGTTGCTCAGGGAACTCCTGAGGAGGTGGCACAGTCACCGGTTTCCTATACCGGAAAATATGTAAAGAAATATCTGAAATAATCTTGAAATCATATTGCAGGACTTTCTTTTTAAATGGAAGTTGTATATAATAGAAGAGATTATTTATAGCAATTCTCGTAAATAATATATTTTGATCCGGCTTATCAGGATGTGAAGCCCTGTTGGACTGTTTTGATCGCATTATTTTATGGAGTTGTTATAACTAAACCGGATAAGTCCCCGGTAGAGACTGTAAAAAGTAATGATCAGTTGAAGGGGATGAGGAGAACGTAAGAACAGAAAGGGGATTTCCATGCCGACAAGTGATATTGGAATTGACCTGGGAACCAGGAACAGTCTGGCTTATTCTACAGGAAAGGGGCTTGTGCTAAATGAGCCTTCGATCGTAGTTTATGATAAAAATACAGAGAAGATACGTGCAATCGGTGAAGAAGCCCGTCTGATGGAAGGGCGCATTACTTCAGATATGGAGATCATCCGTCCCATCAGACAGGGCGTGATCGTTGATTATACAGTTACAGAGAAGATGTTGAAATACTTTATATCCAGAGCAATAGGAAGAAGAGCTTTCCGCAAGCCCAGGATCAGTATCTGTGTTCCCAGTGGAATTACAGAGATTGAGAAAAAGGCAGTGGAGGAAGCAACCTATCAGGCTGGTGCCAGAGATGTCTATATGGTGGAGGAACCTATAGCTGCGGCAATCGGAGCCGGGGTGGATGTGACCAAGCCCTTTGGAAATCTGGTCGTAGACATTGGAGCCGGAACTTCGGATGTTGCGGTTATCTCTCTTGCGGGGGTTGTGGTTTCCGCTTCTGTGAAAGTTGCAGGGGACACTTTTAATCAGGCTATACTGAACTATGTGAGAAAGAATCATGGACTTTTTATCGGAGAAGATATGGCAGAGAAGATCAAAATTCAGATTGGTACGGCTATAGAGGAATCAAATCCGAGAACAATGGAAGTAAAGGGGAGAAATGTGATCACCGGTCTGCCGAAGACAGTGACACTTACCTCAGAAGAAATACGTGTGGCGTTAAAGGATGCTACAAGCCAGATTGTGGAGACTGTTCATGGAATTCTGGAAAAGACACCGCCGGAACTGGCTGCGGATATTGTAGACAGAGGAATCGTACTTACAGGCGGCGGTGCCCTTCTTCATGGGATGGATACACTGATCGAGCAGAGAACCGGGGTAAGTACACTGACTGTGCAGGATGCAATGAGCGTGGTCGCAGTGGGAACCGGTAAGTATGCAGAGGTAATGGCACGTTTTGACGGATAAAGCAGGAGGTACTGCACAGTGCAGTGCCTTTTTGCGTTGTCAGAGGCTCAAAGAAGCAGGAGGTGTGGAGAAAAGCACATGAGTGAAACTGTCACAGGATACATAGATCATGTTATTTTCAGAAATGAAGATAACGGATATACAGTTATGGTACTGAAAGGTACAAAAAAAGAGGAAGAGCTGACCTGCGTGGGAAGTTTCCCTGCGATCACACAGGGGGCATCTATTGAAGCAACCGGAGTATATATCCATCATCCGGTATATGGCAAACAGTTTCAGATCAGTTCTTTTACAGAGAAGATGCCGGAGGATACATATGGAATAGAACGTTATCTGGGTTCGGGCGCCATCAGGGGAATCGGTGCTGCACTGGCTGCCAGGATCGTGCGGAAGTTTGGAGATGACACACTCCGTATCGTAGAAGAAGAGCCGGAGCGGCTTGCAGAGGTAAAGGGGATCAGTGAGAAAAAAGCCCGGGAGATCGCTGCGCAGGTAAGTGAGAAGGCAGAGATGCGAAAAGTAATGATCTTTCTGCAGAAATATGGGATTTCCCTGAACCTGGGCGCAAAGATTTATCAGAAATATAAGGAATCTGTCTATACGATCCTTCAGGAGAATCCTTACAGACTTGCGGAAGATATTTCCGGTGTGGGATTTAAGATTGCTGATGAGATTGCTGCCAGAGTCGGTATTCACGCAGACTCAGATTACAGAATCCGCAGCGGAATGCTGTATACTCTTCTGCAGGCTTCGGGAGAAGGACATACTTATCTTCCGAGGGAACAGTTATTTACAAGATGTGCCAGACTTCTGGGAGTAGATGAATCCTATATGGAGAAACATCTTATGGATATGGTTATTGACAGGAAGCTGGTGCTGAAAGAAAAAAGCGGAGAAACTATCGTTTATCCGGCACAGTATTATTATCTGGAACTGAACACTGCCAGGATGCTTAATGAACTGAATATTGTGTGTCCTGAGGATAAAGAGCTTGTCAGGCACAGAATTGAGCTGATCGAGAAAGAGACAGGAACTGTTCTGGATGAAATGCAGAAGAAAGCAATCACTGAAGCAGCGGATCATGGACTCTTTATTCTTACAGGAGGCCCCGGTACAGGTAAAACGACAACGATCAATGCGATCATCCGCTTTTTTGAGGGAGAAGGTGCAGAGATTCGGCTGGCTGCACCTACCGGACGTGCTGCAAAGAGAATGACAGAGACTACCGGATATGAGGCGCAGACAATTCACCGTCTGCTGGAACTGAATGGAATGCCGGAAGAAGAGAGGGACGGGCATTCAGCTAAATTCGAGAGGAATGCGCAGAATCCGCTGGAGGCAGATGTGATCATTATTGATGAAATGTCTATGGTGGATATCCATCTGATGCATTCTCTTCTTCTTGCAGTGGTAGCAGGAACCAGACTGATCCTTGTGGGGGATGAGAATCAGCTTCCGAGTGTAGGCCCGGGCAATGTGCTGAGAGATATTATCCGAAGCAGATGTTTCCATGTAGTGGAACTGACTAAGATATTCAGACAGGCATCAGAGAGTGATATTGTTGTAAATGCTCATAAGATAAATAAGGGAGAACAGGTTCAGATCAATAATAAGAGCAGAGATTTCTTTTTTCTGAAGAGATATGATGCAGATATCATTATAAGAGTAGTGATCGCGCTGATCCAGGAGAAACTGCCGCGCTATGTAGATGCCAAACCCTTTGAGATACAGGTACTGACACCTATGAGAAAGGGACTTCTGGGAGTAGAGCGGCTGAACCAGATCCTGCAGAGATACCTGAATCCGCCGGAAGACGGGAAATCCGAGAGGGCGGTTGGAGACCGGCTGTTCCGCACAGGGGACAAGGTCATGCAGATCAGAAATAATTATCAGATGGAATGGGAAATCCGGGGACGATATGGGGTTGTCATTGAGAAAGGCGTGGGAGTATTTAACGGAGACACCGGAATCCTCAGGGAAATCAATGAATTTGCTGAGACAGCAGAAGTGGAATTTGAGGATGGACGTTTTGCAATGTACTCGTTCAAACAGCTGGAGGAACTGGAACTTGCATATGCTATTACAATCCACAAGTCTCAGGGATCTGAGTATCCGGCAGTCATACTTCCATTGCTTTCCGGACCACAGATGCTTTTAAACAGGAACCTTCTTTATACCGCAGTTACCAGAGCAAGAAAATGTGTGACGGTTGTGGGAAAAGAGGAGACCTTTGCAGAGATGATACGCAATGAAAAACAGCAGAAGAGATACAGTGCATTGGATGAACGGATCAGAGAACTGAGTGAGACTACAGGGGATAATAATACAGATGGTGAAGAATGATATTGCAGACTGTGATCTGATGACTGAATAATAACAGAGAAAAAATTTATTCCGATAATATGAAAAAAACAGAAATACAGAGGATAGCAAAACAAAGAGTAAAATAGTGGAAGGAAATGGAAATGAAACGGTTTCTGAACATGGTTGCTGATATTTTTTACCCGAGATGCTGTCCGGTCTGTCAGAAAATACTGGCAGATCAGCGAAGGATGATCTGTCCGGAATGCGAGAAAGAACTTCGTCCGATTGGTCATCCCAGATGTTATAAATGTGGAAAACCCATAGAAACAGGGGAATACTGCAGAGACTGTCAGAAACACAGGCATATGTATGAACAGGGAAGAGGTATTTTTGTTTATGATGGCATAATGAGAAGATCTGTTACCAGATATAAGTACTATGGATGCAGAGAATACGGTGATTTTTACGCCAGAGCAATGTATCGATATGCACAGAAAGAATTGCGGGAATGGAAGCCGGATCTGATCGTGCCGGTTCCGGTACACAGGTCGAAGGAGCGGCAGAGAGGTTTTAATCAGGCTGCATATCTGGCGGAGAAACTCGGTCATTATACCGGGATTTCCACAGATGTCAATATTGTGCAGAAAGTTTTAAAGACAAAGTCGCAGAAAAAACTGAATGCTTTGCAGAGAAGAAAAAACCTGGAAAAAGCGTTCTGCGTGACCGGAGATGTCAGGGGAAAGAATATCCTGGTGATAGATGATGTGTATACAACAGGAAGTACGATCGATGCAATGGCCGGATGCCTGAAGAGAAAAGGTGCCGGAAATGTTTATTTTCTTACGGTTTGCATAGGCAGGAGATAAGAAAAAACACTTTTCATACATAATGATATATGTTACAATTAATCTGTATGATTATATGAATGATATCAGGTTGTTGCTGAGAACAGAGTGAACAGTAATAGCGGATTATAGCAAAAGGAAAAGCATACAGTAAGGAGTAATTTATGTTAAATGAAGAGAAGATAAAAATCATGAATAAACTTGCCATGTATGAACAGGGGGAAGGAAAGAAATATCTTCCGGTCAGCAGGTACTACCGTAGTGATTATATCGGACTTGCCATGATTAAGAATTTTTTCCTTGTTACGATTGGGTATTGCCTGATTCTGGCCGGTATCGCAGCATATTTTGCTGAATATCTGATAGATAATGTTCATAAGATGAACCTTGTTTCACTGGGCGTGGAAGTTATTCTGGGGTATGTGGCAGTGCTGGTACTGTTTTCTGTCCTGACATATATCCAATATACGGTGAAATACCACAAAGCAAAGAAAAGTGTGAAAAATTATTATGAAGAACTTACACAATTAAGTAAAATCTACGGTCGCGAAGATAAAAAATCTTCAGCCAGAGGAGTTACAGGAGGATATAAAAAATGACAGCATTACTCGAATTAAAACAGCGAATAAAGAATTTATACAGCCAGTATGAGATTTATATCCTGCCTGTCTTACGTTTCGTTCTGGCAATGGTTTATTTCATATGGATCAATACCAATATGGGATATATGAAGCAGATCGATAATATATTTATTGTTCTGATCCTTGCACTGATCTGTTCCATTCTTCCTTCAGGTGTAATGATTTTTGTAGGATTTGCCCTGATGGTCGCACATGGTTATGCACTGGGGATAGAAGTTGCAGGTTTTATGCTTGTGCTGATCCTGTTTATGGCAATTCTCTTCCTGAGATTCAGTTCAGACAATAATTTAGTACTTGTATTTACACCGCTTTCCTTTGGGTTCAGTGTTCCGACGCTTCTTCCTATCGGAAGCGGACTTTTGTGCAATGCGTTTTCTGCACTTCCTGCAGGCTGCGGAGTGATTATTTACTATTTTATCCGTTTTATACGTGTACAGCATAAACTTCTGGAAAACCCGGATGTTGCCATAGCTGACAAATTAAAACTTCTGACAGATGGAATCGTGCAGAACTGGGGAATGTGGATCACAGTGATTGCCTTTATCGCAGTGATTCTGCTGGTGAATCTGATACGTACCCGCTCTTTTGACTATGCATGGAGAATTGCCATTATTGCAGGTGGAGTTGTGTATGTTCTGATGATTATTGCAGGTGGATTTTATTTTAGACTGGATATTGATGTTGTTACGCTGATCATTTATACAGTGATCTCTGTGGTGATAGGATTACTTCTTGAATTCTTTGTATTTGGTGGTGACTATACCCGTACCGAGAGACTGGAATATGAGGATGATGAATATTATTATTATGTAAAAGCAGTGCCGAAAGCCTGTGTCACAACATCTGAAAGAAGTATAAAGAAGATTAACGGAAGTTCTGCAAAGGATGAAAGACCGGCACAGGATAACGTTGTTTCTTATGCGAATCCTATTTTTCATGGTGATGAGAAAGCAGTGACGACAGATGAGGCTGCAGCACCTGTAGAGAGAAAGAAAGATATTGACAGCGTGGATTTTGAGAAGAAACTGGAAGAATCATTAAAAAATCTGTAAAAAGCAGTTTCCGGTAACGATGAGACATACGAGCCAAAATTCCATTGCCGCAGGCAATCTGGAATGAATTTTGGCTACGTTACTGTGAACGGAGTGAACAGTAACACAAAATCCACTGAAAACATTTTCAACGATAAGATATATAAAAATGATAAGGAAAGGAGAGCCATATGCAGGATTTTTCAGGAAATTTGATAGAAACATTATCAAGACTGGCATTTCCTAAGATTGGGATTATAGATATCATACAGATTGCACTGATCGCTTTTTTTGTATATCAGTTCATGGTATGGATCAAATATACTCATGCATATACACTTCTGAAAGGAATACTGGTCGTTCTCCTCTTCATTCTGATCGCGTATATTTTCAGGATGAATACGATTCTGTGGATTTTTTCAAATCTGGCAAGTACACTGATCGTAGGTGTGATCGTTATTTTTCAGCCGGAGCTCAGAAAAGTTCTGGAACAGCTTGGACAAAAGCGAATCATGGCTTCACTGATACCTTTTGATGCAGGTAAAGAGGTGAAGGAAAGATTTACGGATAAAACCATCAGTGAGCTGGTCAAAGCATGTTTTGATATGGGAGAAGTTAAGACCGGAGCACTGATCGTAATTGAGCAGAATGAGCTGCTGACCGATTATATAAGAACAGGTATTAATCTGGATGCAATCCTTACCAGTCAGCTTCTGATCAATATATTTGAACATAACACACCACTTCATGACGGAGCTGTTATTGTAAGAGAGAACAGGATTGTGGCTGCAACATGCTATCTTCCACTGTCTGATAATATGGAACTGAGCAAACAGCTTGGAACGCGGCACAGGGCAGGTGTGGGGATCAGTGAGCAGACAGATTCTGTTACGATCATTGTATCAGAGGAAACCGGTCAGGTATCTGTAGCGCAGGGAGGAAAGCTGACCAGAAGTGTAAACAGTGCAAAACTCAGAGAAATCCTGGTCAGAGCGCAGAATAAGCAGGTTGTAGACAACAGCAAACTTCGCCATTTACTGAAAGGAAGAGTGAAGCATGAAGAAGCGAAAAATAACAGATAATATACCTCTGAAAATCATGTCTGTCGCAATAGCTGTTGTGCTATGGCTGATCGTTGTAAACATAGATAATCCGACAGGAACCAATTACTATACGCTCAATGATGTGGAACTGATCAACAAGGAATATGTGGAATCTTCAGATACCATCGGTAAGATGTGTATGCCGGAACAGAACCAGGATTCCATAAAAGTTGCGATCACTGCAACCAAGAAGATCAGAGACAAGATCAAAGTCACAGACATCTCTGCGGTAGCTGATCTTCAGCAGGCGGTAAGCCTGGATACAAATCCGGTTATGGTTCCTATTACCGTTACCTGTTCTGTACCGGGGGTATCTCCCAGTGATATCAAAGTTACTCCTCAGAATCTCAGTGTAAATCTTGATGAAAAAGAGACACAGGAGTTTGTGGTAAATGTCAGCAGAGGTGATACGAAACCGGGCAAAGATTATGAAGTAGGAAGTCTGACTGCCAGTCCGGAGAAAGTAAGGATTACAGGCCCGAAGACGCTGATCAATAAAATAGATAAGGTAAATGCTTCCATTGAACTGGATGGGAATACAGAGGATTTTACACAGGATGTAAACCTTACGATCATTGATAAGAATCAGGAGGTACTTACCGATTCTGAAATGAATTCATTGCGGATTGAGAATAATGCAAAAGTAACAGTGACTGCAAAATTATGGAAAATCCGTCAGGGAGTGCAGATATCTGCAGATTATGTAGGGACACCGGCTGAAGGATATCAGGTTGGGGCTGTGAGAACAGTGCCGGATACGATCAGTGTAGCAGGCAGTGCAGAAGGTCTTGAAAGTCTTGCGGATAATAATAATGTGATCACTATACCGGAAGACAGTATTGATATTTCCGGTGAATCCGAAGATGTGGAGAAAAAAATCAGTCTTACGAATCTTCTGCCGGACAATGTGAAACTTACCAGTGACTCCAGTGAAGATGTATGGGTGACTGTAAGTATTCTTCCGGCCGGAAGCAGAGAGTTTGAATTTCCGACTAAGAATATAGAGGTTAAGAATAAACCGAAAGATCTGCAGGTAACATTTGAGACTGCGCAGATAGAAGTGAGAATCAAATCAGATAACAAAGATCTGGATGATCTGAATAATGACAAAGACATTAAGGCATCTATAGATCTGGATGGCAAAAAAGAAGGAAGTTATGAAGTCCCGGTTGAGATAGTCTTGCCGGATGGTTATGAGACAGTGGAAGATGTGACTACGGAAGTAGTGATTTCATCAGGGACTGCTGTTGATGACAGTAAGGAAAACAAGGAATAAAAGAATTCTCCACTTACAGAAGGGGTAGTAACAATATAAGAGGAACAGTGAAATGGTCAGTAAAAAAGTGACAGTTAAAAATCCCACAGGTCTTCATCTGAGACCTGCGGGGATTTTGTGCAATGAGGCAATGAAATACCAGTCACAGATAACATTTGTCTACGATGGGGGCATGGCAAATGCAAAGAGTGTACTGAGTGTACTTGGTGCATGCGTAAAATGCGGAAATGAGATAGAACTTACCTGTGAAGGTGTTGATGAACAGGAAGCCCTGGATCATCTTGTTGCTGCTATTGATAGCGGCCTTGGCGAGTAGAAAGCTGCTGTGCACAAACAGAGTGAACAGTAACCATAAAGTAACATGAATAAAAGAGGAGGAACTTATTGTGAAAAGAAGATTAGTTGCGGTTACATTGAGTCTTATTATGACAATGGCAACTGTCAGTGAAGCAGGTGCTGCTGCATTTACTTCACCTGATACAGCTCCGGCTGTTGCCACACAGACAGATGCAGAAGAAGTAAATGTTACAGAAGAAACTTCTGAAACAGAAGCAGACGCTTTTTCAGATGGAGATGATGGGACAGCAGTACCATCACAGGAACAGACAGACGACGCATTTACAGCGGGAACGGATACGGCTGCTGCATTGCCGGACGAGACGCCGTCAACAGCAGATGCTACGGATGCCGTTGGAGCCGCTGTAGTGAAAGCTGAGGACTGGGTAAGCACAGAGAATGGCTTTAAACTGCGCAAACCTGCAAAAAATCAGGATACAGCAAATACAGATGATCAGAAAGCAGCAACAGCAGCACTACCCGATGAGGAGATGCTGTCTGAGACTGACGGATTCTCAGGAGATCAGACAGAATCATCTGAAACAGCAGTGGCTGAAACAGATACAACAGCTGTGACAGCAGAGGTTACAGCAATGGAAACACCAGCAGCAACGGATACAGTGTCTGTAACAAATGAAGAATTTTATACAGTGGCAGACGGAATTGTAAAGATCAGCACAGAGTATAAAGGGGAAACCCATACAGGATATTATCTGTTTGATGAAGAGGGAATCCTTGTAACTGGACAGGCTGAGGTAAAAGAAAAATCTTCAGCTGATGAAGAACCGACATCAGATGCAGCTCAGTCAGCAGGAGAAGATGCCACAGGGGAAGAAACAGAAGCCCAGGCAAATCAGTCCTATTTTACAACTGCAGATGAGGCTGTTGTTTATACCGGATGTGAAGGAGAAGCGATAACTCCATATACATCTACAGTAGGCCAGCAGGAGAAGAGTGTATGGAAATGGACAGGAACATATTTCCAGTACTACGATGAGAATGGTAATCTGGAGACAATTGCACAGCTTGAAGCGAAAGCAAAAGCAGCAGGTACATATACCGGATATTTCAAGATCAATGAGGATTATTACTGCCTTGATTCTGAAGGTAAGCCACAGACAGGAGAGATCACCCTCACAGTTAACGGCGAATCAAACCTGTATTATTTTGATCCTGCAAGCAGCGACATTCCCGGAAAAATGTTCCACAATGGATGGCTTCGTTCAGATACCACTAAGGGAGAGCGCTGGCTGTATTTTAAAAAGGGAAATATTCCGGCAGACATCGGTAAATATTATAAGCGTGGCGTAGTTGCCACAGCTATCCCGGAGAAAGGAACCGGAGATTACTTGCTGGATGCCAATGGATATGTTCTGAAATCAGTGATGAAGAAGGCTCAGAATGGTGCATATTACTGTACCGACAGTAACGGCCAGATTTATAGAAATAAACTTGTAAAATACGGCAATTTCAGATATTATTTTGGCTCAAACGGAAAGCGGGCAACCTGGACAAAGAGATGGGCAAAAGCAGGCGATCATTACTATTACTTTGGAAGTACTCCGGGTCGTGTTGTTGAGAAACATGGCTGGCAGAAACTTGTCAGCACCAGTGGCAAATTCCTTGGCTGGCTGTATTTTGATTCCAAGGGAAATCATTATACGGATAAGTGGACTTCCGCAGGTTATTATTTTAAACCATCAGGAAAGCTTGCAAGCGGTTTGACAGAAATCGATGGAAAGAAATATATATTTGAATCATCTACATCCGCAGAACACAAAGGTAAAGTATATAAGAGCACAATGGTGCGCTATAAAAAGAAATGGTATATCGCATCCTCTAAGGGAAGCCTGTATAAGAGCGGATGGAGAAAATACAGCGGCAATTACTATTATCTTAAAGAATGTGTGGTTCAGACAAATCAGTTTATGAAAAAGAATGGAGTAAACGGTTATCTGGATGCAAACGGTAAATATACAAGAGGATGGGTAATTGTAAGTAATGCTAAAAACCTGGTGAGATATATCGATCCGTCAGGAAACGGATTTGCAAGAAATAAGAGTATGAGAGTTAATGGAATTCTGTATTACTTTGACCGTAACGGATACCGTATCACTGATCTGACAAACAGATACAGAGGACCGTATTCTGTTCAGGTGGACAGAGTAAACGGAGTTATGACTGTTTATGCTGATTCAGCCAGAACAATTCCTGTTAAGACGATCAGGGTATCTGTAGGTTTAGCAGGAACACCAACTCCGACCGGTAACTTTACACTGAGCAGAAGCCTGAGGTGGCAGCCTCTTATGGGACCATCCTGGGGACAGTATGGAACTCATGTAGACGGTGCCGGACAGGGAGGAATCTTTGTTCATTCTGTAGCCTGCGGCCAGGCAAACTCATATAATCTTCCGGCAGTAGAGTACAATAAGCTTGGATCTCCCGCATCACATGGATGTATCAGAACCTGTGTGGCAGATGCGAAGTGGGTTTATGAGAACTGTAATGGCGCACCGATCAGTATTATTGATGGTAAATATAAAGCAGATGATGCAATGAAAGGACCTCTTGGAAAGAAAGCACTGACTCCGTTAAGAGGAGCTGCTAATTTTGATCCTACAGATCCGGCTGTCTGATCCGGATATTTCTGCCAGGATAAATAAACATAATTGCTTATAGAAACGAAATATGCAAAACGGCTGCACAGAGCAAGAAATGTGCAGCCGTTTTTGGGTATATATCAGGGATTATCTTGCGAAAATGTAATATAGTGTGTATAATATGTTAATAGTATTGTAATAAAATGGACGTTTATTAGAAGACAGGAGTAGAAAGATGAAAAGAGATTTTTTAAAAATCAGAAAAAGGCTTATTGTTGGTTGTCTGGCAGCTGCGATAGCTGTAGCGCAGCCTGTAAGCTCTGTTTTTGCAAATCCGCATTATGACAGACGTGATACAGTGGCTGAGGAGGAATTTATTTATTCTGCAAGAACTTCCGGTACAGAGTCATCAAGAAAAAAAGTGAACTCCAAAGCATGGAAAAAGATCAACGGTGTCTGCTATAACGGAAGTGGTGAAATCATTCCGGGTGCGATAACCAGAGGCATGGATGTCTCTGAATGGCAGGGCAATATTGACTGGAAACAGGTAAAGAGGTCTGATATAGATTTTGCGTTTGTCCGGATCTCCTATGGCCTGACTCACGAAGATTATACCTATGATGAGAATATGACAAATGCAGAACTTGCCGGAGTACCCACAGGCACCTATGTGTACAGTACAGCCTTATCGACAACTACCGCATTAAAGGAAGCACAGCTTGCCATCAGCAAAATGCAGGGTTACAAGGTTTCCTATCCGGTCGTATATGATCTGGAGTATGCAAAAGCAAGTAAGCTTTCTGCAAAAACAGTCTCAGAGATGGCACTGACCTTCTGCAATGAAGTGCGCAGGGCCGGATATTATCCAATGGTTTACTGCAATACCAACTGGTATGATAATTACATAGACTGGTCCTTATTATCAGGAGTGGATGTATGGATCGCAAGATATGGGGACACGATTCAGGCACCTGATAAGGAACGGTACAATTATACAATATGGCAGTCCACAGACGGTAACCGGGAAAGCGGACTGAATAGTACCAGCGGACTGGTAGCAGGAATTCCTGCAGGCAATGATGTTGATATGGATTTTGGCTATGTGGACTATACAAAGAAAATTACGCCGAGATGGAAATCTCTGCATTCCTATGTTCCGGCAATGAAACCCGATACAGGCAGCAATGATGGAAGCCAGGAACAGACAGGACTTCATCAGGAAAATGGAAAATACTATTATGTCAATGAAAATGGCGAACGTGTGTCAGATCAGTGGGTAACTGTAAATGGAAAGACCTATTATATCAGTTCTGATGGTTATGCTCTGATGGGAATGAAGAAAGTAGACGGGAAATGTTACTGGTTCCATACAAAATCCGGATATATGTTTAAAAACCGCCGCGTGACCAGATCTACCGGCGATATCTACTATTTTGGAAGCGACGGTGTACGTTGCGAGAATGGAATGTACAAAGTCAGGGAAAAAAGTGGGGAGCACACCTATTATTTCCGGAAAAACGGAAAAGCGTATAAGGGATGGCTGACACTGAATGGTAAAAAATACTATTTTTACAAAGGCAGTTCCGCACTTTCCGGTACGCGTGCCGAGAACATTACACTGACCAGTTCCAACAGGATTGTATCTGTGTTTGATGGAAATGGAGTGTGTACCAGACAATATAAAAAGCGGTAAAAAATATTGAAACATATAAAAAGATCCTGCAGCTGTGGCACTGATGGAAATTCTGCAACAGCTTCGGGATCTTTTTATGAAATTGCCGTAATTAAAGCGTATAGATCAGGATACCTGCAATGATGATCAGGTTTCCCATGATTTTTCCTTTCGTGATTTTTTCCTTCAGAATGAAATGAGAGAGAAGCAGGACAAACACATAGGCGGCAGTATCAATGACAGGACCATAGCGCATATCTACTTTTGTATAACACCATGTATTGAGGAGGAGGATCAGCATATATATGGTGTATGAGAGAATCACCCGGAAATTGAGATATTCCCTGATTCGGTTTTCGTATTTGATATTTGCGCTCTGTTTCAGAAGTATCTGTGAAACAGCGGAAAAAAATGTTCCGCTCAACATGATTAAAATAAATGTTCTATTCATATCTCTGCACCGTCCATACTCCAAATAAAACCACCAGAATACCTATGATATTCTGAATGGAAAGATTTTCATGAAAGATCAGCACTGCCCATATCTGCGACCACAGAAGATAAACACTTTTATTGGCATAGGCAGTAGACAAAGAGAATTTCTTGATGACCTGCTGCCAGGTGATGGCGTAGATTCCGCAGTTGGCTACCATCAGGAACAGGAACAGGTAAAGCAGAGGACTGCTGAGACCATGTTTATTATACTGAACAGATGCAGCTTTGGAAAAAACACTTGTCAGTGAAAACAGCAGGATATTCAGATGAAGTTGTATGTAGTCTTTGAGTTTTGACATAATACCTCCGGGCGATAATGGTATTTTACGGATTTCATCCAATAGAGCGTGTCTGAAAGCTGTCGGACAGTAACTATTTTACATAAAAAAGCAGGGAAGTCAAGGTTTGTGCAGCAGGAATCTTGAAAAGAAATGTTGAAAATGATATGATAAAAATGATTGCAAAAAGATGAAAAGAGAAAGGAAAAGCATATGAGCTTATATTCAGTGGTTGTTCCTGTATATAATTCTGAACATACACTGGGAGAACTATATACCCGTTTGGAGAAAGTATTCCGGGAAACTCTTAAAGAAGACTTTGAACTGATCCTGGTAGATGACGGATCAAAGGACAGATCTTATGAGATCATGACGGAACTCAGAGAAAAGGATCACAGGGTACGGATCATACAGATGGCCCGTAACTTCGGACAGCATCCGGCACTTCTGTGTGGATTTGCACATGTAAAAGGAGAGTTTGTGGTAACAATGGATGATGACCTTCAGCATCAGCCGGAGGAACTTCCGAAGATGGTCAGAACCATGCAGGAGAGACCGGATGTGGATGTTATCATTGCAAGCTATGAAGGAAGAAAGCATGGTCCGATACGCAAACTGGGAACGAAATTTTCTGTATGGGCAACTTCAAAGATGCTGGGAAAAGATCCGGATCTTCAGATCACCAGTTACAGGCTGATCCGCAGATTCCTTGTGGATGCCATGGTAAAAACAAATACATATCTTCCACAGATTGGAAACCTTCTGATCAGGAGTTCTAACCGTATTATTAATGTTCCGGTTCAGCATGCAGACAGAGCTTACGGAAAAAGCGGTTATTCCTTTAAGAGACTGCTGAAAGATCTGATTTATGATATCACGACACATACTGCATTTCCCCTTCTGCTGGTGAGAAATATCGGAATTGTCAGTTTCCTGATAAGTGTAGTTCTGTCGGTCTGTTATCTGGTAAGATATTTTACACTGGGCATATCTGTGCAGGGCTGGACTTCGCTGATGCTGGTTATGCTGGCGTTTTTTGGACTGATTTTGTTATCGATCGGAATTATGGGAATCTATTTAATGAATATTCTTAATGAGGCAAAAAAAATGCCCCATTATGTAATACGTCGGGAGGATACGGACGAATAATGAAGGAAATTGGCGGATATTTTCAGCTGGAAGAGATGCCGGGAGAGGAATATTATCCTGACCTGTACAGGGTCAATCTTGGAAGAACCGCACTGCTGTGGCTTTTGAAGAGCCGCAGGTGCAGGAAAATCCTATTACCGTATTTTCTGTGTGGATCAGTGGTGCATACCTGTCAGGAAAATCAGATAGAGACAGAATTTTATCATCTGAATGAGAAACTGGAAGTTCTGTATCCGAAAGAACAGCTTCCGGAAGGGGAATATCTTTATCTGGTTAATTACTATGGTCAGCTGTCTGATTCCCGGATATCAGAGTATAAAAAGATTTACGGAAACATCATAGTGGACCATACCCATGCATTTTTTCAGAAACCATTAAAAGGGATAGATACACTGTATTCCTGCAGAAAATTCTGGGGTGTCAGCGATGGCGCATATCTGTCAACAGATACCAGCCTGACAGAAAATAAGACTGTCGATTATTCTGCAGAGCGTATGAAACATATTCTGGGGCGTTATGAGCATAATGCCGGAACCTACTACAAAGATATGCTGGAAAATGCGGCAAAATATGACGGGATGGAGCTTCGGCAGATGTCAAAGCTTACACAGAATCTTCTGAAAGCTGTGGATTATGACAGAGCAAAGAAAAAAAGGGAAGAAAACTACCGGATTCTCGGAGAACTGCTTCCATCGGAAAGTATATTTAATCAGACTGTGCCGGAGGGACCTTTTGCATATCCGTATTTCCACGCTGATGGAATGAAACTTCGCAGATATCTTGCCGAAAAGAAGATATTTGTGCCGACTTACTGGAAAAATATAATTGAGAACTCTGAGACAAAAAGTCTGGAATATACCTGGGCTGCCAATATTCTTCCGTTGCCCTGCGATCAGCGTTACAGCGTGGAGGATATGAAATATATGGCTTCGGTTGTCAGAGAATGTGAGGAACGGATATGAAACATAAAGTGTTGATTCTGGGAACGCTCGGAGAATTTACAGAGCTGGTAAAGAAAGCAAAAGAGAAAGGTTATGAGACTGTTGTGTGCGACGGATATGCAGATGGTATTGCCAGAACGTATGCAGATAAGGCTTATACCATTCCTGTAACAGATGTAGATGCTATTGCCCTGATGTGCAGGGAAGAAGGTGTGGACGGGATCATCACATCATTTTCAGATCTGCTCCTGGAGTGTATGGTTAAAATTGCAGACAAAGCAGGACTGCCCTGTTATCTGAAACCGGAACAGCTTTCCTGGTACAGGGATAAATCGGCATGCCGGGATGTTCTGGACAAGCTTGGACTGCCGGCACCGGGATTTCGGAAAATATCTGTGGAACTGCTGAAACAGGGATCAGAAGAAGAAATACAACAGAGTATTGCAAATCTGCAGTATCCTCTGATCAGTAAACCTCTGGATAAATATGGTTCAAGAGGAATCTTTATTATTCATCATTCAGATGAAGTCAGAAAAAAAGCCCTGCAGACAGCGGAATATACGGACTGTCAGGAAATTCTGGTTGAGGAATACAATGACGGTTATGAGTTTAACATGATGACATGGGTAATGGATGGGAAAGTCAATGTGATCAGTATTGCAGATCGTGAGAAAACGGAAATGGAAGAGGGAATGCTTCCGCTCAGCACACGAAATGTTTATCCATCCCGTTTCCTGGCGGAGGTCGAAAAAAGTGCCACAGATATTCTGCAGAATTATATCCGCTATACCGGACAGACGGAAGGTGCATTATCCATGCAGTTTTTCTGGAAACCTGGCAGGGGCATTCAGGTATGTGAGATTGCAGGACGTTTCTTTGGATATGAACATGAGCTGACAGATATGGTTTATGGATTTCAGACAGAGGAACTGCTGCTGGATTATCTTTATGAAAAAGACCGGATAAAGGAGATGTTTGACCGTCATGATATTTATCATCCGGTAAAATATGGGGCTGTACTGTATTTTCAGGGACGACAGCTTCAGATTGCAGATCAGACGGCAGCCTGTGAGCTTGCAAAAGAAAAATGCGTTGTAAAACCCTGGATTTTTTATAAAGAAGGCGAACATGTGATAGAATATGGGCCGAATCCATATCTTGCATTGTATTATATAGAAACAGAAAACCGCAGGCAGCTGGAGATGGAGACTGAGAAATTTTTCAGTGAGATGAGTATCCGGGATCCGGAGGGAAGAGAAGTTGCCTACAGAAATAAGATACCGGAATACGAGAAGGAAAAGAAAACAGATGATTGATTTTAACAGACCTGCTTTTACAGGCAGGGAATTTGATTACATACGTGATGCGGTACAGAGAGGAATGCTCTGTGGGGATGGAGAATATACGAAAAGATGTTCTCGGTGGATGATGGATAAATTTCATGTAAATCATGTAATGCTTACCACATCCTGTACCCATGCTCTGGAGATGGCAGCCCATCTTTGCGACATTAAGCCCGGTGATGAGGTGATCATGCCGTCCTATACATTTGTTTCAACCGCAGATGCCTTTGTGTTAAAGGGAGCAAAGATTGTATTTGTTGATATCAGACCGGATACAATGAATATTGATGAGAAACTGATCGAGGCGGCAGTGACTGAGAAAACAAAAGTGATCGTCCCGGTCCACTATGCAGGGGTTGCCTGTGAGATGGATACCATTATGGAGATTGCAAAAAAATACAATCTGAAGGTTGTTGAAGACGCTGCGCAGGGAGTAGATGCCTGTTATAAGGGAAAAGCTCTTGGTACCATTGGAGATTTTGGGTGTTACAGTTTCCATGAGACAAAGAACTATACTATGGGAGAGGGCGGTGCAATCCTTTTTAACAGGGATGAATATCTGGAGAAGGCAGAGATCCTGAGAGAAAAGGGAACTGACAGAAGTAAGTTTTTCCGCGGACAGGTTGACAAGTACCGCTGGATAGATTATGGTTCTTCCTATCTTCCAAGTGAACTGAATGCAGCATATCTTTATGCACAGCTGGAAGCAAGAGATCAGATTTTTGCCAAAAGAATGGAGATATACAATTATTATCATAAAAATCTGGCTCATCTTGCACAGGAAGGTAAGATCGAACAGCCTTATGTGCCGGAGGAATGCAGCCACAATGCCCATATGTATTATATCAAGGTGCGTGATATACAGGTAAGAACCCGGCTGATTGCTTACCTTCGGGAAAAAGGAATCTGCAGCGTATTTCATTACGTGCCTCTTCATTCTGCACCTGCGGGACAGAAATTTGGAAGATTTTCAGGGGAAGATGTTTATACTACAAAGGAAAGTGAACGTCTGTTGAGACTGCCGATGTTTTATAATCTGGATATGGAGGATGTGAAGTATATCACAGATACCATAGCTTCTTTTGACGGATTCTGATAATCGTGTGCCGCAAGTTTGTTTCAGGAATCAACCTGTCGGTACATCGGACGGAAAACAGAGACATATATTAAGAGGAAATATTATGAAAAAATGGAAATATTTATTAAAGGTTGTTATGGCTGTGGGAGTCATTGCAATGACTGCTGTTCAGATCTGCACTGCTGCGGAAGGAACTGCGCAGGCTGCTGTTTCAGAGGTTACACCCGTATCCATTTCAACTAATGAGATTTCAGGCTGGCCTGCAGGTCCTGAGATCACATCTGAGACAGGGGTACTGATGGATGCAGACAGCGGAACTCTTCTGTACAGCAAGGGCGGAGATGAAATCCGTTATCCGGCAAGTATTACCAAAATCATGACACTGCTTCTGGCGGTGGAGAACTGTTCCCTGAAAGAAGATGTTGTCTTTACGGAAACAGGAACACGTGATATCAGTTGGGATTCCGGCAATATTGGAATGCAGGTGGGAGAAGTGATGAGCATGAGAGCATGCCTTTATGCACTTGTGATCCGCTCTGCAAACGAGGTCGCAGCCCAGATTGCAGAACATGTAGGCGGCACAGAGCAGCACTTTGTAGATATGATGAATGAACGTGCGGCACAGATCGGATGCACGAATACACATTTTGTAAACGCCAGTGGTCTTCCGGATCCTGATCACTATTCTACTGCACATGACATGGCGTTGATCATGCGGGAAGGTCTGAAGAATAAAAAATTCCGCAGGATCATCGGTGCTACAGATTATACGATCAAACCTACGAACATGAACAGTGAGCCAAGGGTACTGCATACGCATCATCCGATGCTTGCCCCGGAGAGCAGTTATCATTATGATGGCTGTATTGGCGGCAAGACAGGATATACCAGTGAGGCCGGAAACACTCTTGTGACAGCAGCAGGGAAGAATGGAACTACCTATATTACAGTGACAATGAAGGCGGCAGACCTTGCAGTTGCCAGTACGGATTCCACAGCACTGTTCAACTATGGTTATCAAAATTTCACAAAAGCACAGGTAAATGGTGGAGAAGTATCAGTTCCAAACGGAGTGACTGTGGATAACCTGACTGTTCAGGAGAATTCACAGAATGGAAATACAGTAGATGATTACTATTATAATGATTATCTTTTGGGAAGCGTTGAAGTTCCGGAAGCTACACCTACACCGGAACCTGCAGTGGATGCCCTTTCTGATACATCCGGAGGAAATACGGATCAGGCGGATCAAAATGAGAAAGCAGATACTGTCGGAGAAGAAAAAACTTCTGCGGGGATGCCGGAACTGCGAAAAATACTTCTGATCATAGGAGCGGCAATGCTTCTTCTTATTATCATTCTGAGCATTGCACTTGCAAAAAAGGAAAAAAGATATTATGGCTAAGTCTGCATATCATGTGGATTTATGCGAACAGATATAACAGAAACACAGAGAAAGCTAAAGAAAAGAGGAAAATAAAATGGGAAAAATCAAAGTTACAGAATGTGGTGGAATTAAGGGATTAAAAGTGGTAGAACCTACAGTTTTCGGAGATGCCAGAGGATATTTCATGGAAACCTACAATTACAATGATTTCAAAGAAGCAGGAATTGATGTCGAATTTGTACAGGATAATCAGTCAAGCTCACATAAGGGTGTACTTCGCGGACTTCATTTCCAGATCAATTACCCACAGGATAAACTGGTACGTGTTGTAAATGGTGAGGTATTTGATGTGGCGGTAGATCTTCGTGAAGGCTCAGAAACATATGGAAAATGGTTTGGAGTCGTACTTTCTGCTGAAAACAAGAAACAGTTCTTCATTCCGAAAGGATTTGCACATGGTTTTCTTGTACTTTCCGAGCATGCGGAATTTGTTTACAAATGCTCTGATTTCTATCATCCAAATGATGAGGGCGGCCTGATCTGGAACGATCCGGATATCGGAGTTGAATGGCCGATTCCGGAAGGAATGGAATTAAGCTTTTCTGACAAAGATACCAAATGGGGAAGCTTTAAAGAGTACCGTAAATAGGAGAATGAGCGATTGAATACAATTTTTTCTTTACCGATGGATATTTATAAGAACAGACGGCTTGTTGCAAAGCTTGCAAAGAATGATTTCAAAACAAGATATGCAGGTTCTTATCTGGGAATTGTGTGGGCGTTTATCCAGCCTGTGATCACGATCCTGGTATACTGGTTTGTATTCTCTGTAGGTTTTCGTTCCGGAACAGGGGATCTGGGAGTTCCTTTTGTTCTTTATCTGGTAGCAGGTATTGTTCCATGGTTCTTTTTCCAGGATGCGCTGATAGGGGGGACAAATTCTCTGCTGGAATACAATTATCTGGTAAAAAAAGTCGTTTTTAATATCAGTGTGCTTCCGGTAGTCAAGATCATTTCTGCTATGTTTGTGCATGCATTCTTTGTGTTGTTTACGATCATCCTGTATGCAGCGTATGGGAAATTTCCTGATTTCTATTATCTGCAGATTATTTATTACAGTGTATGTGTGTTCATTCTGGTATTGGGCTTATCCTATGCCACAAGTGCAATCGTTATTTTTTTCAGAGATCTGACCCAGATCATCAACATTGTGCTTCAGGTAGGAGTCTGGCTGACTCCGATCATGTGGATCGTTGAGGCTTCACCTCTGATGGGACATCCTGTGATCATGAAGATCCTGAAACTGAATCCGATGTATTATATTGTTTCCGGATACAGAGATACATTCCTGATGAAAACCTGGTTTTGGGAACATGCAGGATGGACGGTCTATTTCTGGATATTTACAATTCTGTGTTTCCTGTTCGGAAGCTGGGTATTTAAACGTCTGCGCATTCATTTTGCAGATGTACTGTAACTAGTACAGCGAATATTAATATAGCAGAAACTTAATTTTCGCTGTACTGGTAAGCGTGAAATAAGTCAGAAGAAGATGAAAAACACAGGAACATAACAGAAAGGAAATCACGTGGAGAACAAGAAAGTAATTCAGGTGAAGGATCTCACCAAAATGTATAAATTATATGATAAGCCTTCGGACAGACTGAAAGAAGCGCTGGGGCTTACCAGAAAGAAACTTTATAAAGAGCATTATGCACTTCATGATGTAAATTTTGATATTTATGAAGGAGAATGCGTGGGAATTATCGGAACCAACGGTTCCGGTAAATCCACGATCTTAAAGATCATCACCGGTGTCCTGACTCCCACAGCAGGGGAAGTAAAGGTAGACGGACGAATTTCCGCGCTGCTGGAACTGGGAGCCGGATTTAACATGGAATATTCAGGTCTTGAGAATGTATACCTGAATGGAACCATGATCGGTTTTTCAAAAGAAGAGATTGATGCCAGACTGAATGATATTCTGGAATTTGCGGACATTGGAGACTTTATCCACCAGCCTGTAAAGACTTATTCCAGCGGTATGTTCGTGCGTCTGGCTTTTGCTGTTGCGATCAATATTGATCCGGAGATCCTGGTGGTAGATGAGGCGTTGTCTGTGGGCGACGTGTTCTTTCAGGCAAAATGTTATCACAAGTTTGAGGAATTTAAGAAACAGGGAAAGACGATCCTGTTTGTAAGTCATGATCTTGGAAGCGTTTCCAAGTATTGTGACAGAGTTATTCTTCTGAACAAAGGGGTAAAGATGGATGAAGGTTCACCAAAGCAGATGGTTGACCTGTACAAACAGCTTCTGGTAGGACAGAATCCTGTAAAACAGAATGAATCTGACGGTACAGAGCAGATTGTGGCAGAGGACAGTGAAGGACTGGGAGATTTTCAGGTAAATCCCAATATGCTGGAATATGGAAGCCGTATTGCTGAGATCACAGATTTCAGAGTCATTGATGATAAAGGAAGATGTTCCAATACTGTTGAAAAGGGAAGCTGCTTCAAAATTCGTATGAAAGTCCGGTTTAATGAAGAGATTCAGGAGCCGATCATGGCATACACATTTAAAAATATTCAGGGTACGGAAATCACAGGTACCAATACCATGTATGAAAATGCAAAGATAGAACACTCCGGAAAAGGGGATATATGTACTGTAACATTTACACAGAACATGAACCTTCAGGGCGGTGAGTATCTCCTGTCATTTGGATGTACAGGGTATAAAAACGGAGATTTTACGGTATTCCACAGACTTTATGACGCATGTAACATAACAGTTATTTCCAGTAAAAATACAGTTGGATTCTATGATATGGATTCAAAGGTGGAAGTACGGTGCGAAGAACAGGTCTGAGAATGTTATGATGACAAATATCAGTGCGAAAAAATAATCAGCGCGAGGACTATATATGGAAGAAAAAATCGGGAAAGTAATTCTGGATACCACGTGCTATCCGGGAAAAGATCTATACAGTGATGGTGCGATAGAGGATGAAATGCTTGCAATTTCCAGAGATTTTGCACCGGAAGAATTTAACAGAGTGATCAGTGAGAGAAAGAGCTGGCCAATTCTTTATCATTTTTCTCATATCAGGGAGAATATTCTGAGCTGGATTCCCTTTACAGGAGAAGAGAAGGTTCTGGAGATTGGTTCCGGATGTGGTGCTGTGACAGGAGCTCTCTGTGAAAGGGCGAAGGAAGTTACCTGCATCGAGCTTTCTATGAAAAGAAGTAAGATCAATGCATACAGACATCAGGATCAGGATAATCTTAAGATCCTTGTGGGAAACTTTCAGGAGATCGAGAAAAACCTTACTGAGAAATACGACTATATTACTTTGATCGGTGTATTTGAGTATGGAGAATCCTATATCCGGAGTGAGAATCCCTATGTGGACTTTCTCAGGATCATATCAAAGCATCTGAAGCCGGATGGAAAGATCATTCTGGCCATTGAGAACAGACTGGGACTGAAATACTGGGCCGGATGTACAGAGGACCATTTTGGAACTTTATTCGAAGGAATCCAGGGATACCCCAAAACAAAAGGGGTTAAAACTTTTTCAAGAAAAGAATTTAATGGAATTTTGGAGGAAGCAGGAAACTTAAAAGCCGACTGGTATTATCCATATCCGGATTACAAATTTCCAATGACTATTCATTCAGACAGACATCTCCCTGCAAGCGGAGAGCTGCATATGAGGGACTACAATTTTGACAGACTCCGTCTGGATCTGTTTCAGGAATCTCAGGTGTATAATACACTTTTGAGCAATGATCTTTACCCGCAGTTTGCCAATTCCTTTCTTCTTGTGATCGGAAAAGAACAGCCACAGACAGCACCGGTTTATGTGAAGTTTTCCAATGAGAGAGATCAGAAGCTCTCCATTTATACGGAAATCAGTGAAGCAGCAGATGGGCAGCTGACTGTGAAGAAAGTACCGTCGCAGAAGAAAGCGGCAGCTCATGTACGGAATCTGGGAACTATCTGCGAAGAACTGACCGGAATGTATAAAGAAGAGGAAATTGAAGTAAACCGCTGCCGGATCAAAGGTGACTGTGCGCAGCTGGAATATCTGACAGGTATCACCCTGGAAGATAAGCTGGATCATCTTCTGGAAGAAGGCAGAACAGAGGAACTGGAGAAATTATTCTTCTCTTATATACAGAAAGTAAAGAATATTCATGAGAAGAAACCCTTTGAGAAAACACCGGAATTTGTAAGGGTATTTGGAAATGTAAACCTGCGTTCTGATCTGAAATGTACAGAAATATCCAATATTGATTTTGTTCCTGCAAATATTATCCTCTCTGAGAATAAAGTATCTGTGATCGACTATGAGTGGACCTTTGCATTTCCTGTACCTTCACAGTTCCTGGTTTACAGGATGATCTTTTATTATCTGGAACTGAATGACAAACGAGGAATACTTAAAGAACGGGATTTCTATGAGAAAGCAGGAATCCTGCCTGAAGATATAGAAGTTTATGTGGAGATGGAACATAATTTCCAGCAGTATATTCTGGGTGAGCATACAGCAATGAGAAATATGTATGCCCAGATCTCTCCGGGCCGGGTGGAAGTAGAAGATTATTACAGAGAAAAGAAACAGGAATCTCTGGAAATGCTTCAGATTTTCTGGGATAACGGAAAGAGCTTTAATGAGGCTGATTCTGTGAGATATCTGTTCAGAAACGGGAAAATTCAGACGGAGTTTGAACTTCCGGAGAATACCACAATGCTTCGCCTTGATCCGGGCGAAATGTCCAAGGGACTTAAAATTGTAAAGCTGACATGGGAAGATGAAAGTCAGGTAAAGTTTCACACAGATGGCTGTGAAGTGTCCTCCGGAGAATTCTATTTCGGCGGTGACGATCCGCAGATCATAGTAGATTCTGTTCCTGAGAACAGAAAGTCCATAAAGATTGAGATGGAGATCCTGGACCGGAAAACCACAGAAAAGAAATTCTGGAAAGTATATGCAGAGCAGAAAAGGGCAATGGAGCAGATGAGTCAGGAGCTTGCGCAGAAGAAAGCTCTGGTCGATCAGGTGGAAGGCAGTAAGGCATGGAAAGTGTATCGTGCCATCAAAAGGGTTTAGTTATGGGAAATATACTTTGGAGTGTAGATAAAAAAATATACAGTGACAAAGAAGATCATACTCTGGCCATTACCGGATGGGCGATAACCAGAAATCAGTCAGAATGTGATTTCATTCTTTATGGCTCGGGAAAGGAACTCTTCGTTCCTGAACCTTCGCGTTGTGAAAGAGCGGATGTTGCCAAAGATTTAAAAGAAACAAAAGATATAAAAGAAGTGGGAAATGTCGGATTCACAGTAAAGATACCGGAAATTATAAAACTTGCAGAAGAACATGAGAAACTGCAGCTTGCGCTGAGAGCAGGAGATGAAAAAGAAATCATCTGGGAAGCCACAGCTGCAGAAGTGAAGGACTTTTGTGAGGAAAGTCTTATTGAATATCATATTGATGAGGAACAGATCACACAGGAGAGTATCCTGACAGTCAGAGGCTGGGTTGTAAACCAGCTGGAGCCGGATGAGATATTTGTACAGGGTACAGATGGGAAGGTTCTGGAATGTACGATCACCAGACAAAGACGTCCGGACGTGGAAGAGGCAAAGGGGATTTCCGAAGAAGAGAAAAGAAATCTGGGATTCAGTATTACTGTCAATCTGGAGAATACAAACGATCAGAATATCTGCATCTGTTTCAGGGGAAAAGATGTACAGAAAATTTATACTGTAAATGTAAAAAAAATAAAACGGGAAAATACCGGACTGTATCAGCAGATGAAACTGCTGTCTCTGAAGAACAGGCAGAAGAATCAGGAATATATAAAGAAAAACGGTATTGGAAGATTTATCCGTTATGTGAGAAATTCCCAGCTTAAGGACGGAGATCAGGATTATGAAGACTGGCTGAAAGATCATGTCGCATTCCGAAAGGAATTAAAAAGACAGAGAAATGCTGTTTTTTCTTATTCACCGCTGATCAGTATTGTGATGGTGGTGACGGATACAGATGAACAAAGGTTAAAAAGTGTGATCGATGCTTATACAGAACAGACCTATGGTAACTGGCAGCTGTGTCTTGCAGATGCATGTGAGGGAGAGGAAACAGGAGAGTTTCTGCGGAAAAAATATAAAAAAGAGATCCGCCTTTCCTACAAGAAGGTTACGGAAAACAACGGCATTTCGGGAAATCTTAATGCATCTCTGAAACTTGCAATGGGAGAGTATGTTCTGTTTGCCGGTCAGGAGATCATACCTGAACCTGATGCACTTTTTCAGATGGTCAAAGCGATCACAGAGAAAAAAGCGGATATGATCTATACAGATGAAGATGAGATCAGCGCAGACGGAAAACATTATTCTGAGCCGGAATTCAAGCCGGATTTCAATCTGTTCAGATTAAGGGAAAATAATTATATCGGACAGTTCTGGGCAATCCGGAAGGAAATTCTGGAACAGGCCGGAAAGTTTGATCCGGAATATGATGGTGCACAGGATTATGATATGCTCTTAAGATGCAGTGAGCAGGCAGAGAATATTGTGCATATTCCAAAGATCCTCTGTCATTCCATGAAAGCAGAGAACCTGATCACAGAAGAACAGGAGAAGAAAAACTGGGAAGCAGGCAGAAAGGCACTGGAGGAGCATTACCGCAGGGCGGAGGTTTCTGCAACAGCGGAACTTGCAGACAAGAAGGGATGGTACAGAAGCCATCTGACTATTTCCGGCGAACCGATGATTTCTGTGATCATTCCAAGTAAAGATCACATTAATGATCTGGAACTGTGTATTTCATCCATAGAAGAGAAGACAACATGGAAGAATTACGAGATCATTATTGTTGAGAACAACAGTGTGGAAAAAGAAACCTTTGTATACTATGAGACACTGAAAAACAGATACCCAAATGTAAGGATCCTTACATGGAAAAAAGAATTCAATTATTCTGCGATCAATAACTTTGCAGTAAGAGAGGCGCAGGGAGAATATCTGCTGTTTCTTAACAATGATGTGGAAATCATTACAGAGAACTGGCTTGAAGAAATGCTTCAGCTTTGTCAGCAAAAAGACGTGGGAATGGCCGGTGCGAAACTGTATTATCCGGATGACACCATTCAACATGCAGGAGTGGTAGTTGGTCTTGGTGGAGTTGCTGCCCATGTATTATGTAAACTTCCCCGGGATGCGGAAGGATATATGGGACGTCTGCGCTGTGTGCAGGAGATAAGTGCAGTCACTGCCGCCTGCATGATGGTAAAGACTTCTGTTTTTAAAGCAGTCGGAGGATTTGACGAGGAGCTGAAGGTTGCATTTAATGATATTGATCTCTGTATGAAAGTGAGAAAATATGGAGTGAAAATTGTATTCACACCGTATGCAGAACTGTATCATTATGAATCCAAATCCAGAGGAATGGAAGATACACCGGAGAAACAGCTGCGTTTTTCCAGAGAAGTAAACTGTTTCCGGAGAAAATGGGAAAGAGAGCTCCTGAAAGGAGATCCTTATTATAACCCCAATCTGACATTAAACAACACAGACTGTTCTCTGAGAAAACAGGAGAAGAACGGAGATTAACATGCCTAAGGAAATATTTGAAGTAGTAAGAGAAAGATTTCATTTATCAGACAGGACACAGTATATTGTGCAGGGACACTGGCCGAAAGATGCGGTGATGGAGGCATATCTGGATCAGCACAAACTGAAGGTGTCTGTGAAAGAAAATGAAAATGTAAGTGCACTGGAACGTTTTAAAGATCCGGAGAAAATGCAGGGAATACAGATTACGGCAACTGTTCAGATACCGGAAAATCTGGAGGGGTATCATAAGCTTGTGATCTATGAGAAGTTTTCGGATAAAAAACATGTCTGGTTTTCCATCACTGCCGGTGAACTGGATAAAAAAAGAGATAAACCGCAGGTATATTTTGAAGAAGAGAGTGCAGAACAGGGAACTGTACGGATCAGAGGGTGGGCCATTGCACCGAAGCCTGTGACTGTCCGTATCTTTGATGCGGATAAAAAGCCGGTTGCCGCTGAAATCCAGAGAACAGACAGGGTGGATGTCAACCAGCTGTTTGAAGAAGCACAGGATCCGGGAAAGACAGGATTCTTCTCTGAGATCACCAACGTTTCGGGAAAATGCCTGTATGTAGTGTTTTATGCAGGCGAGAAGAAAACTGTACATGTGGTTCCTCTGAGAAAAGCTGATATTCTGGCAAAGAAATTAGACAAATATGTAGAAAAAGGAATCCGCTACTGGAAATCTCAGGGTGCGGCGGCTCTTGCTGAGAAGGTAGTGACAAAGGTTAAAAATGTACGTCAGGGACCGCCATCCTATCAGAAATGGATCAGACATCATCTGCCGGACAGGAACGAACTGGAGAAACAGAAGAAAACATCCTTTGGATACAGACCCAAGATTTCTTTTGTAGTACCGCTGTATAAGACACCGGAGAAATATCTCAGAAGACTGACAGAATCATTTCAGGAACAGACTTATTCAAACTGGGAACTTTGTTTCTCTGACGGAAGCGGCGCACAGTCACCACTGACGGAATTGTTAAAAGAACTGACAGCGAAGGATAACAGAATTAAATACGTTTCTCATGAGGAGTCGCTTCAGATTTCAGAGAATACCAACAGTGCCATTGAAATTGCAACAGGTGATTTCATTGCCTTTGCAGACCATGATGATGAGCTGACGCCGAATGCATTATTTGAATGTGTGAAAGCAATAAATGAGAAACCGCAGACACTGGTGATCTACACAGATGAAGATAAGATGTCTATGGATGGACATAAATTCTTTCAGCCGCATTTTAAACCGGACTATAATCCGGATTTGCTGTGTACGGTCAATTATATCTGCCATCTGTTTGTGGTATCACGAAAAGTAATTGAAAAAGTTGGCGGGCTGCGAAGTGAGTTTGACGGTGCACAGGATTATGATTTTGTGTTACGCTGTGTGGAAGCAGTAAAGGATGAAGAAATCTGTCATATTCCAAAAATCCTGTATCACTGGCGTTGCCATGAGGACTCCACAGCAGAGAATCCCGAGAGCAAGCTTTATGCCTTTGAAGCCGGAAGACGTGCAGTACAGGCTCACTATGAGAGAACAGGAATCCACGCAGAGGTTTTTAAGGGTGAATATCTGGGGCTGTACAGAACGAAGTTTATCAGAGATCATGATCCGCTGATTTCTATTATTATTCCGAATAAAGACCATATTGATGATCTGAAGAGATGTATGGAATCCATTGAACAGAAATCTACGTACAAAAATTATGAGTACATTATTGTAGAGAATAACAGTACAGATTCTGCTACTTTTGAATATTACAAAAAACTGGAGGCAGAGAATCCGAAGGTTCGCATGGTATACTGGGACGGAGTCTTTAACTATTCTGCCATTAATAATTATGGTGCATCTTTTGCAAAGGGTGAGTATCTGCTTCTGCTTAACAATGATACAGAGATCATTAATCCGGACTGTCTGGAAGAACTCCTGGGTTATTGCATGCGTAAAGATGTAGGCGCAGTGGGTGCAAGACTTTATTATGAGGATGATACGATCCAGCATGCAGGTGTTGTGATCGGTTTTGGCGGAATTGCAGGACACTGTTTTGTCCAGCAGAAGAGAGGTACCACCGGATATTGTCACAGAATTATCTGTGCACAGGATTACAGTGCGGTTACAGCTGCCTGCATGATGGTGAAGAAATCTGCATTTGATGCAGTGGGAGGACTTTCAGAGGAACTGGCTGTTGCATTTAATGATATTGATTTCTGCATGAAGCTGAGAAAGGCGGAATATCTGATCGTGTATAATCCATATGCGGAATTATACCATTATGAATCCAAATCCAGAGGCCTTGAGGATACTCCGGAAAAAGTGGCACGATTTAACAAAGAAATTGCCACCTTTGAGAAAAAATGGCCGGAGATCCTGGAGAACGGAGATCCTTATTATAACCCCAATCTCACTCTGAAGAGCCAGGACTTTTCTCTGAAAAGAATCTGAAGATGAAATTGCTATAAAATGAATGTGAAAGAAGATATGTTAAAGAAAAAGAAAGAGATCAATGAAAAAACAGAAATTTTCATTTTTGTATTTCTGGCGTTTATCCTGCTGACAACCTGGGCGATGACACAGCCTTTTAATTCAGGGCCGGATGAACAGATGAGATATTATGTTGCAGATTACATTTATAAACATCATGGAGCTCTTCCGGGGGGAGATGATCCGGCTGTCAGGAATAAAGTGTGGGGAATTTCCTATGCATATTATCCGGTTGTATCTTATATGGTGTCTGCATTATTTATGAGAATATCCCGGCTTTTTGCAGATCCGGGATACTCCATGTTCAAAATTGCACGTATGGCAGATGTACTGTTTGTCACAGGTGCAGTGTATTTTGTTGTAAAAGCTTCGGGCAAACTGTTTCCGAAAGAAAAATATTCCAGAGAAGTTAGATGGCTGTTTGCAGCACTGGCAGGATTTATGCCGCAGGCAATCTTTGTGGGAACTTATGTGAATACAGACTCACTGGCACTGCTGGCAGCAGCCATGATTCTGTATGCATGGGCCTCTTATCTGAGAGAAGACTGGACATGGAAAAACTGTATACTCCTTGCAGTGGGAATGGCCGTATGTGCATTGTCTTATTATAATGCATACGGTTGGATACTCTGCAGTTTTTTCTTCTTCTGTTTTACGGTATTACTCTGCAGAGAAGAAGCTTTTTCACAGAGAGTTCGTTTCCTTTTCAGCAGAGGAGCAGTGATCGCAGCAGTTACTTTAGTTCTCTGCGGCTGGTGGTTCATCCGTAACGCAGTTTTGTATAACGGAGATTTCCTGGGAAGGAAATCCTGTGCGGAATGTGCGGAAAAATATGCTCAGAAGGATTACAGACCTTCACTGTATCCGACGCCTGCAAAGCTGGGATGGAACTGGAAAGATATTATCCTTTATCAGGATCCCGGCTGGTATCATAACTGGATTCTGACAGTGTGTGTAAGTTTCATCGGTACTTTTGGACAGATGGAAATTTATATGCCATATACGGTCAGCAAACTGTATATGCTGTTCTTTGCTGTTGGAATCATCAGTGTATTTTTTGTAAAAGAGACATTTGATCTGAGAAAAAAAATGTATGTTGCACAGCGGAAAGCAGTTGGAAATGACAGATGGAAGATCAAAACAAAGGTGATATCCCGAGAGTGGAATAAAGAAGGTATTTTCCATTTGATGATGGTATTTCTGATTATGATTCCGGTATTTCTGTTTCTGTATTATGTTTATTACAGTGATAATCAGCCACAGGGAAGATATCTTATGCCTGCGTTATATCCTCTGATGTACTTTGTTACGCTGGGCTGGAATAATATTCTGACAAAAACAGTGAAAAATGAAAAGGTGCGGAGTTTGATATACAGAGTACTGACTGTACTGCTGGTGATTTCGCCATTTGCCTGCTGGGCATTTTTAATCTTGCCTTAAAAGAAATAAAGGGACTGCCGCATGAAAAGCTCTTGCGGAAGTCCCTTAAATTTATCTATTTTATCTATCAAAGAAATGGTTACTGTCTGGTATTCAGAAGTAGACTTCAGGATTTGATCACTTTGATCATCAGGAACAGGAAAAACAGCAGGAATGCTGCCCCGATCGCCCCGATGATATAATAAGGAGCAGTTGTATGGGAAGCAGAATATGCCTGTGCTGCCTCCATATTCTTCTGACCGGTTACTGCGGCATCATTTGTCTGCTGCTCTGCGTCTTCCAGAATCGCAGTTCCTACAGGAGTTCCTCCAAAGTAATACTGGCGTGTGATCTGTCCGTCAGAAGAAGTATCTTCTGTGGTCAGATTATCTTCTGTGGCACCGTTTGGTGCAATGACTGTACCACCGGAAAGACGGTTAAAATCATCGTCTGCGATGGTAAGGGGTGCAAAATTGTCAAAACCATAATTGAGAAGCGCGATCGCTTCATCATCGGTAACACCGGATGCGCCATTTAATACAATGCATACCAGCTTCATGTTATTTTTGGAAGCTTCACATACCAGGGTACTTCCGGAAGCTTCTGTGTACCCTTCCTTACCGCCGATACAGGGTTTATAATAACCGTCGCTGGTGCTGTTTATCATGGTAAAATTGTTTGTAAGTACACGTTCACCGCCGGAAACATTTGTTGCCGGAAGTGTATAGGAAGTAGTTGCTGCAATAGTGCGGAAAGTGTCATTTGCCATAGCTGCTTCCATGATCAGAGCCATATCATGGGCGGTGATATGCTGGTTCTCATCAGGAAGACCGGTAGGATTGGTAAAGACAGTATTGGTGCAGCCAAGTTCCTGTGCCCGGGTATTCATTATCTGTACAAAAGCATCCACAGAACCTCCCACATGTTCAGCTACCTGCAGTGCGATATCATTGGCAGAGGCAACCATGATGGCATATAAACATTGTTCCATGGTGAAAACCTCATCTAACTGTGAGGAAATATTGGCTCCTCCGTCAGTAACACCGGAAACACCGGTTGCAGTCATGGTTACCTGTTCATCCAGACTGCTGTTCTCAAGAGCAACCAGGCAGGTCATGATCTTGACTGCGCTTGCAGGGTAAAGGGGCTGATCTGCATTTTTGGAATACAGGACTGTGTTAGTGGAAGTTTCCATTACAATTGCTGCGGCAGACGAAATATCGGAAGCCTGGGGCCATCCGTCGATACCGTTGGTGACTACGACAGACGGATCTGCTGTCTGTGCGGCGGCGTCTGTATTCTGAGCTGTTTCTTCAGCAGCAGATACCGGAAACTGTGAAAACATGGTGACAGCACCAAGTCCCAGAGCCAGCAGGGCTGCAGTGATTCTTTTTTTCTTTATCATCATGGTATATAATACTCCTGTACATAAAAATGTTGAAAAGTAACTGTTCATTGTATGTGAACAGTTACATAAAAACGATAACATAAAAACAATAACAGTATAACACATTTCTCTCCTTTCTTGCAAAAAATATCATACAATGTTAAAATAAAAAATCATAGTAAAAATCGAGGTTATCATATGAGTAAAAAACCATCTGCAGGAGGAAAAATCCAGTGGACGAAAATGTTCAGGAAGCTTTCCCCCTATACGATCCGGAAAGGGTTCCGCTACATGAAGCATTATGGACTAAAGGAATTCTGGATCAGGCTGCATGAACGTTTTGAACCGGAAGAAGTACCATATGGTCCATGGTACCGGGCTTACATTCCGACGGAGGAAACACTGGAAACACAGAGGAAACAGAAATTTGATTATTCACCGCTAATCAGCATTGCAGTTCCGGCTTATCAGACACCTGTAGAATTTTTGAGACAGATGATAGAATCACTGATCGTTCAGACTTATTCAAACTGGGAGCTGTGTATCGTAAATGCAAGTCCTGACAATGAGGAGATGCAGAAAGTACTGGCAGAATATTCAGCCGGAGATTCCCGGGTAAGATTCTGCAATCTCAAAGAGAACCTTGGCATTGCAGAGAACACAAACCGCGCGTTTGCAATGACAAAAGGTGAATTTGTGGGGCTTCTTGACCATGATGACCTGCTGGCACCCAATGCATTATATGAGATCGTGAAAATACTGCAGGATCATCCGCAGGCAGATGCGCTTTATACAGACGAGGATAAGGTTACAACAGAACTGGACGAGCATTTTCAGCCACATCTGAAACCGGATTTTAATCTGGATCTCCTGCGTTCCAATAATTATATCTGCCACTTTTTTGTAGTGCGAAAGAGTATTGTAGAAAAGGCCGGAGGTTTCCGAAAAGAATTCGACGGAGCTCAGGATTACGATTTTATCTTCCGCTGTACGGAGAATGCCGGAGAGGTTTTACATGTTCCGGAAATCCTGTATCACTGGAGAACACACAAAGCCTCCACTGCAGATAATCCTGCCAGTAAAATGTACGCATTTGAAGCCGGCAAGAGAGCAATAGAAGCTCATCTTGAGAGAACAGGTACAGAAGGCGAGGTAAGCCATACACAGGATCTGGGCTTTTACCGGGTGAAATATCCGGTGCAGGGAAAACCTCTGGTGTCTGTTATCATACCAAACAAAGACGAGAAAGAGACTCTTCAGACCTGTCTGGAAATGCTGGAGAAGAATACCGGTTATCAGAATTTTGAAATCATAATCGTGGAGAATAACAGTACCACTGATGAGATTTTCCGATATTATAAAGAGCTTTCCGGAAACCGGAAGATCCATCTTTTGAGATGGGGAAAAGAATTTAATTATTCTGCCATCAATAACTTTGCTGCGGCACATGCAAAGGGAGAATATCTGCTTTTCCTGAATAATGATGTAAAATCCATCAATCCGGACTGGCTGGAAGAAATGCTTGGAGTGTGTCAGCGTCCGGAAGTGGGCGGTGTCGGAGCAAAGCTCATTTATCCGGATAATACAATCCAGCATGCAGGATGTGTGATCGGAATGGGCGGTATTGCGGGGCATATGTTCGTAGATATGCCTGCGGACCATACCGGCTATCTGCATAAGGCATCCCTTCTTCAGGATATGAGTGCAGTGACTGCCGCCTGTCTGTTGATGAAGAAAGAGGTTTTTGAGCAGGCAGGAGGATTTACAGAAGAACTGGCTGTGGCATTTAATGATGTGGATCTTTGCCTGAAAGTAAGAAAAAACGGCTATCTGATCGTATATGATCCCTATGCGAAGCTTTATCATATGGAATCAAAGACCAGAGGAGCTGAAGACAGCAAGGAGAAAGTGCGCCGTTTTCAGACGGAGATTGAATATATGCGATGTCACTGGATAGACATTCTCAAAAACGGAGATCCCTGTTATAACAAAAACCTGTCTCTTACCAAATGGAATTATTCTCTGAAGCCAATCCCGGGAATGGAGACAGAAGCAGGACAGAAAAAAGAGAAGACAGGGAGGAAATCATGCAGGAAGTATCAGTGATCATTCCGAATTTTAATGGGATGGCTTATCTGGATGGCGTACTTGCAGGTCTGGAGTGTCAGACTGTAAGCAATTTTGATGTAATTCTTGTGGATAATGGATCCAATGACGGAAGCTGCGCTTTTGTTGCTGCAAGGTATCCATGGGTCCATCTGATCGAACTGCCGGAGAATTTCGGATTCTGTAAAGCGGTCAATGAAGGGATCAGAGCATCACGTTCACCTTATGTACTGCTTTTAAACAATGATATTGAAGTAACGGAGAATTTTATAGAAGAAATGCTGTCAGCCATCAAAAGGCATCCCAAAGCTTTCTCCTGTGCTGCCAGAATGATTCAGTTTCATGACAGGGACAGGCTGGATGATGCAGGAAACTATTACTGCGCGCTTGGATGGGCTTATGCAAGAGGTAAGGGGAAAAATATCCATACCTATGAAAAGGAAGAGAAGATTTTTGCTTCCTGTGCAGGAGCTGCTATTTACAGAAAGAAGATCTTTGATGAGCTGGGATATTTTGACGAAGAACATTTTGCATATCTGGAGGACATGGACGTGGGATACCGGGCCAGGATCTACGGATATGAAAACTGGTATGCACCTGATGCCATGGTATACCATGTGGGAAGCGGTACCAGCGGATCCAGATATAATCAGTTCAAGATCCGGTATTCTTCCAGAAATAATATTTATCTGATATACAAAAATATGCCGGTGTTACAGATTATTATCAATCTTCCGTTTCTTGTTGCAGGATTTGGAATCAAAATTCTGTTTTTTACGCTGAAAGGATTCGGAAGAGAGTATATTGCGGGAATTAAGAATGGATTCCAGATCAGCAAAAAAAATCATAAAATACCTTTTAAATTTCAAAATCTGTCAAACTATTTTGGGATTCAAGTTGAATTGTGGGTGAATATCTTCAGGCGTTTGTGCGGATGATAAGAAAGAAAGATAAATTTTTATTGCTTTTATAAAACAACTATTATAATATAGAAACGATAAAAAAATGAGGTGACAAAAGATTGCTAAAGGACAATGAAAAGAATTTCAGTCGTCTCCATATGATCATTGATGCAATTGTACTGGTACTGTCATATTTTCTGGCATGGCTGATCCGTTTTGTTGGTCCTATGGCAGCAACAGCAGTCAGAACCAGAAGCTTTCAGCAGTATATGCTGATGCTGGTTTTTATTGTACCGGTTTATCTGTTGTTGTATCAGGCTTTCACATTGTATACTCCCATGCGGATGCAGGGGCGTCGGCTTGTATTGGCTAATATTGTAAAGGCCAACTCGCTTGGGCTCCTTATTCTGATGTTTACATTTTACATGATAGATGAGAGCGATTTTTCCCGTTCTACTTATATTATGTTTTATGTAATCAATATTGTGCTTCAGTGGTGTGCCCGAATGTTGATTTTCGCTCTTCTGAGAGATATGAGAGAGAGGGGACTGAATCAGAAACAGATGATCTGTGTGGGATACAGCCGCGCAGCAGAGGAATACATTGACAGAGTTCTTGCCAATCCTCAGTGGGGATATGTGATCCGCGGAATACTGGATGACAATGTTCCGGCAGGAACAGAGTACAAGGGAATCAAAGTTCTTGGAAGGATTGCCAATCTGAATATAATACTTCCGGAGAACCGGCTGGATGAAATAGCGATCACTCTGGGCTTAAGTGAATATTACCGCCTGGAAGAGATTGTAGCACTGTGTGAAAAATCTGGAGTACACACCAAGTTTATCCCGGATTATAATAAGATCATTCCGACAAAACCATACACAGAAGATATACTGGGACTTCCGGTTATCAATATCCGTTATGTACCGTTGAACAATACATTCAATGCACTGGTCAAGCGGGCGATGGACATTGCAGGGTCTATTGTTGGAATCATAGTAACCTCACCGCTGATGCTGTTAATGTGTGCTATCATTAAGCTGACATCACCGGGACCACTGATCTATAAACAGGAGAGGGTTGGACTTCATAACCAGACTTTTCGGATGTATAAGTTCCGTTCCATGGAAGTACAGCCGGAATCGGAAGAGAAGAAGGCATGGACAGTAAAGAATGACCCAAGAGTAACACCCATCGGAAAGTTTATGCGTCACACCAGTATTGATGAACTGCCACAGCTTTTCAACATACTGAAGGGTAACATGAGCCTTGTGGGACCACGACCGGAGCGGCCGTTTTTTGTAGAGAAATTCAGAGAAGAAATCCCGAGATATATGGTGAAACATCAGGTTCGCCCGGGACTTACCGGCTGGGCTCAGGTGAATGGTTACCGCGGAGACACATCCATAAGAAAAAGAATCGAATATGACCTTTATTACATTGAAAACTGGAGCATAGGGCTGGATATCAAGATTATATTCCTTACATTTTTCAAGGGATTTATAAACAAAAATGCATATTAAGATAAGGGGAAAAAGTCATGGCTAAACCAGGAAAAAAGAAAAAAGTACTGTTTGTGCTTGAGATCATTGTACTGCTGCTGTTTATTGGCGGGCTGTATGTGTATGGACAGATTTCTTCCAGGCTGGATAAGATCGAGCAGCCGGAACTGAAAAAGGAAAAAATAGTCGTAAACCAGGAAGCACCAAAGATGACAGGATACAAGACCTATGTGCTGTTTGGTATTGATACCAGAGGGGAAGGCTCCCAGTATTCTGCACAGAACAGTGATACCATGATCATTGTGAGTGTAAACAACGATACAAAAGAAGTGCGTATGGTTTCCGTATACAGAGATACACTTCTCAATGTTGGAGATGATACCTATACGAAGGCAAATGCAGCCTATGCGCTGGGTGGTCCGGAACAGGCGATCACCATGTTAAATACAAACCTGGATCTGGATATTTCCGATTATGCGACGGCTGATTTTTCCGCACTTGTAGAAGTGATAGATGATCTTGGCGGTCTTGATATTCCGTTATCTTATGCGGAAATTGAACATATGAATAACTATTGCGTGGAAACATCCAAGCTGACAGGAAAAGACTACACTCCGCTCGAGAAACCGGAGCCAAAGCCGGAAGATCAGGAAGCAATTGTAGGAACTTATCATCTGAACGGCGTACAGGCGACATCCTATTGCCGTATCCGTTATACTGCAAGTCTGGATATGGGACGTACAGAGCGTCAGAGACGAGTACTTGGAATGCTCTTTGATAAGGCGAAGATAGCAGGTCTTTCTTCTATCTTTAAGATTATGGATGATGTATTCCCGATGGTTACAACATCTCTTTCAAAGCAGGATATTCTGGGACTTATTCCGACTCTGATCGGATATAAATTTACAGACAGTACGGGATTCCCGCAGAAGTTTAAATTCTCCAATATCAAGGGAAGTATTATTGTTCCTACTGATCTTGAGAACAATGTAGTTGAACTTCACAAGTTCCTGTATGATGATCAGGATTATACTCCGTCTTCTGAGGTAGTGGCCCGCAGTAATAAGATACTTGAGATCGTCGGCGGAGAAAGTAAGCTGGATGATGCAGCCAAGACTACGACACAGGACACTGATACCACAAATGCAAATGACACTTTTGTATGGTCCGGCGATAATACCTCCGGCAGTACGGATAACAGCGGCGATTATGATTATGACAATGATTATGATAACGGTGGTTATGATGGAGGTTATGATAATGGCGGCGGAGATTATGGCGGCGGTGGCGATTATGATAACAGTGGTGATGACGGCAGTTATGATAATGGCGGCGATGACACCGGCAGTGACACTGGTGGTGGAGACTACGACGGCGGCGATGACACCGGTGGAGATGAGACCGGCGGCGACGATGGATTCAGCGATGATTCTGGAGCAAGTTCTGAAGAACAGTAAGAGGGAACTGCTATAAAAATATAAATAATAGAAAAGAGGACCATCTGTTGGAAAGGATGGTCCTCTTTTCAGATAAGGAGTGTTGAGGATGACGCATAAGGAAAAATATAATGACACTGCGACAGTTGATGTAATCATTCCTGCCTATCGTCCCGGCAGAGAATTTGGAGAACTGCTGCACAGGCTGGAAGAACAGGAATACCGTCCTCGCAGGATTCTGGTTATGAATACGGGAGAGCAGTACTGGAACAGAGAATGGGAGAAATGTCCGATCCTTGAGGTTCATCACCTGGAACAGAAGGATTTTGATCATGGCGGAACCAGAAGAAGGGCAGCAGAACTTTCGAATGCAGATATTATGATCTTTATGACACAGGATGCTCTCCCTGCTGACAGAAAAGTAATTGGAAATCTTGTCTGTGCTGTCAGTGAAAATCCGGGTGCAGGAGCAGCCTATGCAAGACAATTACCCAGGGCAGACTGTCGCTTTCTGGAACGTTATACCCGTTCTTTTAATTATCCGGAGCAGTCCTCGGTAAAGTCGCTGGCTGATATTGATAAGTACGGGATCAAGACCTATTTCTGTTCTAATGTGTGTGCGGCCTATGATAAAGGGATTTATCTGAAAACAGGCGGTTTTACAGAGCGGGCGATTTTCAATGAAGATATGATCTGTGCCGGAACAATGATTCAGAAAGGCTATTCAGTTGTCTATGCGGCAGATGCGAGAGTGTATCATTCCCATAATTATTCCGGAAGGCAGCAGTTTCACAGAAACTTCGATCTGGGAGTATCCCAGGCAGAGCATCCGGAAATTTTTGAAGGAGTACCTTCTGAGGGGGAGGGAATCCGTCTGGTAAAAAGAAGCCTGGGCTATCTGATAAGGACGGGACACTTCTGGCTGATTCCTCAGCTGATCTGGCAGAGCGGAATGAAATATGCAGGATATTTTCTGGGGAAAAGATACAGAAAACTTCCCCGGAAAGTTGTTCTTGCATGTACCATGAGTCCATATTACTGGAACAGAAAATAAAGGTAAGAGGATGACCTTAAGACACGCCAATTTACGATAATTGTCACATTTTGAACACAATTAATTGATATACTGATTCCAGAGTTCAGGAGAAGAATTGCTGTAACTGTGCAGAAATAAAACAGTTACAGATCATTGTTTATTTCGGGGAGTGTTCCGATAAACAGTAATACAGGAACAGAAGGGAGCAGATTACATGAATGATGAAAGAAACCTGGGTGAAAAAACAGATGATTCCGGTCAGCAGCCCAGATATGAACATTATCAGTTCCATGAAGAACAGAGAACTGTTTTGAAACCATCCGGTCCCTCTGGACACAGAAGAAATCAGAATTCTTTTCAGAAAAAAGCAGGGGCGACAATCGCACTGGCTGTGATCTTTGGCCTGGTGGCGGCAGTTGTATTTCAGGCGGCAAATTTTGCAGCAGACAGATTCCTGAATACAGGTAAGTCTTCGGTGCAGATTAAAACTACAGACAGTGTGGATCTTCAGGAAACGGCATCAGATGACAGCACTGCCGATAAGGTGCTGTCTGACTCTGAGAATGAAACAGTAGCAGCAGTGGCTCAGGCTTCCATGCCTTCTGTAGTTGCGATCACTACTGTCAGTGTTCAGGAAATACCAAGCTTTTTCGGATATAGTTCCCACCAATATAAGAGTGCGTCAACAGGTTCAGGGATTATCGTTGGAGATAATGATGATGAGCTTCTGATCGCAACGAATAATCACGTGGTGGATGGAGCTACAACTCTGAGTGTCTGCTTTATCGGGGATGATGTGGCAAATGCAGAGACAGAGACTGTGAATGCGGGAGATAATGGAGATCTGAATGTAGAGGATGCGGTCAGTGCCAAGATTAAGGGTACAGATGCTGATAATGATCTGGCAGTAGTTGCGGTGAAGAAATCGGATATCCCTGAGGACACTTTAAATCAGATCAAGATTGCTCAGATAGGAAGTTCGGATGATCTGGCAGTAGGGCAGCAGGTAGTTGCGATCGGTAATGCGCTTGGATATGGTCAGTCTGTAACATCAGGCTGGATAAGTGCATTGAACCGGACGATTTCTACAGATGACGGAACGAACAGTACAGGACTGATCCAGACGGATGCGGCAATCAATCCGGGTAACAGTGGTGGTGCACTTTTGAATATGAAAGGCGAGCTGATTGGCATCAATTCTGCAAAATACGCAGACAGTGCTGTGGAAGGTATGGGATATGCCATTCCTATTTCCAAGGCAAAGCCTATTCTGGAAGAACTGATGAATCGTGAGACCAGGGAGAAAGTAGACAGCAGCAAAAAAGGATATCTGGGAGTAAGTCTTGCAAATCTGACCACAGAGGCAATTGAGATGTATAATATGCCCACAGGTGCTTTTGTAAGAAGTGTGGAGGATGATTCTCCGGCACAGGAGGCAGGTATCTGTAAAGGCGACATCATCGTAAAATTCGACGGACAGAAAGTCAGTGATGGTGATGATCTGCTGGATAAACTGCAGTATTATAAATCGGGAGAGAAGATTGAGGCAGTTATTGCAAGAGCCACTAATGGGGAATATGAAGAAAATACTATAGAGCTGACTCTCGGCACCAGACCGGACAATGAATAAAACAAAAGACATCGCCCATGCGGCGGTGTCTTTTATAATATTATCAGTGAACAGTAACCCAGGCAGGATTCTTTTTGTGTTTATAAAACTTTCATTTTGTTATAAGGGAATTGTATGATATAATTCAGTTAAATAAGCGTAATGATCCAGCAGCCTGCTATCCTGCAGGAGCACTGTACTGTTACGAATAAGAGGATATAGAAAGGAGTCATTATGAGCGAGAACTATAATGATGATGAAATAATAGACAGCAGCGAAGATACAGAGAAAAAGAGAAACAAATCCGAAAAATTCTGTTTTCTCTGCCGCAGACCTGAGAGCAAGGCCGGTCCGATGATCGAACTTCCCAATAACATACATGTCTGCACGGATTGTATGCAGAAGAGCTTTAATTCTATGAATCAGCAGTTTAATGAGGGTAAGTTCAATTATTCTGACCTGTTGAATATGCCGAATGTGAGCATGATCGATCTGGGCAGCTTCCAGAATCCGGTGCAGCAGCCAAAGAAAGAAAAAAAGAAAAAGAAACAGGAAAAACCGGTTCTGGATCTGAAAAATATTCCTGCTCCCCATAAGATCAAAGAAACCCTTGACCAGTATGTGATCGGTCAGGAGAAAGCCAAGAAAGTAATGTCTGTAGCGGTTTACAATCACTATAAACGTGTGGCAACAGATACAATGGATGAGATTGAAATTGAGAAATCTAATATGCTGATGATCGGACCAACCGGATGCGGTAAAACCTATCTGGTTAAAACCCTGGCGAAACTTCTGGATGTGCCGCTTGCAATTGCAGATGCCACTTCTCTTACAGAAGCCGGTTATATTGGCGATGATATAGAGAGCGTTGTTTCCAAACTTCTGGCGGCGGCAGATAATGATGTGGAGCGTGCCGAGCATGGTATTATTTTCATTGATGAGATTGATAAGATTGCCAAGAAGAAGAACACCAACCAGAGAGATGTCAGTGGTGAGGCAGTGCAGCAGGGAATGCTGAAGCTTCTTGAGGGAAGTGAGGTGGAAGTTCCTGTAGGTGCAAACAGCAAAAACGCAATGGTACCGCTTGTAACTGTTAATACACGTAATATTCTGTTTATCTGTGGCGGTGCTTTTCCTGATCTGGAGAATATCATTAAAGAAAGGCTGAACAAGCAGGCATCTATCGGTTTTTATGCAGACCTGAAGGATAAATATGATAATGATCCTCATCTGCTTCAGAAAGTAACAGTGGAGGATATCCGCAGTTTTGGAATGATTCCGGAATTTATCGGACGACTTCCGATCATCTTTACTCTGGACGGATTGAATGAGGATATGCTTGTGAAGATCCTGCAGGAGCCGAAGAATGCGATTCTTAAACAGTATCAGAAACTTCTTGCACTGGATGAAGTGAAACTGGAATTTGAAGACGGGGCGCTTCATGCAATTGCTGCGAAAGCACTGGAGAGAGATACAGGTGCCAGGGCACTTCGCGCGATACTGGAAGAGTATATGCTGGATATCATGTATGAGATTCCGAAAGATGACAGCATAGGAGAGGTTGTGATCACAAGAGAATACATAGAAGGAAACGGTGGTCCGAAGATCCTTCTTCGCGGACAGGAGCCGATCCTGCTGGAGGGTAGTCATTAATTAAAATAGTTTTGTTCTTGCATTATGAGGACAATAATGGAAGGGAGTAAATATTATGGGAACAGATTTTTTTGATGGATTAGTTAAGACATTTTCAAAAACAACGAAGGAACTGGGAAAGACAACAAGAGAATTAGGTGCCCGCGCAGAGCAGACGATCGAGGCACAGAAGATAAGAAGTAAAATCACAGGAGAAGAGCGCATTATTGAGAAAATCAAAGTTGATATCGGTGATATTGTTTACAGACGACATTCTCAGGGTGATGGAATTGATAGTGAGTTAAGTGCTTTATGTCAGGAGATTGATCAGCATTATCTGAAAATCAGGGAGTATAAGGATAATGCTGCGAACCTGAAAGGAGAGAAAATCTGCCCGTCCTGCGAGCGGGAGGTAGATATTAATGTAAGTTTCTGTCCGTATTGCGGAACGTCATGCCCGACTCCGGAACCGGCGAAGAATGTGGAAAATGACACTGTATCTTCAGATGAAGATGAAGATGGGAGTAATGAGCCGGAAGAAACACCGGCAGAAGAATTACAGCCGGAAGAACCAGAGACAGAGAAAACAGCAGAAACAGAACCAGCACAGGAACAGCCGGTGGAAGAAACACCAGTGGAAAAAGAAACAATGGAAGAGAAGTAAGTAACTGCAGGGTAAATTATTTTTACAGATTTACCAGATAATTACAGTATAATTAAAAATATGTTGCAAATTGATATGGAATATGATAATTTTATATCGTATCAAAAGGTATGAAAATTACGAACAGGAGAGGGAAAGATGAAAAACAGAAAATTAAATCAGTTATTAGTCGCAGGAATGATCAGTGCAGCTATGATGACTTCTGGTATCAGCGTTCAGGCTGCTGATTTTAGTGATGATACATCAACAGTAGAAGAACAGTCTGTTGGCTCAGCAGAAGAGGAAGCTCCGGAGGTAGAGGACGGATCTGAATTTCAGTCCGATGCTGCTGAAGCATCATCAGCAGTAGCAGTCAGTTCAGCGAACTTCCCGGATGCAAAGTTCCGCCAGTATGTTTTAGACAATATTGATACAGACAAGGATAAGAAACTTTCAGCGGCAGAGATCAAAGCAGCCAAGACGATTGATGTTTCAGGACTTGGAATTTCCAACCTGAAAGGTATTGAACGTTTTACCTATGCGACAGATCTGTTTGCGGCAAATAACAAACTTACTTCTGTAAATATTACAAAGAATACAAAAGTTGCATATCTGAATCTGAGTAATAACAGTCTTGCAGGAACTCTGGATCTCAGCAAATGCACAAATCTTCGTGTAGTGAAGTATGGAAGCAATAAACTGACAAAGGTAGTAATGCCTTCCAAGAAATATCTGAAGAATCTGGATTTCGTAGATGCAAGCTCCAATAAATTTACCACACAGGCAAATGCAGGACTGAACATCGGAGATACTGATTATGTAAAGAGTCTTTCAGAAGTCAATGCCTCCAATAATGCCATCACTTCATTTAACTGTGCCGGATTTCAGGGAATCCTTGATCTTAGAAACAATAAGATCACAAATCTGAAACTGGAAAACAGCAAGGAAGGATCTCAGGTAGTTTCCTTATACCTTGACGGAAACTCACTGAGTAAGACACCTTCTATTGACTTTACACCGGAATGGATTGCCGTACCTCAGCAGTTCAGCTGTGATGCAAAGGTTTCATCCAAGGTCAAAATGCTGAAGGCAACTGCATCCATCACATCTGCAACATGGGATCAGATCGTGGTAAACGTTGGTTCCAGTACAGATGATGCTTCTTACAAACTGGAGAAGAAAACAGGCAACGGTGCATATGAAACTGTTAAAACATGGGATAATGGTGATCTGGCTGACGCAGAGTTCGGAGAAGATTACACAGATAATGTGATTTCTACAGGAACAGTCTACACATACAGAGTTACAGCAACTGTACAGGTAAAAGATGCCAATAAGAACCTCAGATCCTGGTCAAATTCCGCAGAAGTGAAAGCTACAGCAACAGGTACAAAGCCGGCAATCTCTGTGAAGTCCACCAAAAAAGGTGTGGCAACCGTAAGCTGGAAGGCTGTTGCAGGTGCAGACGGATATGATGTTTACTGTGGATCATCCAAGAAATCCCAGAAGGGTACGGTTGTAAAAGGAACTACAAAGCTGACCGCAAATAAGACAAAACTGACAAGTGGTAAAACTTATTATTTCAGAGCACGCGCATATAAGATGGTAGGATCTGCAAAGGTATATACAGGTTACAGCGCAGTGAAGAGCGTGAAAGTCAAATAATACAAAAATAATTGAGAACAGTATAAAATCAAGCCGGCGATGTGAGAGCAGATATCTTTTACAGAGCCGGCTCTTTGATTATGGCAATTCCGTAAAATACTGTGGACAGTCCGGTATTGCTATAGATGAATTGTTATAGATGGGAGGAATGTCATGTGAAATATATCAGAAAGAGTTTCTTTTTATTTTGGTTGATAGCGGTAATGCTGTTTGGAACAGTATCGGCATCCGCAGCATCTGCAAAACCGGAAACACCGGTATTGTCCGGAACAGCAGCCGGAAACAGAGTGACTCTGAACTGGAATAAAGTAAAGAAGGCCTCCGGCTATCAGATTTTTCTGTATTATAAAGCCTACGGAAAATACAAATGCGTGGAAAGGATCAAGAACAGGAACATTACCAGTTTTACACTGACAGGTTCTGAAGATAAGCTCTACACTTATAAGATACGTTCTTATCTGAAACAGGGAAACAAAACTCTGTACAGCCCATCATCGAAAGCACTGGAGATAAAAACAGCTCCCGGAAAACCTGTGATCACCCGGATAAGAGTGAGAGAAGAAAGCGGAACCCTGATCAAATGGAAAAAAATCAAAACTGCAGAAGGATATCAGATATTCCGGTCAGAATCCGAGGACAGAGGATATAAAAGAATCAATATAGTTTCCGGCAATACAACATTCAGTTATGCAGATACAGGTGCTGTTTCAGGAAAGACTTATTATTACAGAATACGGGCATATGTACGAAATCAGGGAAATGTTGTATATTCTGAACTGAGTGATCCGGCAGAGGCGGTAATGCGAAAGACTATTATGATCGGAGATTCCAGAACAGATATGATGAAAGATGTTGTGGAGAACGATAACATCACATGGATATGTGAGGTTGGAATGGGGTATAAATGGCTTAGAGATACTGCCCTGAAGACCTTGCAGGAGCAGATGAAAGGAAATGAAGATATTTTTGTCTGGCTTGGTGTTAATGATGTATACAATATTTCAAATTATATCAGTCTGCTGAATGAGGAGATTCCAAAATGGAAAGCGCAGGGAGCGGATGCCTATATTGTGGCAGTGGGACAGGTAACCAAAGATCCTTATGTAACAAATGAGGAAATCGAAGATTTCAATGCCAGAATGAAAAAAGAAGTTGCCGGTGCGAAATATGCAGATCTTTATTCTTATCTGAAAAAGCAGGGATATAAGACAACAGACGGAACTCATTACGATAATGAAACCACATGGAAGATTTACCGTTATCTGATGTCTTTTGTGTCATAAGAACAGAAAAAAAGGAAACTGTATCAGTTTCCTTTTTTGAGTAAAAAAATAATGCAGAAGATGGGACTTGAACCCACACGATATTGCTACCACAGGCACCTGAAGCCTGCGCGTCTGCCAATTCCGCCACTTCTGCATTTCTTATTTATCAATCGCTCTCTCGCGACTGCTCATTTATAATAACCGATGTATGGATAAAAGTCAATAGCTTTTTTGAAATTTTTTTAATTTTTTTTACAGTATCATCAAAACGCACAATTTGTTACGTAGAAGTGTAAGCTTCTTCTGATAAACTGCGGAGCAGTTATCCGGTGTAGAGTTGCACAGAGAAGAGGATGATTTAAATTTTATAGAGGTATTTGGATGTGAGAAAGCAGTGAATGCATGTGATTGGATCTGCCTGAAATTACAAAAAAGTTTTTAATATCAACTTAATTATTTTTAGTACCTTATAAGGTTGAAAAAAGCACTTTGCTGTGATACAATCTTGAAGATTTAGGAAAAAATAAGTGATAGACACAATATAAAGATAAGAAAGGGAGATTGTATGAAAGCATTTCTGATATTAGAAGATGGCCATGTGTTCAAAGGTACAAGCATTGGTTCAACGAGAGACGTTATCAGCGAAATCGTCTTTAATACTTCCATGACCGGTTATCTGGAAGTAATGACCGACCCTTCCTATGCAGGACAGGCAGTATGTATGACTTATCCCCTCATTGGGAATTACGGAATTTGTTATGATGACCAGGAGTCATCAAAGCCATGGGTGGACGGCTTTATTGTCCGCGAATTATCCCGTGTCCCAAGTAATTTCAGAAGCGTGGACACGATTCAGCATTTCTTAACAAAGCATGATATTCCAGGTATTGCCGGAATTGATACCAGAGCCTTAACGAAAATCCTTCGTGAGAAAGGTACCATGAACGGTATGATCACCGTCAATGAAAATTATGATTTAGATACAATTATCCCCCAGTTAAAAGCATATACAACAGGTAAGGTAGTAGAGAAGGTAACATGCCGCGAGAAAGAGATTTTAAAAGGCGACGGTCCGAAAGTAGCACTTCTTGACCTGGGAGCTAAGAGAAACATTGCACGTTCCCTGAATGAAAGAGGATGTGAGGTTACAATTTATCCGGCACTGACACCTGCGGAAGAGATTCTGGAGACAAATCCGGATGGCATTATGTTAAGTAACGGCCCTGGAGATCCAAAGGAATGTACTTCTATTATAAAGGAAATAAAAAAATTATATGATTCTGAAGTTCCGATCTTCGCAATCTGTCTTGGACATCAGCTTATGGCTCTTGCAACAGGTGGAGATACTCATAAGATGAAATACGGACACAGAGGCGGAAATCATCCGGTCAAAGACCTTGCAACAGGACGTGTTTACATTTCTTCCCAGAACCATGGTTATGTAGTAGATGCTGAGGGACTTGAAGAGAAAAACATTGCAAAACCTGCATTCGTTAACGTCAATGACGGCACAAACGAAGGTATGGCATACGAAGGAAAGAATATCTTTACTGTACAGTTCCATCCTGAAGCATGCCCGGGACCGCAGGATTCCAGTTACCTGTTTGACAGATTTATGGATATGATGGGAGGAAATAAATAATGCCAAGAAATAAAGACATTAAAAAAGTACTTGTAATTGGTTCCGGCCCGATTATCATCGGCCAGGCAGCAGAGTTTGACTATGCAGGAACACAGGCATGCCGTTCCCTGAAAGAAGAAGGCATTGAGGTTGTTCTTCTTAACTCCAACCCTGCAACCATCATGACAGATAAAGATATCGCTGACAGAGTTTATATCGAGCCTCTGACAGTAGAAGTAGTAGAACAGCTTATCCTGAAAGAGAAACCGGACAGCGTCCTTCCTACACTGGGCGGCCAGGCGGGATTAAACCTTGCCATGGAGCTGGATGAGAAAGGTTTCCTCAAAGAACACAATATAAGACTGATCGGTACAACTGCCCAGACAATCAAGAAAGCGGAGGACCGTCAGGAATTTAAAGATACCATGGAGAAGATCGGTGAGCCGATTGCAGCATCCAAGGTTGTTACAACAGTAGAAGATGGTCTTGCATTTACAAACATCATTGGTTATCCGGTAGTTCTCCGTCCTGCTTACACACTCGGTGGAAGCGGCGGCGGTATCGCTCATAATGAATATGAACTTCGTGAAATCCTAGAGAATGGTCTTCGTCTTTCACGTGTAGGTGAAGTTCTGGTAGAGCGCTGCATCGCAGGATGGAAAGAGATTGAATATGAAGTAATGCGTGACAGTGCAGGAAACTGTATCACAGTCTGCAACATGGAGAACATTGATCCGGTTGGTGTCCACACAGGTGACTCTATCGTAGTTGCTCCATCTCAGACACTGGGAGATAAAGAATATCAGATGCTCCGTACTTCAGCCCTGAACATCATCACAGAACTTGGAATCACAGGTGGATGTAACGTTCAGTACGCTCTGAAACCGGACAGCTTTGAATACTGTGTAATCGAGGTAAACCCGCGTGTAAGCCGTTCCTCTGCACTTGCAAGTAAGGCAACAGGTTACCCGATCGCAAAGGTTGCAGCAAAGATTGCTCTGGGTTACACACTGGATGAGATCCCGAATGCGATCACAGGAAAAACATATGCAAGTTTCGAGCCAATGCTTGACTACTGCGTAGTGAAGATTCCGAGACTTCCATTTGACAAATTTATTACTGCAAAGAGAACCCTTACGACTCAGATGAAAGCTACCGGTGAGGTTATGAGCATCTGCCATAACTTTGAAGGCGCTCTGATGAAAGCAATTCGTTCTCTGGAACAGCATGTAGACAGCCTTATGTCCTACGATTTTACACAGCTTACAGATGAAGAACTTCTGGCAGAACTGGAAATCGTAGATGACCGCAGAATCTGGAAAATCGCAGAAGCAATCCGCCGCGGTATGCCGCAGTCCATGCTTCATGACATTACCAAGATTGATATCTGGTTCATTGATAAGCTGGCAATCCTTGTTGGAATGGAAAATGCACTTAAAACCAGAAAGCTTACAAAAGAGCTTCTTCTGGAAGCAAAGCGCATGGAATTTCCGGATTATATCATTGCTCGTCTGACAGGTAAAACAGAAGAAGAAATCAAAGCTCTTCGTGAAGAATACCAGATCAAAGCAGCATACAAGATGGTTGATACCTGTGCTGCAGAGTTTGCGGCAGCAACACCATATTACTATTCTGTATACGGCGATGAAGGCACAGAGAATGAAGCAGTAGCAACACCGGATAAAAAGAAAATCCTGGTACTTGGTTCCGGTCCGATCCGTATCGGTCAGGGTATTGAGTTCGACTTCTGTTCCGTACACTGTACATGGGCATTTGCAAAAGAAGGCTATGAGACCATTATCATCAACAACAACCCGGAAACAGTAAGTACAGACTTTGATATTGCAGATAAACTGTATTTCGAGCCTCTGACACCGGAAGATGTTGAGAATGTAGTAAATATCGAGAAACCGGACGGAGCAGTTGTACAGTTCGGTGGTCAGACAGCTATCAAATTAACAGAAGCACTGACAAAGATGGGCGTTAAGATTCTCGGAACATCTGCGGAGAACGTAGATGCAGCAGAGGACCGTGAGCTCTTTGATGAGATTCTTGAAAAATGCGAGATCCCGAGACCAAAGGGACAGACAGTATTTACTGCTGAGGAAGCTAAGAAAGCAGCAAATGAGCTGGGTTATCCTGTTCTGGTTCGTCCTTCCTATGTACTTGGTGGTCAGGGCATGAGAATCGCTGTAAGCGATGAGGACGTAGAAGAGTATATTGGTGTGATTAACCAGATTGCACAGGAGCACCCGATCCTTGTTGATAAATACCTGATGGGTAAGGAAATCGAAGTAGATGCTGTATGTGATGGCGAGGATATCCTGATTCCTGGTATCATGGAACATATCGAGCGTGCCGGAATCCACTCCGGTGACAGTATCTCCGTATACCCGGCTAAGACCATCAGCGAGAAAGCAAAAGAGACAATTGCAGAATACACCAGGCGTCTTGCAAGAGCACTGCATGTTATCGGTATGATCAACATCCAGTTCATTGTTCTTGGAGATGATGTATATGTGATTGAGGTTAATCCTCGTTCCAGCCGTACTGTACCGTACATCAGCAAGGTAACAGGAATTCCGATCGTTCCTCTTGCAACGAAGGTAATCCTTGGATACAAGCTGAAAGACATGGGCTATGAACCGGGACTTCAGCCGGAAGCAAAACACTATGCGATCAAGATGCCTGTATTCTCATTTGAGAAGATCCGCGGCGCTGATATCAGTCTTGGACCGGAAATGAAGTCAACAGGTGAGTGCCTTGGTATTGCTGAGACATTCAATGAAGCGCTTTACAAAGCATTTATCGGAGCAGGTATCCGTCTTCCGAAACATAAAAACATGATTATCACTGTCAAAGACGAAGACAAACAGGATATCATCCCGATCGCAAGAAGATTCGAAGCACTTGGATACAGAATCTATGCTACACTGGGAACTGCAAAAGTCCTCAAAGAAAACGGAATCAAAGTTATCCGTACAAATAAGCTGGAGCAGCCTGCACCGAACCTTATGGACCTTATCCTTGGTCATAAGATCGACGTTGTCATCGATACTCCGCCACAGGGTGTAGAGCATCAGAAAGATGGTTTCGTCATCAGACGTAACGCCATCGAGACAGGTGTCAATGTCCTTACTTCTCTGGATACAGCAGAAGCACTGGCAACCAGCCTTGAGAATACAGACCTGAACAATTTATCTCTTATTGATATTGCTACGATTGCAAGAAGATAAAGAACTGATAAATAATATGAAATGATGAAAAGCAGCCGTAATTTTCTCTGTCGGAGAAAAGGCGGCTGTTTTTATCTTATAGAATCAGCAGAAAAATACAGATTACAGTTGTATCAGTGGCATGGTGTGTAATATAATCATATGAGTATTTACAGTGAGTCAGATAGATATATGTGGGTCTTTTGCATTACTTATTATCTGGCAGAAACCTGTCTGATCCGGTTGAAAATCGTTGTAAATAAGAATAACAACAAAAAAGAAAACAGGAAGGGAAAGATTATGGATTTTATTGAACTGTTAAAGGTCATTTTCCTTGGGATTGTAGAGGGAATCACAGAATGGCTCCCGATCAGCAGTACCGGACATATGATCCTGGTGGATGAGTTCCTGAAACTGAATGTGACAGAGGATTTTAAGAATCTGTTTTTCGTAGTGATCCAGCTTGGCGCGATCCTCGCGGTTGTAGTTCTCTACTGGAACAAATTGTGGCCGTTTTATATCAGACCAATTTCAAAGAAACAGCAGGCAGTGCTTAACAGGCATGGTGCAGTATCCAGAGGAATTCTTACTTTTGTGGAGAAGTTCTGTGATAAAGAAAAATGGGTACTCTGGTTTAAAATTATAGTAGCCTGTATACCGACGATTGTTATCGCACTTCCGTTTAATGATGTCATTGAAGAGAAATTTAATAACTATGTAGTAGTTGCCATTGCACTGATCGTATATGGTATCCTCTTCATTGTCATTGAGAATTATAACAAGAGAAGAAGACCAACCTGTACAAATCTGGAAAATCTGTCATTTAAGACTGCACTCATCATCGGTCTGTTCCAGGTACTCTCCGTAGTTCCGGGTACATCCCGTTCAGGTTCCACCATTATCGGTGGTATCCTTGCAGGAACCTCCCGTACAGTAGCAGCAGAATTTACCTTCTTCCTGGGAATCCCGGTCATGTTCGGAGCCAGTCTTCTGAAAATCCTGAAATTCGGTTTCTCTTTCACAGGAACAGAGGTGATGATCCTGATCGTGGGAATGGTAGTGGCATTTGTAGTTTCCATTATCGCGATCAAATTCCTGATGGGATACATAAAGAAACATGACTTTAAGGCATTCGGATGGTACAGAATCGCACTTGGTATTCTGGTGCTTGGATACTTTATCGGAAAAACACTTCTTGGTTGTAAATAATGTATAAGAAAAGCCCTGCTGTATAAGCGGCATGTACGTCATAAGCGTATATCCCGGACAGCAGGGCTTTTTATTATGTTACAGGTTTCTTATATACAGATCATTTCGCCGGTATAAGAGGTATCATAACCTGTCAGATGATGAATCTCAGCTTTGAAATCTTCAGACTGTACAATTTCCACAAGAACAGAGAACCCCGGCTTTCTCACAGATTCCGCAGGAATTGCCAGATACATCTGCATATCAGTCACAGGGACGAAATCAAGTCCCGGAAAGTAACGTGCGATCATTTCTTCTCCAAAAGCAACATTCGCTCTGTGCTCAAAAACAGCAGATGCAGATGACATATCAGAGACAGCTTCATTTCTGTATCCGCTGATTTTTTCAGAAGAGATTCCCCGTTCTTTTAACAGACGGTCCAGATAAACCCTGCGGGCACTTCCCTTTTCACGATTCATAAAAACAACTTTCGGATCCGTCAGGTTCTCCACAGAAGAAATCTTTTCAGGATTTCCGGCCTGTACATAGAAGCCGACAGAGTATTTATATAAAGAAAGAAGTATCAGCGGGATTCCGGGAACCAGGTGACGGATATCATCTATATCCAGACTGGTAGCAGCGATATGTGCCTTTTCGAAATACAGGGAATAAAGTCCGTTATAGTCATTCATATGAGACTGCAGGACAGGAAGGCCATCAGGATGAGCGGACATTTTGCCGAGAAGAAGCTCCAGGGCGGCAGAAGTCTGGCCGCCTAAAATGATACCACTGGAATGAAGCAGATAATCTCTCTTCAGCAGAGAGCTCTCAGGTTCAAAATTAACAGAAGTGTATGGAATATCCTGCCCGCTTTCGGAATTGCCGGAACTGCTTCTGTTAAGATACTGTGTCAACTGATCTTCGCTGACCCTGAGTTGTTTTCCGATTTTGGAAGATTCCAGCTCACCGCGCTTGATAAGTTCATAGACCGTTGTCTTTTTGATCTTTAGACGGTCTGCGACCTCCTGAGCTGTGTAAAGTTTATTCATCAATACCTACCATGACATTAGTAGCCTTGATCACTGCATAAGCATCAGAACCTACTTTCAGGTTTAATTCTTCAACTGCTGCACAGGAGATGGTTGCTGTGATAATGTTTCCACCGCCGATATCAATAGAAACGATGGAGTTTACAGCTCCGTTATTGATACTTACTACTTTCCCTTTTAACTGATTGCGTGCACTTAATTTCATGATAATTACCTCACTGTTTATTATTTTTTTTCTATAGATTTATCGTTACTGTTCACACTCCACTATCCCGCGAGGTGTTTTGGCATGGATATGCCAAAATCCCGAGACATACAAGCCAAAATTCCATTGCCACAGGCAATCTGGAATGAATTTTGGCTGCGTTACTGAGAACGGAGTGAACAGTAACGATTTATCTGATACCCGATCAAAGGCCGGAAAGTTGTTTATGGCAGTAAAAATAAGGCTTTCGACCTTTTATCATTTACATGATAACATATACAAATAAAATTGACAAGAATACAAAAGTTTTGTACAATAGATACAAAAGGAAACAAAACTGAATAAAACAAAACGAAACTAAATGAAAGGCGGTAAAAATATGAGAAAGAAATTAATTGCAGCAATGATGGCAGGAGTACTGAGTGCAGGAATGTTCAGCACAGGAGTTTTCGCAGCGGGTACAGACTTAAAAGGTGAAGTCAACACATTCATCGCAGCAAGCTTAAGCAATGCAATGGAAGAAATCCAGAAAGACTTCAATGAGACATATCCTGATGTTGAAATCCTCTACAATGCAGACAGCTCAGGCACATTACAGACACAGATCGAAGAAGGCGCACGCTGCGATATCTTCTTCTCAGCAGCTGACAAGCAGATGGACGCTCTGGTAGACGAAGATCTGGCTAAGAAAGATACTGTAGAAGATATCCTTGAGAACAAAGTCGTTCTGATCAAACCTAAGGATGGAGAAACAAAAGTTACAGGATTCGAGAACATCACAGATGCGGCCAACATCGCACTTGCAGGTGACAGCGTTCCTGTTGGACAGTATTCCAGAGAAATTTTCGACAATCTTGGAATTACAGATGAAGTAAATAAGATGGAAATCAATGAAGGTAAAAATGTATCTGAAGTTCTTGCTGCAGTAAGTGAAGGAAGTAATGAGATCGGTATCGTTTATGCTACAGATGCAGCTTCCGTTGCAGATAAAGTAGACGTTATCGCAGAAGCTCCGGCAGATGCACTGAAGACACCTGTTCTCTATCCGGTAGGCCTTATCGAAGACAAAGAGGCATCTGAAGATGATACAGCAGCTACAGAAGCATTCCTTGAGTACATCAAATCTGACGACGCTATGAAAGTATTCGAGAAATACGGATTCACAGCATACAAAGCAGATGATGCTTCCGAAACAGATGATAAAGATGCAGAAGCAACAGAAGAAGCAGATGACACAGAAACAAATGCTGAGACAGAGACAACAGAGGAAGCTAAATAAGAATGAGTGAATTTCTGGCAGAAATAAACTGGAGTCCCTTGTGGATTTCATTGAAAACAGGTTTCACAGCGACTGTGATCGCGTTCTTTCTGGGAATATTCTTTGCGAGACTGGTAATGAAGATGAAACCTTTTTCCAGAGGCATACTGGATGGTATTCTGACCATGCCTCTGGTACTTCCCCCGACAGTGGCCGGTTTCATTCTGCTTTTGCTGTTCAGTCTGAGACGTCCGTTCGGGGCATTTCTGCTGGATAATTTTGATATTAAGATCGTACAGACCTGGAAGGGCTGCGTGATCGCAGCATCTGTAATTGCGTTTCCACTGATGTACCGAAATGCACGCGCTGCATTTGAACAGGTGGATGTGAATTTAATCGCAGCAGGCAAGACACTTGGCATGAGTGACAGAAGAATCTTCTGGACAGTTGTCATGCCGACAGCAGGACCCGGAATCGCATCCGGTACAGTCCTTGCCTTTGCCAGAGCAATCGGAGAATACGGTGCTACATCCATGCTCGCAGGAAACATTCTTGGCAAGACCAGAACCGTTTCCGTTGCCATTGCTTCGGAGACTGCGGCAGGAAATTATGGCATGGCCGGTTTCTGGGTAGTTGTGATCTTGATCATTTCATTTGTGATCGTTGCGGCGATCAATATCGTTTCCGGTAAGGGAATGAAGATGGGCAGGTGGATGTAATGGCAGTCAGTGTGGATATTGAGAAGAAACTTCATGGCTTCACTCTGAAAGTAAAGCTGGAGAGTGATGGTTCTCCAATGGGGATCCTTGGAGCATCCGGAAGCGGAAAAAGTATGACTCTGCGCTGTATTGCAGGAATCCAGACACCGGACTCAGGAAGAATTGTTGTAAATGATAAAGTTCTTTTTGATTCAGAAAAGAAAATCAATCTTAAACCGCAGGAGAGGAAGGTCGGCTATCTTTTTCAGAACTATGCACTTTTTCCTACCATGACTGTAGAGAAGAATATCGCATGCGGATACAGAGGAGATAAGAAACATCTTAAGGCAAAAGTGGCAGATTACATAGAGCGCTATCAGCTTAACGGGCTGGAGAAACGTTATCCGGGACAGCTTTCCGGAGGTCAGCAGCAGCGTGTCGCACTGGCACGAATGATGATCGGAGAACCGGAAGTCATCCTTCTGGATGAACCGTTCTCAGCACTGGATGGATATCTGAAAGATATCATGCAGCGTGATATGCAGAACTTTCTTAATGAGTACACAGGTGATATGATTCTGGTCACTCACAGCCGCGATGAGGCTTACAAGTTCTGCGGACATCTGACAATTCTGGACAGCGGTCAGGCACTTACTACAGGAGAAACCAAGAAACTCTTTGAACGACCCGGTATTCTGCAGGCAGCCAGACTGACAGGGTGTAAAAATTTCTCAACTGTACAGAAAATGGGAAAACACAGTATTTATGCAGTGGACTGGGATTTGATGCTGCAGACCAAAGATGTGGTGCCGGATGATGTTACGCATGTGGGAATCCGCGGTCACTGGATGAAAGGTGCATCTGAAGGCGGAGAGAACCACATGGAAGTGGAAGTTATGGAATATATTGAAACGACCTTTGAACATCAGTATTTACTGAAGAACAAGAAAGGTGGAGACTGTCAGCCGGTCTGGTGGATGTGCCCCAAAGGAAATTTTGAGGAAGATCCGCATGCAAAAGTTCCGAAATATATTCATTTTCCGGAAGAGCATCTGATGCTGCTGAAAGAAGCGAAATAGAATATATAAGAAATAATAAAAAGCGTTGTATTTTCAACAGAGATTTCTGGTGAAGATATAACGCTTTTTTAACCGAATCAAGTAAGTCCCTGCGGAGCCAGTTATTCGGTGTAGAATCGCGTAGCCACGTAGCTGTAAGAGTCTGCCGGTTTGATCACGCAGATGGATGTTATCAAATTGTCTGAGAAATCTATGACGGATGATTTTTAGAATATTTTATGTAGTCCACAACCATCATCGCCAGTTTAAATGTTAATGCATCCTCAAATGCACGGATATCCAGTCCGAATTTTCTCTGCAGCTTCTCAAAGCGGTACACCAGAGTATTTCTGTGTACATAAAGCTGTCTGGAGGTCTCGGAGAGATTCAGGTTATTTTCAAAGAAGGTACGGATGGTGATCAGGGTTTCTTCGTCAATAGAATCCAGAGTTTCCTCTTTGAAGATCTCGTCGATAAACATTTCACATATGGAAACAGGAAGCTGGTAGATCAGTCTGCCGATTCCAAGCTGGTTATATCCGAATACATTTTTATCTGCGTAGAAAATCTTGCCTACTTCAAGGGCTGTATGTGCTTCCTTGTATGCGTCTGGAAGCCTGGAAATATCCTCTGCCAGATTACTGTATGCAACCCATGCGGAAGTCATTGCTTCTGTATTTAACATATCTACAAGCATATATGCAATTGATTCCAGATCCTCATAAGTTTCTGTAGACTGTAATTCTCTGATGATGATAATCCCTGTATCATCAATAGCTGTGATGAAATCTCTGGTACGGGCAGAGAAAATATTCCGGATCGTAGCGAGAGCGTTCTCATCCTTGGTCTGTTTGGTTTCCACAAGAAATACGGCACGCTGAACAGAAGTTGCAATGTGCAGTTTCTTGGCGCGGTTAAAGGCATCTACATCGGAATAACTACCAAGGAGAAGATTCTGCATAAAGGTATTCTTGTCGCTTTTCTCTGCATAGGCAGCCAGGAGACTCTGTACCTGGCATACGGCCAGCTCTCCGATGGTAGCAGTACTTTCTGCTTTTCCCCATACGATCAGAATATAGGAGATGGAATGGTTCTCCATGATCTTATACAGGCAGCAGCTTGTATTGGAAACACACAGGGCACTGCTTTGGCGAAATTCTTCCAGTTTTGATTCTGCAGGAAGTTTTTTATCGCAGGTAGAGAGAAAGATATGGTTATCAGAATCCAGCAGACAGAAATCAATCTGGCTGATATTCTTCCAGTCTGTCAGGCATTTCTGTAAAATCTGTTGTATTTTCATTAGGTCAATCCTTTCTTTTGGGGTATGAATCAGCTTATAGCAATCCTTGCAAATTGTCTGATCGAAGTAATCAGGCAGCCAATTCTATATTATAACATAAAAACCCGGGGAAAACTCCCCGGGTTTATTAAAGATTCCTGAAAATTAGTTGCAGATTGTAAGTTCTGTTTCTTTATCAAAGAAATGAGATTTTTCCATATCGAATGCGAATTTGATCGGATCACCGGTCTTAGCTGTTGTACGAGGATCAACTCGTGCTGTAACCTGAGTTCCGTTTACGTCGAAGTATAAGAATACTTCAGCTCCGAGAAGCTCGTAAACTTTAACTACGGATGTCATCGGTGCGCTTGGAGAAGCTTCGATGAACATCTGGGAATCATGGATATCTTCCGGACGGATACCGAGAACAACTGTTTTACCTACATAGCCGCCATCTTTAAGAGCTTTTGCTTTAGCAGCCGGGATAGCCAGTTCATGATCGCCAACTTTAGCGATAAGGTTGCCGCCTTTTTCGGAGATAACAGCGTCAAGGAAGTTCATCTGCGGAGATCCCATGAATCCTGCAACGAATAAGTTGCCTGGTTTCTGATACAGGTTCTGAGGTGTATCTACCTGCTGAACAACACCGTCTTTCATAACAACGATTCTGGTACCAAGAGTCATAGCCTCTGTCTGGTCATGTGTTACATAGATGATTGTAGCACCCAGTCTCTGGTGGATCTTGGAAATCTCGATACGCATCTGTACACGAAGTTTAGCATCCAGGTTGGAAAGAGGCTCATCCATAAGGAATACCTTAGGATTACGTACGATAGCACGTCCCATAGCAACACGCTGTCTCTGACCACCGGAAAGAGCCTTCGGTTTACGATCAAGAAGTTTCTCAAGGTCAAGGATTCTTGCAGCTTCACGAACTGCTTTATCAATCTGGTCTTTCGGAACTTTACGAAGTTTAAGTCCGAATGCCATGTTATCATATACTGTCATATGAGGATACAGAGCGTAGTTCTGGAATACCATTGCGATATCACGGTCTTTAGGCTCTACATCGTTCATAACTTTGTCACCAATCTTTAATGTACCGCCGGAAATTTCTTCCAGACCGGCAATCATACGAAGTGTAGTAGATTTACCACATCCTGAAGGTCCTACGAAAATGATGAATTCTTTATCTTCGATCTCCAGATTGAAATCTTTAACTGCCTGGAAACCATTTGGGTAAGTTTTGTTAATGTGCTGTAATGATAAGCTTGCCATGATTATTATTCCTCCAAAATTATTTCATATTGTTTTTGCTGATTGATTACTCGTTTCTTTCATCTGTAGATAGTATAGCGAAAAGGAGGGGGGATGGCTAGGGAAGAATCGTACAAAGATTTTTTTCGTTTCTTGTCATTCTGACGAAAAGCCGTAACCAGTATCTGGGGATTCCGTCAAACTGTCAAAAGACATAAGAAAAACGCAGGACAAAATGACGAAATTCTGTCTGCGTTTCTCGAAATTGGAGTTAAAATATGGTTCTTTTTTACTACCTGTTACTCAAAGTATATATAAGATTATGGTTTGGCTGAATCAAGTCAAAAATCTCTGACAATATGAAGGAACGGATGAGAAGAGACGAATATCGGGCTAAAATTACAGGAGGATCAGAAAAAGCAAATCATCAGGAAGCATTTTGCGCAAATTCTGTGTTGACCAGTTCTGTATACGGTGTACGTTCTTTCAGTTCACCTGCATCTTCCAGGATATCCTGCAGCAGTTCAAAACCATCCTGCCCGAACACCAGATTTTCTTTCCAGGTGTCCTGATCGTAATAACGTTTTACAATGGCTGTGATGGTATCCAGATCTGTTTCAGGGAACTGTGGCTCGATTACTTCTGCAATCTCCTCTGGAGTATGGCTCTGAACGTAGTCCATACCTTTCTGCAGAGCATCAGTGAATTTCTGCATGATATCAGGATTTTTTTCCATATAGCTGGTTTTGGCACTGTAGGAGGTATAAGGCACATAGCCGGAGTCAACACCAAGGGATGCCACGACATACCCAGCGCCCTGCTTTTCAAGAGCAGTAGCAGACGGCTCAAATTCTACAGTGAAATCTGCCGAATCATCTCCTGTAAAAGCAGCCGCAGTAGCGCCGAAGTCAATGCTCTGGTCAATAGACAGATCTTTCTGAGGGTCAAGGCCATTCTGCTTCAGAATATATTCAAATACCATTTCCGGCATGCCACCTTTGCGTCCGCCCAAAACTTTCCTGCCTTTCAGATCTTCCCATTTAAAATCCGGCATTTCTTCTCTTGCCACAAGGAAATTTCCGGCCCGTTGGGTAAGCTGTGCAAAGTTTACAACAGGATCAGTAGCTCCTTCCTGATAGGCATAGATAGATGCTTCTGCTCCCATAAATCCGATGTCCGCCTCGCCGGATATGACGGCAGTCATAGTTTTATCTGCCCCAAAGCCAGTTATAAGCGTCATATCAAGCCCCTCATCTTTAAAATATCCCTCTTCGATTGCCACATACTGCGGTGCATAAAAGATGGAATGGGCTACTTCATTTAAGGTAACTTTTGCAAGCTTCGCCTCATCTTTCTTTGCAGCAAACACTCCCAGCGGCAGTGCAGTCACCGCCAGAACGACTGCTGTCGCTAGTGAAATCCATTTTTTATTTTTCATGCAGACACTCCTTTACCGACTTCTTCTGTTAGAGTATGCATAATTAATTAATTGGTGACCAGGGGGGACATACAAAGTATCGCAAAACACAGCCTCCATGATTCCTTTTGTTAGGATATGCCCCCAAAATCAACTGCTAATCACGATCAACTTTCCCATTAGTTAAAAAATATGAATTTTATTTAACAACAATTCAATTGTGTCCAATTTCCAATCATGCTATGATTTAATCACAAAAGCTTTTGAAATTTCAATCAGGAGAGAATTAGGATGAATATTGGAAGTGTGATAAAAAAATATAGAAAAGTGTCTGGTTTCACCCAGGAGGAAATGGCAAACCGCTTAGGAGTAACTACCCCAGCGGTGAATAAATGGGAGAACGGGAACTCCAATCCAGATATTGAACTGTTAGCACCTATTGCAAGGCTGCTACATATTTCCCTTGATACCCTATTGTCTTTTCATGAAAATCTGACAGACGTTGAAATTACAGAACTTATTCAAGAAATGGACAAAATGTTTTCGGTAGAAGGTTACGAAAAAACCTATCAATGGGCAGTAAATATCATAAAAGATTACCCTAACTGCAACATGCTAATCTGGCAGGTGGCGGTGATGCTTGACTCGCGAAGAATCATAGGTCAGTGTGAGCACCCCGATAAGTACGACGAACAGATTAATTTCTGGTACGAAATAGCACTAAATGACAAGGATGAAAAAATCCAGCACCATGCGGCAGATTCTCTGTTCGGATTCTACTTGCGAAAAGGGAATTATGAAATGGCAGAAAAATATCTGAATTATTTTTCCGACTATGATCCCATGAAAAAACTAAAACTTGGACAATTATACATGGAACAGGAAAAAACAGAAGAAGCATATGAAAAGCTGGAAAATGTCGATACAATCTGTGATTTTCAGAAATCAAGATTATATAAACATATAAAATTTCAAGACGCAGAAAATCCATATGCTGAAGAAATGAAAAAAGAACTGATTGCAGGCTTCCAAAATGAAGAAGACTTTGCTTATATGAAAGGCTATAAACCCTGGAAAAAACTATTAGCAAAGTATTGATTCTGATTATGTTTATTGCAAAATAAAAAGCTCTATCCATTCGGAACAGAGCATTTATAGATGAAAGAAATTATTTGGCAGGCGTCGCGGCTCCTGCATCTCTTTTAACACCTCAAATAATCTTAGATTTATAATAACCGGAACCTACCAACTTGTAAACAATAAATATACTATCATGTGAACAGTAACTTTCTTTGACAGAACACATTACAAAGATAAAAATAGATATTGACAAGGAGTAATTGAACCAGTATTATATAAGTACAAAGAAGTCTTTTTCCGGAGTGAGAAAGATATTATTACTTATTCAAAGGAAAGGGGCTCTGGACGAGTTCCTTTTTACATTTCATAAAACTTGATTGTAAAACATATACTATGAACACAAAGTAGCTCTGGATAGGATATTCAGAGTTGTAAAAACGGCGGAAATATCATTGCTGGTATTTCCGCCACTTCTTTTATAGATTCTCCGCGCTATTTAAAGTGGTTTTTGTAAGCATCTTATCATCTGTGCTGTCTTTTTTCTCTGCAAATGCTGTCACAGGAAGTGAAGTCACAGCAAGCACAACGGCAGCTGCCAGCGTGATCCATTTTTTATTTTTCATGCAGATACTCCTTTAACAACCGTAGCAAGAATTCCCTCACCTCTATAGGGACGCCACTGAAAAAGTCTTTATTTTGCATAAAGCAGTACAATATAAAGTGTTTTTATTTGTTTTAATCTACTATATAATGTGTATAAAAATAGTTTTTCAGTGGCGTCCTATAGGTGATGGGATGAATTGCACATTCGAGCATGTCTGCTCAAATTCATAAAAAATCACAAAAACACTTGTTCTGATACAATAAATATATTATAATAGAAAAAGAACAATATGCTCTTGAAAATTGGACGGTCGAAATAAACAATAAGTGAGTGTACATAATAATTCTCATTCTGTGTTGTTAGCTGATCATGGTTATGAAATATAGCAGAAAGATGCTGGACGATAAGATGTCAGAGAGAGCAAAAGAAATCTTTGAAATATAGCACCTGTTGGAACAATCCATCAGTATATAGAAAGTCAGGGTGAGAAAGATAAACCGGGCAGTAAAAATAAGGATTTATCCCAATAAAGAACAGATAACTCAGATAGAAAAAACGATCGGCTGCAGCCGTTTTCTCTATAACCGGATGCTTGCGGATAAGATCCGTTATTATCAGGAAGAAAAAAAGATGC
>OHCY01000016.1_pt1 | contig 171151 bp, 154 predicted proteins | sample 1566951 | NCBI WGS metagenome assembly OHCY01 (sample SAMEA3879548, study PRJEB24766) | human gut metagenome | biome: human-associated habitat; feature: feces | place: USA | collected 1985/1987
GGAAATCGCCTTATTTTTTTATTTCTTAATTTTCCCCAGATAAAGTTACACTATCGTCTCTGATTTCTATTTTTTCAGTCTCTTACTGCTGCGCATCCCTGAAAATCCTTCCCAGCTGTATCACCACGGTAGGAAGAAATGCGGCCATCCCTACAGCCGCCGCCTGAACCGGCATGAGATCGGATGCGGCAAAAAACGTCTGCAGCCCCGGCACAAAAAGAACGGCCGCCAAAAGAACGCTCCCAAGCATAAATGCCGCCAGACTGCCCGGATTGCTGAGAAGGCCAAGCTGTATGATCGAATGGCTGCTGCGGCAGTTAAAGCCGTGAAACAGACGCGCCAGTGTAAGCGCAGAAAATGCCATGGTACAGGCCAGGGCTTCTCCCCCCTGTCTCATTCCCAGACTCCAGGCCCACATGGTTGCTCCCGCCATCAGGCCGCCCTGAAAAAAGATCTGTCCGACAAAGCCGGGAGTCAAAATCCCTTCCTTCGGGTCTCTGGGCGGTTTCTTAAGCAGTCCATCCTCTGCCGGCTCCATCCCAATGGCGATTGCCGGGAGAGAATCGGTGATCAGGTTGATAAACAGCAGATGAACCGGAGCAAAGGGAAGGGGAAGCCCCAAAAGCGAAGTGTAAAGGACGCACAGAATCCCTGCCATATTTCCGGACAAAAGAAACTGGATGGCATTTTTAATATTGCGGTATACGTTTCTTCCATTGGCAGCAGCCTTGATAATCGTAGCAAAATTGTCATCCGCCAGAATCATAGAGGCGGCATCCTTTGACACCTCTGTTCCTCCCAGACCCATAGCAATGCCGATATCTGCTTTTTTCAGGGCGGGAGCATCATTTACCCCGTCGCCCGTCATGGCTACGATATGCCCCCGGTTCTGCCATGCTTTTACAATGCGTATTTTATGCTCCGGAGATACGCGGGCATAAACAGAAATCTGCGGCAGCTTTTTTTCCAGTTCTTCTTCTGTCATCTGATCCAGCCGGGCTCCTGTAAGCGCCAGATCTCCGGGCAAAAAAATGCCGATCCGGCCTGCTACAGCCATTGCCGTTGTCCGGTGATCTCCTGTGATCATCACCGTGCGTATTCCGGCCTGACGGGCCGCAGCCACTGCCGGGCGTGACTCCGGCCGGGGCGGATCCATCATTGCCGCAAGCCCCAGAAACACAAGGTCTGTTTCCGGATCCTCCTGCCATTTGGCTCCGAACCGGCAGGCAAATGCCAAAATCCTGAGCCCCCGTAAGGACCATTCCTGATTCTGATTTAAAATCGCCGCCCGGTCGGAAGCAGAAAGCTGTCGTGACGGAACAAGATCTGCTCCGGCAGGATTTATGATCCGTGTGCAACGCTCCAGCAGCACATCCGGAGCACCCTTAACAAACATGATTTCTTCCCCCTGCACCTCATGGATGGTCGTCATTCTCTTTCTTGCAGAATCAAAGGGAATCTCCCCTTTTCTTGGACAGCACAGGCGCAGCTGCTCCGGGACTGCTCCGGCAGCCTGAACCATATGAAACAGGGCCAACTCCACCGGATCCCCCTCCTTATCCCCGGCAGATGGAGATGTATTATTATTTAAAGCGGCTGCCATTAAAAAGAGCTTCGCGTCCTTTTTTCCTGCTCCCGCATACTCTTTTAACCCCTCCGGCTCCATTTCTCTTCCGTTTATATATACCGCCTCTGTTTCCATACGGTTCTGAGTCAGCGTTCCCGTCTTATCAGAGCAGATCACAGATACGCAGCCAAGACTTTCCACTGCCTTTAAATCCTTGATGATCGCGTGCTCCCTTGCCATTTTCTGGGTTCCCATGGCCTGGACAATGGTAACAATGGAGCTTAATGCTTCCGGGATTGCCGCCACAGCCAGAGCCACAGCAAACATCAACGCGTCCAGTACAGGTTCCTTCCGGTAAACACTGAGTCCAAAAACCAAAACACAGATTCCCATAATGCCAAGCGCCAGATGACCGGAAAAATGGTCCAGGCTGATCTGCAGGGGTGTTTTCTGTACCTCTGCCCGGTTCATCAAAGAAGCGATCAAACCGATCTCCGTATTCATTCCTGTGGCTGTAACTACTGCGGCAGCCCGCCCGGAGGTAACCAGAGAACCGGAAAATACCATATTGACCTGATCTCCGGGAGACAGCCGCTCTCCTTCCGTTCTCAGACACCCGGTATGTTTTTCTGCGCTGAGCGATTCTCCGGTAAGAGAGCTTTCATTCACCGTAAGTCCATAAACTTCCAGCAGCCGGCCATCTGCCGGTACCAGGCTTCCGGCCTCTAAAATCATCAGGTCTCCCGGCACTACGTTCGAGGAAGGAATGGTAACCGACTGTCCCTCTCTCACTACCCTGGCCTCAGGAGAGGACAGCTTTTGAAGGCTTTCCAGGGATTTTTCCGCCTTCCTGTGCTGGATCGTTCCCAACAGGGCATTTAAAAACAAAACCGTAAAAATAACCAGAGCGCTCTCCGGATCTCCTGTAGCCATGGATATCCCGGCAGCGATCATTAAGATCACTACCAGAAGATCCTTAAACTGACTTAGAAAAATCTGCCACCAGGGTACAGCCTCCCGCTCATATAGAACATTTTCCCCATATTTTTCCAGCCTGGAATGGGCCTCTGCATCGGTCAGCCCCCGGCGGCAGGAGGAAAGCTCCCTAAAAACCTCTTCCTCTGATCTGCTGTACCATTCTGTCATTCCGGCTCCCCCTTTTATACTCTGGATCTGTAAAAACCGCAACGAAAAATGCTCCCGGGACCATCCTTGAGCGGCCCCGGAAGCATCCGGTCTGTACACTCTGTTTAATTTATGAAAAAGGGAGGTCTGTTATGACATCAGCCAAATATCATGCCAAATACGACCTTCATCCCCTCGGATATGGAGGATTTTTCAATGTATTCCTCTCTGGTATGAGCGCCTTTGCCCCGGTAGCAGCCCGCGCAGACGCTGGGGATTCCCAACGACATGGGGATATTGCAGTCTGTGGAACCGGAGCCTGTCTGGGGGCGCTGCCCTGTAACCTGCGCTGCAGCCATGCAGGCCCGCTCTAAAAGAGTCCTCTGGCGCTCCGGGTCAATGCTGCCGGAGCAGGGACGAATCCCTAAAACCTCCGTTTCGATCTCCATCCCCTGCGCTCTGGCCTGTTCGATCACTTTATCAAACTGATCCTGCATATAGTCCAGATGTTCCCTCCGGTCTGAACGGAACTCATAAAGCATATGAGCCTCCTGAGCAATGGTATTAACCGATGTTCCGCCCTGGATCTGGCCTACATTAAAAGTCGTTTTTCCCTGCTTAGGAATCTGGATCCGGTACAGCGCTCCAATGATGCCTGCCAGCCTTTCAATGGCATTTTCCCGGCCGAAATCATTAAAGGAGTGTCCTCCTTTCGTGCGCACTGTGACCTTAAATCGCTTAGATCCCACAGCCTGGTCTACGATCTTATCCAGCTGGCTGTCAAAGGTACAAAAAGCTGTGATCCGACCGGCATAATCCTCGCATATGTTCCGGACGCCCTTTAGATTTCCCAGCCCTTCTTCCCCGGAATTGCATACAAACAAAAGCCCCGGGCGGTCAGAGGGATACACCTCCTCAAGGCGCCCTTCCCGGATGGCCTCTGCCAGATACTTTGCCCCAAGGAGCAGGCAGACAAGACAGGCTGTATCATCCCCAATGCCCGGACAGAAGATACGGTCTCCTTCCTCTTTTAAAGGCAGCTCCTCCTCATCAGGAAATACCACATCCGTATGGGCCATATAGACCTCCAGGCCATTTTTTTCACGGATCACGGCCGGCCAGACAACATTTAATGCCTCATCTATATATACCCCTTCTGCCCCCTGCTCTTTTAACCACCGGGAACAGAATTCCGCCCGTTTTTCCTCATGGTTTGAGGGCGCAGGAATCCTGGCAATAGTTCTTAAAAGTTCCAGGGCCTCCTCCTCATGTTCTCTGATAAACACTTCCATTGACTCACTGAGCATCTTTTTTTCCTTCTTTCTCCCGGACCGTTTTTTCAGGCAGAACCTCCGGGTTCTCCATAAATACACAGACTGCCCGCGCTCCGATCATAACCTTTTTCTGATCCTTTAATACAGGGCCTTTTCCCTCCGGCCAGAAACCGTTTACACTGTCCTCGGCTGTATTGAAAACCATCTGCCATGCCCTTCCTTTGGGGAGATTCGGCAGCGCAAATTCATGTGGCTCCCAGTGCATATTATAGGCTGTATAAAAGCTGGTTTTTTCTGTATCCTCTGAATAATCTCCGCAGTAAAATGCGCCGAACTGACGGCTGCACCGGTCAAATTCCGGCTGCCATGCCTTCTCTCCGTGATAGGACAGATCCGGCAGTCCCAGCCCCCGGTAATCCATCAGTCTGGGTTCTTTCGCCATATGGAACAAATCATGGGACTTTCTGAATGAGATCACCTGTTTTACAAAGGCAAATAGATCCTTATTACGCCGTATAAGCCCCCAGTTCAGCCAGGAAATTTCATTGTCCTGACAGTAGGAATTGTTATTTCCCTGTTTGGTCTGCCCAAACTCATCACCAGATAGAAGAAGGGGCGTTCCCTGGCTTAAAAACAGAAGAAGCAGGGCATTCTTTAACTGACGAAGCCGCAGACTGAGAACTTTTTTCTTTCTCACCGGCCCCTCTGCCCCGCAGTTCCAGGACTGATTCTGGTCTGAGCCGTCCTGATTATCTTCCCCATTGTCCTCATTATGCTTTTCGTTATAGGAAACCATGTCCATCATGGTAAAGCCGTTTACATTTGCCATGTAATTGATGACTCCCATATGATCCGGATTGTGGCGGATATGGTAGGACAGCGCACTTAACATCCCCTCATCGCCCTTTAAAAAGCGTCTCATATCCATCATAAAGCCGGAATTATACTCACAGATGCGGCGGGAATCCCCCTCCTTCCAGCCTTCTCCCCACAGCTTTAAATTCTTTAAATAAGGGTCTTCCGCCAGCAGGGAAAGAGGTGCAAAACCTACCAGATGAACGCCGTCTACATGGTATTCCATCGCCCAGAAGCGCACCACATCCAGCACATATCCCGGCGCTTCACTTCCGTCAAAATACAGTTCGATCACCAGTTCAATCCCTGCATGGTGAAGAGCCTTTACCATCCGTTTAAACTCTGCCGACGGATCCCCGGATGAACAATAGGAGGCCTTGGGAGCAAAATAAAAGCCGCTGCAGTAGCCCCAGTAATTAAGCTTTACAGGCTCTGTATGAGAATGCCTTTCTTCCTGATCTTCTCTCCGCATCCCCTGGGGAAGACCGAAAATTTCGGATTTTTCCGGAAAGATAATTTCATTAAATTCCACCGGAGGCATCATTTCCAACGTGGTAATCCCCAGCTCTTTAAGATAGGAAATCTTTTCAATTACTCCTTCAAAGGTTCCCCTCTTTTCCGGACTCAGACCAGAAGAAGCATGCTTTGTAAAACCTCTGGGATGGATCTTGTAAATGATGCAGTCCTGAGCAGGAACAGCCGGAAGCCGGTCATCTTCCCAGTCAAAATCCGCACCTTTTTTCGGAAATACTGTATGGATCCCGCCTGTTCCCCGTTCTTTATGGCCCCAGCGTCCGCAGCCTGCAAACTGCCGTCCAAACGGATCTGCTGCCTCCTTTCCATCCTTCTCAAAGGCGTATTCCAGACCCTCAAACTCTCCCTTTACGGTCATAAAGTGTACATTTCCCATCCGTCCCTCATGGGGGAAGGGGATTCTGGCGACAGGCTGCCTGCTCCCTTTTTTGAAGAGAAGCAGCCCGCAGCTTTCTGCCTCCGAAATAAAACACACATCAAAGCCATCCCCATTCGCCGCCACACCAGGCGGATAGATCCGGCTTTTGTCTGCCACTGCAATATAATCCTGTTTCATCTACATACCGCCTTTCACTGAATTCATACTCTACTGCTCTGCAATCTTTGCAGCCAGCTCTTCCAGATACATCCACCGCTCCATCTTCTCCTCCAGAGCGGCTTCCGCCTCCTCTTTCTCTGCCATGAGCTGGTTCAATCTTACAAAATCATGGGCTGAAGCCTGAATTTCCTGTTCCAGAGAGGAAATCCTCTCCTCCAGGTCTGCCATCTCACCTTCGATGGTTTCATAGTCCCTCTGCTCCTTATAGCTGAATTTCAGCTTCTGGGGGCCGCGGGTGCGCTGGGTTTTTCCGTTTGTACGGACTTCGGTTTTCCCTTCCTGTCCGCCTCCCGGCTGTCCTCCTTCTGCTTCTGCCCTTTTTAGGCAGGCATTCTGATAATCCGTATACCCGCCTTCATACTGCTGTACCCTTCCATCGCCCTCAAAGGCAAAGATCCTGTTTACAACGCGGTCCAGGAAATACCGGTCATGGGATACGGTAATCACAATCCCCGGGAAGGTGTCCAGATAATCCTCCAGGATCACCAGCGTCTGAATGTCCAGGTCATTGGTAGGCTCGTCCAGAAGGATCACATTGGGCGCTTCCATCAGGATACGGAGCAGGTACAGCCTGCGCTTCTCCCCTCCGGAGAGCTTTCCGATCACCGTATACTGAACACTGGACGGAAATAAAAACCGCTCCAGCATCTGGCTGGCGCTGATGCTTCCATCTTTTGTTTTCACATATTCTGCAGCGTTTTTAATATAATCAATGACGCGCAGGCTCTCGTCCATGGCTTCATTTTCCTGGGAAAAATAACCCAGCTTTACCGTCTGTCCGATTTCTGTTGTACCGGAATCCGGCTGTACCCAGCCTGCAATGATCTTCATCAGAGTAGACTTTCCGCTTCCGTTGGGGCCGATAATTCCCACACGGTCATTTTTCAGGAAAATATAGGTGAAATCCTTTAAGAGCACCTTATCTCCGTAGGACTTGGAAATATCCTTCAGCTCTACCGTAGTCCGTCCCAGACGGCTGGCAATGGACTCTAACTGTACATTTCTGTCATACTGGGGCCCCTCCTGGTCACGCAATGCCTCATAGCGCTGGATATGGGCCTTCTGCTTGGTTGAACGGGCTCTGGCCCCTCTCTGCATCCAGGCGATCTCTGTCCTTAAAATGGACTGGCGCTTGCGCTCTGTGGCCTCTGCCATCTCTATCCGCTCTGCTTTAAGTTCCAGGTATTTTTCGTATCCTCCCTGATAGCTGTAGAGTTTTCCCTTGTCCAGCTCCACGATCCGGCTGGTTACACTGTCCAGAAAATACCGGTCATGGGTGATCATCAAAAGAGCGCCCTTAAAGGCCTTTAAATATGCCTCCAGCCACTCTGCCATGCCGCTGTCCAGATGGTTGGTCGGCTCGTCCAGAATCAGCAGATCTGCCGTACTTAAAAGAACGCTGGCTAAAGCTACCCTCTTTCTCTGTCCACCGGAAAGAGTATCTATCTTTGCCTCGCAGTCCGGCACCTCCAGACGGTTTAACATAGAGCGGGCCGCTGCCTTTAACTCCTCCTTTGAGGAAAAATGAGGCTCATTTTCATTTTCACGCACAATGGCCTCCAGCACGGTTTCTCCATCCTGAAATTCCGGGATCTGGGGCAGATACCGGATATACAGGCTGCGTCCCTTCACCACCGAACCCTCATCCGGCTCCTCCAGGCCTGCCGCGATCCGAAGGAGCGTGGACTTTCCGGTTCCGTTGATTCCGATCAGGCCGACCTTTTCCCCCTCATTGATGGAAAATGCCGTATCGTCAAACAGCAGACGTTCGGTATATGATTTCGTTAAATGCTCAATGGTAAGAAGATTCATGGATCCGTTTCCTTTCCCTCATTTGCTATTCAATCACCAGTTCTACCGGACAATGGTCCGAGCCAAATACCTCTGTATGGATTCCTGCGCTTACCAGACGGTCCTTTAAGGCCTCGCTGGTACAGAAATAGTCGATGCGCCACCCGGCATTCTTCTCTCTGGCCTTAAAACGGTAGGACCACCAGGAATACACGCCCTCTTTATCCGGGTTAAAATAACGCCAGGTATCAATAAAACCGGCAGCTAAAAGCTCTGTAAATTTTCCCCGCTCTTCATCGGTAAACCCGGCATTTTTCCGGTTGGTTTTGGGATTTTTCAGATCAATCTCTTTGTGAGCCACATTCAGATCCCCGCAGAAAATCACCGGCTTTTTCTCCTCCAACTGCTTCAGATACGCTAAAAATGCAGCTTCCCATTCCATGCGGTAATCCAGCCTTGCAAGGCCGTCCTGAGAATTGGGAGTATAGCAGGTAACAACATAATAATCGCCAAACTCAGCCGTGATCACACGGCCCTCATGGTCATGCTCCTCAATCCCCAGACCGTATGATACAGAAACCGGCTCCTCCTTACAGAACAAAGCCGTGCCGGAATACCCTTTCTTCTCTGCATAATTCCAATACTGAAAATACCCCGGAAGCTCAAGGTCAATCTGTCCCTCCTGAAGCTTGCTCTCCTGAATACAGAATACATCTGCATCCGCCTCCTTAAAAAAGTCCAGAAACCCCTTTCCCACACAGGCCCGCAGGCCGTTTACATTCCATGAAATCAGTTTTTTCATACAGAACTCCTTTCCTGATCCAAACAGCCCTACTGTGGATATTCCAGTCTGGATTCCGGATAGCTGTCAATCTGTTCCAGCACCTTTAAATATCTTGTAGCCAGATACTTTGCCATCCCCAGATTCATATCCAGGTAGTTGCCGCAGTCCCTTGCAGAAGCCCCAGGCACCTCACCCTCAAAATCCCGGATAAAGGCAAATAGCTCCACCATCAGAGGCAGGATCTCCCTTGAAGCCAGATCGCCTGCCAGAAGCAGATAAAAACCGGTACGGCAGCCCATAGGACCAAAGTAAATGGTACGGCTTCCATACTCCTTATGGTTTCTTAAAAAGGTAGCTGCCAGATGCTCAATGGTATGCATCTCCGCCGTATTCATCACCGGTTCCTCATTGGGAGAGGTCATACGCAGGTCAAAGGTCGTAATCACCTGATCCCCAACCTGATCCTTTCTTGAAACATATACCCCCGGCTGAAGCCGGATATGGTCGATGGTAAAACTTGCAATTTTTTCCATTTTCTATTCTCCTTTTCTAATCTGCTGTCTGCGGTTTGGCCCTGAGGGTGACTTTGGAGGCCATTAGAAAATCTTAGAGGGTCAAATTTTTCGTTAAAAGCCATATCAAACCTGTCTGAGCGCAGCGAGTTTTTAATATGGCTTTTGTTTTTAGAAAAATTTCAGCCTCTTAGAGTTTCTTATGGCCGGAAACCGGAGCCCTCAGGGCCAAACCGCAGTGCACACCACAAACCGCCTCTTCTTCCATCCGAAAAGGCAGGACCCTTTCTCCAGATCCTGCCTCCTCTCTATGCGCTAAAACGCACCCTATAATCAATCATCCTGCTCGTCGCTTTCAGCAACGGTAAATGTAAATCTCTTTCTAGCCATCTCATCGCTTTCCAGATACTCATCATATGTGGTGATCTTGTCAATGAGCTTTCCATTGATGATTTCCATGATGCGGTTGGCTGTTGTCTGTACGATCTGATGGTCACGGGAGGAGAAGATCATCACACCCGGGAACTTGATCATACCACGGTTTAACGCATCAATAGACTCCATATCCAGGTGGTCTGTAGGCTCGTCAAGCATCAGTACATTTGCACCGGAAATCATCAGCTTGGACAGCATACAGCGAACCTTCTCACCACCGGAAAGAACCTTTACCTTCTTTACACCATCCTCGCCCGCAAAAAGCATACGGCCCAGGAAACCACGCACATATGTTACATCCTTTTCAGGAGAATACTGGGTCAGCCACTCTACGATAGTATCGTCATTTGCAAACTCAGCAGAGTTGTCCTTGGGAAAATAAGACTGGGTAGTTGTCAGACCCCACTTATAGCTTCCCTCGTCGGGTTCCATCTCACCTGCAAGAATCTTAAAGAGAACGGTCTTTGCACGCTCGTTTGGCCCTACCAGAGCAACCTTGTCCTCTCTTCCCAGAATAAAGGAAATGTCGTCAAGAATCTTCTCGCCGTCAATGGTCTTGCTTAAATGCTCTACGGTCAGAACCTCATTTCCGATCTCACGGGAGGGACGGAAGTCAATGTAAGGATACTTTCTGCTGGATGGCTTAATATCGTCCAGCTCGATCTTTTCCAGGGCGCGCTTACGGGAGGTTGCCTGCTTGGACTTGGAAGCATTTGCAGAGAAACGCTGGATGAACTCCTGCAGCTCCTTAATTTTCTCTTCCTTCTTCCGGTTGGCTTCCTTCATCTGCTTGATGATCAGCTGGCTGGACTCTACCCAGAAATCGTAGTTTCCGGCATACAGCTGAATCTTGCCATAGTCGATATCTGCAATCTGTGTGCAGACCTTATTTAAGAAATAACGGTCATGGGATACCACGATAACGGTATTTTCAAAGTTAATCAGAAACTCTTCCAGCCATGCAATGGCGTCCAGATCCAGGTGGTTGGTAGGCTCGTCCAGAAGCAGGATGTCAGGATTTCCGAATAATGCCTGTGCAAGAAGCACCTTTACCTTCTGTGCGCCCAGAAGATTTCCCATCTGGGAATAGTGGAACTCAGGGCCGATGCCAAGGCCGTTTAACAGGCTCTCTGCATCAGACTCTGCTTCCCAGCCGTTCATGGTGGCAAACTCGCCTTCCAGCTCTGCCGCCTTGATGCCGTCCTCGTCTGTGAAGTCCTCCTTCATGTAGATGGCTTCTTTTTCCTTCATAATCTGGTACAGTCTGGCATTTCCCATGATAACCGTATCAAGCGCTGTATACTCGTCATATTTGAAATGATCCTGCTGTAAGAAGGAAAGTCTCTGTCCCGGTGTAATGGCAATCTCACCGCTGGTCGGCTCTAACTGGCCGGACAGAATCTTTAAAAATGTAGACTTTCCCGCACCGTTTGCACCGATCAGTCCATAGCAGTTACCCTCGGTGAACTTAATATTCACTTCTTCAAACAATGCCTTCTTGCCTACGCGAAGGGAGATATTATTTGCACTAATCATGTCTCTTACCTTTCTTTGGAATCTTATTTTTATCGTTCCTCGTCAAAAGAGGGGTCAGAATCTGGCCCCTCTTTTTATGTTTCTCTCAATATCAGATTGTACAGGGAAAATGTGGTTTTTGCAAGGGGATTTTCGGAAAAAATAGGACATTTTGCATCTCCCTACTGTCCCTTCTCAATCTCCACCGGAAAATTCATCCCCTCAGAGGTCACATACGTCACCCGGACCGGATCTCCGCTGTCCTCTGACAGCGCACCGTCCTCTATGGGGCAGTTATCCTTTAAAAAGCTCAGTTCTCTTCCGTCCGCTGTTTTCATTGCAAAGGAACTCATGGCATTAGCCGTGGTGATCCCTTCCTCTGTGGAAATCGTCCACTCTTCCTGCTCCGGCAGGGCCACTACCAGATCCACATCTTCCAGTTTTCCAAGCGGCTCGCCGATATAGGCAATGGCAATCTGGACATCCTCTGCAATCTCCGTCTCTACATCCCGGATATCGCTTAGGGAAATCTCATACTCTTTCCTATCATCTGCCAGAAGCGTAAAGGCAGAACCATCTTCTTTTTCCTCAATCACTGTTCCCTGAAGCATATGATAGCGCCCGGCTTCTGCTGGTTCCTCTGTCTGTGCCGGGGTTGTCTCTGTCTCAGAGGATGCCTCCGATTCTGTGGCTGTCTCTGTCTGCAGAACCGATGAAGACGGCTTCTCATCCTGATTTTTGCTGCATCCCGAAGCAAGAAGAACTCCTGCCATCACTGCCACAGCTGTCATATATACCTGTTTTCTCATATTTTTACCTCCGATCTTCCGTCAAAAAACAGAATTTCCATACTTTTACCCAGATGTTACCATCCCTGTCTGAAAAATACAAGAAGTTTTCCCTTACAGTTTCTTAATATTATGCACGGAACGCGCCTATTCCTCAACAAAAACAGACAGCGCCGGAGGATGCTTTTCTCCTCAGGCACTGCCTGCCATTTATTTTCTCTATCAAATCGTTCCATATCTCCCCAGAAAGCTCTGCGTCCGCTCATTCTCTGAGGAAAATACTTTCTCTGGTGTTCCCTCTTCCACGATCACCCCTCCGGCCATAAAGATAACCCTGTGGGAAATATCCCTGGCAAAAGCCATCTCATGTGTTACGATCACCATGGCAATATGGAGATCTGCCAGAGAGCGGATCACCTTCAGCACCTCTCCCGTAAGCTCCGGATCAAGAGCTGAGGTAGGCTCATCAAAAAACAGGATCCTGGGCTTTAAGGCCAAGGCTCTTGCGATGGCAACTCTCTGGCACTGGCCGCCGGAAAGCTGATAGGGATAGGCGTCTTCCTTATCCTCAAGCCCCATCTTTTTTAAAAGCTCTCTGGCCTCTGCATAAACCTCCTCCTTATTGCGCTTCTGCACATGGATGGGCGCATCCGTGATATTTTTCATCACGGAAAAATGGGGAAACAGATTAAAATTCTGAAATACCAGGCCATACTGGCTGCGGATTTCCTTTAATTCTGCAGGAGATGCATACTGAATGGAACCGGAATCATTTCCCCATACCGCCTTTTTTCCCAGATAAACCACCTCGCCCCGGTCCATAGTTTCCAGCATGGTAGCACAGCGCAGGAGGGTGGATTTGCCGGAGCCTGAAGGGCCGATGATGGAAACGATCTCCCCGTCCTCCACGCTCATTGATATATCCTTTAATACCTTCAGATCGCCGAAGGACTTTTCCACATGATTCAATTCCAAAAGCTTCATTTTCCACATCCTCCTGTTTCTAACGGTAATACTCCAGCTTTTTTTCCATCCATTCCATGGTGCAGGCCACAATCAGATTGAAGATGTAATAGAAAAGGCCGGCTGCCACAAAGGGAATCATACTGGTCTGAGAGGATGCCAGCGCCTTTGCAACTGAAAACATCTCCACTACGCTTAAGGTAAACGCCAGTGACGTGTCTTTTACCAGGGTAATCACCTCATTGGTAATCGAAGGAAGGATCCGCTTGATCACCTGAGGCAGAATGATCTTAAAAAAGGTCTGGAACCGGCTGTAGCCCAGGATATAGGCCGCCTCATACTGTCCCTGAGGCATAGACTGAATGCCGCTGCGGTAAATTTCCGCAAAATAGGCGGCATAGTTAATCACAAACCCGATAAAGGTAGCCCAGAGACGGTAGCCGCTTCCTACACGGATGCCGAAAAGATAGTAAGGGCCAAAATAAACCACCATGAGCTGCAGCATCAGGGGCGTTCCCCTCATAATAGAAATGTAAACCTTAACCAGATTTCTGAGGAAACCGTTTTTCGTCATACGGCCAAAGGCCACTATGAGACCCAAAGGCAGAGAAAATACAAGCGTAACCACAAATATCTGTATGCTGGTTCCCATGCCTTCTGCTAACTGTGCAACCATCTGGGAAAGTGTCATTTTACCCATTTTAAACTACCTGCTTTCATTTTCCAATTGTCGTAATGTCCTTGCCAAACCATTTTTCAGAGATGGTCTTTAAGGTGCCGTCCGCAGCCATCTCCTCCAATGCGCCCTGGACTTTATCCTTTAACTCTGTGTTTCCCTTCTTAAAACCGATCGCATACTCCTCTGCCGCCAGCGAATCCTCCAGTATAACAAAGTCTGCGTTTCTCTGGCTGATCTGATATCCGGCCACAACTACATCCATGGCAATGGCGTCTACTGCGCCCTGCTCCAGATCCATAAAGGCTGTGTTGTAATCTGCGGTAGTAAGAAGCTGTGCAAAGGTGGCTGTCAGATCAGGAACCTCCTTTAAGGCTGCTTCCGCGGAGGAATCCACCTGACACTCCACTACCTTTCCTGCAAGATCTGCCTGGCTTTTAATTCCGGAATCCCCTGCCACTACAAACACCTGAGAATTTTCCATGTAGGGCTCGCTCCATGTATATCCGTCCTCCCGGCCGGTCATGGTAAAGCCATTCCAGATACAGTCAATATTTCCCGACTCCAGCTCCATATCCTTTGCATCCCATGCGATAGGCTGGGGCTTATACTCCAATCCCAGGCGCTTTGCAGCCTCCTGTGCCAGCTCCAGGTCAAAGCCTGTATACTCGCCATCATCTCCCATAAATCCCATCGGCGGGAAATCCTGATCAAATCCCACGATCAGGGTACCGCCTTCTGCCTTTGTTTCCCCTTCTGCTTCAGCGGCTTTTTCTGTGGTCTCTGCTGCCTCTGTTTTTGCTTCTGTGGATTCAGCCTTTGTCTCAGCCGGTGCAGATACGGCTCCACCGGAGCAGGCTGCCAGTGACATGGTCATTATAGATACAAGTGCGGCACATACAACTCTTTTTTTCATAATCGTTTCCTCCTCGATGGCGAGCCTTTGGCTTCCTGCTTTTAATCTCCATAAATCGTGTCGGCTCTTATTTGCTAATGTGCTATCATATTAGCATACTAAAGTGTTTTTGTAAAGGGGAAAATGAAATTTATTTCCGCTTCCGTACTTCCGAAGTTATTTTCCCGCAGCCTTTCCATGGTGCCGGAAGTGTGGTATCATGGTTTTTAGAAGAATGGAGTGAACGTAATGAAAATAGTAAGTCCTAAAACATTTATCGTTTCATTACTGCTTGGAATACTTGTTCTCTATAAAGTGTTGTCCATTGATGGCTTTACCGACATGCTGTGGATTATCCTGATGGGATATTGGACCATAAGGGGAATGCGGGTTGCATTTTCACAGGAGTCGGCTGTTTTAATCTTTGCAGCGGGCTATGCAGTGTGGATCGCTCTGTATATTTCAAAGCATAAGAAAAAAGCGGTTGAAACCGGAAGTTGGGAAACTGGAAAATTAAATGCAGATAATGAACGGGCATGGAAGCGCTCAGACCTTTGTCATAATGTTATATATTTTATTGCGGCTGTGTTTCTGATCTTTTATTTTATTTTCGGGGATCCGATGATTTATATAAATAATTACAGGCTGAGGACAGCAATGACAAAGATACAGAATGACCGGGTTACATTGGAAGAAACCGTACCGTTTCAATGGACCAGAGTATACTCCTTTGGCCCCTATTTTCCTTTAAAGGATATCGAACGAATTACCAGATCAAAAAGCCCTGCGCTTGATGACAGCATTAGCGAAGGAATGGTAAGCCTGATATTTATGAATCACAGCAGAGTCGTTTCCAGTGTATGCAGATATCCTTCGTCTACAGGGTATTCATTAAATCTTGCTGTTAATGCTACTTCTGATTTTGATCAATATGATAACTATTCAAGGATGGATTATGGAGATTTAATCGAGTTTGAAGTAACCCTGGAAGATGGAATTGTTAATCTGACAGCTGCTAAACCGGATATTTAGAGGGATCCGCTGCGTATGAACCGTGGTAAAAATTTAAGGATGAGGGAATGAAATGAACGAGTGGAATAAAGCTCAGGCAGGCTATTTATATGACGCCAACTATGACAGGGAAGTTGTGGAAAACAGAACGAAATGCGCTGATCTGTGCTATGAATTTAATCAGTGCAAACTGTAATTACAGCGCCCTTTTACTGCGACTATGGGAGCAATATAACGATTGGGAATAATTTCTACACAAATCACAACTGCACAATATTGGATGGGGCTAAGGTTACCTTTGGCGATAACGTATTTATTGCTCCTAATGTTGTTTTTTCAACAGCTGGTCATGCCATAGATGCAGGGCAAAGAGCAAAGGGACTGGAAATCGCACTTCCAATTACTGTCGGTGACAATGTATGGATTGGTGCAAATGTATCTGTGCTGCCGGGAGTTTCGATCGGAAGCAATACAATAATAGGTGCTGGAAGCGTTGTTAATAAAGATATACCTGATGGAGTAATTGCCGCAGGCGTTCCCTGCAGGGTAATTCGCAGAATAACGGAGAAAGACAGACAAAAATATCCAGAGTATATAGAAATATGACAGGGCACTGGACTGGTGTTTTTACAGCTAAGGGATCTGAAACATAAACTAATTTTACAGAAAATGTGATACCTAAAAAGTGGTTTATGAAACCGTTTGTAAAACCTTATTTGAAGAAGCAACAAAAGCAATTTGTTCTGGACTTAAAAAAGCATTTGGAATAACAAATAAGAATTTTGGGAGGTAAAGAGCAATGAAAAAAGCTATTATTACGATGGTTGTGGTATTCGCATTAGTTGTTTGGCCGTTCGGCGGTGTGTGGCAAGTCTTGTCTGGTATCATTGGCGGTGGAGTCCAAGAATCCTTTATCTATCCGATTTACGGTGGAATTATTCTTCTTTCAGGTCTTATAGTCGTTTGTACTGAACTCATTCTGGAAGAAATCAAATCGTTAAAGGACGATATAAAAGATAAGCAAGAAGGATGCTGATAAATTCTGATTTATCAAGAAATCAAATAGGAGGAAACCACATGCCCAAACACATTTTAGTAATCTCTACAAGCCCAAGAAAAGGCGGCAACTCAGAAACTCTTGCAAATGAATTTATCCGAGGAGCAAAGGAGTCAGGAAACCAGGTAGAAAAGGTATGTTTATACGATAAAACCATCAGCTTCTGCAAAGGCTGTCTGACCTGCCTGAAAACCAGAACGTGTATCATCCATGATGATGCAGAAATCATTGCACAGAAAATGAAAACAGCAGATGTGCTGGTATTTGCCACTCCGGTTTACTATTATGAAATGAGCGGACAGATGAAGACCATGCTGGATCGTGCAAATCCGCTGTATGATTCTGATTATCAGTTCCGGGATGTTTATCTTTTGGCAGCGGCCGCGGAGGATGAGGATACCGCAGTTGAGGGAGCCGTACACGGACTTTCCGGTTGGATTGCCTGCTTCCCCAAATCCCGTCTGGCAGGAGTCGTATTCGGCGGCGGCGTTGGTGCAGTTGGTGAAATTGCAGGAAATCCAGCTCTTGAAAAGGCCTATGAAATGGGAAAAGCAGTCTGCTAAAATCTATGGAATATACATAGAAAAATGGATGCCGCAAAGTCCGGGCGGCATCCTCTTTTTCTTATATAGCGGTATTTATGCTAATCCTGATACACTACCTTTCCCTCACAGATGGTATACTTCACCTTTCCTGTCATAGTCCGACCCAAAAATGGGGTGTTGGATGCCTTTGATGCAAACTGATCTGCCATCCATGTTTCATTTTCATCAAAAATAACAAGGTCCGCAGGCGCGCCCTCGCAGATGCGGCCGCAGTCCAGCTTGTATAATCTGGACGGGTTTAAGCTCATCTTTTCCATCAGCTCCAGCAGGCTCAAATGGCCAGGCTTCACCAGCTGTTCAATTCCCAGAGAAAGGGCTGTTTCCAGTCCAATAATGCCGCTGGGAGCCTCTGTAAGAGGCTTATCCTTCTCCTCCTTACTGTGAGGCGCATGGTCTGTGGCGATCAGGTCAATGGTTCCGTCCTTTAAGCCTGCGATCAGCATCTGGCGGTCCAGCTCGGTACGCAGAGGGGGATTCATTTTCGCAAGGGTTCCGTGTTCCAGCACTGCTTCCTCGGTAAGCGTAAAGTGATGAGGCGTTACCTCAGCCCACACATCTGCCCCCAGCTTCTTTGCCAGGCGCACCAGCTCTACGGAGTAGCCGGAGCTGATATGCTGGACGTCTATTCTGGCTCCTGTTTCCAGAGCGATCATACAGTCTCTTGCTACCAGGGAATCCTCTGCCAGAGAAGGGGAACCATAAATCCCCAGCTGATCGGATACAGCACCATGGTTGATGCCGTTTTCACGGATAAATGATTTATCTTCCTCATGGAAGCTGATCACTGTATCCAGTCTGGCGGCCTCCTCCATAGCCTTAAGCACAAAGGGGCCGTCCATTAAGGGGATTCCGTCATCGGTAAAGCCGGCGGCTCCTGCAGCCAGCAGGCCCTCCATATCGGTCAGTTCTTCGCCCTTAAATCCCTTTGACACAGCGGCACAGCTGAGTACATGGATTCCTGTCTTTTTCCCCTCTTCAAGAACATAGCGCAGCGTTTCCTCATTATCAACTAACGGCTTTGTATTTGCCATACATACTACAGTAGTAAAGCCTCCTTTGGCAGCTGCAGCCGCTCCTGTATGAATATCCTCTTTATAGGTCAGGCCCGGATCTCTGAAATGGACATGAACATCCACCAGACCCGGAGCCGTCACCAGACCCGTTCCATCGATTATCTGTTCATATTCCGCTTCTGTTCTTCCTCCCAGCGTATCCGGAGGGCAGATTTCTCTGATGATTCCATCCTCAATCACAAGATCTGCTCTGCTGTCTGTCTTTCCCGCCGGATCCAGTACCCGGCTTCCCTTGATAAGTATCATATAACTGTTTCTTCCTTTCTTTTCCGCAATTTATACTATAACTGAAAGCTTTCCCCCTGACAACGAATTTCCATAATCTTTTCTGCATAGTCAGCTGCACAGGGCAGAGTCTTAAAACGCTCTGTCACGCCAAAATCTCCCCAGAAATGCATGGGAAACACAATATCAGCTCCCACCATGTGCATAAAATCATCCATTCCCAGATAAAAGTCCTTTCCCTGCCGGGGATCCAGCAGCATAAAAGCCACATCAATATGATTTCCAGCTATTTTCAGAAGTTCACTGTGAAATGCTTCGCTCATTCGGCAGTTATATTCCTCCGGTTCACCCTCCCAGACCCAGTTATTCAGATCTCCTGCGTGATAAAGCACCTTTCCCTCTGCCTCAATCAAAAACGCTACTCCCTCATCTGTAGATTTAAATGCTTTGACCGTTACAGGCACCTTTTCTCCTGTCTCCTTCTGAAAAGAAAATTCCTCTCCCGGCCCCAAAAAACTGGTCCGACACAAAAATTCTTCCGGAACTCTTTTTCTCCAGATATCGTCCGAAAGAACAAACCAGATTTTGGGATGATTCTCTGCCAGATCAAAAATTCCAGGCGAGAAATGATCTCCATGACGATGGCTGGCAAACACAATCAGCAGCTGATCTTGTCGGATTTTGGGGATCTCTCCCTCAAAATAATCAAAGAGCAACGCAATCTGCTCCATTTCCACCAGAAAACTGCTGTGGTGGATATAGGTAATCTTCATATTCTGCCTTCTCCTTTCGGATTATTTCACATAAAAACGCGGAATGTGTCTCATTACAAGCCTACCGCAACACACATTCCGCGTCAATACTTTATTACAGTTCCTTTCCGCACTCCGTACACATGCCGGCTACTGCCGCCATAGCTGCCTCATCCTTCTTTACCATTTCATAAAGCCGGTAACCGCCGCTTAAATTCCAGGTCTTAAACCCAGCCTGATCCAGAATTCTCTGGGCCAGATAACCTCTTAAGCCGATCTGGCAGGTGATATATATATCCTTTTCCCGATCAAGCTCACCCATGCGTTCTCTTAAGGAATCCAGAGGAATATTGATAAACCCTGGTATCATACCTCTCTGGCACTCTTCCGGGGTACGCACATCCAGGCGCACTGCATCTTCCGGGATCTGATCCAGATCTTCCACATAGAACGGTTTCATAAGGCCCTCTATTACGTTTCCAATTACATATCCAGCCATATTTACCGGATCCTTTGCTGATGAAAATGGCGGAGCATACGCTAATTCCATCTCCTGCAGATCAAAGCCTGTAAGGCCAAAGCGAACTGCATTTGCCATATCATCAATACGTTTGTCTACACCCTTTCCGCCTACAATCTGTGCACCCAGAATACGGCCTGTATCCGGCTCAAACAAGGTCTTTACTGTCATCATCTCACCGCCGGGATAATATCCAGCCTGAGAAGCAGAGGTGGTGATTACCTTACAGAAAGCACGTCCCTGAGCCTGCAGGCTTTCTTCCTTTTCACCTGTCACAGCCACCGTAAGACCGAAAAATTTCATGATGGAGGTACCCTGACTGCCCTTATAAGCCGTTTTTCTTCCACAGAGATTATCTCCAACAATACGCCCCTGCTTATTGGCCGGGGAAGCCAGAGGAATCAGGACCTGTTTTCCGCTTACGATATGACGTACACTGGCTGCATCACCCAGCGCATACACATCAGGCTCACTGGTTTCCATGTAGGAATTTACCAGAATTTCCCCTCTGGCTCCCAATTCAATTCCGCTGTCCTTTAAAAATCCGGTATCAGGACGTACTCCTATACTTAAGATAACCATATCAGCCGGGATTTTCCTTCCGTCCTTTAAGATTACTCCATCCTTGTCCATAGCAGTACAGGTCTGGCCCAGATAGAGGTCAATTCCCTGCGCGCGGATATAATTATGCACCTGATGAGCCATATCCATATCAATGGGTGGCATCACATGAGAAGCACCCTCTACAACTGTTACATGCACACCTCGTTCTGCAAGATTTTCTGCCATTTCCAGACCGATAAAGCCTGCTCCGATCACCGCACAGCTTCTGGGCGCAGTTTCCTTTATGTGGTCGTAGATACGATAGGTATCGGGAATATTTCTCAGGGTAAATACCTTATTTTCCTCGATTCCAGGAATTGCAGGACGGATGGGAGCTGCACCGGGAGACAGCACCAGACGGTCATAGCTTTCCTTATAGGTTTTCTCCCCATGACGTACTGTTACCGTCTTACCTGCTGTATCTACCGCTGTAACCTCACTCTCTGTCCTCACGTCCACATTAAATCTCTGATGAAAACGCTCCGGTGTCTGCAGCTGCAAAGCCCCCTTATCTGTGATCACTCCTCCCACATAGTAAGGAAGGCCACAGTTTGCATAGGAAATATACTGTCCCCGTTCAAACATGATAATCTGTGCGTTTTCATCATTTCTGCGAAGTCTGGCTGCTGTGCCTGCTCCTCCTGCCACGCCTCCTACGATCAATACCTTCATATGAAGTACCTCCTTCTATCATAATCTTTAAGGGCACAGTAAGCCCTGTCATCCGGCAGGGCTTCTGTACAATCTTATTTACTTATAAAAAATGCGGAGTTCCCGGCGTCAGCACTTCACACCCATTTTCAGTGATCAGCACCATATCCTCAATATTAAAACCATTAACCCCGTCAATATAGCAGGGAACTTCCATTGCCAACACCATACCTGCCTCTAACGGTCTTGTAGTGGATGCATTGATATAGGGAGCTTCTGCCGTAGCAGGTCCCATACTGATGGAATGACCCTGATGACCTCTTCGGTAACTGGGGAATTTCTCCTTTACATAATCATAAGCCGCATAATACAGTTCATTGATAGGAACTCCCGGTTTTGCAGCAGCAATCATCCGCCGCTGACCTTCATAAAGACGTTCCTTTAATTTCAGAAGTGCCGGATCCGTTCCCTCCATGCACCAGGCTCTGGATGTATCGGTAGTATAGAAATCAAACTCCGCATTCACTCCTGCGTCAAACTTTACTACATGGCCCGGCTTGACAATTCCGTCCTCCGGCAAAGTCAGTCTGGCTCCGGCCGGTCCCGTAGAGAACATAGACCATGAACTCGGAACACAAAAGCCAGACTTGATTACATCCTCACGGAAACAGGATACCATTTCCTGTTCTGAGATTCCAATTCCCACCATTTTGCTGACCGCTGTAAAGCCATGATCTGCAATCCGGCAAAGCTTGCGGAACATTTCGATTTCTTCTGCTGTCTTTACACTTCTGGCATAGACAAACAGGTCAGAAATATTTACAAACTCTGCTTCCGGGAACATTTCACAAAGCATCTGATAATAGGGAACCGGAAGATAATCCAGCTCAACACCAATACGTCCGGATGACAGATCACATTCTTTTATAAATTTTTCCAGCTTATCCCTGGAGCTGATCATTTTCTCTTTATCTGGGAGAACTGCCCCTTCTGCAATCTCCGCCCAGGTTTTAAGCCCCACCCAGGTATCATAGCAGTCTACCACAAACCCTTTTCCCTCAGACTTTCTGCGAAATGTTTCCGCTTCAAAATCCATGGTAGTAATGTGGGTAGGAGCCTTATCGTCAGCCCGCATCACAGCCAGGGTAAATCCCGGCTGTCTGGATACAGTATGCTGATGTCCCCCAAATCCTGTTACATAGTGAAAGTTTTCCGGCGAGGACACGATAGCCCCGTCAATTCCGTGCTGTTTCAGCAGTTCTTTTATCCTGCCTTCTTTCGGCTGCAGCATCAGACATCCCCTCCATTTCCATTAATAAACCAAAGGTGCACCTGGTCCTAAAGGCAGACCTAAAAGATACCAGATTATAAACATGATAATCCATCCAATCAGGAAGCACAGAGAATATGGCAGCATGGTGGAAATAACGCTTCCGATTCCTGCTTTCTTATCATACTTCTGGAAAAATGCTACCGTTAAAACGAAGAAAGGCATCAGAGGAGCAATAATATTCGTACTGGAATCTCCTATTCTGTATGCAGCCTGTGTCAGCTCAGGTGAAAAGCCCAGACGCATGAACATTGGAACAAAAATCGGTGCCATGATTGCCCACTTTGCGGAGTCTACGGCAATGAAAATGTTAATAAATGCAGTTAAAACAATAAAGCTTACCAGAAGAGGAATACCTGTAAAACCAACAGATTCCAGGAAATTAGCTCCGGATACGGAAATAATTGTTCCAAGGTTTGAATAATTAAAGCATGCTGTGAACTGAGCTGCAAAGAAGATCAGAACCATAAAGCTTGCAAGACCGCTGATGGTCTTATTCATCAGGGCAACTACGTCCTTATCATTTTTAATCACACCAGCTCCGATACCATATGCAAGACCCGGAAGCAGGAAGAGAAGCATCATGAAGAAAATGATACCGCTCATAAATGGAGAGGTTAAAAATGCGTGAGTTTCCGGATTTCTCAGAAGTCCGTTCTCAGGTACTACCAGAACTGCCATAAAAATAATATAAACCAATGCTGTAATTCCAGCCCAACGCATTCCGCGCTTTTCATTTTCACCGATATCCTGAACCACTTCTGATGCATCCGGAACATAAGGAGCCAGACGAGGCTCAACAATCTTATCGGTTACAAAAGTACCGATAGCTGTAATCAGGAATGTAGATGCTACCATAAAATACCAGTTACATACAGGAAGAACTGTGTATCCCGGATCAATCATCTGAGCTGCCTGAGTAGACATGCCGGCAAACATCGGGTCATTGGTTCCGATTAACAGGTTAGCACTCCAGCCGCCGGAAACACCAGCAAAGGCTGCAGCCAGACCTGCGATAGGATGACGTCCAAAGGCCATGAAAAGTACTGCGCCCAGAGGAACCAGTACTACATAACCGGTAGAAGACGCAATATTGGACATGATTCCCAAAAATACTACTACAGCTGTTACAAATGCCTTGGGTGTAGAGGCAGCTACCTTGCGCAGAAGGGCAGACATAAAGCCGGTTCCGTCAGCAACGCCTACACCGATCATAATGGTAAATACAGTTCCCAGAGCAAAGAAGCTGGTGAAATTATTTACAACCGTTGTTACCATATGACGAATGCTGTCCGGCGAAAGAAGACTTACTGCTGCAACTGTTTTCTGGCTGATCTCTCCGCTTGCGCTGTCCAGATAATCATAAGTAACTGTAACACCGCAGGCTGCGCAAATAGCAGACAGCACGATAACCACTGCTGTAAGAATTAAGAAGATAGTAGCCGGATTAGGAAGGCCGTTTCCCACACGTTCTACCGTATCCAGCGCACGAAGCACAAACCCCTTTTTTTGTTTTTCTTTTGTCATATTCGTTCCCTCCAATTTTTATGCAGTCGTACCGTTTTATTTTTTTACCGCATCCACTGCTTCTTTAAGCTGCTTTAACGCTTTTTCAAGGATACTTCTGGGACAGGCCGCATTGAGACGCATATATCCGGACAGACTTCTGCCAAAGGACCAGCCTTCATTTAATCCCAATCCCGCCTTCTCAATCATAAAGCGGCGCAGCTCCTCATTTTCCATTCCCAGTCCTCTGCAGTCCAGCCATACCAGATAAGTTGCATCCGGTACATTTGGACGAATCTGCGGAATATTCTCCTCACAATAGCTTCGGATCAGTTCAAAATTGCCGTCAATATAGGCAAGAAGCTGCTCCAGCCACTCTTCACCCTCATTAAAAGCAGTTTCCACAGCAACTGAACTGAACGCATTATTCCTGTGAATATCCAGATTAAACCAGAACTTATCAAACCGGGCCTTCAGATCTGCATTTGGAAATACAACTGCCGAAGCCTGCAGACCTGCCAGATTAAAGGTCTTTGTACCTGAAATACAGGTAATCACATGAGCAGCGATCTCCGGCGAAAGAGTCGCTGTAGGAATATGCTTCTTCCCATGGAAAATCAGATCTGAATGGATCTCGTCTGATACAATGAGTACATCATTAGCAATACAGATCTCGCACATTCTCGTAAGTTCTTCTCTGGTCCAGACAATTCCCAGCGGATTATGGGGACTGCACAGGAAAAACATCCTGGCTTCCTTTGCCTTTTTCTCAAAATCCTCAAAATCCACAGACCAGACACCGTCTTTTTCCACCATGGGATTTTCAATGACCTCACGGCCCCAGCTCTCTGTTACATCATAGAATTCAGAGTATACTGGAGTCTGGATCAGAACCTTGTCCCCCGGCTCTGTAAATACAAATACCATGGATGACAAAGACGGAACCACGCCTACACTGAAGCTTAACATAGAGCGGTCAATCTCCCAGCCATTGCGGCGTTTCTGCCAGCTGCACACTGCCTCAAAATAGGAATCCGGACGGGAGGTATATCCCCAGATTCCCTCCTCTGCCCGGGCTTTCACAGCATCAATTACGGGCTGAGCAGTTTTAAAGTCCATGTCTGCGACCCACAGAGGAATCACATCTTCTCTGCCGAATTTCTTTTTTCGCTCATCGTACTTGGCAGAACGGTTTTTGCTGCGGTCCACGACCTGGTCAAAATCATACTTCATAGACAACTCTCCGATCTATTATTCTACTGTACCTTACACAGTTACTATAATATACAGCAAAAAACATGCCAATTTTCAAAGCAACGAATTTACATGGTTTTCCATTATATTACAAAGCATTAACTGGTTGTTTGACCATTTAGCCTTGATTATTATGGTCTAAATGGTCTAAATGGTTATTTTCTTGCCCAGCCGTTCCCACATTTCCCAGCCTTCCGGAGTAATTCTACTGCCCCCACGGCCTCTGGTCACCCTTACAAGTCCCAGATTTGAAAGACGTTCCAATATACGACGGATCTCGTGCTGAGATATTGGAAGATGACGCTCTTTCGCCTCTTTTAAAAGATATTCCCGTCCTACCATCTGTCCCTTTGCTCCCGCCTCATAGAGCCGTTCCAGAACAAACCAGAACACCTCATCTTTTTCCTCATCTTCAAGGAAATGATTCTTTTCTGTCTGTATCTCTTTTTCATATCCCTGTGGCTGTCTTCTGTTTTCAGCTCTCTCTGCTGACCGTATAAATGTCACCGGAAGATTTTCAGGAAAAATCACCTTCTTCCCGGTAAAACAAAGATACTCCACCACATTTGCTAGTTCACGTATATTGCCCGGCCAACGGTAACTTACAAACATCTTCCGCACCTCTGATGAAAGTTCAAATGTGCCCCCTGCCTGTGTCCGGAAATGGTCAATCAGGAGAAAAATATCCTCCTCTCTTTCTCTGAGAGGAGGAATCAGCGCAGGAAGGGCATTTAAACGATAGTAAAGATCTCTTCGGAAGCTTCCATTTTCCACTCTGTCTTCCAGCGCCTCATTGGTGGCTGCTACAATACGTACATCCACATGGATAATCTGATTTCCCCCTACGCGCATAACCTCCTGTTCCTGAAGCACTCTCAAAAGCTTTACCTGCATGGCGGGGCTCATTCCTTCAACTTCATCCAGAAACAGTGTCCCCTGATGGGCAAACTCAAACAATCCCGGTCTTCCGCCCTTCTTGGCCCCAGTAAAGGCGCCTTCTTCATAACCAAACAGCTCGCTTTCCAGCAGATTTTCCGGCATAGCAGCTACGTTAATAGCAACAAAAGGGTCATCTCTTCTTCTGGAAGCCAGATGAACTGCATGGGCAAAAAGCTCTTTTCCCGTACCCGTTTCGCCAATGAGAAGAACCGGCGATTCTGCATTGGCCATTTTTCTGAGTATTTCTCTGGTCTGCTCAATTGCTTTGGATTTCCCCACCACATCCTCAAAATGATACTTTGCCAAATATCCCTTCCGCAGCAGCTGTCCCCGAAGCTCATTCTGACGTTTTTCCAATTCATTAAAGCGCTGAAGGGATGCAAAAGCTCCCAGACACTCTCCCGCCCGAATAACAGGAACCACAGATAGATTAATATTGGCGGAACCGATACGGATTAGCCGCGGCAGTTCCTTCTTCTGATAACGCAGGCAGACTTCAAAGGGAATATAGGGAAATACAATCTCTGCTGGACGGCCAATGGCCTGTTCAGGAGTTTTTCCCGTAATATCCGCAGCTTTCTGGTTGCAGGCGATCACTTCTCCATGCTCATTTACACCGATCATCCCTTCATCCAGAATCTCTATTAAAAGCTCATAGCGGCTCTCCAGACGCCTAGATCGATCAAACATATGTTCAAAACTGTAGTTTTCTGCAGCTGCAGAACGCATATAGCTTTGAAATGCTTTTCCTTCTAGAATCTCCTCATGCCCCAGACGCAGAGCCGCCTCAATCATAGTAGCCGGCGCACAGGGTCTGTGTCCTATATTGATTACCTTTTCGATTCCGTCCGGTACAAAAGAGGGTTCATCCGGAGTAACTGCAATACTGATTTTTTCATTTCTCCAGCCCGGATCCTCTGTTCCGTCTGCTCCAAAGGGTACAAAATACAACTGGGTTACCCCAAGCTGTTCCAACTGGGTTACTGCCTCCCTTGCCATCTGCCGAGTCACATTGACAAAAAGCACCTTTGTTCCCTTTGGAATCTCTTTTAAGGTTTGTATCACCCTCCTGAAATAGGTCAGCTGGATCTCCACCACCTGAGCCTGAGGCGGAATATATTTTCCGGCATCCTCCGCAGTTTCAAAAGCATCTGTAGAAACAAGGTAAAGATCCGCAGGGCAGATTCGGTCTACCGACCGGTCTCCTGTGCTGAAATACGCTACTTCCGCCAGATCTCCAAACAACTCCTTTAGCTGACCGGCATAAAACCGGCCGGAACGAGGGATCAGCGTGATTACTGTTATCCTTTTCTTTTGCTCCACCCCAAATTCTCTCCTTTTCAGGCCTTTTTCTCCAAAAGTCTCCTTACATTTTCCTCCTGTTCATCAAACAACAGTTCTTTATTATAATGGTAATACCGTTCGCACTCATATTCCTTTAAAAACTCTATGCTGCAAGGACCTGTATTTAATGAGGTAATAAAAATAACCATCTCCTGACCATTTCCAAAGGCCGTTTCCATAAAGTCAAATGCGTGTTCCAATGCTTTCGCGCAGGCCTCCTTCTGATTCTCATAGCTGTCGCTGCGCTCCATAAACTGCTCTCTGGTCCACTGCCAGGCCGCTTCTGCCTCATTTAAAGAAGCTCCCTTCATCTCCTGAACCCAGCTTTCTAACCGGGCAGCCACTCTGCGGTACCGCCTGTCCTCTCTCCGGTCTGACAGCCCGCTGTCCTTTCTGTGGATTCTGGTAAGCTCTGTCTCTTCCGCCACACTGGCCAGACGCACAGCCGGGACTACATTCTGAGAACAATCCAACTCCCGTTTAAATTCCTTTAAACGGGCCATCAAAAGTTCCATTTCCGCCTTATTTTCATAAAGCTCCCAGAAGCCGTCCGTCAGCTTTGCAAGGAGCAGATCCACAACGCTGAGGCGCTCATCAAAAGGCGCCCGCTCCAGCCTTGTACATACCTCTTCCCGGATCACTCCTTTTAAGATTTCCTCTACCTGATACTCATTCTGATATTTATAATACAGTTCCAGGTAATTGGCAAAATCCTTTGCAACCGCCGGATGCTGGAGATACTGCCCTGCCACTTCCCGATCTGCCCTTTTATCCAGATTTTCATAGACTGTAATGAGCTGTGACAGATCTTCCCAGCCTCTGGGCGTAACAAACCGCTTTCCATCCACGGTGGTCTCTACCTGGCAGAAATACTGGGGACGGATGTCCAGATAGGATAAAACGGCCGGATGGATATTCTGCGCATAGGCATATTCCTTCCATACCTTCAGATCCGGCTCTACGGTAATTTTTTTGATTCGATCCAGTGTTACCACGTCAAATTCCCGAACAGATTTATTGTACTCCGGCGGGTTTCCCGCTGCCACGATGATCCATCCCTCCGGTATCTTATGGGTTCCGAAGGTTTTGCACTGAAGGAACTGCAGCATGGCAGGAGCCAATGTCTCCGATACGCAGTTGATCTCGTCGATAAAAAGGATTCCTTCCTTAAGCCCTGTATCGCGGATCCTGTCATACACCGAAGCCACAATTTCGCTCATTGTGTACTCCGTCACCGCATATTCCTTTCCTCCATAAACCTTATGTTCAATAAACGGAAGACCCACGGCGCTCTGCCTTGTATGGTGGGTAATGGTATAGGCAACCAGACCCAAACCGCATTCTCTGGCAATCTGCTCCATGATCTGGGTTTTTCCCACTCCCGGCGGGCCGATCAAAAGCACCGGCCGCTGGCGGATGGAGGGGATCACATATTCTCCGCAGTCATCCTTTAAAAGATAGGCTGCTGCGGTATCCTTTATCTCTTCCTTGGCTCGTTTAATATTCACTCTCTATCCTTCTTTCTCTTCGAATCTCCCCCCGAAATCTCCATAAGCTGCTCCTCCTCCAGAACCACCTTCATCGCCCAGGCAGGCACTGATTCATCGGAATATAAATGTTCAATAAATACAAAGGCAGCATCATAAACCGGAGCCTGAACCGGATAGATTCCTTTTCCGTCCGTAAAGTAGATCAGTCCCCGAAGCCTGTCTACCTCTCTTTTGGCCCGAAGCTCATTTACATATTCAAAGGCCGGGCGGAAATCCGTTCCTCCAAAGCCAGTGATCTGAAAATGCTCCATATAAGCCTTTAGATCCTCTGCACATTCAATCAGCACATCCGACTGCACCTTATCGTCACACTGCAAAATATGAATCCGTATCTTTCTGAAATAAGTCTCTGACTCAGAAAGCACATCATATGTCTCCTCTAAAAACCTCTGAACCAGTTCCCCGGAACAGGACATACTGGTGTCAATAACAATCACAAAATCCTCAATCCGAAATACCTCTTTTGTTTCCAGAGGCTCGATCAAAGGCATATTTCCATAAAGGGACATTCCATAGGAATAAAAAACCGGATCAAAGGAGTCCGGATCTACCTCAATTTCCTCTTTAAGCACAGAAAAACGCCGGAGAAACTGACGGTAATCGTACCGTTCCCTGTTTTCTGCCCGAAGCATATCCTGAAGACTTTCATTTTCCTGTGACTCATCCTGAGAACCCATAGTTTCCATCTGAGTCTGCATTTTTTCCCGTTTATCATTCCACTGGTTCTGGCGTGTAATGGCCTGACGGGAATTTTCATCCTGTTCCCAGAGATCATGGTCATCCACCTTAAATTCTGCCTGAAGCTGTCCCAGTCTCCGTTCAGAAAGCTCCATCCGGCTTAAGGCCCGGTAAATGCGCTCTGCCGTAAGAACCTTGCTGCCGGTTCTTCCCTGTTTGGGAATACCGTCTCTGCCATCCAGCCTTTCTGTCTGAATTTTGTTTTTCTCCTCCGGCTCCTCCATCTGCCGTTTCAGGCGCAGGTAGGTTTCGCGGCGAAGAGGGCTTTGAGGCACATGGACGCATTTCTGGTACAGGCCGTCGATCACCGCTTCCATCGCAATATCGCAGGCCAGATCCCACAGCTCCTTCTTTCGCCCCTTTCTTGTATACATATGGCAGAACAGGCAGTGAAACACCATATGCAGATAGGCACGGTTGACGCATACACGGCCCTTTTTATAGAGGTTTAAAAGAAATTCCGGATCATAAAAGATCACCGCCCCATCTGTGGATATACCATTCCGGCCCCAATCTGCCTCAAACCCCAAGCTGCTTAAGGACACATCCAGAAAGTGCATATTTACATACAACTCGCTTCTGGCCTGATACAAGATCCGGGTACAGATTCCAACCGTATCCAGTTCCTGAAGCTGTCTCTCTCTTACGGGATCAATCATAAAGAACCTTCTCCATCAGACGCTCCGGCCTCCATCTGCGGCGCCTGGGCCTGCTCTGTCATCAGCCGGTGCTCTTCCTTAAGTTCCTCATACAGCTTATAAAAGCTCCATCCGCAGTTGTGCTCCGTCACAATGGCTTTTAAAGCGATCTTAGGCACCCCTGCTTTTCTTAGCTGGTATAACAGGGTGTCGATCCGGCTGCCGGTAAAATCCTTCATCACCAGCATCTGTTCCGGGATCACGGGAAGAGGCTCATCCACGTTCTTTCGCTCCTGAAAGCCCGGCATGCCAGCCAGACAGCCTATGGTTTCCATGACCTGCTCCGGTTTTACATTGCGGATTTTCACACCCATACGCACCAGAACGCTCTTCATCATCATTTCATGCTTTTTCATTCCGGGATCATTCGTCCCATAATATAATACAAGCTCCACTGTCTTTCTCCTCCGGTTTATTTAAACAGCTCCTCACTGTCCAGCATCAGCGTAAAGGGACCGTCATTTAAAAGCTCCACCTTCATATCAGCGCCAAACTGCCCTTTTTCTACCACGTCCGCCTGTTCCCGGCACCGGACCAGAAAGTGCTCGTAGAGCTTTTCCGCCATCTGAGGTGCTCCTGCCTTTACAAAGCTGGGGCGGTTGCCCTTGCGGCAGTCTGCATAAAGGGTAAACTGGCTGATTACAAGAAGCTCTCCTCCCACATCCGCCAGACTTAAATTGGTTTTTCCATTCTCATCCTCAAAAATACGCAGGCGGCAGATTTTGTCTGCCATCTTTTCCGTCAGCTCTCTGGTATCCCCATCAGCCACGCCCAGAAGAATCAGAAGGCCTTTTCCAATTCTTCCCAAAAGTTCTCCGTCTACTGTAACACTTGCCTGGGTCACTCTCTGAACAACTGCTCTCATTTTCTCTCGTCCTCCTGTGTGTGATACATTCTCATCCTCTCCTGCACTTCTCCCGCGTTTTGCAAAGCACCGGAAAAGAAAGAGCCAGCCGGTTCCATAAGGCCGCCGGCTGGCGCAGGTTTTATTTTTCTCCCGGAGCTCCGGGCTATTCTTCCTGCTGGTTTTTCGCAAAGGCTATGATGGCCTCATTTAACGAAAACATCTTTTTATCCAGCATATCTACCATATCCGCACAGTCTTTTAATTCCATCAGAAGGTTCTCCGGAGCGTTTCCTTCAAATTTGTAAGCAATTTTGTGCTCTAAACTGGCCCAGAAATCCATGGCAACGGAGCGGATCTGGATCTCCACTTTTGTTTCCACGGCTCCGTCTGAAAGGTAAACCGGCACAGTTACCACCATATGGTAGCTCTTATATCCGTTGGGCTTTGGATATTTGATATAGTCCTTTACATGAAGAACTGTAACATCCCTCTGCCCTGCAATAATCTGAGCGATCTGATAAATATCGGATGTAAAGGAGCAGATAATGCGGATACCCGCAATATCGCTCAGATACTCCTGCATATTTTCAATGCTTACCTCACGCCCGTCCTTTTTCAGTTTATTTACAATACTGTCCGCTGTCTTCAGCCTTGATTTAATATGCTCGATCGGATTGTAATCATACCTGTTTATGAACTCATTATTCAGGATTTCAATCTTTGTATTCATTTTTTTTAAGGCTGAATCATAGAGAAACATCACAGAACGCCACTGGTCGATCTGTTCGTTCGTTTTGGGGATATTGATCATTCCTATCCCTTCCTCTCCTACAGCTTCAGTCCCTTTAACAGATCCCCCAGGCCTGTAGTGGCTGAAGCGGTCTCTTTATAGTTGAAGGTTTCATGCTCTTCACGCGCAGTCTCCTGCTCGGCCAGAACCTTCATGCTCAGGCTGATCTTTCCGTCTGCAATGGAAAGGATCTTTACCTTTACGGTCTGTCCTTCCTTGAGAACAGCTCCCGGATGCTTGATGCGCTGGGTACTGATCTGAGAAATATGCACAAGTCCGTCTACGCCCTCTGCCAGCTTCACAAAAGCGCCGTAATCCTTTAAGCTGTCTACGGTACCCTCTACTACATCACCCGGCTTAAACTGAGCCAGACGCTCTTTGCGGGCCTCTTCCCTCTTCTGGCGTTCCACCTGACGGCCAGACAGAACCAGTCTCTTCTTTTCCGGATCTACTGTAATGATCACAGCCTCCACATGCTTGCCCTGCCAGTCCTCCAGCTTTTCTACATAATCCGCTGACAGCTGAGACGCCGGGATAAATGCTCTTACCTCATCTACAAAGGCAACAACCCCGCCCTTTACAGCCTCGGAAATCTTTACCTTGAGAACGGTCTTATCCTCCATCATCTGAGCAAACTCAGCCCACTTCTGTCCTTCAGCGCTGTCGTCCTCCGGCATATCTCTTCTCTGATCCAGAGCCGCATAGGAAGCCTCCAGTTCAGCCGCATAATCCTCCATGGTTTCAACAGGCTCCTCTGCCTTAACCTCTGTCTCCAATTCCTTATTCATGTCTTCGCTCATGTTCTTCTCCTCACCTTCCGCTTTTCATTCCCTGTCTCAGTCTGTTTTGATCCTTTCAGACTGTCTGGATATTCAGCTTTTTACATTATATCAGCAAACCACCTGATATTTCTATACTTTTTCAGAAAAATTATTCCTGTTTTTTATTTTTGCTGTTTTTTCCTTTGTACCGGAAAGTTTCCTGTGCTATATTTTAGGAAGAACACTTGCATTTATTTCATAAGGAGGATATTTTCATGATCGATCTTTTAGATCTTCATACACATACCATCGCCAGCGGCCATGCCTACAACACGCTTTATGAAATGGCCCAGTCCGCTGCCGAAAAAGGACTGGCCCTTTACGGCTGTTCCGAACACGCTCCCGCTATGCCCGGAAGCTGCCACAAATTCTATTTCAGTAATTTTGACGTGATCCCCAGAGTGATCCGTGGAATCCCGGTTTTAATGGGAACCGAGCTGAACATTCTTGATCATACAGGACGAGTAGACTTAGAGGATCATTACCTGCAAAAAATAGATTACGCGATTGCCAGCCTCCACACCCCCTGTATCGACAATCACGGCACTGTATCCGACTATACAAATGCCTATCTGGGCGTCATGGAGAACCCTCTGATCCACATCATCGGCCATCCCGATGATTCCCGCCTGCCTGCCGACTGGACCGCAGTAGCTGCTGCGGCTGCAAAGCATCATAAACTCCTGGAACTCAACAGCCACTCTCTTGCTCCCAACTCTTCCAGAAAAGGTGCCAGAGAAAATTATGAACAGCTGTTGACTGCCTGTATGCGCTATGGAACCTCTATCATTATAGACAGCGACGCACACTGTGAAAATGATGTGGGAAACCACGAAATGGCCCACAGGCTTTTAGCTGATCTCCATTTTCCGGAGGAACTGGTGGTAAACACCTCCCTCTCAAAAGCCGCAGCCTTTATCCCGTCTCTGGATCGGCTTTTAAAGGAAGAACCGGAGCTTTTTTATAACGCATTATCTCATCCTCAGGGAGGAAACAACCGAACATGATCAACTTTTTAAATCTGGAATACTTTCTGGCAGCTGCCGAAGAGCTGAATTTTACGCGGGCCGCCAAACGGCTCTATATTTCCCAGCAGTCCTTAAGCAATCACATTTCCAATATGGAAAAGGAATTTGACGTTGTCCTTTTTAACCGCACCTCCCCGCTGACTTTGACCTATGCGGGGCAGGCCCTAAAGGTTCGGGCCAGAGAACTTTTGGATTTAAAGGATGAAACCTACCGGGAAATCGCAGATATCAAGGATTTCTCCACAGGTCAGCTTTCCATCGGCGTTTCCCATACAAGAGGCCGTTTTATCCTGCCTGAAATTCTCCCTGTCTATCAGTCTGAATTTCCCGGGATCGAGCTCCATTTAATTGAAGGCAACTCCAGCGAACTGGCAAATGACCTGCTCCATGGAAATATTGACCTGATGATCGACCTCCTTCCCTTTACGGCAGAAAATGTAGACACTGTGCCCATCTGCCAGGAGGAAATTCTCCTGGTGGTTCCCAACGCAGTTCTTAAAAAAATCCATCCGGAACAGGCAGAGGAGCTTCGCCACAAGCTGGAACAGGGTGCGGATGTGCGGCTTCTGGAAAACTGTCCTTTTGTACTTTTAAACAAGGGAAACCGGGTGCGTACCATCGCAGATGAAATTTTTGAAGACGCCCAGGTAACTCCCCGAATCGTACTGGAAACGGAAAATATAGAGACCGCTCTTGCCCTCAGCGTTAAGGGCATGGGAATCACCTTCTATCCCCGGATGTTTATGTCTCAGGATCATGCGGCAAATGCCTGCAAAAATCCGCTGTCCCGTCAGGCAGGACTAAACCTCTATCCGCTGAATTATTCCCGGGCTCACGGCACACTGGGGCTGGGTTATCACAAAGGCCACTATATGTCCCGGGCTACCCATGAGTTTATCCGTATAGCACTGGAGCGGATTCCTTATAAGAATGAAGAGATCTGAGTTTTTATCGGATGGACCTTGACATTAGGGCACGGATTCTTTATAATATAAACAGTAATCGTTATTATTATTATATTATAAGGAGACGCCTATGAAAACTTTAAAGTATAGCCGTCAGAGGGAAGCCATCAAAGCCAGCTTGATGAACCGGTGCGATCATCCAACGGCAGACGCCCTATACGCCAGCATTCGGGAGGAATTTCCCAATATCAGTCTGGGAACCGTTTATCGGAACTTAAATCTGCTGGTGGAGACGGGCGAGATCCGTAAATTAAGCTGCGGCAGCGGAGCAGACCACTATGACGGCGATGTATCGCCCCACTACCATTTTGTATGCAGAGAATGCGGCCATGTCTATGATATGGATATTCAGGAAATGGATGAATTAAATGCAGCAGTCCAGAGCCATGCGCCGGGACATATTGATTCTCATTCCATTCTGTTTTTTGGCCAGTGCCAGTCCTGTATGGATATGGAAAATCCAAAAAAAGATCAAAAAACTATTGACAAAACAGCATAAATCATTTATATTGATATCAGTAATCATTACTATTATTGATTCGCAATGTTAACAGGGTTCCGGGGCATCCCCGGTTCCCACACACTATATAATAAAGGAGATCAAGACTATGAAGAAATGGGTTTGTACAGTTTGCGGTTACGTTTATGAGGGTGAACAGGCTCCTGAGAAATGTCCTCAGTGCGGCGTTCCTGCTTCCAAGTTCAAGGAGCAGGCTGCTGATCAGATGGCTTGGGCTTGCGAGCATGAGGTTGGCGTTGCTCAGGGTTCCCCTGAGGATATCATGGCTGACTTAAGAGCTAATTTTGAGGGTGAGTGCTCTGAGGTTGGTATGTACCTGGCTATGTCCAGAGTTGCTCACAGAGAGGGATATCCTGAGATCGGCCTGTACTGGGAGAAGGCTGCTCTGGAAGAGGCTGAGCATGCTGCTAAGTTTGCTGAACTCTTAGGCGAGGTTGTTACAAGCTCCACCAAGAAGAACCTGGAGATGAGAGTTGCTGCTGAGAACGGCGCTACTGCCGGCAAATTCGATCTGGCTAAGAGAGCTAAGGCTGCTAACCTGGATGCAATCCATGACACTGTTCATGAGATGGCTAAGGATGAGGCTAGACACGGCAGAGCATTTGAGGGTCTGTTAAAGAGATACTTTGGCTAATTAAAATTCGATAAACCGGATATCTGAGAGGGAAAGGATTCGTCTTTTCCCTCTTTCTTCATTTTCCTGCATCCATGCTGTATACTGTTATTTCCCTCCTCTTCGCCTTCCATCACCTGATAGACAAACGTTCTGTTTGGGGTTACAATAGAATTGGTGGATCGTGATATATGCGTTTTCACTGAACATATCATTTTTCAGCGCCTCATCACTCCTTTATGGCGCTACAGGAGGTTTTTTGTGAGTCACTCAAGTACAACCCATCGGGATTCCTGGAAGTCCAACTGGGGGTTCGTCCTGGCCTGCATCGGCTCTGCAGTAGGCATGGGCAATATCTGGATGTTCCCCACCAGGGTCTCAAAGTACGGAGGCGGCACCTTCTTGCTGCCCTATTTTCTTTTTGTAATCATCATTGGTCTTTCCGGCGTCATCGGTGAAATGGCATTCGGGCGGGCCACCCGTTCCGGCCCCATCGGAGCCTTTGGCCAGGCCATAGCAAGCCGCGGGAAAAATCCCAAGATCGGACAGGCGATCGGCTATCTTCCCGTGATCGGATCTCTGGCTCTGGCGATTGGTTATTCTGTCATCGTTGGCTGGATCCTCAAATACGCCGCAGGTTCCCTTACCGGCTCGGTGCTGGCCCAAGCAGATATTGAAGGCTTCGGACAGGCCTTTGGGCAGATGGCAGCTCCCTTTGGCAATAACTTCTGGCAGACTGTGGGCATCGTAATAACCTTTATCATCATGGTCTGTGGTATTTCAGGAGGGATTGAAAAAATCAATAAGGTTATTATGCCCCTGTTCTTTTTCCTGTTTTTGGGGCTGGCTGTATATATGGCTTTCCAGCCGGGAGCGGCAGAAGGATATCGTTACATCTTTCGTATTGAACCGGAAGGACTGGCAGATCCCATGACCTGGGTCTTTGCCCTTGGACAGGCATTTTTCTCCCTGTCTCTGGCAGGAAACGGCACTCTGATCTACGGCTCCTATTTAAAAGACAGCGAGGATGTTACCAGTGCAGCCCGCAAAGTGGCCTTCTTTGACACCATGGCAGCTCTTCTTGCAGCCCTTGTTATCATTCCCGCCATGGCTACCACCGGTTCTCAGTTAAATGAAGGCGGTCCCGGACTTATCTTTATTTATCTGCCCAACCTGTTTAAATCCATGCCCGGAAGCCGCATCCTGGTAATCGTTTTCTTTACAGCCGTATTTTTTGCCGGTATTTCATCCATTATCAACCTGTTTGAAGCTCCTATTGCCACTTTGGAACAGCATTTTAAACTGAGCCGCCGTGTATCTGTCACTATTGCTGCGTCGCTGGCTCTCGCAGTAGGCCTTTGCATCCAGGGAATCGTATCCGGCTGGATGGACTTCGTTTCTATCTATATCTGTCCATTGGGCGCCGGCCTGGCAGGAATCATGTTTTTCTGGGTATATGGCAGCGATTTTGCAAAAAAAGAAGCGGAAAAGGGCCGCCCAAAACCCCTTGGTCCCTGGTTCCGCTTTATGACCGCCTATGTCTTCTGCGGACTTACCATCGCAGTATTTATACTGGGAATTATCTTCGGAGGCATTGGCTGATACAAAAGAGAGGTATCTAAAATGAATCAACTTCCATCACAGGGACAGACGGGATCAGCTTCCAATGTCCCTGCAAATCCCCTGGGCACTCTACCTATTAACCAGCTTTTAGCCCGCTTTGCCATTCCCAGCATCATAGCCATGCTGGTCAGTGCCCTGTATAATATTGTAGATCAGTTTTTTATCGGCCGCAGTGTGGGAATGCTTGGAAATGCTGCTACCAATGTTGCATTTCCTCTAACCATCACCTGTACCGCCCTTTCCCTGATGTTTGGCATCGGCGGCGCAGCTAACTTTAATCTTTCCATGGGCCATGGCGAACGGGAAGATGCTGCCCGTTATGCGGGAAATGCTGTTTTTATGCTGTTTTTTACAGGATTGATCCTCTGCCTGGGAGTACGCTTATTTTTAAAGCCTCTCATGATAGCCTTTGGAGCCACAGCAGAAGTTTTAGATTACTCTCTTATATACACAGGCATTACTTCCCTTGGTTTTCCATTCCTGGTCCTTACTACTGGAGGCTCTAACCTGATCCGGGCAGACGGAAGTCCCCGTTTCTCCATGGTCTGCACACTTACAGGCGCACTGATCAACACGATCTTAGACCCTTTGTTTATCTTTACTTTTCATATGGGAATGGCCGGTGCTGCTCTGGCAACCATTATCGGCCAGATTGTATCCGGTATCATGGTAATCATCTATCTGACCCGCTTTAAAACAGTCCATTTGACATTTGACTACCTTCGTCCCATTCCTTCCCACATTAAAGCGATCATATCCCTGGGAATGGCACCCTTCTTTAACCAGATTGCAATGATGGTGGTACAGATTGTCATGAATAATGTACTTCGCTATTACGGCGGACAGTCTCATTACGGCAGTGAGATTCCTCTGGCCTGTGCCGGGATCATCAGCAAGGTAAACATGATCTTCTTCTCCCTGGTCATCGGTCTTTCCCAGGGACTGCAGCCCATTGTCAGTTTTAACTACGGAGCAGGAAAATACCGCCGTGTACGTTCCGCCTATCTGAAAGCGGTATGTATCGCCACCTGTATTTCCTCTGTATCCTTTTTATGCTTTCAGCTGATTCCCAGACAGATCATCTCCATTTTCGGTTCAGGAAGTGAGGAATATTTCCGCTTTGCAGAACAGTATTTCCGTATTTTCCTTTTCTTTACATTTTTAAATGGCCTTCAGCCCATTACGGCCAACTATTTTACCTCCATTGGAAAGGCAGGTACGGGTATATTTATATCCCTCACACGCCAGATTATCTTCCTTCTGCCTCTGATCCTCATTCTTCCTATGTTCTTAGGAATTGAGGGCGTTATGTACTCGGCTCCTGTGGCAGATCTGATGGCCGCTGTTTTGGCAGTCTTCTTTGTGTCCAGAGAGCTAAAGCGAATGAAACAGATGGAGCATCTATCTGAAGCATAAAATCCACACAGCCCCGACAGTATCATTGTATATCTGCCGGGGCTGTATGGATTTTACATTTATCTGACTATAGCTGTTTTAAAAGCTGTTCATACCGTTCCCGGTTTTCCCTGGGAATCTTAAGGGCATCCATCGCCTGACCGGAGGACCAGCTCATGGTCTCCATCAGATTGCGGATGGAGGAAAGAAGTCCATGTTCCATGCCCTGTTCCAGTCCTTTCTCAATTCCCCTGTCTTCAATTCCTTTACTAAGATTACACATGAGCGATACCTCCCGTTCTAAATCCCTTGTCATCTTAACTGAAAAATCTTCCTCTAAAATATGTTTCTTCTTCTGCGGATCCTGCTCATCAGAAAGAAGGACATCTAAAAGCTTTATAATACCTGAATAATGTTCATTCTCTGAGTCTCCCAGACAGATTATAACTGCCGTCATCAGGTCATAATTTTCCTTCTTCTCCTTTTCCTCTCCTACCATGCACTCTTCTGTAATCGAATATCGGTTAATCGTATTTTTCCGCCGTTTAGGTGGATTCATACAGATCCAGATCGAGTAAACCTTGCATATCTTTTCATAGTGTCCATCTGTAAATTCCGAATCGTATCGGAACCATTCGCGGACCGTTCATCCGAATTTACTGCTGTATGGGCAATCTGCGGTTCCCCTTCAATATAATACTCTGCAATGTCCTTAACACTGCATTCTCTATATTCCTCAATACAGCTTTTCATAATCCAGGCTAAAATCTCTTTATTAGCCAGAAGCCGTTTACAGGCCGCGTCATAAGATGCCTTATCTGCAGCAAAATCCAGATTTCTTGCTAAAGTATTTTCTGTTTTCACTTGCCTGCATCCCCTTTCAACCGTTTTCCTTCTTAAATTCTACCATACTATCAATATCCCCGCCAGACTATGAAAACGAAATTTAAATTTTTTTAAAAAAACTCTTGACAAAACAGCATAAATCATTTATATTGATATCAGTAATCATTACTATTATTGATTCGCAATGTTAACAGGGTTCCGGGGCATCCCCGGTTCCCACACACTATATAATAAAGGAGATCAAGACTATGAAGAAATGGGTTTGTACAGTTTGCGGTTACGTTTATGAGGGTGAACAGGCTCCTGAGAAATGTCCTCAGTGCGGCGTTCCTGCTTCCAAGTTCAAGGAGCAGGCTGCTGATCAGATGGCTTGGGCTTGCGAGCATGAGGTTGGCGTTGCTCAGGGTTCCCCTGAGGATATCATGGCTGACTTAAGAGCTAATTTTGAGGGTGAGTGCTCTGAGGTTGGTATGTACCTGGCTATGTCCAGAGTTGCTCACAGAGAGGGATATCCTGAGATCGGCCTGTACTGGGAGAAGGCTGCTCTGGAAGAGGCTGAGCATGCTGCTAAGTTTGCTGAACTCTTAGGCGAGGTTGTTACAAGCTCCACCAAGAAGAACCTGGAGATGAGAGTTGCTGCTGAGAACGGCGCTACTGCCGGCAAATTCGATCTGGCTAAGAGAGCTAAGGCTGCTAACCTGGATGCAATCCATGACACTGTTCATGAGATGGCTAAGGATGAGGCTCGTCACGGAAAGGCATTTGAAGGTCTGTTAAAGAGATACTTTGGCTAATACTTCCATAATCATTACACACTCTCCATTCATTATAACAGAGATTATTACAGCTCCGGCACATGCACTGCCGGAGCTGTTTTTCATTAAATTAAAACAGCGCCCGCAACAGAATTTCCTCTGCCGGAGCGCTGTTTTCAAAACATATTTATAATCGGGATTGTAAGTCTTTACACTCCCATCTTCCTCTGAACAAACTTTACAACTTCCATAATCGGAATGATCAATACTGCCAGTCCCAGAGCAATAATATATTCATGGAAATCAATAGGAGTAAACTCAAATGCCTTTGCAAGGAACGGAACCTCGATTACTGCGGTTGTCAGAATCAGGGATACGATCATTGCACCGTAAAGGAAGGTATTTCCGGTCTTCATGGTGAAGATAGAACCTCTGCGGCTTCTCATATTCAGAGAGTGGCAGATCTCAACCATGGACAGGGTCAGGAATGCCATTGTTGTTCCGTCAGGGCTGTTTACAAATTCCCAGACGCCGCTTTCAATATAATGGCCTATGATATAGGAAACCATTACAAGGATCGTTACAACAAAACCCTGGAAGAATACGTCAAATCCCATACCGCCGGCAAAAATGCCTTCTCTCGGGTCTCTTGGAGACTGCTTCATAATGTCAGCCTCACTCTTTTCCATACCCAGAGCCAGAGCAGGGAAACAGTCTGTGATCAGGTTAATCCACAAAAGATGTACCGGCTCCAGAATCGTAAAGCCGATCAGCGTTGCAAAGAAGATTGCCAGCACCTCTGCCAGATTGGAGGCTAACAGGAACTGAATCGCCTTACGGATATTTGCGTAAATGCGGCGTCCCTCTTCTACTGCGGATACGATTGTTGCAAAGTTGTCATCTGCAAGAACCATGTCTGCTACATTTTTGGTTACGTCTGTACCCGTAATACCCATTCCCACACCGATATCCGCACTCTTGATAGAAGGAGCATCGTTTACGCCGTCACCGGTCATAGCTGTAATACGGCCCTTTGCCTTCCATGCATTTACAATGCGTACCTTATGCTCAGGCTGTACGCGGGCATAAACGGAGTATTTTTCAATATCTGTCTTAAACTGCTCGTCGCTGATCTCATTTAACTGAGCGCCTGTAATCGCCTGGCTGGCATCCTCGATGATTCCCAGCTCCTTTGCAATGGCCACGGCTGTATCCTTGTGATCACCGGTAATCATAATAGGGCGGATTCCTGCCTCACGGCACTCAACGATTGCCGCCTTTACCTCAGGACGTACCGGGTCGATCATGCCGGAAAGTCCTACATATACCAGATCCTGCTCCAGATTGGAGGCGTCTGTATTCTCAGGCAGTGCCTTCCATTCTCTCATGGAACCGCAGAGTACGCGGAGCGCCTTATCTGCCATGGACTTATTATTCTTTAAAATGCTGCTGCGGATTTCGTCGGTCATTTCCACGATCTGTCCGCCCACATAGGCCTTTGTACAGCGTTTTAATACTTCATCCGGAGCGCCCTTTGTAAACTGGATGAAACGTCCGTCCGCAGTCTGATGAATAGTTGTCATCATCTTACGCATGGAATCAAAGGGAGCCTCAGCCACACGGACATATTCCTTTTCCAGCTGATCCTTTGGAAGTCCATTCTTTGCAGCATCATTTACAAGAGCACACTCGGTAGGTTCTCCCACTGCCTCGCCGCTGTCAGGGCTTAAGGAAGCGTCGGAGCAGAGTGCCATGGCAGTTTCTAAGAGCTTCTCATCATCTGCCACATGCTCCACAACGGTCATCTTATTCTGAGTCAGAGTACCCGTCTTGTCGGAGCAGATAATCTGAGTACATCCCAGAGTTTCCACTGCTGTCAGCTTACGGATAATAGCATTTCTGCGGGACATATTTGTAACGCCGATGGAAAGCACGATGGTGACAACCGCTGCCAGACCCTCCGGGATCGCAGCTACTGCCAGAGAAACAGCTACCATAAATGTACTTAAGATCGTATCGCCTGTAATGCCTTCTGCGCTTCCCTGAGCACGGAACAGGCCTACTGCAAAGATAACCACACAGATTCCCACCACCAGCATGGTCAGGAACTTACTCAGCTGATTCAGCTTGATCTGAAGAGGCGTTTCCTCATCCTTAGCCTGAGCAAGAGCATCTGCAATCTTACCCATTTCTGTATCCATACCTGTCGCTGTGATGACAGCTTTTCCACGACCGTATACAACGGTTGATCCCATGTATACCATGTTTTTACGATCGCCTAAAGGTACATCCTTTTCTCCGCCCAGATTTAACACCTGGATGATCTTGTCTACCGGAACAGACTCTCCGGTCAGAGCCGCTTCCTCGATCTTCATGCTGGCGCACTCGATGATTCGTCCGTCTGCCGGTACGGAATCTCCCGCTTCCAGGATGACCACATCACCGGGTACCAGCTCCTCACTCTTTAATGTAACAAGCTTTCCGTCGCGCAGCACCTTACTGGTAGCTGCAGCAATCTCCTGCAGGGCTGCAATCGCCGCCTCTGCCTTGCTCTCCTGAACAACGCCCAGAACTGCATTGATAATAACTACCGCCATGATGATGATCACATCTGCAAAGGACTCGCCCTCATAGTAAGCGGTAATACCTGAAATAACAGCCGCCACGATCAGAATAATGATCATGGGATCTGCCAGTTCATCAAGAAACTTCTTAAGCAGGGAATCCTTTTTCCCCTCCTTCAGCTTGTTATGCCCGAATTTTTCCAGACGGCCTGCAGCTTCCTGAGAAGAAAGTCCTTCTTCTGAGGTATTCTGCTCCTTTAGCACATCCTGAATACTGGACAGGTACTCTTTCATTGCTTTTTCCTCCTTTTATTATCTGGAAGTGTCTTTCTTCATCATGCCCGCCCGCTTCCTCAGCTATACATCTTCCGGCAGGTACATCCGGCGTATTTCCTGTATTGGTACAAACAAAAACGAGACCTACCAGAAGCCCCTTCCATTAAAGAAGACTTCCGATAAGTCTCGTCATTTAAAACCAAGCCACGGACACGCTCCGATGCTGTTGACTTCGCTACACGGTTCCCGACCTGAAAACTGCCGGTCAACTGCGCTGACTACTCCCTTACTGCCCATAATGCTATCACGGACAGGGGAAACTGTCAAGATTCTATTTTCAGGAGTTTTTATGTTCCTCTAAAAAATGGCCCGCGTATTGCCATATATTCCGTATCCATCGGAAGTTCTCTCACTGTATTTAAAGCAGCCTCTCCAACCCCGGATACAGCGCTCCCGCTATCACCAGTCCGCTGATCCCCTGGATCCCATTGGCAGAGAGACTTAAAAGAGCGGCTGCCGGGCCATAGAGAACGCTTTCAAAAAGAAAGTATCCTCCTGCAACCAGCAAAATATCAGCTATACCACCATATAAAACTGCCAGCTTCCTGCTTTTTCCTTTACTCACTACATGACAGTATACTACAGATGTGACAGCTGCCACAAGGCCTTTGACTGCAAATGTAATCGGTACATAGATAAAATATCCGCCCAGTAAATCCGCCATACAGGAGCCAATTCCGGCTGCCAGAAATGCAGTTACCGGATCCAGAAAAATCCCGGACAGAATAACCACGGCATCACCCGGATGAATATATCCTCCGGTACCTGGTGTTGGAATCCGGATTGACATGGTAAACACACAGATCAGGGCTGCAAACAGGGCTGCTGTTACCAGTTTTTTTACAGAAATATTCCGCATCATACGTTCCTCCTTGATTTTTCACGGTTTCCCGTAGTATAGCAGAATTATGGACCGGTTAAAATATCCATTTCTGTTATTTTAAACCAGTCCAGTTCTTTGTTTCCTGTTATCTTTTCATTCCTGTCTTTGCCATGTCTTTTATCCTGTCCATACAATGCTCAAAAAAGATCTTATATGCCAGACAAAAATAATTCTTATAATAATCGCTTCCCTCCACAGGATCTCTGTAGCGCTGGCATCCACCCCGGCAGAGAAAGAAATAGGGGCATTCCCGGCACTGGGGATCCAGCTGGCGGGAGCGCTTTATAAAGCCAGTCTCCTGACGCCGCTTATCCATCTCTTCCATGGTATTTTCATTAAAGTTCCCCAGACGATATTCATCCAGCATATAAAAATCACAGGGGTAGGCGCTTCCGTCCGCTTCTACCACATACTGAATCCCGCACTCGCCTCTCTGGTCGCAGGCCTCAGGGTAATACCCCATCAAAAGGGCAATATAATTTTCAAACTGACGGATATAAGGCTGCCTGTTTTTCTGCCAGTCCTTATACCAGAGATCAAAGAGCCGGGTGAGAAATCTGCCATAGTTCTCCGGCGAAATGGCATATTCCGTCTTCTGATGGCCTTCACCCAGAGGATCCAGGCAGGCAATATACTGCTGATAGTTCCATCCTCTGCGGCTGTATGCCTTATAGATTTCCTCTATCTGTCCGGCTGTTTTTTCTGTCACAACCGTAAGAATATTATACTCTACGCCGTAAGCATCCATAAGCTCTGCGGCTTTTGTCACCACATCATAGGTCCCATTTCCCTTTTTATCATGGCGGCAAACATCATGAGTTTCTTTTGTTCCGTCAACAGAAAGCCCTACCAGAAAATGATTTTCAGCCAGAAAGCGGCACCATTCCTCATCCAGAAGAGAGCCGTTGGTCTGGAAGGCATTATGTACCTGTATTCCTCTGCGGTTGTACTTATTCTGAAATTCTACCGCTTTTCGGAAAAAGTCCAGCCCCCTCAGCGCAGGCTCTCCCCCCTGATAGGCATAATTAACCTGCCTCTGTGCATGAACCATGGTTCTCCGAATCACATTTTTCAGTGTTTCCTCAGACATAAAACCATAGGATTCCTGCTCTCTTTTCTGCATCTCATCGCAGTAAAAGCAATAATCGCAATGCATATTGCACAGGCCTGAAGACGGCTTCATCAAAACACTTGGATCCGGCATATTTTATCTCCCCGCTTTTTTAAAATACTTCTCTGAGTACCAGATCCACTACCTTTTCAAAGGTCTGCTTTACCCTTGCAGCCGTTTCTACTACCTCTGCATGATTTAAAGGCTGATCCAGAATGCCTGCTCCCGGATTCGTAACGCAGGAGATTCCCAGTACCGGAATACCGCAGTGACTGCACACAATCGCCTCCGGAACTGTAGACATTCCTACCGCATCTGCCCCCAGAAGCCCTGCCATGCGAACCTCTGCCGGTGTCTCATAATTAGGGCCGGAGAACATCATATATACGCCCTCCTCCAAATGGATTCCATTTTCCTGTGCTTTTTCCTTCAGACATGTTCTGAATCCTGCATCATATACGCAGCTCATATCCGGAAAACGCGGGCCGTCCTCCTCAAAATTAGGACCGATCAGCGGATTGGAGCCGGAATAATTGATATGGTCTTTAATAATCATCAGGGTTCCTGGCTCATAGGACCGGTTTACGCCCCCGGCAGCATTGGTGAGAAGAACCTTTTTAACGCCCAGACGCTTCATGATACGGATCGGAAGGGTGATCAGCCTCTGGCTGTAGCCCTCATAATAATGAACCCTGCCCTGCATGGCAATGACTTTCTTCCCCATACAGGTTCCCAGTACAAACTGGCCCGCGTGGCCTGCCACTGTGGATACCGGAAAATCAGGGATATCATGGTAGGAAATCTTTACCGGATTTTCAATCTTATCCGCATAATCACCCAGTCCGCTTCCCAGGATCATACCGATCTCAGGTTCAAAATCCGTCTTTTCACGGATGATGCGGACAGAATCCTCGATGATTTTCATTTCTCTTTCATTTGTCATGGATGATACGCCTCCCTTACCGATTCTCAATCTCCATCAGCATATTCACCCGTCTCTCATGCCTGCCGCCTTCAAACTCAGCGTCCAGCCATGCTTCGGTGATCATCTTTGCCATCTCGCTTCCCACTACTCTGGCGCCAAAGGCAAGGACGTTGCTGTTATTGTGCATACGGGACAGCTTTGCGCTGTAGGGTTCGCTGCATACACAGGCGCGCACGCCCTTTACCTTATTAGCTGCCAGTGAAATGCCTACGCCGGTGCCGCAGATCACGATACCCAGATCTGCTTCTTTGGAAGCCACAGCCCGTCCTACCTTTTCACCATATACAGGGTAATCGCAGCTTTCTGTAGAATTGGTACCCAAATCAATAACCTCGTAGCCTTTTCCCTCTACAAACTCCTTAATAATATTTTTAAGCTCAATGGCTGTATGGTCGTTTCCCATTGCAATTTTCATTTTCATTTTCTCCTCATTCTCTCAAAAAATTCCTCCATCCTGTCAAGCCGGGAGGTCATGGACATAAGCAGCAGATCTGCCGCAGTAAGCGCTGCCATGGCTTCTGCCACCACAACTGCCCTTGGAACGATAATGGGATCGTGACGTCCATGGATCTCGATCTCCCGTTCTTTCCCGCTCCGATCCACCGTGGACTGAGGCTGGGCAATGGACGGAGTAGGCTTAAAGGCCGCCCGTATTACAACCGGGCTGGAATCGCTCATCCCTCCCAGGACGCCACCGGAGTGATTGGTTCGCTTGGACGGGTGGCCCGCACTGTCAATGCAGAAGCTGTCGTTATTCTGTGAACCGGCGGATACTGCCGCCTCAAATCCGTCTCCGATCTCAACGCCTTTCACTGCTCCAATGGACATCATGGCTTTTGCCAGAGCCGCATCCAGCTTGTCAAACACCGGCTCTCCCACGCCTGCGGGAAGCCCCTCGATCACACACTCTACCACACCGCCGCAGGAATCCCTTCGAGCCATCATATCCTCTAAATAACTCTCTGCTTCCTTTGCCGCAATGTCATCAGGCATATAAAGACGGTTTTCCCACATTTTGGAAATCTCCATCCGGGACCGGTCGATGCTTACAGGGCCGATTGCGCTGGTATAAGCACAAACCCTTACCCCAAGGCGCTCCAGAAGCTTTGCGGCCACTGCTCCGGCTGCTACCCGGCCAATGGTCTCTCGTCCGGAGGAACGGCCGCCTCCTCTGTAATCCCTGAAGCCATACTTTTGATCAAAGGTGAAATCTGCATGACCGGGGCGGTATACATCCATGATATTGCTGTAATCGTGGGATCTCTGGTCTGTATTCCGCACCTCCAGGGCAATCGGCGTTCCGGTTGTCTTTCCTTCAAAGACGCCAGAAAGGATTTCCACCTGATCGCCCTCCTGTCTGGCTGTGGTAAAGCGGCTCTGCCCCGGCTTTCTCCGGTCTAAATATCTCTGAATATCTTCTTCATCTAAGGGCAGACCTGCCGGACAGCCGTCTATGACCACGCCAATGCCCTTTCCATGGGACTCTCCCCAGGTGCTGACGCGAAAAAGCGTCCCGTAAATTGAACCCGCCATGACTAATCTCCAATCTTTACAATCGCACAGCAGTTTGGTTCATTAACCGGAATGCTTCTTCCGCTCATGACCAGAAGTCCCTTCTCATAGTCTACCTTAAAGAAGGAAATGCTGCCGCTGTCATGGTTAATGGACGCAATATGCTTCCCATCCGGGAAAACAGCCACGTCCTTAGGATATTCGCCGCTGATCGGCAGGCAGCAGATCATGGAAAGAAGTCCTGTTTCCTCATCCCTGCTGTAGATACTTACCGTATTCTCTCCCGCATTGGTGCAGTAAACATACTTCTCATCCCAGGACATACGCATCGCGCAGGCTGCCGTAAGATTGCCCGGATTTTTCGTCGAGGTAGTAGAAATCGTCTGGATCTTCTCGATTACGGGAGCTCTGTCCCCTGTCTCATAAGTAAATACATCAATTACATTTTTAAGCTCGTACATCAGATAAAGGAAGCGTCCGTCCCTGCTGAACCGGAAATGTCTGGGCGCAGATTCCAGGTCGCAGCGGATGGCGTCTACCTGAACCATCTTCTGTTCCTTATCATTAAAGCGGTAAATCTTTACCTGATCCACTCCGTTATCCACACTGAGGACGTATTTATTGTCCGGCATCCGGCGAGTGCATGTCACGTGAGGGCGGAAATTACGCTCTGCCACGCTTCCGTATCCTTTATCATATACACCGTCCACGATCCCCCCTACGGAGCCGTCTTTGTTCAAGCTCAGGATCGTGGTCTTTCCGTCATGATAACCGGATACGAAGATAAACTTGTCCTCCAGATCGCTGCACAGATGACAGCCCCTCATTCCGCGGATGGGCGCGCTGTTTAAACGCGCCAGGGCGCCGTTCTGCAGGATCCGGAAAGACACCACTCCTTCATCGGCAATGGAATACAATGTCTTTCCATCGCTGGAGGCAATTACATAGGAAGAATTATTTACCTCCATCTCGCAGCGCTCCTTAAACGTTCCCTTCTCCACATCTACGTCAAATACTGTGATTCCCTTTGCTTTCCCGGTATAGGAGTAGGACCCCACATATGCCATATATCTGCCGCTCATACCTGTATTTACCTCCTGAAAATAAGTTCGATTTTGTTAAAACCTATCATATCATAATTTTTATTATTTGTTAACCGCTAACTTTAAGAAAAGGTATTGACACAGGATTTATTTCATGTATAATGAAATTCGCTTTGTTTATTATTACTAAACTTTTTGATTATTTATATATTGGGTTAGTATCGCTAAACTTTTTGTATATTTTGCAGCCGTGCAGGGAGGAATTGTATGGATATCGGAAACAGACTGAAGGAGCTTCGTGTCTTAAAGGGACTGACTCAGGAGGAGCTGGCCGACCGCTCGGAGCTTTCCAAGGGGTTTATCTCTCAGCTGGAACGCAATCTGACCTCCCCCTCTATCGCTACTCTGATGGATATTCTCCAGTGTCTGGGAACTACCATCGGGGAGTTTTTTACGGAAGAGCCTGAGGAACAGATCGTATTCGGCACTCAGGACTACTTTGAAAAAGTAGATCCTGAATACAACAATGAAATCAAATGGATCATTCCCAATGCTCAGAAAAACACCATGGAACCCATTCTCTTAACGCTCAAAGCCGGCGGTTCTACCTACCCGGATACACCTCATGAGGGAGAAGAATTTGGCTATATTCTGAAGGGTTCTGTTTCCATCCATCTGGGAAAAAAGACATACCATGCCAAAAAGGGAGAATCCTTCTATTACACAGCAGATAAAAAACACTATCTTTCAAGCAAAAACGGCGCCATGCTCATCTGGGTAAGTTCACCTCCCAGTTTTTAATACGGCCTCCGTTGTAAAAAAGACAATGTTATGACCCACTTCACTTTATAAAGGAGAAAAGACAAATGAGCCAGCCATTGATTGATTTACAGCACATCTCAAAAAGCTTTGACGGCGAGCTGATCCTGGATGATCTGAATCTCTCCATCAGGGAAAACAGCTTCGTCACCTTACTTGGTCCCAGCGGCTGCGGAAAGACCACTACTCTGCGTATCCTGGGAGGCTTTACCAGTCCCGATACCGGAAAGGTTCTCTTTGATGGTCAGGATATCACAAAGCTTCCGCCCAACAAGCGGCAGTTAAATACGGTTTTTCAGAAATATGCCCTGTTTCCTCATATGAGCATTGCGGACAATATTGCCTTTGGCCTGAAAATAAAAAACAAGCCCAAAAGCTATATTGATGACAAAATCCGCTACGCATTAAAGCTGGTCAATCTCTCCGGCTACGAAAAGCGCGATGTAACCTCTCTCTCCGGCGGTCAGCAGCAGCGTATTGCCATTGCAAGAGCCATTGTAAACGAACCGAGAGTGCTGCTCCTTGACGAGCCTCTGGGCGCTCTGGATTTAAAGCTGCGCCAGGATATGCAGTATGAACTGATCCGCCTGAAAAATGAGCTTGGCATCACTTTTATCTATGTAACCCACGATCAGGAAGAGGCTCTTACCATGTCAGACACCATTGTTGTTATGAACCAGGGCTATATCCAGCAGATGGGATCTCCGGAGCAGATCTACAATGAGCCGGAAAATGCCTTTGTAGCCGACTTTATCGGCGAAAGCAACATCGTCCACGGCATCATGCTTCAGGACGAGCTGGTTGAGATCTTCGGAGCAAAATTTGCCTGTGTGGATAAGGGCTTTGGCACAAATAAGCCAGTGGATGTCGTGATCCGTCCTGAAGATATCGACCTTGTAGAACCGGAAAAGGGCACGCTTGTCGGCACAGTGACCCATCTGATCTTCAAGGGTGTTCACTATGAGATGGAAGTTACTACCCCGGACGGCTTTGAGTGGCTGGTTCACTCCACTGATATGTTCCCCGTTGGAAAGCAGGTGGGAATCCATGTAGATCCCTTTGATATCCAGATCATGAACAAGCCTGCGTCTGAGGATGAGGAGGCGCTGGGAGTCGATGAATAAGGAAAAGAAATATCTCGATCTGGGGAAATTCCTTCTCTCCGGCCCCTATCTGGTCTGGATGACCGGTTTTACTATTATTCCTCTGCTCATGATTCTCTGGTATGGACTGACGGGACGTGACGGAGCTTTTACATTGGAAAATATCCTGTCAATCGCAGAACCGGATCATATGAAGGCTCTGGTGCTGTCTCTGGGTTTATCCCTGATCAGCACTCTGCTGTGCCTTTTTCTTGCATATCCTCTGGCTATGATTTTAAGAGGACGGGGAAATAAGGCCGGCAGCTTTATCGTATTTATTTTTATCCTCCCCATGTGGATGAATTTTCTGCTGAGAACCCTTGCATGGCAGACACTTCTGGAGAAAAACGGCGTAATCAACGGAATCCTTTCCTTTTTCCATCTGTCCGGTATCTCCATTATCAATACTCCGGCAGCTATTGTACTGGGTATGGTATACAACTTCCTGCCCTTTATGGTTCTTCCGATTTATAATGTACTTGCCAAGATTGACGACAGCGTTATCAATGCGGCTCAGGATCTGGGAGCCAATACCTTCCAGACCTTTATAAAGATCTGGCTTCCTTTAAGCCTTCCGGGAGTCATCAGCGGAATCACCATGGTATTTGTGCCTTCTCTGACCACATTCGTTATCTCAGACCTCTTAGGCGGCAGCAAGATCCTTCTCATCGGAAATGTAATCGAGCAGGAGTTCACACGCGGAAGCAACTGGAACCAGGGAAGCGGTCTTTCCCTGGTGCTGATGATCTTTATTCTGATCAGCATGGCTATGATTGCCAAATATGACAAAAATGGAGAAGGGAGCGCATTCTGATGGTAAAAAGCAGAAAAATGATACGGAAGATCATTTCCGATTTCTATATGGTGCTTATCCTGATCTTTTTGTACGCACCCATCCTCACTATGATGGTATTGTCCTTTAACCAGTCCAAATCCAGAGCACGGTGGGGCGGTTTTACTCTTGACTGGTATCTGCAGATGTTTGACAGCCGCTCCATTATGAGTGCCCTGTCAACCACCCTGATCATTGCCTTTGTTTCAGCCCTTGCGGCAGCTGTTATCGGAACAGCGGCAGCCATTGCCATTCAGTCTATGAGGCTGGTTCCCAGGACAATTATTATGGGGATCACAAACATTCCCATGCTGAATGCAGATATTGTTACAGGCATTTCACTGATGCTGTCCTTTATTGCCTTTGGCGTATCATTAGGCTTTAAAACCGTGCTGATCGCTCATATCACCTTTAATATACCTTATGTGATCTTAAGCGTCATGCCCAAACTGAAGCAGACGGATAAGAGTACCTATGAGGCAGCTCTGGATTTGGGAGCCACCCCCCTTCAGGCATTTTTTAAAGTGGTATTCCCGGATATTCTGCCCGGAGTGCTGTCCGGCTTCCTTTTATCCTTTACCATGTCTCTGGATGATTTTATTATCACCCATTTTACAAAGGGCGCAGGCATCAATACTTTGTCTACACTGATTTACAGCGAGGTACGCAGGGGCATTAAGCCATCCATGTATGCCCTTTCCACAGTCATTTTCCTGACTGTACTGATCCTTCTGCTGATCGTAAATTTCCGTTCCTTTAAGAAAAAGGACTGAAACAACTCATTACTATTAAAAAGGAGAGCGACCCATGAAACGAACACCCATCCTCCTCACAGCAGGAGCACTGGCTGCCCTGATGACCGCAGGTCTTCTGACCGGCTGCGGCGGTTCCGGCAAAAATGGTTCTTCGGGAGATGATAACAAGCTTTATGTATACAACTGGGGCGAATATATTGACGAAAGCGTCATCGACGACTTTGAAAAGGAAACCGGTATTCAGGTGATCTACGACGTATTTGAAACCAACGAAGAAATGTATCCTGTAATTGAAGCCGGAGGCGTAAGCTACGATGTGGTATGTCCCTCCGACTATATGATCCAGAAGATGATCGAAAACAACCTTCTGGCTGAAATCAACTTTGACAATATCCCCAATTACAAAGAAATCGGACAGGAATATCTGGATATCTCCAAAGGTTTTGACCCGGAAAACAAATATTCCGTTCCCTACTGCTGGGGTACCATGGGAATCCTCTACAATACGCAGATGATCGAGGAGCTGGGCGTTCCTGCTCCCACCAAATGGGCCGATCTGTGGGATGAACGTCTGGAGGGAGAAATTCTCATGCAGAACAGCGTCCGCGACGCCTTTACCGTAGCTTTAAAGAGCCTTGGATATTCCTTAAATACCCAAAATCCTGATGAACTGCAGCAGGCAAAGGATGAGCTGATCCGCCAGAAGCCTCTGGTTCAGGCTTATGTAATTGATCAGGTAAGAGATAAGATGATCGGCGGAGAAGCAGCCGTGGGAGCCATCTACTCCGGAGAAATGCTCTATATCCAGAATGCAGTTAAGGAGCAGGAAGCTGATTTTACTCTGGAGTATGTAATTCCGGAGGACGGAACCAACTACTGGGTTGACTCCTGGGTCATTCCCGCCAATGCAGAGCACAAAGAAAATGCAGAAAAATGGATTGACTTTCTGTGCCGCCCCGATATCGCAAAGAAAAATTTTGAGTACATTACCTATGCCACTCCCAACAAAGGTGCCTATGAGCTGCTGGATGAGGAGCTGAAACAGAATAAAGCTCTGTTCCCGGATCTCTCCGCTCTCACCAACTGTGAAATCATACAGTACCCCGGCGAAGAAGCCGACGCCCTTTATAACGAGCTCTGGAAAGAGGTCAAGGCAAACTGACGGACTGCTGCGGCTGTCCCATCTACGCGTTTACTAATGGAGGATAAGAATGAAAAAGAAAACAGCTGTTTCACTGGGCATGCTCTCTCTGGCCCTTGCCGCCGGTCTTCTCACTGCCTGCGGTTCCGCCCAAAAAACCGGGGCTGAGGAAGGCTCCGGCGAAGACAACAAATTATATGTATACAACTGGGGCGAATACATTGACGAAAGCGTCATTGACGAATTTGAGGAAGAAACAGGAATCGAAGTCGTATACGACCTTTTTGAAACAAATGAAGAAATGTATCCCATCATAGAAGCGGGAGCGGTAAAGTACGATGTGATCTGTCCTTCCGACTATACCATCCAGCGTATGATCCAGAATAACCTGCTGGCTGAAATCAATTTTGACAATGTACCCAATATCAAAGAAATCGGCCCGGAATATATGGATATGGCAAAGGATTTTGATCCGGAAAACAAATATGCCGTTCCCTACTGCTGGGGCACAGAAGGAATCCTCTACAATAAGCAGCGCTTTGATGAGCTTGGCATCCCATATCCCACCAAATGGGCAGATCTGTGGAATCCTGAGTTAGAGGGCGAGATCCTGATGCACAATACCCTGCGCTATGCATTTATGGCCGCATTAAAGATCAAGGGCCACTCTTTGAATACCACAGACCCGGATCAGCTGGCTGAGGCCAGAGATATGCTCATTGAGCAGAAGCCCCTGGTTCAGGCCTATGTAATCGACCAGGTAAGGGACAAGATGATTAACGGCGAGGCAGCTGCTGCCATGCTCTACTCCGGTGATCTCCTTTATATTCAGGATACCGCAAAGGAACAGGGTTCTGAATTTGATCTGGAGTATGTGCTTCCCGAAGAGGGAACCTCCTACTGGATCGACTGCTGGGTCATCCCTGCCAATGCAGAGCACAAGGAAAATGCCGAGAAATGGATTAACTTCCTGTGCCGCCCTGACATTGCAAAAAAGAACTTTGAATACATTACCTACGCTACCCCTAACAAGGGCGCCTTTGAGCTACTGGACGAGGAGCTGCAGAATAACAAGGCTGTGTTCCCGGATCTTTCCCAGCTGAAAAACAGCGAGAGCGTTCAGTATCTGGGAGAGGAAGTAAATGATATGTACAATGAGATGTGGAAGCAGGTAAAGGCAAACTAAACAGCTGTCTGTGAAAGAGCCGGGCATATCATCAGTGGACAAAATGAATCATGGTTTGCTTGTCAATCCTTTTCTTCTATGATACACTGAAGAGGTAGCAGTTCCCGTTTTTCAGGCAGACGGGAAAGAAAACCGTAAGGGGGAATGTTTGTTTTGAAAATACAGGAATCCGCTGAAAACTACCTGGAAACAATCTATATGCTGAGCCGCCATAAACCCTATGTCCGCTCCATTGATATTGCAAATGAACTGAGTTTTTCAAAGCCCAGTGTCAGCGTAGCTATGAAAAACCTGAGGGAAAACGGCTATATCCGCATGGATGAACAGGGTCACATCACACTTACTGAGACTGGACAGTCCATTGCTGACGTTATGTACGAACGCCATATTCTTTTGTCCAACTGGCTGATCTATCTGGGTGTGGATCCTCAGACAGCTGCAGAGGATGCCTGCCGTATGGAGCATGTAATCAGTCCGGAAAGCTTTGAAGCAATTAAGAAACATATTACCCAGGGAAATGAGCTTCCAAAGGAGCTTAAGGAGGAATCTATTCATGCTTAAAGACCTTGTAAAAAGCTGCCGCTCCTATCGGCGGTTCTATGAAGATATATCCATTCCGCAGGAAGAGCTGACAGATATGGTCGATACGGTGCGCCTTACAGGCTGCACAGCCAACTGTCAGCCCCTAAAATACCGCATCATCCGTACTCCGGAGGAATGCGCGGCAATTTTCCCCTGCCTTTTGTGGGCAGGCGCCCTGAAGGACTGGGACGGACCGGAAAAGGGAGAACGTCCCTCTGCCTATATCGTCATTCTCTGTGATCTGACTGTGGCCAAAAATAAACAGTGGGATGAGGGAATCGCCGCCCAGACGCTCATGCTGTCAGCTGCAGAAAAGGGCTATGGCGGCTGCATGATCGGAAGCTGCAGGCGCAGTGAGATTCTGTCCATTTTAAAGCTTAATCCGGAAAACTATTCTGTGGGCCTGGTTCTGGCCCTGGGAAAACCCAAAGAGGAGGTCCGGCTTGTACCTGTAGGGGACGATGGAAGCACAACGTACTACAGGGATGAAAATCAGGTGCATTATGTTCCCAAGAGAAGTCTGGAGGATGTGCTGGTTTGATTTCTTCCGTTTTACAGAGATAAATTCTGCTTTTGACATTTTCATATGACACCTAAAAAGGACGCCGTTCTGCCTGAGCAGATGCGTCCTTTTTTCATTCCATTATATCGTTTTTATCTACCAATCAGCTTCATAAACAAAGGAATCTGTCTATATAATTATCCCTTCAGAGCCCTCATGGCATTCAAAATCGCGATCACGGACACTCCCACATCCGCAAACACAGCTTCCCACATATTAGCCACGCCAAAGGCTCCCATCGCCAGAACGATCAATTTCACGCCCAGGGCAAAGACGATATTCTGCATCACAATTCGGAGTGTTTTACGGGAAATACGGACAACGGCTGCAATCTTTCTGGGATCATCATCCATAAGGACAATATCAGCCGCCTCGATAGCTGCGTCCGATCCCATGCTTCCCATAGCGATTCCCACATCTGCACGGGAGAGCACCGGGGCATCATTGATGCCGTCGCCTACAAAGACCAGCTTCTCCTTTCCCTTGCATTCTGCCAGCAGTTTTTCTACCATGTCTACCTTGTCGCCGGGAAGGAGTTCTGCATGAACCTCATCCAGGCCGATTTCCTTTGCCACTGCTTCCCCGGTTTCCTTTCGGTCTCCTGTAAGCATCACTGTCTTTGCAGCACTGGCCTTTTTAAGATCGCGTATTGCTTCTGGAATGCCTTCTTTTATTACATCGGAAATAAGAATGGAACCCAGAAAATTTCCTTCCTCTGCCAGATAAACCACCGTTCCCACGCCCGGACATGGCTTATAGGCAATATTTTCCTTCTTCATCAGACGGTCATTTCCTGCCAGCACAGTGCGTCCATCTGCCTTCACACGGATTCCATGACCGGGAATCTCCTCCGCATCTGCGATCCGCGTATGCTCAAAAGAATGCCCCCAAGCTTCACGGATAGACCTGGAAACAGGATGGTCAGAGGAGCTTTCTGCCAGGGCTGCCAGTTCTAACAGAGCCAACTGGGAAGCCGACCAGCCGTCAGCTTTATCTGTATCCTGCCTTTTCTCTATTGTTTCCTGAGCCGCATCTCCGGACGGATAAATGCCTGTCACCTTAAATTCTCCCTTAGTAAGGGTTCCCGTCTTGTCAAATACCACTGTATGGACATTTGCAAGAGCCTCCAGATAATTACTTCCCTTTACCAATACACCTTTTTTAGAAGCCGCTCCGATTCCGGAAAAGAAGCTCATGGGAACGGAAATGACCAGTGCACAGGGACAGGAAATCACCAGGAAAGTACAGGCTCTGCGTATCCCTTCGCTCCATGTCTGTCCAAAAAACAGCGGAGGAAGAATAGCAAGAACTACTGCCGCAATCACCACAACCGGAGTATAATACCTTGCAAACCGGGTAATAAAGTTCTCCACCGGCGCCTTTTTGCTGCTGGCATTCTCTACCAGTTCCAGAATACGTGCTACTGTGGAATCGTCAAATTCTTTCGTAACCTCTACCCGCAGCAGTCCGCTTCCATTGACGCATCCACTGATCATCTCATCTCCTGCTCTGACTCTTCTCGGGACGGACTCTCCTGTAAGAGCAGATGTATCGATCATGGAGTCTCCGGAAATAACCCTTCCGTCCAGAGGGATCCTCTCTCCGGCCTTTATGACAATTATATCCCCCACTGATACATCATCCGGATCCACCTGCTTTAGCTGTCCGTCTTCTTCAATATTGGCATACTCCGGGCAAATATCCATCAGGTCTGAGATTGACTGGCGGGAACGGTTTACGGCATAATTCTGAAACAGCTCCCCTACCTGATAAAACAGCATCACCGCAACTGCTTCTGAGTACTGTTGTACCGCAAATGCTCCTACTGTAGCCAGAGCCATCAGAAAGTTTTCATCAAACACCTGTCCGTTTCTGATATTGCGCAGAGCCCGGTAAATAATATCCCATCCAATGAGAAAATAGGGGATCAGATACAGCGCCGGCCATACCGGGCTTTTCTCCCCAAACGGCAGAAGTCCCAAATGCTCTGTTACTGTCAGGGCAATATAGATTCCAAAGGTTCCAAGGATACGTATAAGCATACGCTTCTGCTTTACTGTCATGTTCCGTTATTCCTCCTGATGCATCATTCTCAACGGCTCTACATCTGAATTGTACAGTCCGGCTCTACTTTTCTGCATACAGACTGCACTTCCTCCATAATCTCATCAAAACGGCTGTCATCCGCTTCAATCGTCATCTTCTGAGTCATAAAGCTCACATTGGCATCCCTTACCCCGTCAATCTTTTTAATGGCGTTTTCCATCTTTGCAGCACAGTTCGCACAGTCTAAATTAGTTAATTTGAATTTCTTTTTCATGTTCTTATTTTCCTCCATTTTTATATTCTTACTCTGATATGTGATCCATACCCTGACTGAGTATGGTCTTTACATGGCTGTCTGCCAGAGAATAAAATACGGCCTTTCCTTCCCGCCGGTTCTTCACCAGACGGTTCTGCTTTAAAATCCTAAGCTGATGGGAAATAGCGGACTGATTCATGTTTAAAAGCTGGGCAATATCGCACACGCACATCTCTGATTCAAACAATACATACAAAATCTTAATCCGTGTGGAATCGCCAAACACCTTAAAAATCTCCGCCAGATCGTACAGCTGATCCTCATCCGGCATCTTATCAGTCACGGACTTTACCACATCCTCATGAACCTGATAAAAATCACAGCACTCTACATCATTTAATGCCATCTTTTTCCTCCTTTCCTCTCCTTCGGCCACTTAACATATGAATAAATGTTCATATGTTTATACAAACAGTATAGCTCTTTTTTTCTGAATGTCAATAGTTAAATTTAAAAAATAAAAAAGCAGTGCCCTGAGATCTCATTTCTCAAAAGGCACTGCCTCAAATTTTAAAATATTACTGTTTTTCTTCTTCCGCTACCTGGATTCCCAGCTCTTCCAGCTGTTTTCCATCTACAGGAGCAGGAGCTTCCGTCATCAGACAGGATGCGTCCTTCACCTTAGGGAAGGCGATTACGTCACGGATGCTGTCTGCGCCTACCATCAGCATAACCATACGGTCAAGGCCGTATGCCAGACCTGCATGAGGCGGAACACCGTACTTGAATGCCTTTAACAGGAAGCCGAACTGTTCCTGTGCACGCTCAGGAGTAAAGCCCAGAACCTCAAACATCTTTGACTGGATATCGGCCTGATGGATACGGACAGAACCGCCGCCCATTTCCACGCCGTTTAATACGATATCGTATGCCTTTGCACGGACACGGCCTGGATCAGAGTCAAGGTACTGCAGATCCTCCTCCATCGGCATGGTAAATGGATGATGCATTGCCACATAGCGGTCCTCTTCCTCAGAATACTCAAGAAGCGGGAACTCAGTTACCCACAGGAACTTAAAGTCATCTTTTTTCAGCAGATCCAGCTGTCTTGCCAGCTCCAAACGCAGGTTGCCCAACACATCGAATACAACCTTGTCCTTATCTGCTGCAAAGAGAAGGAGATCGCCCGCTTTTCCGTCCATGGCAACGATCAGGGCAGCCATTTCCTCTTCCTTCATAAACTTTGCAAAGGAAGACTTAAAGGTGCCGTCCTCATTGATGGCAATGTATGCAAGACCCTTTGCCCCAAAGCCCTTTGCATACTCTACCAGAGCGTCGATTTTCTTTCTAGGCATATGGCCCTGGCCCTCGGCATTGATACCGCGGACAGAACCGCCATTTTCCAGAGCGCCCTTAAATACCACAAATTCGCAGTCCTTTACAACCTCGGAAACGTTCTTTAATTCCATTCCAAAGCGCAGATCCGGCTTGTCGGAACCGAAACGGTCCATCGCCTCTCTCCATGTCATGCGCTGGATGGGAAGCTGCAGCTCATAACCGCAGATTTCCTTAAAGAGCTTCTGTAAGAGACGCTCATTTACATCCAGAACATCATCTACATCCACAAAGGACAGCTCCATATCAATCTGTGTAAATTCCGGCTGGCGGTCTGCACGCAGATCCTCGTCACGGTAGCAGCGGGCCAGCTGGAAATAGCGGTCATAGCCGGATACCATTAACAGCTGCTTAAACAGCTGGGGGGACTGGGGCAGAGCATAGAAGGAACCGGGATGCACACGGCTGGGAACCAGGTAATCTCTTGCGCCTTCAGGGGTGCTCTTGATCAGAGTAGGAGTCTCGATCTCAAGGAAGCCCTCTTCTGCCAGAAATGCTCTTGTGAGAGTTGCCACGCGGCTGCGGGTGATCAGATTGTGCTGGATATCAGGCCGTCTCAGATCCAAGAAACGGTATTCCAGACGCAGCTCTTCCTTTGTCTTGCTCTTCTCCTCAATAGGGAATGGCGGTGTCTCAGACTCAGCCAGGATCCGCAGGGACTTTGCACGGATTTCAATGGCTCCTGTAGCCAGATTTTCATTTACAGCGCCGGAACGGGCCTCTACGCGGCCTTCCACTGCCACTACAAACTCGCTTCTTAACTTCTCAGCCTTTGCGAAGTTCTCAGCGCCGCAGTCATTTTCCTCGAAAATCAGCTGTAAAATACCGGAACGGTCTCTTAAGTCTACGAAAATAATGCCGCCTTTATTTCTGCTCTTCTGAACCCAGCCCATAACGGTGACATTTTCACCGATCTGCGCTGCAGTTACCTCTGTACATCTGTGGGTACGCTTCAACCCAGCCATTGATTCTGCCATGATCTATTCTCCTTTATCATCGTAAAGATTTATTGCATTCGCGCATTTTGCAGTAAGCTCCTGAACTATGAACATTCAGGTGACTTTGGAGGCTGTTAGAAAGCCTTAGAGGGTTAAACGTTTCGTTAAGAGCCATATCAAACCTGTTTGAGCGCAGCGAGTTTTTGATATGGCTCTTGTATTTAGAAATGTTTCAGCCTCTTAGCCTTTCTTACAGTCGTAAACCGGAACCTGAATGTTCTGTTCAGAAGATGGCTGCAAAATGCGCAAATGCATTTTCGCCCTTAATGCTTCAGGCTCTCTCTGTAAAACTCCTTAAACTCTCCATAGCCCTCTTTGCCAAGCTGCTCCTTCTGGAACTTCTTGTTCTTATTCATCTGGGCTACCAGCACCTGAACGCCGTTCTTTCTCTCCTCCATGGCCTCACGGATCACTGCTGCCAGAGCTGTGGAATCGATGCCCTTTTCAAAGAGATATGCCTTCTTTTCTCCGGCTCCCGGAACGGTAAAGCCGTTATCTAAGAGGATGGTGACAATGCGCTCAAAGCCGATGGAAAAGCCGCAGGCCGGCGTTTCCATGCCAGTGAACTTTCCGATCATCTTATCGTAGCGTCCGCCGCCTGCCACAGAACCGCCGAAGCCTTCCATGGATACTTCAAAAATAGTGCCTGTGTAGTAGGACATACCACGAACCAGAGTGGGATCAAATACAAGTCCAAACTCAGTTTCAGCCACATCCTTAACGGTCTCCATAATGTGTACCAGTCCCTGGCATACTGCCGGATCCATTACATCCTTTAAAGTCTCGCCCAGAGCCTTCACGCCCTCTGCGTCTCTCGTAACGGTGCGGAGAAGTTCCAGATAACGGTCTACGCTTTCCTTTGCGTTTCCATTTTCCAGAAGCTCCTTCTCCACGCCCTCAAAACCGATCTTGTCCATCTTATCCAGGGTGATGAGCACACTGTCCATGGCCTCCTCGGAGAAACCGCAGTAGCGGGCCATGCCAAAAAGGATGCCGCGGTCATTGATGCGGACGGTAAATCCATTGTCCGGGCAGATCTTTCCAAGAGCGGTTGTGGTCGCTAAGATCAGCTCGATCTCTGCCAGATTGGTAGCGTCGCCTAAAATGTCAATATCGCACTGGGTAAACTGGCGGAAGCGGCCCTTCTGGGGACGGTCTGCCCTCCACACGCTTCCCATCTGCAGCGCCTTAAAGGGGCTTGGAAGGCTGGATGCATTGTTTGCATAATAGCGGGACAGCGGCAGTGTCAGGTCGTAGCGCAGACCGCTGTCGGTTAAATCATTTTCATCCTGTGCGGTTTCCAGATTTAACTTGTCGCCTCTTTTTAATACCTTGAAAATCAGTTTTTCATTGTCTCCGCCCTGCTTGCTGGTCAGGTTCTCTATGTGCTCTACACAGGGAGTTTCGATCTGGGAAAAGCCAAAGCTCTTGTATGTTTCCCGGATCTGGTTCATAACGTACTCACGGATCTGCATCTCAGCAGGTGTGATATCCTTCATTCCGGTTACTGGTTTTTTCGTTAACGGCATAGTATTTTCTCCATAATCTGCGTTTTATTTCGTGATTACTATTGTAGTGTACTTTTTCTATTTTGCAAGTGTTTTGAGGAAATTCGCGGGAAATCAGGGCTGAAACAGCTCTTCAAACTCCTTCTGCGTCCATGTATGGGCTTTTCGGAAATATAAATTTGAAAAACGATCCAGTTCAAACAGGCAGTATGGCTCTCCGGCTTTCTCTGAAAGAATCCTTGTAATTTCTGTTTTAGACCTTTTCGGATTCTTTTCTTCATTATACACCAGTATAAAATCCATATTTTCCCTTGTGAAGCTGATATTTTCTTTTACAATATCGCAGAAAATCAGCAGGCTGTCTCTTATTTTTATTTTTACCCTGCTTTTCTCGGACTTCATATTTCCATTTTTAAATTCGATCATATAGAGGATTCCATCTTTTTCCAAAAGAGAATCCACTGATTTTGCATTTTCCTCTGACAGGCCCCTCTGATTGAGATATTCTGTTTTTACTCCATCAAAATTGATTGTTTCTCTTTCGGATTCTGTCATATAGCAGATGTGCCCCGGCTCTGAGTTATCTATGGAATCCTCTTTCAGTGTGGAACGATGGGAACCAAAAACAGCATACTCACAAAGCTTCTTCATCTGACTGCTCCTCCTGCTCCAAAAACCTCAACGGGCGGGCCAGCTTTGCATAAATAGGCTCCCGATCTGCGGTAACATCCTGAAATACTGCATATTTTTCCCTGTTTTCAGCTAGATAATATCTGCATTTGTCTGCAATTTTGTACTTCTTTGAATATACCTCAAGCGCATTAAGGAAATACGGACTGTGGGTATTTAACAAAATATGCATTCCAAATTCTTTCTGCAAAAGCACAATCAGCTCTGCAAACACCAGCTGCCATTCCGGATGAAGATGCACCTCCGGCTCATCCAGGATAATAGTTCCATTATCCTCCAGATATCCTTTTACGAGAAGGGTCTTTAAAATGATAAAGGTCTTCAGTCCGGTAGAGATGTTTTCAGCGCACAACGGTTCTGCAAAAGCGTTATCAGAGAGCTGGCAGCCCGATCTTTCTGAAGGCCTCAATTCTCCATGACATACCGTATCGATCTTATCCAGTATCCGTTTCATTCTGGAATCTATCATTAATTCTTCAATTACCCCTTCAACTCCCGAATGTACTTCCCGGCTTTCCAGACAGTATTTCAAACGGTTTCTGTGAGTCATAAAATTTCTGGAGCTTTCAGGCATCTGATCCAGTCTTCTGCCCGCTGTCATAAATCCTCTTCCTGAAAACAGTTCATCCAGTATAAAAGGATCATCCAGATAAAATGCCTGTGTTTTCAAATCAGCCATCCCCTCTAAATAAAGAACCTGTTTTCCCTCCAGATCAGCTCTTATTTCCCTGTCTTTAATTTTCAGTCCAATTTCCGACTCTGTTTTAACGGCTGAAAAGCTGCCTATCTGTCCCTTAAATTCTGCGTCTATATTTTTCTGCAGGATACGGACGGCAATCGCTTCATCTGATATTGCCAAAAATTCCTTTATTTTTTTCAGGAATGGTTCTATCTGTTCCTCTTTGATCCGTTCCCGGCAATCTTCTTTAAAGCCCGGATATTCATCTAAATAATCCAGAACTGTTTTTTTCAGCCAGACCTGTACATCCTCATTTTCTCCGCCTGTTCTCCCGGCAATGATGCGTTCTGCAAGCCTCCCAATATCAATATGCCAGCTCTTAAATTCCATATCAAAGCTATCATATATCATATATTCCAACATTAAACGCCTTGTCTGCCTGATTTCATTTTTTAAGCCATAAAGACTGTTAAACATGCAATAGAGTGCTTTTCCTACTGTACTCTTACCCGTGTTATTTTCACCGGCAATTACCGTAATCCCCTTTAACTCAATTTCAGCCTTCCGGATCTTGCCAATATTTTTTAATGTTAAGAACACCCCAATATCCTCTCCTTCCGCCCGATCATCTCATCAATCCTGCTGATATACTGCTCCACTTCCTTCACATTCTCGCACCGTTCCCTGCGGTTTTCTGCAGGGAATACAACCTTTGTGGTGGTGCCTGCGCCGCAGGCGGCGATGGTCTGAAGCTCCTCCATGATGAGGATATTGTAGATGCAGGCTTTGCCGGGAAGGGAATAGCCTACGTTTTCAAAATTTCCGGCCATGTTTTTCTGGCGGTAAAGGTAATAGGGCTCCATGCCAAGGCGGCGGGCGCAGGCCTCGCTCATAGCGATCATCTCAGGTGTATTGTTTATCTTTAAGCCGCCGTACTCTTCCTTAAACATATTTAAACGGGCAGCCCGCTTGATGGCCAGGGAATGAACCGTAAGAGAATCGGGCCTGAGAGCCTCGATCTCTTCCAGTGTGTGGCGTACATCGTCTAAATCCTCCTCCGGAAGCCCCATGATCAGATCCATATTGATATTGTCAAAGCCCAGCTCTCTTGCCATGAGGAACTTTTCCTTTACCATCTCCACCGTATGGCGGCGGCCGATCAGATCCAGAGTCTTCTGGTTCATAGTCTGGGGATTTATGGAAATCCTTGTGATGCCATGGTCTCTCAGCACCCGAAGTTTTTCCTCTGTGATACTGTCAGGCCGCCCTGCCTCCACCGTAAATTCCAAAGCATTCTCCGTATCAAACAGCTGATCCAGCTTTGTCAGGATCGCATCAATGTCCTCTGCCGGCAGAGCAGTTGGGGTTCCGCCTCCAAAGTAGATGGTATCCAGAGGGCGTCCCTTCATCTTGTCTGCCACATATTCCATTTCCTTAAATAATGCTTCCAGATAAAGGCCGGTGCGCCCCTTCCATTTGCTGATGGGATAGGAGGTAAAGGAACAATAAAGGCAGGTGGTGGGACAGAATGGGATTCCCACATACAGGCTGTATCCCCTGTCATAATCCAACGGCTCTAAAAGCATTTTCTCCCTTGCGGCAATTTCAATGCTCAAATCAATCTTTTCATCGCTCGCCAGATAGTTTTTTTTCATAAAGGAGCGGATCTCTTCCTCCTTCCAGCCCTCCTCCAGACGGCTTAAAGCAATCTTGGTGGGCCGGATTCCCGTGAGGGACCCCCAGGGCAGCTCATGGCCGGTGCGTTCTGTGAGCATACGGTAAAATAGCTGCTTTACCACATTTTTCGTCTCGCTGTGGTCGGAAAGATCCGAATATCCTCTGGAGGATGACGCAAGGTGAAAGTCCTCCAGTCCTTCCGGCACTGGAAAATAAGGACTGCAGCCTGCGGCCTCTCCCTCTTTTATCTGTTCCCAGAGGGCAATCCCTACATTCCATTCCTGTCCGGCCGCATCCTCCTCCGAGGCAGCGCAGCCGTCCTCTTCCTTCTGTATGAGACGGGTCTGCACATAAAAATCCACTCCGTCTTTTATTTCATGGGCATATGTTTCGCCCGGATAAAAAGACATCAGAAGTTCTCTGATGTCCTGTTCGTATGCATTATCCTGTATCAGTAAACCGATCATTTTGTTCCTGCTTTCTATTTTCTATCTATAGCATGCAATAGGATTGTTCTGCGCCTCATAACCAATGGTAGTGGGCTCTCCATGGCCCGGATAGACCATAGTATCTCCCGGCAGTATAAACAGCTTCCTAAGTACAGAATCCACCAGCGCTCTGCTGCTTCCTGTCGGCAGATCTGTCCGTCCATAGGAATCCTGGAACAGAGTATCTCCAGACAGAAGCACCTCTTCTTCCGGCAGATAATAGCACACAGAGCCTGCGGTATGGCCGGGAGTTGCAATGACTTTCCACTTATATCCCAAAAGCTCCAGCTCATCCCCGTCATGTACCAGCCTGTCTGCATGAAAACTCAGAGAATGGCCTGTAAAATGAGCGGTCAGATTCAAAGACGTATCCGCCAGCATACCATCCTCGGTTTCCGATGCATAGATGGGAATGGTAAAGGCCCTTGCTATCTGAAGAGCCGCTCCGATATGGTCAAAATGCCCATGGGTCAGAAGCACAGCCTGAAGCTTTATCCCCAGCTCACTGCATTTATTTAAAATATAATCTCCGTTGTCTCCGGGGTCTACTGCCACAGCCTCTTTGGTTGTGTCGTTGTAAACCAGGTAACAGTTCGTGCTTACCGGCCCCAATACGCAGGTTTTGATTCTGAAATCGCTCATACGCATCCTCCTTTAGCCCGTGGTTCTCTGGATATCCAGCACGCCTTCAATCTGGCGGATCTTATCTGTGATCCGGTTCAGTTCTTCCGTGCCGTGAATGTCAAAGGTCATGATAATGGTTGCCTTGCCCTGCTTGCTGGTTCTCACATTCATAGAAGTAATATCAATCTGCTTCTCTGTAAATACCTTGGAAATATCCGCAAACATGCCAATGCGGTTATTGGCGAAAATCTGAATCTCCGTAGAGTACTGCTCCGTACTTCCCGCTGTTTCCGCCACCTGCCATTCTGCATCGATCAGACGGGCTCTCTCTTCCTGAGGAAGATTGATCACATTAATACAATCTGTACGGTGGATCGACACACCGCGGCCTCTGGTGACAAAGCCTACGATCTCATCGCCGGGAACCGGATTGCAGCAGCGTGAAAAACGCACTGCCAGGTCATGAAGTCCCTTCACCACAATGCCGCTCTTATTTTTGCGCACCGTCGCTTCTCCGGAGCGGCCGTCTGTATCGGCAATGCCGCCCAATACATCTGCATCTGTGATCTCACGCTTGCGCTTCTTCTCCCGCTCCTCCATCATCTTATTGATGACCTGGCCTTCCTTCAGGCCGCCGTGGCCGATGGATGCCAGCACGGAATCCCAGTCCTTAAAGGCATACCGGTGCATAACCTTTTCCATAAACTCCGGTTTTCCAAGCTCTGCCCAGTTGATGCCCTTGGCCTTGCAGTAGCGCTCTACCGCCTCGCGGCCCCGGATGATATTGTCCTCCTTCATCTGGGTCTTAAACCACTGGTTGATCTTATTTTTTGCCTGGGTGCTCTTTACCACCTTCAGCCAGTCGCGGCTGGGACCCTTGCAGTTCTGGGAGGTGACAATCTCGATCTGGTCGCCGTTCTGGATCACATACTCAATGGGAACCAGCTTTCCGTTTACCCTTGCTCCTACCATCTTGTTGCCAACCGCACTGTGGATACAGTAGGCAAAGTCAATGGGCGTAGAGCCGCTTGGAAGGGTCTTTACATCACCGGAAGGCGTAAAGCAGTATACGCTGTCGGAAAACAGATCCAGATCGCCCTTTACCATATTTAAAAATTCTTTGGAATCGTCCGTATCCTTCTGCCACTCCAGAATCTGGCGCAGCCAGCTCATCTTTTCTTCTTCCTTACCTGCCGCTACCTGTCCGCTGCCGCTTTCCTTATACTTCCAGTGAGCCGCAATACCGTACTCCGCCGTGCGGTGCATTTCATAGGTACGGATCTGGATCTCAAAGGGCTGGCCTGTGCTGCCGATGAGCGTGGTATGGAGAGACTGGTACATATTTGGCTTCGGCATGGCGATATAGTCTTTAAAGCGGCCAGGTATCGGCTTATACATCTCATGGATCACGCCCAGAGCCGCATAGCAGTCCTTCACCGTTTCTACCATGATGCGCACGGCAAAAAGATCATAAATCTGATCCAGGGTCTTATTCTGCTTGATCATCTTTTTGTAGATACTGAAAAAATGCTTTACCCTTCCGCCTACAGAAGCCTCGATACCGGCCTCATCCATATGCTCCTTTACCTCATCCACAATGGACCGGACAAAGGCCTCTCTGGCATCCTTGCGCAGATCCACCTTCTCTACCAGATCGTAATACACATCCGGATGGAGGAACTTTAAAGACAGATCATCCAGCTCAATCTTAATCTTGGAAATACCCAGACGGTCTGCAATGGGGGCATAGATTTCTAACGTCTCTCTGGCCTTTTCCTTCTGCTTCTCCGGCTTCCAGTATTTTCCAGTCCGCATATTGTGGAGACGGTCTGCCAGCTTGATAATGATGACGCGGATATCCTTTGCCATGGCAAGAAACATCTTCCGCAGGTTCTCCGCCTGGATCTCCACCTTATCCTTATCCCAGTTTAACTGGGTCAGCTTGGTAACGCCGTCTACCAGAAAGGCCACCTCAGAGCCAAACTCCTTTGTCAGCTGCTCAAGGGTCATAATGGTGTCTTCAACCACATCATGGAGAAGGCCCGCTGCAATGGTCTCCTTATCCATTTCCAGATCAGCCAGAATGATCGCCACGCAGAGCGGATGGATAATATAGGGCTCTCCTGATTTGCGCTTCTGCTCCTTGTGAGCCTCACCAGCGATTTTATATGCCTTTTCGATCATAGTAAGATCATCCGACGGATGGTACTTTCGGATGGCGCGGATCAGGTCCTGATACAGTACCTCCGGACTGGTAAAATCAGCCGGCGCTTCCAGTTCAATATCCAGTTTTTCTTTTGTTCCCTCTTTTCCCATATGTGTGGTCACCTTTTTCTTAGAAATAATTAGTTATCATTATAATTTTATTTCTGTGAAAAAGCAAGGCCGTCCTTGAAAATATGACGCCCATGACCGAAACAAATAAAAATTCAGGGATATCCATACATCCTTTTCATGTACAGTTATCCCTGAATCCATATACCTATTTCATACTGTCAGCGCCAAACGGGCCTTTATGACAATTCCAGCTTTCCTGTATAGAGCTGATAGTACGTTCCCTTTAAGCGGATCAGATCCTCATGGTCTCCCCGCTCGATGATCCGTCCATGATCCAGCACAATGATCGCATTGCTGTTGCGGATGGTAGACAGACGGTGGGCGATCACAAATACGGTGCGCCCCTTCATCAGATTGTCCATACCCTTCTGCACAATACTCTCGGTTCTGGTATCAATACTGGAGGTTGCCTCGTCTAAGATCAATACCGGCGGATCTGCCACCGCAGCTCTGGCGATGGATAAGAGCTGTCTCTGGCCCTGGGACAGCTCCTCGCCGTCCCCGCTTAACATAGTGTCATAGCCCTGAGGCAGCATACGGATAAACTGATCCGCATGAGCCAGCTTTGCAGCCGCATATACCTCTTCATCTGTAGCATCCAGCTTTCCGTAGCGGATATTGTCCCGGATGGTGCCTGTAAATAAATGGGTATCCTGAAGCACGATTCCCAGAGAACGCCTTAAATCGTCCTTCTTGATCTTCGTAATATTGATGCCGTCATAACGGATCTTTCCATCCTGAATATCGTAAAAACGGTTGATCAGGTTGGTAATGGTCGTTTTTCCGGCTCCTGTAGAACCTACAAATGCCAGCTTCTGACCGGGCTTTGCAAACAGGCTGATATCATGAAGGATCACCTTTTCCTCATCATAGCCAAAGGTCACATTCTCAAAGCGAACGTCGCCTGTAAGCTCCGTATAGGTCACACTGCCGTCGCTATGAGGATGCTTCCAGGCCCACATGCCGGTACGCTCCTTACATTCAGAAATCACCCCGTCCGCATCCTTTCTGGCATTGACCAGAGTTACATAGCCTTCATCCTTTTCCGGCTTCTCATCAATCAGGGCAAAAATACGTTCCGCGCCTGCCAGAGCCATGATAATGGCGTTAAACTGCTGGGCTACCTGCATAAAAGGCTGTGTAAAGCTCTTTGTAAACTGCAGGTAAGAAGCCATCACACCCAGAGTAATGCCGCCGATTCCCATCACAGACAGGAAGCCGCCCAGAACGGCAGTAAGCACAAACTGCATATTTCCGATGTTTCCGATCACAGGTCCCATGATATTTGCGAAGGTATTGGCCTGGGAAGCACATTCAAAAAGCGCTTCATTTAATTTGTCAAATTCCTCCTCGGATTTGCGCTCATGGTTAAATACCTTAACCACTCTCTGGCCGTTCATCCTCTCTTCCACAAAGCCTGTTATGTCTGCCAATGCAACCTGCTGGCGTACGAAATACTTTCCGCTATTTCCGCCGATCATCTTGGATACCATAAGCATAATGAAGATCACCAGCACAGCCAGAACGGTAAGAATGGGGCTTAATACCAGCATGGAAATGAAGGTTACCACAATGGTAAAAAAGGAAGTCAGCGCCTGAGGGATGGACTGGCTGATCATCTGGCGCAGCGTGTCCGTATCGTTGGTGTAAAGGCTCATGATGGAGCCATTTGTATTCTGGTCAAAATACCGGATCGGAAGGGTCTGCATATGCTCAAACATATCGTCACGGATTCTTTTAAGCACGCCCTGTCCGATATAGACCATCAGTCTTGTATAGGTAAAGGTGGCAAGTACGCCTGCAAAGAAAATACAGGCCAATGTTCCCAGTGCCCGATACAGCCCGGCAAAATCCGGCGTCTGCTTCCCGATCAGCGGGATAATAAAGTCATCCAGCAGAAATTTCAGCGACAGGGATACGGAAATACTTGCCCCGGCGCTGATAAAGATACAGATAAATACAAGGAAAAAGCGCAGCTTATACGTTTCTGTCACATATTTCAAAAGACGCTTCGCTGTCTGAACCGTATTTTTGGAAATTTTTGGTTTACTATTGCTCATTCTCTTCGCCTCCCTTCATCTGAGATTCATATACTTCACGGTAGATCTCATTGGTGCGCAGAAGCTCCTTGGAGGTACCCACGCCCACGATCTGTCCTTCATCCAGAACAATGATCTGATCTGCATCCTCAATGGAGGAAACTCTCTGGGCAATAATGATCTTTGTGGTATCGGGAATCTCCTCCCTGAAGGCTCTGCGGATAAGCGCATCTGTCTTTGTGTCTACCGCACTGGTAGAATCATCCAGGATCAGGATCTTAGGCCGCTTTAACAACGCTCTCGCAATACACAGACGCTGCTTCTGGCCGCCGGATACGTTGTTTCCGCCCTGAACGATCATAGTATCGTAACCGTGAGGAAACTCCTTCACAAACCCGTCCGCCTGAGCCAGACGGCATACCCGCTCCACTTCCTCATTGGAGGCCCTTTCGTTGCCCCAGCGGATATTTTCATAAATGCTTCCTGTAAAAAGCACATTTTTCTGGAGCACCATGGAAACCTGATCTCTCAGAGCCTCCAGGTCGTACTCTCTTACATCAATTCCGCCTACCTTTACGCTTCCCTTTGTTACATCATACAATCTGGGGATCAGCTGTACCAGCGTGGATTTGGAGCTTCCTGTCCCTCCGATAATGCCTACGGTCTGTCCCGGCTTGATGGAAAGATTTACGTCCTTTAAGGAAAGAGGGCCGCCCTCACCTGCATAGCTGAAATCTACATGCTCAAAGGTGATGCTTCCATCTGCAACCTCCTTCACTGCCTGCTCCTTTGCCTGCATTTCAGGCACTTCCGTAAGGACACTGGTAATACGGTCTGTGGACGCCTCGGCAATCATAATCATAACAAAGACGAAGGTAACCATCATCAGGGACATCATAATCTGCATAGCATAGACGATTACGCTTGTCATCTCTCCTGTCTCCATAGTTCCAAAGACAATGCTCCTGCCACTGATCGCTACCAGAAGGATGATCACCGTATAAACTACGGTCTGCATCACAGGCGCATTCCATGCCACAATTCCCTCTGCCTTTGTAAAAAGCCTGTAAACGTACTTGGAAATGTCATGGAACTTTCCGATTTCGTGATCCTCTCTTACAAAGGATTTTACTACTCTGGAAGCGTTTACATTTTCCTGTACAGAATTATTTAAAATATCGTATTCATCAAAAACCTTTACGAAATGGGGATGGGCCTTCTTCGCAATAAAAATCAGGGCGCCGCCCAGAACGGGGATCACAACTAAAAATAAAAGCGCGATCTTTGGGTTGATGGTCAGAGTCATAACCCATGATAAAGCTACCATGATGGGAGCTCTGGCTAACAGGCGCAGGCTCATCATATAAGCCATCTGAACATTGGTAATATCCGTAGTCATACGGGTTACAAGACCTGAGGTAGAGAAATGGTCGATATTCTTAAACGAAAACTCCTGAACCCTGTAAAATATATCATGGCGCAGATTTTTTGCATATCCCGCCGCCGCGATTGCCGCCGTCTTTCCGGCTATTACGCCGAAATACAGGGCAAGCATTGCCATTACAACCAGTATGAAGCCCCTCTGAATGATGTAAGGCAGATTGCCCCCTGCGATTCCAATGTCAATGATCTTTGCCATTTCCATGGGAATCATAACTTCTAACAGCACCTCCAGCAATACAAATATGGGCGTCAGTATGGACTGCTTTTTGTATTCCCGGACCGATTTTAAAAGTAATTTATTCATCCTTTTCCTCTTCCTCCTTTATGTTTTTATTCGTTTTAGACGCTTCCTCCTCCGCTTTTACAAGATTGCCGAACATCCGGCACATCACACTGCGCCAGATATGAAGCTCCTCTTCCGGGATTCCCTCCATAAGAAGGGCTTCCGTTCTCCCCAGCTGCTCTAAAATCTGGGGGCGCAGCGCTTCTGCCCTGGCTGTCGGCACAATGCGCTTGAGCCTGGCATCCTGAGGAACACTTTCTCTCCTGATAAATCCATTTTTTTCCAAAAGCTTCAGGATCCCTGTTACCGTTGATTTGCGGATACGGAACTCTTCCTCGATATCCTTCTGATACACATCCGTATGAAGGGTCCGCAGAAGGATAAACTTCATAATATGCTGCTGAGACCCGGTCAATCCCTCATCCGTCAGCTCCTCCTGGATGTTCCTGCGCTTTAACTGATGAGAGAGCATATGGATCATCCTTCCCATATGCATTGTTTCCATTCTGCATTCCATATCCTGCATCATTCCACCTCTTTGTATGCACTGCTTTCAGATAGTTAGCGTCCTAACTTTTGGTATTATACAGACTTAAAAATTTAATGTCAAGAGCATTTTTACCTAAAAAAGACGCCCATCCTGTCCTTCAACAGAATGGGCGTCTTATAATAAGAGCGCTTATTTCCCTTCATAAACGATCGCAGCGTCCACTGCATAATCCTTTAACTTCTCTCTGCCCTTTAATCCGGCCAGTTCCATTACAAAACAGATTTTTACCACCTGGCCTCCCAGCTGTTCGATCAGCTTTATGATCGCCTCTGTAGTGCCTCCGGTGGCGATCAGATCGTCTACGATCACAACCTTCTGGCCCGGACGGATGGCGTCCTTATGGATCTCGATCTCTGCAGTTCCGTATTCTAGTTCATACTCTGCAGAAATGGTCTCGCAGGGAAGCTTTCCCTTTTTGCGCACAGGCACAAAGCTCTTATGCTCTGCATAGGCCACCGGTACGCCGAAAATAAAGCCTCTGGACTCCGGCCCAACGACTACGTCATAATCCAGATCCTTCACCATGGCGCGCAGGCTGTCTACTGCCAGCTGCAGTCCGTCTGCATCCTGTAAAATAGAGGTTACATCTCTGAAAATGATTCCCGGCTCCGGGAAATCGGGAATGCTTCTTACATATTCTTCCAGTTTTTTCATGTCTGCCTTCTCCTTTTGTTTGATCTGCAATCGGTTCACGGACTATTCTTCCTTCAGGTTCCGTACCGTATCCCGTATGATAAGCTTATTATCCAGATAAATTCTCCTGTTATCCACAATTCCATCATCCAGACGGCGCAGAAGCACTCTGGCACCCTCTCTGGCGATATCACCCATGTTTCTCTCCACCGTAGTCAAATGCATATCGGAATAACCGGACAAATCCCAGTTGTCAAAGCCGATCAGAGAAACGTCTCCCGGCACAGACAGTCCCGCCTCATCGATCGCTGTCCTGGCTCCAAAGGCCATCTCATCATTAAAGCAGAGAATTGCCGTGGGCTCATAGGAAAGGAGCTGTCTGGCTGCGCTGTAGCCGCTCCCGTAACGGTAGTTTCCGTTAATCATGGGCACCTGATCGGGATCCAGCCCATGCTTGCGCATGGAGGTCCGCCAGCCCCGGTGGCGCAGGCGGGTTGAATCCAGCTCCGGCCTTCCCTCGATGACTGCCAGCTTCCGGTGGCCATTATCCAAAAGGTAGTCCATAGCCCGCTCCATGGCCCTTGCCTCGTCTGTTGTCACATTGGGCGCGTCGATATCCACGGAACGGCAGATAACCGTCATGGGAATCCCCTTTGACAGAACCTCATTCATAAATTCCATGTCCTCATTTTTCTGGGACAGGACAATGATCCCGTCAAAATAGCTGGGATTTAAGGTACCCGGCTCATGCATATCAATACCCTTTACCACTACATTATACTTGCTTCCCGTAATACTGTAAACCCCTGTAAGTACATCGTGAAGCACATAGGGAGAGGTCATTTTGCTGATCGTGGAAAAATACAGTCCGATCACATAGGATCGTGATTTTTTCAAGTGGATTGCTGCCTGATTGGGTACATATCCCATTTCAGACGCCAGACGGCGGATCCTGTCTCTTGCCTCAGAATCTCCCCCCACTCCATTTAAGGCCCTGGAAACCGTTGAATAGGAAACACCGGCCTTTTTAGCGATATCCTTGATCGTTACTGCCACTTTATCCCCTCCGTTTTACATATTGCCGATATTTTCTGTGACAACCGCAGGCCCTTCCTGTCCGCTTATCTCCACATCCTTTAATATAAGCTCTTCGATATTATTTGCATAGATTCCCTGGCGGCAGGTGGTCTTGCTGCAGCCCTCCATCATGGCCGGCTGGCCGCACATAGGTTCATCTGCATAGGTTACCCGCACATGCTCCATCTCTACCCGTCCGATCTTCTTTTCCGGCAGGCCGTACATATAGGCAGCAGCCACATGGCAGTTTCTGGCCTCAATATTTCTAAAGGTAAGGGTAGCGATCTCCGGCAGGCGTTCATCCACCGGTCCGGCTTCCTTGCTGCGCACATACTCGGAATGGCCGTCCGGATCGCAGAAATAGAAGCAGTTGATCACAAAGGGAGTCATCACATGATCCATTGTGATATTTTCAAATAAAATACCCTGAACGACCGCATCCTTTCCCCGTCCTCTTCTGGTCTTGATCCGCAGTCCCCGGTCCGTATGAAGGAACATACAGTCTCTTACGGTCAGGTTCTTCACGCCTCCGGCCATCTCACTTCCGATGGTAATGGAGCCGTGGCCGTCGCGCATACAGCACTGGCGGATGGTTACATTTTCACAGGGACGCTTATAGGTAGATCCCATATAGATCTTTCCGGATTTTAAGGCAATACAGTCATCGCCCAGAGAGAAGTACACGCCTACAATTTCCACATTTTTACAGGACTCCGGATCCAGACCATCGGTGTTGGGAGAATCCTTTGGATTTAATACCTTCATATCCAGGAAACGAAGGTTGTCGGAAAAATAGGGATGGAGATTCCAGCTTGGGCTGTTCTGCACTGTGATACCCTGGAGAACTACATGTTCACACCGCTCTAAAAATACCATTCTGGGGCGGAATGCGCCGTTCATGATCTTGGGATCCTTCCACCAGTTCTCTCTGTCTGCATTTCCATCTATCGTTCCCTGTCCGTAAATCGTTACATTTTTTACGTTCACACCTGTAATAATAGCTGTAAACATAGGAAGAGGATTTCCCTCCCAGGTACCCAGATTGTACTCATCCTTTTCATTATAACTCTGAATCATCCCTTTGAACACAGGAAAACGGCTGCGGTCTGTAAAAGCAGATAATACAGCGCCTTCATCCAGCTCAATGGAAACATCATCCTTAAGGAACAGAGAGGAGATCCGGTAGGTTCCTGCCGGGATCAGCACACGACTCTCTTTCGGGCAGGCCATGATCGCTGCCTGGATAAAAATCGTGTCATCGCTCTCCCCATCTCCCTTTGCGCCAAAGTCGCGGACATTTAAGGTAACAAACTCATAGTCTGTAGCAAAGTAGGACATAATCCTCTCTCCGGCCTCATTGACCGCCTCTACTTCGTACTGAGTATCGGGAGTCAGATGATACAGGCTGGTGACCGCCTTGTCTGTTTTTGCCGCCACTTTGTGATTTAAGTAGATAGTCCAGGAAGAGGATGTATTGTAGCGTCCTCCGTCTTCAATTTCAATTACCGCACATCTTGCGTTCTTGTAGATTACTTTTAATTCCATAGCTTTTGTCTCCTTTAACAAAAATAGAGGAATCCCCCGAAAGAGAATCCTCCGTTTTTTAATGTACCATGTAACATTTAACCCTTTACACCGCCGGCTGCGATACCGTCAATAAAGGAATCCTGGGCGCAGAAAAATACCACCAGGGAAGGAATAATGGAAATCAGGGACATTGCCAGAATCCGGTTCCACTGGAAGCCTACGTCGCCGTCCATAGACATACGCAGATATACGGAGTTGGTATATTTATCCATATCAGCGATATAGATCAACGGGCCCTGGAAGTCATTGTTGGTCCACATGAACTGGAACAGCGCACAGGATACCAGTGATGGCTTTAACATAGGCACGATTACATACCACAGTGTTTTTAAGGTGTTACAGCCGTCAATCTTAGCCGCCTCCTCCAGCTCTTTTGGTACGCCTCGTAAGAACTGGATCAGCATGAATACAAAGTAGGTATCAGCTGCAAATAAGGACGGGATAACCAGAGGCAGGTAGGTATTTACCCACTTCCAGTTGTTGAACATGATGTACTGAGGTGCGTTTAATACAACCTGAGGAAGGAACAGGGTAGACATCAGCAGTGCAAAAAAGATGTTCTTTCCTTTAAAGTTGAAACGTCCAAAGCCATATGCTGTGATCGTTGCGGATACAACGGTAAAGATAACCTTCGGAATAACGATCTTGTAGGTATTGATCAGAGATTTAACCAGATCGATCTTTCCTCCGTAGCTCTTAAATGCATTGTCATAGCCGTCGAATACAGGATTCTTCGGGATAAACCATGCGCTGGTGAAGATCTCGGAGTTGGTCTTAAAGGTTGCTCCCACCATCCAGATCAGAGGATACACCATGATAATCCCTACCAGGATCAGAAGGGTGTAGCGGATCACAGTACTGATTTTTCTTCTTGTCTCTCTTGTCATCTGATTCTACCTCCCATCCTCATCTGAATAGTAAACCCACTTCTTCTGGCTGACAAATGCAACAACGGTCATAGTCATAGTAATCAAGAACAGGATCCACGCTTGGGCGCTTGCCATACCCATCTTGTGGCGGAGGAATGCGTTGTTGTAGATCAGCATGGAGATCAGTGTGGTTGCTCCGTTTGGTCCGCCCTTGGTTACAAGGAACGGTCCGTTGAACTCCTGGAATGCCTGGCATAACTGGGTAACCAGGTTGTAGAAAATAACCGGTGTGATCAGGGGTACGGTAATCTTAAAGAACTGTGTCCACTTGCCGGCGCCGTCGATAGAAGCCGCCTCATAAAGATCCTCAGACACACCCTTTAAGGCTGCCAGGAAGATAACCATGGCGGAACCGAACTGCCATACACGGAGAAGTACGATTACCATCAGGGCGCTCATGTCGCCGGCCATCCAGTTGATCTCCGGGATACCGAACGCGCCTAAAACGGTGTTGATCAGACCGTCTGTGTTAAATACAGCTCTCCACAGGATAGCGATCGCGATGGAGCCGCCCAGAATGGAAGGGATGTAGTAAGCGGTTCTGAAGAAGTTTACGCCCTTTAACTTAAAGTTTAAGATGTAGGCAATAAACAGAGCGAACATCAGCTTTAAGGGCACGTCAAAAATGGCGTATTTAAACGTTACCACAAAGGCGCGGATGATATCGGGATCCGTAAAGATCTTCTCGTAATTCATCATGCCGTACTTGGTAATGCCATTGAAAAGGTCGTAGTTGGTGAAGCTGTAAAAAAGGGATGAGAGGAAGGGATATACCTTAAACAGGATAAAACCAACCAGCCAGGGCAGGATGTACAGAAGGCCGATATTCAGCGCCCAGAATCCTTTCTTGTTTTTCATACGGTTACCTCCATAATATTTCGTACTTTTATACGCGGTCCGCATACTTTTCTGCCAGGAGAGTGCCCAGGGCGCAGCCCTTTTTTATGGCGTATGCGAGCTGCTCGCCGGAAGCCTCTTTGGAAGCTTCCAGATGTTTTCTTATGCCTTCACGGAACATGTCCTGGAGCGCTCTGTAATGCTCATAGATCTCTGGAGACATCTCCTCTATCATGTCGATCAGCAGGGCCAGATCTGCCTCGCTGAGAGTTTTCTGTGTTTTAAAATAAGTAACAATACTGCTGTAATTTTCTTTGTTTTTAACTGCTTCTCTGATTTCTTTTTCTGTCATATTCACTGTTCCCCTCAAAGGGAGGCAGCGTCTGAAAGGGACGCTGCCGTTTATTTCTTGCGGATTAGTAGTTGCTGTAGCACTCATCAATGCCCTTAAGCAGTTCCTCGGCAGCCTCGGCAGATGTCGTGTTGCCTGCGGACAGCTTACCGAATACCTTGTAGTATACGCCGTCAGGGTTAGCCTTTAAGTCATTATGCTCGAAGTAGGGATCCAGAGGGAACTTGCTGTATGCAGTCACCTTGGAGTTTGCTTCCTTAACCATCTCATCGCCGATTCCCTTCTCATTGAGAATCTCAATTGCCTTCTTGGAGCAAGGGATACCTCTCTCAGTACCGGAGATTTCGATGCCTTCATCCTCATTTAACAGGAAGTTGATCAGCATGGCTGCTTCCTTCGGATGCTCAGAATTTGCTGCAACTGCAAATGCCATGGATACCTTGGTAAATCCGCCGTTGTGATCGCCGAACTTGATGAAGTCGCCGATTACCAGCTCCTGTCCAGGCTTATCTGTACTCTCTGCGATCGCCTGCTGGAACTTGCTTACAGAAGAATCCCACTCAAGGATACCTGCATACTTACCGTTGATCCACTTAGCGTTCTTGTCAAGAGAGTCTGCCATATCGCCCTGAAGTGTAGCCAGAGTAGGAATTACATGATTCTCTTCCAGCTTTGTGATGAAATCCATACCTTCCTGTATCTCTTCCTTTGTATACTGAACAGCTCCGTCCTCTACCCAGGCCTTGCCGTACTTGCTCTCTAAGTAGTATACCAGGAAGATCGCACGGTCGTACTCGCCCAGTGCCAGAGGATAATAATCGTCGCCGTATGCCTTAAATGCCTCTCCGGCTGCCAGTAAGGATGCCTCGTCTGTAGGAAGCTCGCATCCGATCTCATCAAATGTGGTCTTATTCCAGTAGAACAGACGGCCTGTCAGAGAAATCGGAACTGCCATCAGCTTTCCGTCTGCCTTACACTGATCCAGAACCTCCTGGTCAAACTGTGTCAGGTCGATCACATCGCTGTACTCGTCCAGATTTACGAAATTCTTACCGTTTCCGCTATAGGATGTGATCCAGTTCCAGTTGATCTGCATTACGTCAGCTGCATTGCCGCCCTGGATTGCCAGAGCCTGCTTCTCTTCCCAGCCGGTCCATGCGCCATACTCAGCCTCAACCTTGATGTTTGGATACTTTTCCATGAAAGCGGCGATTGCCTTTTCTGTTGCCTCATGACGGGCATCACCGCCCCACCATGAAAACTTTAAGGTAACTTCCTCATTGCTCGCTGCGCTGTCGCCGCCCTCAGCCTTACCTGCTGCAGTTGTATCTGTAGATGCGGACGTACCGCCGCAGGCTGCCAGAGATAATGCCATGGTAGATGCCAGAGCCAGAGATACTGCTTTTTTGAAATTTCTCTTCATTTTACTCTCTCCCTTTCTTTTCCCCTTCACATACACATTTTGCAAAGGTTTGCAACGTTAATCAAAAAATTATGCACATTTCCTAGGTGAGCATTTACATTTTTGTATGCTTTTAAGTAAACGTGCTCATTTCTTTAGGTATTTTCATCATAGCATTATTGCTTTCAGTTGTCAATTATGTATTGTGTATATTTTAACATATATTTTTTGTGCATTATGTCCAGTTTTATTATTTACTTTTTTATGATAATATGGTTTTAAAGCAGGAATTCATATATCACATAGAAATACAGGTATTTTTCGACAAAACTTTTTCAGACTGCCCTAATATATAATGGCATTTATTACCTGTTTTTTGCATGCAAACGTTTACAGCCTTTTTTCCTCTCTGCTGTCTTCGAAAGCACTGCTGTTTGTGATACAATTCAATAAGGATAAAAGGAGAATCTAAATTTATGATACGGATTTTAGACAATTACATTGACCAGCTACTGAAAAAAAGCACCCCCCAGGCTCCTGTCTGGAATATTGAAAAGATCAAAAACGGATCGCCTTCTACCTGGAACTATATCGATGGCTGCATGATCAAGGCCATCCTTGAACTGTACCATATTACCAAAAATGAAAAATACCTGGAGTTTGCCGATGCCTTTATCGACTACTTTGTACAGGAGGACGGCTCCATCGCTTCCTATGATCCAAAGGAATATAATCTGGACAATGTAAATGCCGGCAAAACCCTTTTCGATCTCTATGAGCTTACCGGACGGGAGAAGTACCGCAAAGCCATCGACACGGTATACAGCCAGCTGAAAGGACAGCCAAGAACCACGACCGGCAACTTCTGGCACAAGATGATCTATCCAAACCAGATCTGGCTGGACGGCCTGTATATGGCCCAGCCCTTCTATATGCAGTACGAAGTAACCTATAATAATGGCGCCAACTGCCGGGACTCCTTTGAGCAGTTCCTTCATGTATATGACCTCATGAAAGACACACGCAACGGCCTGTACTACCACGCATATGATGATTCCAGAGAATCCTTCTGGTGCGATCCCGTCACAGGCCTGTCAGATAATTTCTGGCTGCGCGCACTGGGCTGGTACGCCATGGCCCTGATCGATACCATGGAGGTAATGCCGGAATCCATGGCTCAGGAGAAGGAAAAGCTGGGCGCTATTTATAAGGAACTGATCGACGCCATGCTGCCCTATCAGGACAAGGAAACCGGTATGTGGTATCAGGTCGTAAACAGAGGCCGCATTAAGCCAAACTATCTGGAAACCTCCGGCTCCGCCATCTTTGCTTACGCTATTATGAAGAGCGTGCGTCTGGGCTATCTGGATGAAAGCTATTTTACCTTTGGAGAAAGGGCATTTACCGGCATCTGTGAAACATATCTCTCTGAGGAAAACGGAGAACTGCAGTTAGACGGCATCTGTCTGGTTGCAGGACTTGGAAATAAAGAAATGCGGGAAGGTACTTTTGACTACTACATGAGAGAACCCATTGTAAAAAATGAGGCAAAGGGCGTAGCTCCGCTGATCCTTGCTTATATTGAAATCCTGATCCGTGAAAAGGCAGGTACACAGGAGTAAATTTTATGCTGAAAGAAGAACGACAGGCACAGATCTTAAACAAGCTTCATACATCAGGAAAGGTTGTGGTAAGTCAGCTGGCGGCCGACCTTAAGGTTTCCGAGGATACGGTCCGCAGGGATCTGCTGGACCTGGACCAGAAAGGACTGTTAAAACGGGTGTTCGGAGGCGCAATCCCTCTGGAACGTCCGGTCATCGGTTTTTTCGACCGGGAAGAGGCAGACGTAGAGCTGAAGCAGAAGCTTTCCGAGAGGGCTCTGGGCTTTCTGGAGCCCGACCAGCTGGTAGCCATTGACGGCAGCAGCACCAATCTGCAGTTTGCTAAAAATATCCCTTCGGATATGAAGCTTACCATTTTAACAAACAGCTACAGCATCGCCCATGTGTGCTCCATGAAGGAGCAGGTAAAGGTGATCGTTCTGGGCGGGGATCTGCTAAAGGATTCCATGACAACGGTAGGGGAAACGGCAGCCGCTCAGGCAGCCGCCTACCACCCGGATCTGTGTTTTATGGGGGTTTATGCCGTGCATCCTGAATACGGCATGACGATTCCCTATCCTGAAGAGGTAAGTATCAAGCGCCAGCTGATCCGCTCCTCCAGACGGGTCATCGCTCTGGTAGACCCGGTAAAGCTGAATACGGTATCACGGTATCATGTGTGCGGGATTGAAGCCTTTACAGCCCTTATTACAGACGGATCTGTGGAAGGCGAGATGGCACTGGGATACCGGAACCGGGGACTGGATTTTATGTAAAAACAGTTTGTAAATCCCCTTCTTCGCTCTTTTTGCATTAGTTTGCATTATTTTCCTTTTAATATATGCATTAGTTTGCGTTTTTTAATAATTTATGTATTCACATGATTTTATTTATGCGCAAATTAACGCATATTTTTGCGATATTATGCTTGACATTGTGCTGTATGGCGCTATAATGAGTGTATAAACCAGTATGAAATACAGCAATTTAAGGAGGATTTTGATTATGAGGTTTTTCGTTGATACTGCTAATGTAGAAGACATCCGCAAGGCAAATGATATGGGGATCATCTGCGGAGTTACAACCAATCCGTCTCTGATCGCCAAGGAAGGCCGCGACTTTAAGGAAGTAATCTCTGAGATCACATCCATCGTAGACGGCCCTATCAGCGGCGAGGTAAAAGCTACCACCACAGACGCAGAAGGCATGATCGCAGAAGGCCGCGAGATCGCTGCCATCCATCCAAACATGGTTGTAAAAATCCCCATGACTGTAGAAGGCTTAAAGGCTGTAAAGGTGCTTTCCGCAGAAGGCATTAAGACAAATGTTACTCTGATCTTTTCTGCTGCACAGGCACTGCTGGCTGCCAGAGCAGGAGCGACTTATGTATCTCCTTTCTTAGGCCGTCTGGATGATATCTCCATGCCGGGCATTGACCTGATCTACGATATCACGGAGATTTTCCAGATGCACAATATCGAAACAGAGATCATTGCAGCCAGCGTGCGCAATCCGATCCATGTGATCGACTGCGCCAAGGCCGGAGCAGATATCGCTACCGTTCCCTACAAGGTGCTGGAGCAGATGACAAAGCATCCGCTTACCGATCAGGGAATTGCAAAATTCCAGGCAGATTATAAGGCTGTGTTTGGGGAATAATGATAGGAAAAACGCCAGCTCCGTTTTCGCTTGCGGGGCTGGCGTTTTAGATATTCAAACGGTTACTGTTACATGATCCTCACATGCTTCAAAGCGCCTGTCTTTGAAAACTCGGTCCATTCGCACACATTTACGGCGTGGTCTCCGATGCGCTCCAGATATTTGGCGATCATCAAAAGATCGATCCCCTGGTCCGCCTGATCCGGCGATGTTTTCAGCAGGCTGATCACATCTGTCTTTACCTGATTAAACAGGCTGTCTACCCGGTCATCCATACGGATGATTTTTGCAGTTTCTTCCAGATCCTGGGAAATAAAGGCCTCTACCGCATCGTGAACCATTTTCCTGGCTTCTTCCGCCATAAGAGGAAGATGTTTTACAATGTGATAGGCGTGTTCGCTTTTAATCCTCAAGATCAGCTCTGCGATATCGGAGGCATGATCTCCGATACGCTCCAAATCTGTAACTACCTTTAACGCGGTGGAAATCTGGCGCAGGTCGCAGGCTACGGGCTGCTGGCGCAGGATCAGAGACAGACAGCGGGATTCAATGGCCCGCTCCATATCATTAACCGTCCGGTCCCCCTTGATCACATCTTCTGCCAATGTATAATTCTGATCCTCAAAAGCCACAAATGTCTGCTCAATGGCCTTTTCCACCATGAAAGCCATTTCCCTTAAATCCTTATTTAATTCCTCTAATTCATGCTCATAGGTGATACGAACCGTCATATGCGTTCCTTTCTTTCGCGCTCCTGCCCTCCATCAGCCGAAGCGTCCTGTAATATAATCCTCTGTGCGCTTATCCTTTGGCATGGTAAACAGTTCATCTGTGGGTGCGTATTCCACCACCTCGCCTACCAGGAAAAACGCCGTATAGTCTGCAATACGGGCAGCCTGCTGCATATTGTGCGTTACAATGGCAACTGTATATCTGCTCTTTAAATCATCCATCAGATCCTCGATCTTCAGCGTGGAAATGGGATCCAGGGCAGATGTAGGCTCATCCATGAGAAGGACCTCCGGCTCTACCGCCAATGCTCTTGCGATGCACAGGCGCTGCTGCTGGCCGCCGGACAGTCCCAGCGCAGATTTCTTTAAACGGTCTGAAACCTCATCCCAGAGGGCTGCTCCACGCAGGCTTCTCTCCACGATCTCGTCCAGCTGCGCCTTATTTTTAATCCCGTGAATCCTGGGGCCGTAAGCGATATTGTCATAGATACTCATTGGAAATGGATTTGGCTGCTGAAATACCATTCCCACCTTCTTGCGCAAAAGAGTTGTATCTACCTGAGGGTCATAGATATTTTCATGATCCAAAAGAACCGTTCCGTCAATTTTTACATTGGGAACCAGATCGTTCATCCGGTTTAAGGTTTTTAAAAAAGTAGATTTGCCGCAGCCGGAAGGGCCGATAAAGGCTGTAATCTTATTTTCGTACAGATCCAGATTGATATTTTTTAATGCATGATTTTCTCCATAGTACAGATTCAGATTCTGTGCGGAGATCTTTACCTTGTTTTCCACAGTTTTTCTCCTCTTAATTGCCGCCGGCGCTTATCTGGTTTCCACCCGAAAGCGGTGGGATAAATATTTTGCAAGTCCGTTGATTCCCAGAACGATCACCAGAAGAACCACGGCTACTCCGAAGGCTTCATTGTATTTTGCCTTCTGCATAAACAGATACAGCTGAATGGTAAGTGTTCCGCCGGATTCAAAAATCTTGCCAAAGAGATTTTTCGGCAGATAGTAACCGCTTCCTGCGGTAAATAAAAGGGCCGCAGACTCTCCCACGATACGTCCGATGGCTAAAATTACACCTGTAATAATTCCCGGCATCGCGCTGGGCAGAAGGATGGTACGGATCATGTACCACTTTGTGGCGCCGATTCCCAGTGCGCCGTGGCGGTAGCTGTCCGGCACGGTCTTTAAAGCCTCCTGAGTGGTTCTCGTAATCAGAGGCAGGATCATCAGGGTCAGAGTCAGGGAGCCGGTAAGAATGGAATAGCCCAGGCCAAGAGTATTTCCAAAAAATACCATTCCAAAGAGTCCAAATATAATAGAAGGAATACCGGAAAGAGTTTCTGTCGTAAATTCGATCATCCGGACAATCTTTCCCGGCTTTGCGTATTCATTTAAGTAAATGGCAGAACCTACGCCGATGGGAGTTGCAATCAACAATGTGATCACGACAATATAAATCGTGTTGATAATGTTTCCCAGAATACCAAAGGTTCCCTTGACTGCACTGGAGGCGGTACTTAAAAAGGACCAGGTCACATGAGGGATCCCTCTTGCAAAGGTATATCCCAGAATCCCCACAAGAATCAGCATGGAAACAGCGGTACAGCCATAGATCAGGCCTGTGAGCATCATATCGGAGGAGCGGACGCGCTTTCCGTAAATACTTTCTTTGACTTCAGAATATTCATTCAGCCGGATGGCTGCTTCACCTGTCATTTTTCTTATCTCCCTTCTTGAGGATTCCTGTAAGGCTTACGTTGATCAGCATGATAAATGCAAAGAGCACAAGTCCAATGGTAAAGAGCACCTGCCTGTGGAGACCGGAGGCATATCCCATCTCGGCCACAATGGCTGTTGTAAGGAAACGGACGGAATTAAAGGGCAGCGGAAGATTGACCGAGCTTCCGGATACCAGGCTGATGGCCATTGCTTCTCCAATGGCGCGGCCGGTTCCCAGTACAATGGCTGTGATGATGCCGGACTTCGCCGCCGGAAGCACTACATGGAAAATCGTCTGAATCCTGGTAGCTCCCATAGCCAGAGAAGCGCTTCTTAAATGTGCCGGCACCGCCCGCAGAGCGGATTCGCTGATATTGATTACCGTAGGCAGAATCATCAGAGCCAGCACCAGCACCGCCGAAATCAGATTCGCTCCCCCGGTAAACTGATGATCCGTCCCCTTAAAAATGATCAGCTCCAGCTTATACATGAGGGGATTTAAAATCAGGATCCCCAAAAGGCCGTAGATCACAGAAGGGATTCCCGCTAAAAGCTCTACTGCCGGACGGACTGCAGCCGAAACCTTTTTCGGCGCAACTTCTGCCAGAAACACAGCGGTCATTACTCCAATGGGAACTCCGATCAGGATCGCAAGAAAGGTTCCCACAATAGAAGTCAGGATAACATATAAGATACCAAAGCTGGGATCTGCGGCATCCGGCTTCCACACAGAACCGAACAGGATATCTGTAAGACCCACTTGGAACAGAGCGGGAGTGCCGCTGATAATCATGTACAGTGTAATGGATGCAACAGCCAGAACAGCGAAAAAGCCGCAGGCGGTGAAAATCACCTGTGCAGCTTTTTCTACCCCGGACTTGCTGCCATGATGGGAACGTATGGAACAGGTTTCCGTTGTCATTGCAGATTCGTCTCCTTTCCCGGCCGGATTATTTCTCTACAGAAATCAATCCTACGGACTTTACAAGCTCAGCGCCTTCCTCAGAATAAATGAAATCAAACAGAGCCTTTACCAGATCATTCTGCTCAGAAATCTCGCCCTTGGTAGCCATTACGAAAGGACGGCTTAAGAAGTAGGTTCCAGCCTTGATGTTTTCTTCTGTAGGCTCTGCGCCCTCCAGCTTTACTGCTTTTACCGTATCATCCAGTACGTCTAAGGACACATAGCCTACGGCTCCGGGAGTAGAAGCAACCTTTGCCATGACAGCTCCTGTGCTGTCCAGCTCATTTGCATATTTGCACTTATCTTCCAGCTCTAACAGTTCTTCAAAAGCGGTTCTGGTACCGGAGCCGGACTCACGGCCTACTACCACGATCGGAGCGTCATTTCCGCCTACATCCTTCCAGTTGGTTACTGTTCCGTCATAAATTCCGGCCAGCTGTTCCTTTGTCAGATCCTCTACTGCATTCGACGGGTCTACAACCACTGCAATACCGTCGATCGCTACTATATTCTCAGCGATTCCCTTTGCTTTTTCCTCGTCTTTTAAGTTTCTGGAAGCGTTTCCGATATCTGCTGTTCCATTTGCGGCTGCTTCAACGCCTGCACCGGAGCCTACAAACTCTGCTGTCACCGTAACCTTGGGATATTTCTCCATGAATGTTTCGCTGAGTGCATTGGAAAATTTCTCCATGGACGTAGATCCCACCATGCTGATGGTTCCGCTTAAATCAGCAGCCTCTGTTTTCTCCTCTTCCTTCGCTTCTGTGGTATCTGCAGCCTTGCTGTCTGCCGCTGTCGTTGTCTGTGCTGCCGTTGTCTCTTTAGATGAGCTTCCGCAGCCTGCCAGCATACCTGCTGCCATCACTGCTGTACCAACTGCTGCCAGAATCATTTTACTGTTCTTTCTCATAATATTCTTTCCTCCACGTTGCGCTCCGCGCTTTATTTTCATTGTGTTGTGTTCCTCGTTACATGGAGGAGTATACAAAAGTTTTACATTGAGAGAAAGCAAGGAAAGGTATAAGTTTTGTAAATTCTGTGTAAACTAACGCGATTTATAGAAAAACAACAAAAAAATACCGGCAAAAGCAGTCTTTGCTTTTCCGGTACTACAGTCTATTTTTTCGCGCCTGTGTTTTTTATAAAATCATGGCCGCATTTGGGACAGTGAATGCTGACTTTCCCGTGATTTCTTGGAATACGGATCTTCTGTTTACAGCCTGGACAGCTGAAAATCTTATATCTGCGTCTCTCCTCCAGATGAAAGCGCCAGCCCTTTAAGCGCTCTGAAACCTGAAAATACAGGCGGAGATACGCATTATTTTCCTGACTGCGTCTGGTAATATTCCGGGAAAAAATCCGAAAATAAAGAATCGCCAAAAGGACGATCAGCACGCTGCGGATCAAGGAGCCAAACCAGTAGGAACGGATAAAGAAGCTTCCTGCTGCCAATATAACAATTACAATCGACAGAAATCGTCCCAGCTGGTCTGCGCCGTATCGGCCGATCATAAAACGCTGAAATTTTTCTTTTAGGTTTTGCATAGGGTGTGTCCTTTCTTACGCTAAAATGATATTTCATAAAGATCCGTCAATCGGTTCCATTCTATTTTCCTTTTCTATCCGCTGGCAGATCTGATCAAATTCATTTTCCGGTGGAGGAGGCAGAGGGATCGTACTTTTCATAGCCTCCTCAAACTCCCTTAAAATCTCTTCATCTGAAAAACCGCCTATTTCTCCCGGCTCTCTCTGCATATTATCATTCTGATCTGGTTTTTTGCTGTTAAATTTATCCACGGGTCACCTCTGTTTGCCAAATCTCCTTAAGTTCCCTGATGCTTTAGGGTTGACTTTTTGCAGTTAACGCTTACTATAATACTATAGCACCTCTGTTTTCCGTGCTGTTACAGATACTCATTCAGGAGGTCAATTATGAAAAAAATCATTCTGACCGGCGGCGGCACTGCCGGCCATGTCACTCCAAACCTGGCCCTGCTCCCATCTCTTAAGGAAGCCGGGTATGAGATCCGTTATATCGGTTCTTATCAGGGAATAGAGCGAAAGCTTATTGAAAATGCAGGCATTCCTTATGACGGGATCTCATCCGGTAAGCTGCGCCGGTATTTTGACCTGAAAAATTTTTCAGATCCGTTCCGTGTGATCAAGGGCTATGCCGAAGCAAAACGCCTCTTAAAACGCTATCAGCCGGATGTTGTATTTTCAAAAGGCGGATTTGTAGCTGTTCCGGTTGTACTGGCCGCGAAACACTATAAAATCCCCACCATTATCCATGAATCTGATATGACGCCGGGACTGGCAAATAAGATCTGCATCCCCTCTGCCGCAAGGGTCTGCTGCAATTTTCCCGAAACCATAAAATATCTTCCCGCCGACAAGGCAGTTCTCACCGGCTCTCCCATCCGCGCAGAGCTTTTAAAGGGAGAACGGGCTTCCGGGCTGGCTTATGCGCACTTAAAAGAGGGAAAACCGGTCCTGCTGATCATAGGAGGCAGTCTTGGATCTGTAGCTGTCAATACCGCTGTGCGCCGTATACTGCCCCGTCTTCTGCCCTCTTTCCAGATCATACATATCTGCGGTAAGGGCAATTTGGACGAATCACTCATCGGCACCGAGGGATATGTGCAGTATGAGTATGTAGACGCCCCGTTAAAGCACCTCTTTGCAGCGGCAGATATCGTTATTTCCAGAGCCGGAGCCAACTCCATCTGCGAGCTTTTAGCTCTGCGCAAGCCCAATCTGCTGATCCCGCTGTCCGCAGCTGCCAGCCGGGGCGATCAGATCTTAAATGCAAATTCCTTTGCAAAACAGGGCTTCAGCAAGGTTTTAGAGGAGGAAGCCATCACAGATGATAGTCTCTGTGAAGCAGTAACTGAGCTTTATGCCAATCGTTCCTCCTATATCAGCGCCATGGAAACAAGTAAATTAAACCATGCAGTGGAAACCATCATGACGCTGATCAATGAATGTTCCGTAGGGAAATAATCGCTTCTACGGCCACATTTCATTTCTGAGAAGAATTTCCATATGTTTTCTGATACGGCTCACTCTGGAGTAACAGGCCTTTTCTGAAATATTCAGGATCTGGCATACCTCCTCTGTGGGCCTTCCCTGTATCAGTTTTAAATTTGCCACCTTCTGCCAGTTATCAGGCATATTCTCAATGGCATCCAGTATGGCGATACATCGCTCTTTACTGGCTACATAATCCGGAATACTCTGTTTTCTATTCTGTATCCTGAAGTCTTCCATTATAAAATTATCATTATCTACATCCTCACAGGTTCTGTTTCCAAGCCTTCTGCGGTAATCCACACAGCGGCTTTTCACAATCCGGCCAAGAAGTATCCTCTTGCCCGTTTCTGTCTGCTCCAGAGAATAATCATACTGGGCATAGGAAACAAATGTATCCTGAACGATGTCGTCTATATAATCTACAGGAATATTATATCCATAAGCAAGCCTGCGGACGGTACCTTCATACTCCAGATACATCTGCTCAAACCGCTTTCTGGCTTTTTCATCCATCTTCTTAATCATTCCTGCTTTTGAAAACTGCCTTTTATTTTTTCTGCCAGCCCTGTAAGCTCATCTCCGGAAGCAGCTCCGGGTGTCCAGCTGACTATATTGGGTCCCCCCTCATAGCGGGGGATCACATGCATATGAAAATGCATCACGGTCTGTCCGGCTGCCTCTCCATTATTCTGAACCAGGTTAAAACCTGTGCAGCCTAATCCCTTTTTCATCGCTGCGCCGACCTTTGCTCCTATAGTAAGCACTTTCGCAGCTGTTTTCTCATCCAGTGCGCATACATCCGCAAAATGATTCTTGGGCAGAATCAGGGCATGGCCTTTCGTTGCCGGTCCCAGATCCAGAATAACCCGAAACATATCATCTTCATATACCGTTGCGGACGGTATCTCTCCGTTTGCAATTTTGCAGAAAATACACTTATCGTCTGTCATTTTGATACTCCTCCCTCCTGCGGCCTCAGCCGCTTTTTATACCATACGATAAAAGCATATCCGGAATGATTATCCATTTTCAATGTCGTTTACAATCATTTCCAGATATGCTTAATATTAACATAATTTTAATGTCTTGTTAAGTGGGTTGCATTCCCAATATGGAAAATTCTCCCCATCCCCTGTAAAAATCGTCCGATTTAGGAAGAATTATGTAAATTTTTCACAGTACAAATTTACTGTCATTTGGATTGCCTCTGCTCTGGTTACAATTCGGTTCATATCCTGACAGGTATCTTTGATCCATCCCAGTTTTCTTGCCTCCCGAATGCATTCCAAGCTTCCAATGCTTCTCTGCTGTTTGGGGCGGAGTGCCCTGACAGTAAAGCTTATGAGTTCTCCCAGTGTCAGCGGATCATCTGGACGGAAGCGATCATCCGGCGTAGTCTCTGGATCAATAAGGTTTTCATCCCAAGCCGCCTGAATCTGCTCCGCATCATACTCATAACGGCTTAAGTCACAGTACTCACCCTGCCAGGGGCGTCTGAGCATTGGTTTCACTGCTTTCAGGAACAGAAATACAAACTGCGCCCGTGGCATTTCCTCCAAAGGGTGGAGATATCGCACGCAGGGGTCTAAAAGACCGTATTTCATCGCTTGCTTAAGCATTTCCACATCCTTTTTAGGCAGGCTGCGGCAGTCCTCATAGGGAAGCTCCGGCAGATCCATGCTCAGATTGGGACGCTCCTCGATCTTGCTGCTTTCTGCCTGTCCCTGAGGACGCAGCGACAGATCCGGTTCCCAGCCACAAAAAACGGTATGGTTCATATGGCTGCACAGCGGTTCAATTCTCAGGCGCTGTATCTCCTTTACCATCATATCTGCCAGAAGGGCTCCGCCGTAATCATTTACATGAGTGGTATCATTAAAATAATTCTGGCACATCTTTGGCCCCATGGAACAAAATACATCAAAAGTCAGGCTGTGAAGGTCAATCACGGGGACGTTCATCTCCTGCCCCACACGGCGGATACTGTCTGCATGAGCTTCCAGCAGATCATACCAGCCCTTTTCGTCCCGAACCGGAATCCGGCTCATAGGAGTAACAAGCACTGGTACAGCGCCCAGTCTCCTGGTTTCCATTACATAACAACGAACATTGGAAGCAAACTGGTCATAGGGTTTTAAATTCCTGCGCTTCTGGTCATTGTGCCCAAAACCGAAGAGAAATACATCTCCCGGACGGATATTTGCTTTTACCAGCTCCCAGTGGCCGTCCTGTCTAAAGCAGTTAGTCGTCAGGCCGCTGTGTGCCTGATTGCACACTGCCATCCCATCCAGATACTGCAAAAGATTATGGCCCCAGCTTCCTCCGTTTGTAAGAGGATTATAGGGGTAGCGTCCCTCATAGTCCCGTACCGTAGAATCGCCGCCGATAAAAAGAGCCGGAACCTGCTCTCCGGTTCCATCACAGGATTCCACGCAGACCCGGCTGAGTCTTGCTCCTTTTCCCATGATGCTGATTCCGATCATAAAATCTGTTACCGGTTCATCCTTACGCACTACAGGACGGTATGGATAAACAGCATAATAAAAAGTTTTACTATATGCCGTGTTTGCCGGAATAGAAATATCACGATCCACGATATTTCTCCGTCCTGCGGATAAGGTAAGCCCTGACAGGCCATCCTTCCCTCCGCATATCTCTACCGTAACCTTATACCGGCCCACATGCTCTGTATGTACGCCAAAACGCAGAGGGTACGATTCGCTGCTGATCTCTACCCCTTCCGGGCAGTCTCTGCGCGTTACCCGCTCTTCCTCCCTTCCTTTTCCTCCGGGAATCCATCCGGCTGTGCCGGTATAAAAATCTTCCCCGGCACAATCCTCCCGTTCTGGCAGGAAGCCGGCTCCGGCCTCTTGCGTATAGAGTTCTGAGGCCCAGAGCCTTTTTAATGTTCCATTTTCCGTAGCATTTTCAAAGCATTGATCTGTAAATCTGTACTCTGCCATCTCTTTTACCTGCACTTCTTTTATGATTCTATTTCTATCATGCAGCTGCCGCAGGGCTCCAGATCCACTTCCTTTGCGGCACCGCCCAGAGTAATCTTCAGATGCTGGGGCCGGTCGGAATTATTGACAGCCACTGCCTTTCCTGAACAGGGGAAATACGCAGCTTCACAGTATATGTTATCTCCCAGCTGCGCCTTTGCCTCTTCCTTTCCCGCTGCCTTTAAGAGCAGCTCCAAAAGAAAACGGCTGTTTTCAGAGCTGTATGTAAAATGTGACAGGTAAATGCCGCAGCCCTTTCCATAGGGGTGATAGGTCAGCTTGGGGGTGTGTACCTCTTCTCCAATGGGGCTGTAGGCCACATCCTCCGCCAACACCTGTACATTAAAATCTGTAAGATAAATACCTTCCGTTCCTTTCAGGCTTCCTGCAATCGAATCAAGCTCTTTTTCGCTGAATACACTGTCATCTCCAAAGAATCCCTCTGCCTTTTTATAAGAAATCCGCCCATGACAGCACCGTTCGCCCGTATCCTGGTCTACGCCCAGCACATCTGCCAGACGGAAATTCGTCATATATCCCTTTGTCATAGAAGGCTGATATACGCCCAGAATACAGCCTCCCTCCTCTGCATAGCTTCTGAGCTTTTCCAGCACCCGGCTGTCATTCCACTGCTCTCCGCCGCTCCATGCGCTGCCTGCAAAGCCTGCATTAATAATTACATCATAATCAGGAAGCTCCTGCTCCCTTATATCTTCAAAATCAATGTAATCCACCTTTACCGGCCAGCCGGACAATGCCTCATTGATATGGATCAGATCATTCTGCCAGGTCTCATGGAAATGGCCGGAAAGTGTCCAGGAGCGTGTTTTTCCCCAGGCAGTCAGCACACCCACATGAAGGGGCAGAAGCTGAGGCTCTCCCTCCTCATGAAGAGCCTTTATAGCTCTGAATTCATCTGCAGTCCGGCTGATATATTCCACAAAATCAGGATAATCCTCTAACAGATGAAGGTATCCGCCCAAACCGATCCGGTCAATTTTTGCCCGAAGCATGGCTCTTCTTGCAGCAATCCAGTATTTTTCAGCATCTCTTTTGGGATCTCCGTCTCCGGAAAAGGTAGGCGCTCCTCCAAGACCTACAGGGAACAGATACGGATGGAGGCGGACCTCATGAACCGGGGCATCCACACCTGCACACAGGCGTACTTCATAGCCGGAAAAGATACATTTGATGATACCGTCAAATCCAAATTCTGTAAATGTCGGGAAATAAGGCTCCAGTCCCACCCAGCTGTCATCATAAAATACATAGGCCTTTTTTCCATAGGAATGAACCAGATCTACCAGCTGCTTTCCAAAAGAAATCACAAAACGGTTGGTGAATTTCATATAATCCAGCTGCTTTTTGCCGGGAGCCATATGAGTCGCGTGAAGGCGCCCCTGATTGATAAAGTCCTCCGAGGTCAGGCCATAGCCGTATTCCTTCTCAAACTCCTTCAAAGCCCTGGGGCTTACAGTGAAGTCATAGGAACCCCAGTCTGTGAAATGGTTTCTGTGACGCTCATCCTCTCCCCAGATCCAAACGAAGTTATAGAAAAGAGAGGTAAAACGTACCACCGTGGTATCCGGATTTTCCCCGCACCAGTTTTTCAGCCAGGAAAGCAGATATTCCTGCGTATCCGGGTAACGGGGATCAACGGGCATCAGATGCTCCTTATCCCAGTGATTTGTAACATGGTTATACATATTGATCTCTTCCCAGATCCGATATGCCAGGAAATTCACCGTATAATCGTGATATGCCCTGATTCCTGCAACGGTCACAGTGCCCTGCGCCTCATCAAAGATCCACTGCTCTCTGGGAACCTCTGCATTGTCCGTGCGGTCAAACACCTGCCAGAATTCCAGAGAATCCTCTGAACCATTTACAAGAAACTGCTCCTTAAAATAGCCGTCCAGAAGGCCGATTATTACTGTATCTGCTTTTGCAGTTTTGGGAGCAGACATGAGAAATGTCTGCTGCAGACGGTCCATATGGGCTCTGGCCCATTCATTGTGGTCCCGGATGATGCAGATCGTAGAATAGATCCCATAGCCTGCATTTACGATTTCATCTGAAAGCCTGGTTCCGTCTGAATCACGGATCACATCTGCCCCCCATTGATCTGCCAGCTCCAGTGTCAAAGCCTCGCAGCCTGCCTCTCCCGGAAGTGTAAAGCTGCCCTTTGTATACGGATATTTTGTATGTTCCATTTTCTCTGCCTGCCCTTTGGCACTCTCCCTCCTACAGCGCTCCGTCGCCTGTAAATTTTTCATAATTAAGAACCGTACTGAAGAATGCCAGCGCCATTCCCTGGCCCCATCCCTGAATCCAGCGTTTGGAAATGCTCCGGTAGCCCTCTCTGTCCTTCATCACTGCTGTTCCGCCGGATACATTCATTACCTTTCCATCCTCAGAAATATTTTCCAAAATTCCTGTGATGGCTTTGTTAATATATTTAATATGAAGAGGATTTCCCTTTAACACCATAGCTGCTGCGATTCCGGCAGAGGCAGAAACCTCCTCATAGGACTCCGGATCATCCAGAATGGTTCTCCAAAGCCCCTGTTCTGTCTGCAGCGTCTTTAAAACAGCCAGCTGTTCATTTAAACTTCCTACTATTTCCAGATACTTTGGATAGAGATAGCACTGAGGAAGGATATGAGCCACCTGAGACATAGTAAAAGCAGCCCAGCAGTTGGCTCTTCCCCAGTAAAATCCGCTCATGTGATCCTTTGCAATATTGTCATATCCATGATACCAGAGGCCGGTATGCTCATTCTGCAGATACTGGATATGCCAGTACCACTGGTTTAGAGCGTCATCCACCAGCTCCGGCCGTTCAAACATAACGCCTGCCCGCAGCATAAAAAATGCAGCCATAAACAGGGTATCTGCCCAGCACTGCTCCGGAAAATCATTGTTTGCTGATACAGTGTGCTGAAGGACATGATCCCCAAAGCGCAGAGCACGATTTGTGAGGTAATCCAGTTTATCATCTATGATTTTTTTATAGACCTCATCCCCAGTCTCCTTATAGAGCGTCAGAAGCACATGGCCCATGGCGCAGGTATTTACCGTAAAGTCCGGAAGCCCCAGGCTAATCAGCTCATCTACCCTCTCTTTTACCATATCAAGGTACTTCTTATTTCCTGTCGCTTCATAGGCCTCAGCCATTCCATAATAGGCCACACCGCAGGGCCAGTCCCAGGTCATATCCATGTTCATGGTGCGCTCTGCCACTTTATCCACAGCTGCCTCAAGCTGAGCCTTATCGTAGTTCAGTTTCATTTTCCTTTCCTTTCTGTACCGGGCAATTTTGTGTCTATACCTCGGTTTTTGTCCATTTTAATACGGTATTTTCTCTTTTTCTATCACTATATTGCTCTTTTATCATCCCTTTAGTCCAGATGTGCTGATTCCCTCTACCAGATATCTCTGGAAGAAAATAAAAATCAGAACGGAAGGAAGGATAGAAAGAGAGGCCATAGCAAACATGGCACCATAGTCGGAGGATGAGCCGGGATCGCAGAACAGTTTTAACGCCAGACTCACCGGATACTTGGCTGACTTATTTACATAAAGCAGTGCGGAAAGGAAATCATCCCATCTCCACATAAAGGAGAAGATCCCGGCTGTAACAAGAGCCGGTTTAATCAGAGGCAGGATGATCTTTGTAAAAATAGATACATAGGAACAGCCGTCAATCTTTGCGGCCTCATCCAGATCTCTTGGGATTCCTGAAATAAAGTTAGAAATCAGGTATACGAAAAAGCCCTGGATAGCAAAGAAATAAGGAACGATCAGCGGCATATAGCTGCCAACCCAGTTAAGCTTCTGATACCACAGATACTGAGGGATCATAAGGACCTGGGCCGGAAGCATCATAGATAAAAGCATGGCGGAAAACAGAAGCTTTTTCCCCTTAAACTTAAATCTGGCAAATCCATAAGCAACGATGGCAGAAGAGATCACCGTTCCAATGGTAGCTACTACTGAAATAAACAGGGAATTTTTAAAAAATGTGGCGAATGTTACCTTCGCAAAGCCTTTCCAGCCATTTATATAATTTTCAAAGGTAAAGGTTTCCGGAATCAGGCTTCCTGCTGTCTGAAAAATGGTATTTGTTGGTTTAAAGGAGCTCATTACCATCCAGATCAGAGGATAAATCATAACCAGACCAACGGCAAATACCAGTATATGATAGATAACCGCTTTGACTGCTCTTTTCTCTTTCATTGCTTAACCCTCCTCATATACCCAGAATTTTTTGGTTGCAAACAGCAGCAGTGTAATAGCTCCGATAATAGCAAGCATTACCCAGGCTAAAGCAGCACCGTAGCCGGTATTGTAAAACTCAAAGGACTGCTGATACATATAAACGGTGTAAAACAGCGTGGAATTCATGGGCTTTCCCTGAGTGATAATGTAGCTCTGAGTAAATGCCAGAAATCCATTGATCATCTGCATTACCAGATTAAAGAAAATGGTAGGAGTAAGAAGAGGAAGGGTAATTCTGAAAAACTTCTGGATCCCATTGGCTCCATCTACCTCTGCCGCCTCATAAAGCTCCTTTGAAATCTGCTTTAACGCAGATAAAAAAATCAGCATGGACGATCCGAACTGCCATACAGCCAAAAGGATCAAAACCCAGATGGCGGTTTTTGTATTTCCCAGCCATGCAAATGTGGTTTCAATTCCTACAGCCCCCAGCAGGCGGTTAACTACGCCATCCGTAGCAAACATTCTCTTCCACAAAATCGCCACAGCTACAGAACCGCCGATAATAGATGGAAGGTAGTAGGCTGCGCGGTAAAAACCGCTCATCTTTGAATTTTTTAACAGCAGCATTGCTACGATCAGTGCAAAGACCAGTCTTAAAGGCACAGATACCAGTGCAAAATAAAAGGTAACGCCGATTGCTTTATAAAAGGTCTCATCCTGAAACATCTTCACGAAATTATCCAGTCCTGTGAATACAGGCGGAGAAAGAATATCATATTTGCAGAATGAATAGTAAAGGGATATTCCCATTGGTACGATCATAAACAGCAAAAATCCAATGGTAAATGGAAGGGTGAAAATAATACCTGCCGTACTTTCTTTGCTTAAGGCTTTTTTGAATGGATTCATCCTATTTCCTCCTCTAAAAGCTTCTGCCTGCATACGTTTATAACCGCAGCAGGCAGAACCCTAAGAAACCTGTTTTATTTCTGTTTCTGAAAATGAAATTTATTATTTGGAAGCCATGATCTCATTTCCCTTAGTAAACAGCTCCTGTGCTGCCTCCTCTGATGTCATCTGGCCATATGCCACCTTCTCCTCTAACTGCAGCAAAAGCTCTGTAACCTCGCTGGAGCCGTTTGGCATTGGAGGATCAATCTGTGAAGAAGCAGGTGATACAACCTCATTGATAAATTTAATACTGTTCTGGATCGAAGCATCAAGGCTTGGAGACAGTTCAGCAGCTACCTTCTCAGACAGCGGCACTCCGCGTTCTGCTAAAAGAATATTGTTTGCATCCATACTGTTGGTCCAGTAGTCGATAATCTTTACTGCTTCCTCCGGATTTGCTGCATTGGCAGATACAGAGAAAAACTGAGCAGGCTTCAGGAAATCCGATTTAGCCGGATCAGCAGAAGGCCAGGTAGTAATGCCGATTTCAGGCATATCCTCCGGCTTGCAGTTCTCATATGCTCCAATCTGATTAGACCAGCAGAATACACACCAGGATCTGGAATCTTCACTTGCACCATATACGAAAGGATCCTGTTCTACAGAGCCTGGAGTAATCTCAGCGTAGATACTCGGATCTACATGCCAGCCTTCCTTTACGCCATCCTCAAATACCTTAAAAATGGGAACAAATTCATCTGCGCTTTCCACATTTAATTTGCCTTCACCATACATAGAATGACCGTTTGCACGAATCATGTACTGGACGATTTCCTGCGTTACGCCGTATGCCATATTGGTACGGTAGCCTGTTTTTTCCTTAACAGTCTTGCAGACCTCAATAAACTCATCCAGAGTCATATTATCCTTGATCGTAACACCTGCCGCATCTGTTACTGCCTTGTTGTACAACAGGGCAGGTGCGTTAATGCCAATGGGTACGGCATAAAGCTTTCCGTCTACCTTACCGGAATTTAAAACATCTGCATTCGCATCATCCAGGTTCAGAGTACCATCTTCCACATAAGGAGTCAGGTCTAAAAGCAGGTTATTCTTTGCATACTGATCCAGATATGCATAATCCATCTGAACTACATCCGGAAGGGAATTTCCTGCAGACGCAGTTGCCAGTTTATTCCAGTAATCACCCCACTCAGAAAACTGTCCGTCCAGTGTAACTCCTGGATTCAGCTCTGTATATTTATCTAATGCTGCCTGCGTTCTCTCATTGCGGACCTGATTGCCCCACCATGCAACAGTCAGGCTCTTTTCACCACCCTCCGCTGCTTCAGAACCGGCTGCCTCTGTCTTGGCTGCCCCATCAGCCGAAGCCTCTTCTTTCGCTCCTCCTGAACACCCAGTCAGACTCATTGCGGCCATCAGACCTGCCATCACCAGTGCAATGTTTCGTTTTTTCATAAGACATACCCTCCTGTTTTATTGTGCATCCGCTGTCTGCACCTTTAAGCTTCGTTTCAACTGCTGATTTTATTATACTCCTCCCTTTTCCGATTCCGTGATAGGTAAAACCGATATTCGTGTTCAAAAAACAGACCTGTTTTCTGTATTGATTGCATAACTTCTGATTTATATGTATACTAAATCCTGTTACAGAATTACACATCTTTTACAGGAAAGGCATCCCTTATGAGCTATGGTTCCCACGGTTTTATATCCTTTGCAGCCCGTTCAATCCGGTATCGATTAAACAATCTTCCTTTATTTCAGAAGATACTTTTTATTGTGTTAAATAATGTATTTCTCATTATGGTTCTCTCACTCTTCGGTCTTCGCCTGTACACAGGGGCCTACAATGAACTCCTTTATAAGACCACAGCCGGCAATCTGACCCACTCAGCCTATACGATTTCTGACAGCCTAAAAAGTATTGAAAACGTATCCTCTACCATCCTTGCTGCTCCAGAAATCCAGGTTTCTCTCTCTGCTGTTGCGGAGCTCAATGACCGGGCCGCCTGGACAAACGCAAACCGGGTCATCAACAATTCTCTTCAGACCTATCATTCCTCTGTAAAAGACAACGGCGCATCTTTTCTGATGATCCAAAATGAACATTTCCACAATTCTACTTATACTATGTGGAAAAGCAAGCTTTCCGAAGAGCGCCTTCAGGAAGCTATCAAGGCGGCCGAACAAAAAAAGGGCGCTGTGGTCTGGATCCCCGCTGATCCCGGAAGCAATGCCCTTCTCATGAGCCGCGAAATCCGGAAGGTAGATAATCTTTCTCTGAAGCATCTGGGAACTCTGGTGGTTTATGTGGATTTAAATAATATTATCCGCAAGGCAAACGCTGCTGCGACTCAATACTCCGACAGCCAGTATATTCTTTGCAGCAAAGACCAGAAAATCTATGTGCCGGAAGAATTTTCTGATCCTCTTGTAGATAAAATCATTTCTTCCTCTTCAGAAAAATACCAGACCCTAAAACTGGATTCTCATACCTACTTTACAGTGCATAACACGATTCCCGGTTACGGACTGGAATACTACAGCCTGATTTCCTATGATAAAATCATACATACCCTTCACACCTCTGTGGCATTTATTCTCTTCATCCTGTTTGCAGGCGTTGTCCTGATTGTTTTCATTTCCTATTGCCTGATCCGCTCTATTTTAAAACATTTTAAAATTCTGCTGAAAAAAATGGACAAATTCAGCCGGGATGAGGCAGCGCTTTTAAGTACAAAATACGATTGCGAATACGCCTACCGCAAGGATGAAATCGGGCGGCTCCATCAGGGTTTTGAACGTATGACCACCCGAATCCAAAATCTGGTAAATACAAATTATGTTAATGAAATCCTTGCAAGAGAGGCACAGATTAAAGCCTTAGAATCCCAGATTAACCCCCATTTTCTCTACAATACGCTGGAATCCATCAACTGGCGGGCAAAGGCGGTCAACAATCGGGAGATCTCTCTTATGACAGAATCCCTTGGCTCTCTTCTGAGAGCTACTTTAAGCAACAAAAAATCTCTTGTTACACTGTCCTATGAGCTTAATCTGATTCTGTCCTATATCACGATCCAGCAGATCCGTTTTGAGGAGCGTCTGGACTACCGGGAACAGGTTCCCGATGGACTGAAAAATGCCTTGATTCCTCCCCTTACGCTGCAGCCTCTGGTAGAAAACGCCATACATTATGCCTTAGAAGAAATGACTGAAACCTGCTATATTACCATTTTAGCTGCAGAAACAGATAAAACAGGAAAAAACGGGAAGCGCTGTATCCGCATCTCTGTAACGAACAGCGGCTCAAGCTTTGATGAAGATCTTCTGGAATTGCTTAAACAGCATAAAAAGCAGCCCAGCCGTTCCGGAATTGGTCTTTTAAATATTGACAAACGTATTAAACTGTTATTTGGTGAAGACTATGGTTTGTCCCTGTTTAATCAGGAAGACTGCGCCGTAGCATCCATTACTATTCCATATCGCACGGAGGAAGCTGTCTCATGTTAAAACTTATTATTGCTGATGATGAACGCATCATACGTGAAACCATTTCCACAATTATCAACTGGAAGCAATATGATATTGAACTGGTAGGCCTTTGCAAAAATGGTCTGGAAGCCTATGATACGATCCTTGATGAAACGCCGGATATTGTACTGACTGATATAAGAATGCCGGGAATGGACGGTCTGGAGCTGATCCGGAGGATCTCCGAAACAGATTTGAACACACAGTTTATCATTCTCTCCGGCTATGGAGAGTTTGAATATGCGAAAATGGCCATGAAATATGGAGTCCGCCATTATCTGCTTAAGCCCTGCAGTGAAGTGCAGATTCTTGAAAGCATACAGGAAATTGCTCAGGACTGTTACCGAAAAAGCAGTCTGGAACGCTCCTATCCCGCTATGAGCAGTATAAGACACAATGTTATTTTTACAATCCTTAACAATGCCATCTGCCAAAACCGTCCTTATGATGAAATTATGCGCGCCTATGATCCGTATATGGATTTTTATTTTTCATCCTATCATCTTTTCTATATTTATTTTCTGGAGCAGAAGGATCTGGAAGAATTTTTACAGCAGCTTAAACCCTATGCCGACAGCCATTTTCCCGAAGTTACCATACATGGCATCTACGTCAACTGTACGCTGTTGCTGTTTTTTAAGGAATTTGCAGGAAATTATCAGGATCTGTCCCAATTTTTTTCCAGCATAAAATTCCCCGGACGCAGCCCTTCCCTTGAAACAGAGGATTTGTCCTTTAAAAATCTTCAGACTCTTCTGGAAACTGTTTTAGATAAAGTAAAACGTTTCAGTATGATCTACTATATCAATGACTTCCGCATCTTATCCAGCTGCAACTACAGCTTCATTATGGAAGAAGCGGAAAAACAGCTGTCAGAGGCTTTGCAAACTGGACGAACAGAGTCTGCCGACAGTCTGATTAACTTGCTTTCAGAAGTAACTGATCTGTCATTTCTCAAGCAGCTTTCCAATTCCCTGTTGCTGAAAATCACAGCTTCTGACAACCGTCTTTCCACCATTGATCTGACGGAATGGCTTTTAAATGTAAACAGAGAACGGAATTTAGAGCAGCTTAAGCTTACCCTTGCAGAAAAGCTGAGAAAGCTTTTATCGGCTAAGCCTCAGACTTCCTCCATCAGCGCCATGACCCAGCAGATCTGCGACTATGTAAACGAACACCTCTCTGATCCCAACCTGACCCTAAAGCGGATTGCAGAGCAGCATCTGTTTATGAACACAGACTATGTCAGTAAAAAATTTCAAAAGGAAACTGGCACCCGTTTTTCCAGCTATCTCACCGATGTCCGAATCGAACGGGCCAAACAGCTGCTTGTCTCTGCCGAAAGCGATAAGATTCAGACCATAGCAGAGCAGGTGGGCTGCGGAAACAGTCCGCAGTATTTTTCTCAGCTGTTTAAGAAAAAAACCGGCATGACCCCCAGTTCCTATATAGCCCGCCTTCACGGTGAAGGGTGAGATTTTTTATACTGCATAGGAGTCTGAGCGGTAGCCTTGCGGAATACCCGTTCAAAATAGGGAAGGCTTCCAAATCCTGTTTCCATTGCTATCTCTGTCATAGTCAATGACGTCTCCCTGAGCAGAATCTGGGCCTTTTTAATGCGGCAGATATTTTGATATTCATTGACTGTAAAACCTGTAACTGTTCGGAAAATCCGGGTCAAATAGGAACGGCTGATAAAAAAATGGGCTGCCAGATCATCTAGGCAGAGTTTTCCTGCGGAATGATTCTGCAGATAAATCGCAATTTCATGAACCTTCTGATACATTCCCGTATGAACTATATTGGTCTGTCCTGGCTCCTTCCATCCTTCCGCCTCTGCCCTGCTTCTGGTTCGTATCAGAAGCAGAAGCAGCTGGGCCGTATACAGCCGCACCATCCCCTCCGCCGTTCTCTTTTCCGTATCTGACCATCCGGGTGCACTTTGGGACATACTCATTTCTTTTTTTATCTTTTCCAGCTGCTCCAGCACCTGTTTCCATTCGCCGTCCGAAAAACAGGTAATTCCCCGATACTGCTCTCCAAACTCCAAAAGTCCCCGGAAACCGCAAAGTTTCAAAAGGCAGCTTAAAGCTTCTCCCTCTAGCTGCAAAAGAAACCGGTGATGACTTTTTCCGTTTCCTGCCGGGCAGGTTTTGTGAATCTGGTTTTGATCGACCAGAATCGCCATCTGCTCCTTCATGTGATAGGTATCCTGCTCTACAAAGTAAAACCGCTCTCCTTCTAAAAGGAAATACAGCTCCAGACTCTGGTGAAAGTGACGGCTTACCATGGAAAAACTGTGCCTGCGCACTGCTTCTTCTGCAAAAATACCGGAAATCTCCTCCTGAAATAAAATTTCCGGTTCCTCTCCCAACTGTTCGGAGGTGAGATAGATCGTATCCTTTTCTGTATTTTCTCCCATCTTCTGACCTGCCTACTTTATTTTTCTGCTATTATACTGCAAGTTCTTCCGATTTTCTACGCTTTTTGTAGCCGATTAGATAATAACATTAAAAAATCATCTGATTTTATTAGCATTCACCACATCCATTGAGTAAAATATAAATCAGCAAATACTTATAAACGTTCGTACAACGATTTTTAGGAGGGTAAGATCATGAACTACAGCAATAACAAAGTATCGGATATTCAAATTGCCTATATCGGAGGCGGTTCCAGAGGCTGGGCCTGGACCTTTATGACGGATCTGGCTCTGGACGATCAGATCAGCGGAACCATCAGACTTTATGACATTGACCGTCAGGCAGCGGAAAACAACGCAGTGATCGGAAATCACCTTATGAGCCGGGAGGACGCAAAGGGTGACTGGAAATTTGAAGTAAAGGACAGCTTACAGGATGTTCTGACAGGCTGTGACTTTGCCGTTATCTCCATCCTTCCAGGTACCTTTGATGAAATGGCGTCCGATGTTCATCTTCCCGAACGCCTCGGCATCTATCAGTCTGTAGGCGATACCGCAGGCCCCGGAGGCATGATCCGTGCCCTGCGCACCATTCCCATGTTTGTTGAAATCGCAGAAGCCATCCGGGATTATGCGCCGGACTGCTGGGTTATCAACTACACCAACCCTATGTCCCTGTGCGTAAAAACTCTTTACCACGTATTCCCGGAGATCAAGGCCTTTGGCTGCTGCCATGAGGTATTCGGTACACAGAAGGTATTAAAGGGAATCTATGAAGCAGAAACAGGAAATACCATTGAAGACTGGCATGACGTTCATGTAAATGTAGTGGGAATCAATCACTTCACCTGGTTTACGGAAGCAAATTATAAGGGCGTTGATCTTTTCCCCGTATACAAAAACTACATTTCCAAACACTTTGAAGATGGCTATGAACTTGAAGGTGAAAACTGGATGAATTCTTCTTTCAAATGCGCTCACCGGGTAAAAATGGATCTCTTTAACCGTTTCGGTCTCATTGCTGCCGCAGGCGACCGCCATCTGGCTGAATTTATGCCCGGAAACGAATACCTGAATGATCCAGAAACCGTACATTCCTGGAAATTCGGCCTGACTACCGTGGACTGGAGAAAGAACGATTTACAGAAGCGCCTGGAGAGAAGCCACAGACTGGCAAATGCTGAGGAAGAAGTAACTTTAGAGCCTACAGGTGAGGAGGGCATCCTCTTAATCAAAGCCCTTTGCGGTCTGGATCGTTTTGTAAGCAATGTAAACATCCCCAATGCCGCCCTTCAGATTCCAAACCTGCCCGCAGATGCCCTGGTAGAAACGAATGCACTCTTTGACCGCGACAGCATTCATCCGGTTGCCGCAGGTGCACTTTCTGAAGACGTGAAAGCTCTGATCATGCCTCATGTAGAAAACCATGAGCGCATCTTAAAGGCTGCCCTTACCTGTGACGAAGAACTGGTAGTAACCGCCTTTATGAACGATCCGATCGTAAAGGGCAAAAATCCTTCCGAACAGGAAATCCGGGAACTGGTTCACGATATGCTTGTAAATACAAAAGCTTACCTGCCGGAGGGTTGGAAGCTGTAAAAACAGGCTTATTTCCACACAAACCGCAGATCCGCAATCCGTACCTCATCTCCCGGATTCAGTTCTGCGGTTTCATTGGCCGCCAGCAAAACACCTGATACGGTAGTTCCGTTCGTAGAGTTTAAATCAGTGACTGTAATTCTGCCTTCTGTACGGTCAAGGCGGAGATGAAACCGGCTGACTGTTTTATAATCGAGAACATAATCTGCCAGTTCTTTATGCTTCCCAATAACAAAGGGATAATAGGGAATTTCTATGGAGGATATTTCCGGATGGAGGGCTGTAAGGCAGTGACACTCTTCTGCTTCCGGATGGACGGACAAAACCGTAGTCTGGAAATCCTCCGGAGGCGGGGAAGCTATTGAAGCAGCGTTTGTTCTTAAAGAAGACTCTGTACTGCTGTTTTCTATTTCTTCCTCTGCCCCCTCCTCATCTTCATACAGAATACGCCAGGGATCCTCTTCATCCCTGGTATTTTTTTTCTGTTTCTCTGTATCCGCCGGTTTCTTTTCTCTTCTTTCCCAGAAAATGACTGCCAAAATCGTAAAAACCTCTGCCGCAGCTGCGCCTATGACCAGATAAAAGCTGAGATTTAAAAGTGTTTCTATTCCTCTCAGAAACCAGATTCCCAGAGAGATCAGGCTGAACATGCCTGCTGTGGCTGCCATACGTTTTAAAAGCTGTTTTCCAATATTTTTTTCAGACTGCCTTTTCTTTTCGCATAATTCAGTCTGTCCGGCAGCCTCCTGCGGTAAATCCGTGGAAGTTTGCCGCGGCAAAGCTGTTTTATTCGATCTTCCTTCTGCTTTTTGCAATGCTCCCGAAGTATCCCGTACTTCATCCTCCCCGGTCTTTTGTATCCCCTTAATCCGTTCCGCCTTTTGACCAGCCTCCTGCGGCGGACGGCCTGTTTTCTCCTCAGCCACAATCTTTACCAGATCTTCAATCCCATAATTTTCCTTTAAGCTCTCCTGATACAAACCATAAGCCAATACCACACAGTCCTTGTCCCTATGATCCACATGTTTTAAAAGGTATTGGAGAAAATGGCTGAGTTCTGCTGCAAAATCTCCCTTTCCTCCCGGAACTGCACAGAGCCCTATTTCAAAACGCTCTGGTTCCGCATAGATCAATTCCGGCGTTAGAAGAATCCCTCCACTCTCTAAAAGATATTTTTCCATCTCCTCCAAAGCCCGGTAAAGCTGCCAGAACAAACTTCTGACCTGCTCCCCTGTCATTGCATGAGTTTCCAATATCCGCTCCAGCGGCTGGCGGGATGTGATATCGTAACAGTAAATTTCCCTTCCTTCTTCATAACGCACTCTCATGGGAAGCAGTCCCCGGATTCTGTTCTGTTCCAGCATTCCTGCCTCCCAGGCTCCCTTTTCCCTCTGCTCCTCATCTTCTGTTTCAATGGTAAGATAGCTGCGCTTCATCTCACGGATATAGCTGATCTTCATCCTCTTCCCCCAGTTTCTCTATCAATGTAATCTTCCGCAGAAATGTTTCCGGGCGAAAGCGTCGGAGCCGGATCTCCTTTTCCCAGTTTTCTGCCCGCCCTGCCGCACGAATCCATTTCCCCTCTTCTCTCAGAGAAAGCCGGTCATCCTTCATGTGGAGCCTCAATCCTTTGTTTTTCTGAAAAAAGGCCTCTATTTCTTCTAAATCCACAGTTTTCTCATGACGTGCCTTTTCTGCCGCCTCATGAACGGTCATTGCACACGATACCTGATCATGGATTCTGCCTGCCTCTGTAATGATCGTACCAATCCCAAATAAAATCACTGCCATCACACCGGCTGCTTCCACGGTAAAGCTTCCCTTTAAATGCTTTTCCATTTTCCTGCCTCCCCTCTGTCACCAAAAAAGTAAAAACACCGCTGCCAAAAGAACAAAGGGTAAAAAAGGAAGGCGTTCCTTTCCCCGATCTGCTGCTTTATCTCCTTTCCAGATCCGACGAACCATGAGAAAGGAGCTCACAGGAAAACACAGCAGAAGACTGGCACTAAAAAGAAATACTGTCTTTATAAACCCCAGATAACATCCGGCAGCCAGAAAGAAAAAACCGTCCCCAAGACCCACGGCCTCCTGGGTAACATAGGCTAGGGAAAGAAGAAAGATCCCCACACAGGCCGCTCCCAACAGCTGCAAAACAGCATAGGCCGGAGTACAAACTGCCCTCCAGCTGCCCAAAGCACCCGATACAGCCGCAAATCTTCCTGCCTGCAAAAGAATCCCCGCGGCTCCTCCAACAATGAACGTTCCGATATGAATGGAGCCCCATTTTAAATCCTGCCAGGCCGCCAGAGCTGTGAATGTCCAGAAAGCTGTTACGATTGCTGTTTCAAACCACTGTTCCATTATTTGCTTCCCCTTCCGCAATAACTGCACTCCCCCAGATGCTCCACTTCACTTAAAGGCACTGTCTGCACATACGCACGAATCGCCCCGCACTGTCCCGTACTGTGATATCTGGTTCCCCATGGCATGATAAAAAAAGGCCCTTTTGAATCAGCTGCTTTGCAGGATGGACAGGGATAATACCGTTTCCCCTCCTGGTTGCGCAGTCCATCCATCTCACCTGCCTGCACCTGTTTTAAATCATTAAACAGATAATGACAGTTTCTGTTTCTATGATACCGTGTCGAATTACGGCCAACATAAACCATTTCCTCCATTTCGTCTTCTCCCGGCAGCAAATTTCCCTTTCGGTTTCCCTCTGCTCCGGTCCACAGACGTCTGACACTCACCGCTTCTGCCTTTATGCTGTCTATACGAAATACAGAAAATGGAAGCGGCATCCTGTATGTCATTACAATACGAACCATGTCATTTTCTATAGCTGTTCTCATAAATGAAACATCTCTGACCCATTTTTTATCTATCCGTCCCAAAACCATTGCTTCAATCCCAGCCTGAGAAGCAAATCCAAAAATATCTTTCATACCATCTGGGGCCAGCTCATCCCTGCTCTCATCCATCTGCCCCTCTCTTTCCTTTCCCAAAAGCCAGGCGCTGTATGCATACTGGCTGATCTCTTCCCCCACAGTTTCTACCGCTGCCTGAATCTGTCTCTGCCGGTCCATCATCCTCATAGGGATCAGAAGTATGACACAGAGAAACACAAACAAAGGAAATACCAGTGTCGCCTCCAGCGTCAGACTGCCGCGGATTCGATTGCCCGCATGATATTTCTTTATATGACAAGGAATCCGTTTCATCTGAAAGGCCCATGAGGATACTCTTTTTTCGGAAACTCGGATCCTTTTTAAATAGTTCTGCATATCTGTGTCTGTTCGTACTTGGAGAGGTGCGATTTTCATTGAATGATGGTTCTGACAGGTATGTTCCTGATGGATCATTGATCGTAAGGAGTAGCGTGTTATATGAAGTTGTGTTGAATTCCGAAAAAAGAGCATCCTCATGAGCCTCCTTTCCTAAAGATTATCTGTTTTATTCATCATCCAGATAGCTGCCGGAAACAGCCATCCGTATTTTTTGTCTGTCTTTCCACGGACCGCCGGAAAAAAACACAGGTTTTCCACAAAACTCCGCTTCCATTTCCACCATGCAGGTACAACCTGCCATGCAGAAATCCGGTTGTTCCGTTCTGAGTTCTGTCTGTATCACATCCATCATACGGTAAACCCGTTCTTCACTGTATCCGCCAAAAAGCATCAGCCGAAGATAGCCTTTGTGATCCAGACCATCTTCCTCTTTCTCCCCTTTCCCTATCCCATCCGGCAGACGGCCTTTGGCCCCCAGATCAAGAAGGCCCTGTAAATCCAGCTTCCACTGAGAACTGCTTTTTACAAGAGGTACCTTTCCGCCTTCCAAAAGACAGCGCACATCCGCCAGTGCCTCCCCCAGCGCCCAGACCGTCATAATGAAAAATGACAATACCGCTGCAAGCGGAGCCATCCCTGTACCTCCTGCAATCGCTATGGCAAGGGAACGGGCCTCCTCCCTTTTAACAGGATCCCTCAGAATATGAGCCAGATTCAGCCCCTGGCGCAATGCTGTCAGACGAAAGACAGAAGCCTCCAGATTCTCCCTGTCTTTCTCTTTCCCATACAGAATATACTCCAGCTGGTAAAAGGATGGCGGCTCTGGCTTAAAGGCAGAAAAATAACGGATCCCGTATTCAGACACGAGAAGGCGGTCCAAAAGAGTTTGTACGCCAAGGTTACGCTTCCCTTCTCCGACTGGATTACCTGGTGTTCTCTCCTTTGAAGGAAACCCATTCAGCTTTAAACTGCGCCCTGATACGACCGTCCCTTCCGGAAGTACCAGTTCCAAAATCCCTTTGGACGCCAGATCGCCGATCCGTTCCAGCCATCCCTCCTTTTCCTTATCCTTTACGCCAAATTCCATTCCCAGGCGCAGCACGGGATATCGTGAAAAATGACTGCGCACCGGGGCCCACAGAGCTTCTTCATCCAGCTCGTCATCTTCATCATCCGGCTCCCAGCTGTCAATATAATCCATGACATCCTCCGCTTCCCGGATAATATTTTCCAGAAAAAGGATATTTTCCCGGCTTTTTTCCCGTAAAGCCCCAATCTCCATCCGCCTCTGCCCATCCTTTTCGGTATATGTTTCATACTGGGCGAATTCCTCCCTTAAAGCCTCTCTTGATCCATCGCTCAGATCCTCTCTTGACTCAAAATCCTGCCGGCTTTCCTTCAAAGCTTCGTTTAAACGGTCCGCTCTCTTTTCATAGGCAGTTACCAGAGAAGGAAGCTTTTTTAATATTTTTATCATGCTCTCTGCCCTGCGGATCAAGCCGCTTCCATCCAGATCGTCCAGACAGCGCTTTCCCTGTTCCCAGTTCTGTCTTTGTTCTTCAAGCCTCCCGTTTATCTTTTCCAGCGCTGCCTCCACACGGATCGCTTCTCTGGTATGGCCTTCATAGCGGACAGAACAGCCATTTATCCCCTCTGCATCCTTAAACTGGCTGAGCATTTCTCTGGCTCCATTTTCATCCATGCTGTCCCAGATCATGTCTATAAGCCCAAACTTCATATAGTCCAGGATTTCCTGCTCAAAGTAGGCTCCCTGTCCCTCTGTAAGCATTACTGCATCCTTCCTGTCTGTGTCCACAAGAGTTACCGGATACCAGTTTTCCGCCTCTGCATAAGGAGCAAAAAAATCGCCGAATTCCTGTTCCAGTCTTTCCTTTTCCCCTGTTTCAAGTCCCAGGATCCGGTAATTCTCCCACAGCCCCCTGTGGTACTGCGCCATCACCGAATCCATAGAAGAATCTGCCGCCATCCGCAGATACAATCTGGCTCCCGTCTCTCTGGCCGATTCCACAACTACCAAAAGAAGCGTCATGATACTGACCAGGATCATCGTGAGAAAGACCGTCACTTCCCCCCTGTGCCTCATCAGTAAACCTCTTTGGATTTGCTGTTGATCTGTTTGAAAATGTTTTCCAGCAATGTATTGATCTGCTTCTTAAAAATGATTACAAGGCCTATAAGGACTACCAGTATCAGCACCAGCTCAATCACCCCCACGCCGGATTCATCTGCCGCAAACGCCCTAATGTCCTTTAAATTTTCTCTGTCCTTCTGTAATTCCATACACTCTTTCCTCCTTCTCGTTTATTTGATCAATCTGTTCTTTATCCAAAGGCCAGCCAGGCAGGAACAGCAATCATTACCATTACTACTGCCAGCAAAAGAAACAGGGGAATTAAAAGTCTCGTTCCGGCTTCCTCCCCCAGCCGTCTGGCCTGATGTTTGCGCTGTTCAAAGGCATCTGCCATTTCCAGGCGCAGCCGTTCTCTTAAGCTCCTGGCCCCGTTTTTCCGGCTCTGCTCCAAAAGGGCAGCCAGCTTCATATACGGCTGCAGGCCACAGCGGCTTCCAAATTCATAAAATGCCTGACCTTCAGAAACACCGCTTTTTAACTGGCTGTCCGTCAAAACCATTTCTTCATAGATATACCGCTTCTGGTGCCCCCCATGTTCCACCGACCGGCGGTAATCAACAGCGATCCGTTCCCAGGCACTGCGGATACTCATTCCTGCCCCCAGAAAAATGATAAGACGTGATAAAACCTCTGAATAGTCAAGGAGCATCTGCTGTCTGCGCCGTTCCTCCTGTTTTTTCAGATCCGCTGTTTCCTTAAGCGTTATTAAAAGCGCTCCCGCCAGACCAAGTGCCGTAAGAGAAAGGATGGGCGGAAGCCCTCCCGGAATATCATAGCTCAGCCGATTCCCTTCCTGAAACTGGGGCAGGGAAAATTCACTTTCATACCGACTGTCCTGCTCCATCTCCTTTATCTGCTGTTCCAGATCTTTTGCAGCCCTCTGAACCGGCGTCATAAGAGGCGGTTTTATCCTTACAGGAATTTCATATTCTCTGGGCCAGTTTCCATCTGTGAGCCGCACAAAAAGCACTGCCTGCTCCCCATGCTCCGGCACTCCCTCCCCATGTATCTGTCCGTCTGATCCTAAAAGATCGGGAGAGCCGGACCGCCAGCTTAAATCCACTCCATATTCCGGAAGCACTGAAATAAGCTTTAAAGGCAGCCGCACCTCTTCCAACGAAGGATTATCCCCTAAAATATACCCCGGAAGTTCCCCTATAACCTGCTCATAGACTGTCTCAGCCTCCTTCTCCGTATATTGCTCTGCCTCAAGAACCAGTTCCAGCCGCTTGGGCTCCCTGCTGTCTGCCAGCCCCCTTACTTCCAGCAGATATGTCTCTTCTTCCTGCCCTAACGGATTTCTGTTTAAAATGTATCCATCCTTTAAAACCGGAGCAAGTCCCTCTGAATACTGGGCTAAAATACCTAAAAACAGTCCTGCGGCCGCACATGCCAGCTGCTTTTTCCAGCGTGACATTGTTTCCCTTTTCCAGAAGCCTTCCCTTCTCCCACTCCATTTCTTCAATTCTTTGCCCCCTTATATCTCAATATCCAGAATCTTTCCAGACAGCATGACTGCTCCCATATAAAAAGCCAGACATAAGGTCATAATCAGTCTTCCCATCCAGGTTCCATACATAATGTCAAAAAATCCCGGAGAGGTGAAGTCAATATAGAGAATCATTCCAAAGGGAATGCCATTCATGATCTTCTGTTCAAAGATCCGTGCCGCTGTCATGGTCTGTATTTCTTCCTGAACCTGGATCTTATCCCGGATTACCCCCGCACTCTGCCGGATAATCTCTATCAGCTCCCCACCGCTTCTGCGGGCCATTGCAAATACCTGAGCAAAGTGATCCACATCCTGAATCCCGCTTCGTTCTCCAAATTCGGCAAGAAGCTGCTCCACCGGCCGGTTCATCCGAACCCCTGCTGCCAGACGCTCAAATTCTTCTGTGATCATCGCGTCTTTTCCGTACAGCGCTTCCAATTCCCGCACGCTCATAAAAAGACTGTTTTCCAGCGAATATCCTGCGCTTAAAAAAGAAGATAAAACCTGGATCGCCTCTTTAAACTGCAGCGTCAGCTGCCGCAGCCTTTTCTTTTTCAGATCCTTCTTTTTATAAATAGGATACAAAAAACCAAGGGGCATAAGGAGAACAAAGGCAAGAAAACTCCGGTAAAACACATAGGCAGTAAGACCGCAAAGCCCCAGTCCGGTCGCTGAAAGCCCCATATATTCTTTGGCAGACAAACGATAAACCCGGTAATCCTCCCCATCCGGAGCCCGGGGCTTCGGGCTGCCCCGCAGGGAAATCCTCCTGCCTGGCTGTCGTTTTCTCCCGGTTTCCACGGAAGTTTTATCCCATTTTTTCCCTTTTATCCTAACAATTTCCTGTATCTCCAAGCTTTTCCCTATTTTTAAGTTCACCCGTCTTTTCAAGCCGCCCTGTTTTTCTGTCATATCTGTACAGCTCCTCTGTTTCTATTTCTCCCATAGATATACCTCTTACCTCCACAATGGAAAGTACCTTTCTGCTTCCGTCTCCCAGCCGTCCCAGATGAACCAGAATATCCAAAGCCGAAGCGATCTGGCTTCGGACCGCCTCCAGCGGCAGTCTGGCTCCCATTAAAACCATAGTTTCCAAACGGTTGAGCATATCTCTGGCTGAATTGCTGTGGCCCGTTGAGAGAGAACCCGGATGGCCTGTGTTCATAGCCTGCAGCATATCCAGAGCCTCGGCGCCTCTTACCTCTCCTACGATGATCCGTTCCGGATTCATCCTCAGCGAAGCCCGGATTAACTGGCTGATGGTAATCTGTCCCTTTCCCTCTGTATTGGCGTCCCTTGTCTCTAAACGCACCAGATTGGGAACCTGAGAAATCTGCAGCTCTGCCGAATCTTCAATGGTAATTACCCGCTCCGTCCTTGGAATAAAGGATGACAGGGCATTTAAAAATGTCGTCTTTCCTGAATTGGTTCCCCCGCTGACAAAAATATTGTACCGGGCAGCTACCAGCCCTTCCAGAAACTGTGCCGCTTCCTCTGTAACAGCCCCAAAGCCAATCAGCTTTTCCATCGTGATCGGTTCCGGAAACTTTCGTATAGTCACCACCGGGCCGTCCAGCGCAACCGGAGGCAGCACGATATGAACGCGGGAGCCATCCTCCAGACGGGCATCTGCAATGGGCGAAGACACATTTACCACCCGGTTTACACGCCCTACGATCTGCTGGATAATATCCTCCAGCTGCTCCGGCCGTTCAAATCTCCGTTCCCACAGAGCCGTCCCGTCTTTTCTTTCAATAAAAATCTTCCCGGCTCCATTTACCATGATCTCTGTTACATTTCTGTCATCTAACAGCTCCTGTAAGATGTCCAGACGGCGAAAGCTGTCATAAAGGCTGCTCCTGAGCCACAGCCGCTCTTTAAGAGGCAGAAATAGTTCCTGCCCTTTTTCCCGGATCGCACGGTCAATCTGTTCGTAAAGCTCATCATCCTCCATGCGGCTGCATTCCTGAAGCTGTTCCATAATCTTCTGGCGCAGCTCTTCGCGGATTCCCTCCCTTGGATTTCTTTCAGTCATTTCCCCCTCCTCCCTCTAAAAGAGCCCGGACAAAATCTCCCATCTCTCCCCAGAGAAGCTGATCCATACAGTTCTCCATGCTGCTCAAAGGACGTGTCTTTGGAAGACGGAGACGGCAGATTTTTTCTTTAAGGGAAACCGCGCCTGCAGCTGACAGATACCTGTCAAATGCCTGCAGCTTGGCCCTGGATACCGGATCCTCTAAAACCGGCAGATACACCCCGTCACAGCAGTCTAACAGTGCCGCCGATCCCCTTCCCATGTGGCCCATATCCACTACCAGCCGCCTGTAACCGCTTTCCCTGGCAATACGCCTTAAAAGAAGGGCTAATTCCTCGGGCTCCATCTGATCCAGATCTTCCCCATAAGCTGCCGGCGGGATCATGTCAACCTGTCCCACAGAGCACACCATGGCCCGGAGCTTCATCCAGTTAAAGCTTCCCTGGCGGCAGAGATAAAGCACATCCGAAAAATCCTGATTCACTTCTCCTCCCAAAATAGCCTCAAATCCTGCAAATTCCTCCAGGCTGATAAAAAGTACCGATTCCGTTCTGGACAATACCTGGGCCAAGGTCAATGCAAAGGCTGTTTTTCCGCAGCGATTCACCGGAGAGTACACACCCAAAATCTGCGCACCCATTCCCGAAAGAGCCAGTGCAGGCTCCGGAGGAGCTGTACAGTAGCAGGTCATGACCTCCCGCAAAATCCCTTCTCCCGACTGAAACCGATAAATAGAGGGTTCCTCCTTCCCTATGGAAAACTCTCCGCCGCAGAGCACCATTTTTAAACCTGCTTTCACTTCATCTGCGGCCGCTTTTACAGTCTCTCCTACTAAAAGAATTTCAATTTCATGGCTGTCTCCGTACTCTTTTAACAGTTCCAGATTCGAAAAGGCCATCGCTGTAAAAGGAATGGTCTCCCTCCGGTTTACATACTCTGCCAGCCTTCTGGCATAAAGCGCATCCTCATCATACACCGCCATTATTTTTACCATCTTTACTCCTCCTGCTGTATTTCTGATTTTCTTCCCTTCTCTGCCTTGCCCGGCCTGTGGATGCTGCGCCTCCTCCCACTGCCTCAGGCTCCCCGTTCACAGCCTCTGCCATATCTCTGCCGCGGCTGCTCCCACAAAAAAGCAGGCTCCCAGCGGGATGACCGCCTCTCTTCCGTCCCTTGAGGGATCATAATATATTTCCATCATTCTGCTTTGAAAACTGTGCCTGATATAGGCTGATAAATAAAGAAATCGTTTGACCATGCTGCCCTGCCGCAGCATTTTAAGAAGAGCCAGAACTGCTCCTAACATAAATCCGATCGTTAAGGCCTTTAGACCATCCTGAACCCCCAGCCATGCAGTAAACAAGGCTGCAATTTTTACATCCCCAGCTCCGATCATCCCCCTTCGGTATATGGGAAATCCCAATATCACCACTGTAATCAGACGGATCATAAAACCGGCCGCAAACAAACTGCGTTCTGCCATACTTCCCTCTCCCCAAGTCAGCGCTCCGCTGATTCCGGCGATCAGCGCAAACCCCAGATATCGGTTGGAAATCCTGTACTCCCTGATATCTCCTGCCGCAGCTGCTGCCATAAAAAGCCAATATAAAAATTTGCATACAAAATACAGACTATATTCCCCCTTCCGGAAAAAACGATGCAGACTGCCCTGAAAACCCTCTGTCTGCGCGTCTGTCCTCTGCTGTGATCTGCTTAAAAATTTGAAATTCTCTCCCCGACAGGGGATGGACTCTCATAAGAATTACAAAATTAGAATTAAAAATAGAATTTTGAAATGAATGTTACTACATTATGCCCCACCCTCCGACAAAAGTCAAGGGCTATTTTTCATTTTACACTATATTTTTCCCTTCGTCTGTTCATTTTATCAAATTGTGTCGTTCTAATGAATAATTTATCACTTTTTCCATTTTATTTTTTATGTATTTTGCCCATTTTATCTTGACCCGCATTCATCACAATGGTAAAATAGCATTAGTTTAAAATTTTGAACCAAAGGAGGAGATCAAAGGATGACCACTGCGGCAGAACTGCAGAAGCAGTTTCATTCCTGTATGCCTATCTTCATTGCCCTTGGTGATAAAGTCCGGCTTTCCATCATAGAAGCCCTAACGGAAAATGCCATGGCACTGGATTCACCAGGCGTATCGGTGGATTTTGCAGATCACGCTATGAATGTAAACGAGATCACCCGGCGCACCAGCCTGTCGCGTCCGGCCATCTCCCATCATTTAAAAATATTGAAAGACGCCGGACTGGTAGATGTCCGCGAGGACGGCACTGCCAATTACTACTATCTCACCCTCCGGGAGCCTACCAGGCAGCTGATGGAACTGGGTTTCCGGATTGAAGAATTTATATTTTAAAAAGACTTCGGTTCTATTCCCCAATCCTGCATATAATGGTATTTTTCGGATATACTGACTGTGTTACCGGTAAATCCGTCAAAATCCGCTCTGCCGTTTTGGGCAGTCGCGCAGGGAGATAATATTCTATGAGTGATTGGATGAAGGCCGTTTGCCAGACCGCAGCAGCCACTCTTAAAAAACAGGATCCGCAGCTTCTTCGCCTGAGGGCCGAGATTGAAGACACCAGACATGCCATTGAAACGGCCAGAAACCATTTTGAGCAGGAAGTAGATCCTACACTGATCGACTGCTGTATTTATGAATGGAATGCAGCGCAGCTGCGTTACCAGTTCCTTTTAAGAAAATTTAAAAGCCGGGAGCTTTGACTCCCGGCAGAATTGCGAGGACAACAACTATGAGCGCTTGGTATGAAAAAGCAGTTTTTTATCATATGTATCCCCTTGGTATGACCGGTGCCCCAAAGCAGAATACCGGAACAGAACAGACAGACCGGTTTGATGAGCTGGAATTATGGATTCCACATATAAAAGCGCTGGGCTGCAATGCCATTTACATAGGCCCCCTTTTTGAATCCACCAGCCATGGCTATGATACCAGAGATTACAAACAGACCGACCGCCGTCTGGGCTCCAACGAAGACTTCCGTCATTTCATTTCCCTCTGCCATGAAAACGGGATCAGAGTCGTCGTAGACGGGGTATTCAACCACACGGGACGGGAATTTTTTGCCTTCAAAGACATTCAGGAAAAGAAATGGGATTCTCCCTATAAAGACTGGTACAAGGGCGTAAACTTTGACTGGTCAAGCCCTCTGGGAGACCCTTTCGGCTATGAGGCCTGGCAGGGACATTTTGAACTTCCCTGTCTCAACCATGCCAATCCCCAGGTCTGCCGGTATCTCTTTGACGTGATCCGGTTCTGGGTCGACACCTTTGACATTGACGGCATCCGTCTGGACTGCGCAAACGTACTTGATTTCCATTTTATGGAAGAAATGCGCCGGGAAACGAAAACCATGAAAGAGGATTTCTGGCTCATGGGAGAAGTCATCCACGGAGACTATGGCCGCTGGGTCAATGACCATATGCTCCACTCTGTAACCAACTACGAACTCCACAAGAGCATTTACTCCGGCTTTAACGACCACAATTTCTTTGAAATCGCCCACAATGTACGCCGTCTGGAGGCTATCGGACGCAGTCTGTACACCTTTGTAGACAACCATGATGAGGATCGAATTGCCAGTAAGCTTCGTACAAAGGAGCATCTGCTTCCCGTATACACATGCCTGATGACCCTTCCGGGCATCCCATCCATCTACTACGGAGGCGAATGGGGAATCGAAGGGAAACGGACGCCCTCCTGCGACGACGCCCTGCGGCCTGCCATTTCACCAGATGCGTTTGATTCCCTCCGCTGTACCCTTACAGACCGTATTTCAAAGCTGGGTATCATTCATCAGGAGAATGAAGAGCTTCATATGGGACGCTATCAGGAACTGCTTTTAACCAACCGTCAATACGCCTTTGCCAGACACGGTGAACACAGCCTGATCATTACCGCTTTAAACAATGACGATAACGAAGCTGTATTAAATATTCCTGTTCCCATGGCTGCCTCTCAGGCTGTAAATCTTCTTGAGGATGGCGAGATCCTCCCCATTCGAGACGGAAAACTGCAGATTACATTAAAGGGCTGTGACGGAGCAGTTCTTAAGATCAAGGGGGAACCGTAATATGGCTGTAAGAAAAAGCACACCGGCAAAACCAACCGCTGCCGCAAAAAAAACAGGAACTTCTTCCAGAGCTTCCGTGCCTGCCGGAACAGGCATGATCTCGGAGCTGGACTGCTATCTCTTCGGAGCCGGCACTCATTATGATATTTACCAGAAACTGGGAGCTCATCCCATGACCTTCAAAGGAAAAGCAGGGATTTATTTTGCCGTTTGGGCTCCGCATGCAGAGCAGGTTCATCTGGTAGGCGACTTCAATGGCTGGAACCCTGATGCCAATCCCATGAAAAAAATCTCTGATATGGGAATCTGGGAATACTTTAACCCAGGCATGAAAACAGGTGAGCTCTACAAATTTGCCATTACTACCGATACGGGAAAAATCCTTTATAAAGCCGATCCCTTTGCTTTCAGCGCAGAATACAGACCCGGCACCGCTTCTGTAACAGCCGACCTCTCCGGCTTTTCCTGGGCAGATACGGACTGGATCGCCAAGCGGGCTCAGAAAGACCCCCAAAAGCAGCCCATGAGCATCTACGAAGTTCACCTGGGCTCCTGGCGTAAAAAGAACCGCCCGGAAAAGGATGGCTGCTATACATATATCGAGGCTGCCCATGAGCTGGCTGCCTATGTGAAGGAAATGGGATACACCCATGTAGAGCTTATGGGAATTGCGGAACATCCCTATGACGGCTCCTGGGGCTATCAGGTAACCGGATATTTTGCTCCTACCTCCCGATATGGCTCGCCAAAAGACTTCATGTATTTTGTAAATTATCTCCATAAAAACGGTATCGGCGTCATTTTGGACTGGGTACCTGCCCATTTTCCAAAGGACGCCCACGGACTGGCTGATTTTGACGGCCATCCCCTCTATGAATATGAAGATCCGCGCAAGGGCGAACATCCGGACTGGGGCACAAAGGTTTTTGATTACGGAAAAAACGAGGTCAAGGACTTCCTCATCAGCAATGCCCTTTACTGGGTGGAGCAGTACCATGTGGACGGTTTGAGAGTCGATGCTGTTGCTTCCATGCTCTATCTGGACTATGGCCGCCAGGACGGACAGTGGGTACCCAATATCTACGGCGGAAACCAGAATCTGGAGGCCATTGAGTTTTTCAAGCACTTAAATACTGTCGTCCAGGGACGCAATCTCGGCGTACTGATGATTGCGGAAGAATCTACCGCCTGGCCCAATGTGACAAAGCATCCGGAGCAGGACGGACTGGGCTTTACCTTTAAGTGGAACATGGGCTGGATGCACGATTTTCTGGAGTACATGAAGCTGGATCCCTATTTCCGCAAATATAACCACAACCGGATGACCTTCAGCCTGACTTATTTTAACAGCGAAAATTATATCCTGGTATTGTCCCATGACGAGGTAGTTCATTTAAAATGCTCCATGATCAACAAAATGCCCGGTCTGGGAGAAGACAAGTTTTCCAACCTGAAAGCCGGATATACCTTTATGCTGGGCCATCCGGGCAAAAAGCTGCTCTTTATGGGACAGGATTTCGGCCAGTGGCATGAATGGGATGAAAAGGTGGCTCTGGACTGGCATCTGGCAGATGAAGACAGCCACAGAAAGCTTCAGGAATACGTCCGTGATCTGCTGCACATTTATAAAAAATATCCCTGTCTGTACCGTCTGGACAATGACTGGAACGGTTTTGAATGGGTAAATGCCAACGACGGAGACCGAAGTATTTTCAGTTTTATCCGCAGAGATGAAACCGGCAAAAAGAACCTGTTGTTTGTTATAAATTTCACACCCGTAGCCCGTCCTGACTACCGGGTAGGAGTTCCTAAAAAATGTAAATATACGCTGCTTCTGGACAACGAACACGGTGCCTACAAGGCTTCTCAGTGTCCTTCCTACACATCCGTCAAGGGAGAATGCGATGGAAAGCCCTATTCTGTGGCCTATCCTCTCCCCGCTTATGGTACGGCCATCTTCCGATTTTAAGTAAAAGGGAATTGTTACCAGTGTATTTCCTAAAAGTGCGTTAAAAATTTATCAAATTTAGTATGTACTTTTTACCGCCCTTGTAGTAGAATAAGTACAGTGCGGCGGGAAACCGGCGCAGTACCGTATATAATGTGTGGAAGGAGAGTATGATTATGGCAAGAGAATTAGTTTTCACAAGTGAAAAGAAAACCGTTTATCGTGACGGCAGCACTGCCATCAAGGAATTCTGTGATGGATTCCCGAAAGCCGAGGTCCTGAATGAAGCCCTGTGCAACGCGCGGGTGGAGGATATCGAGGCGCTCAACGTTCCTAAGATCCTGGGGGTTTCTGTTGTTGATGGAAAATGGTCCATCCTGAAGGAATACGTAGAGGGAAAGACCTTACAGCAGTTAATGGATGAAAATCCAGACAAGCTGGAGGAGTACATGGAAGGCATGGTGGATCTCCACCTTCTGATCCATAAGCAGGCCTGCCCTCTGTTAAACAAACTGAAGGAAAAAACCATCCGCGCCCTCAAATCCGTGGAGCAGCTGGACGACAGCACACGCTATGAGCTGATGACCAGACTGGACGGAATGCCCAAGCATACCAAGCTCTGCCACGGCGATTTCAATCCAACCAACATCATCGTAGGTGATGATGGCAAATGGTATGTCATTGACTGGGTACATGCTTCCCAGGGAAATGCCAGCGCCGATGTGGCGAGAACCTACCTTCTGTTAAGCTTAAAGGACCGCAAAAGAGCGGAGCTGTACATGGATCTGTTCTGCGAAAAAACCGGTACAGAAAAACGCTATGTGCAGGGCTGGCTCCCTGTAGTAGCCGCAGCTCAGCTGGCCTATAAGCGTCCTGAGGAAAAGGAGCTCTTAGAGAGCTGGATCAATGTATTTGAGTATCAGTAAACAGTAGACCGATCTTACATATCACATTATTTAGGGTTCAAAAAGGCCCTCCGAAGCTGATTTCGGAGAGCCTTTTTCTTTATGTATCTTCCCATTCGCTGGAATCAGACGGTATTTCCTCCGCTATTCGTTCCGCCTTCCTCTCCCGCCGTTCCACAGGAAAAGCCACCTGTGCTTTAAACAGATCGCCGTCAATACTGATGATAAACTCTCCCTTCTGAAGCTGTGTTAAGCTTCTTGCAATGGAAAGTCCCAATCCGCTGCCTTCTGTGGTTCTTGCCACATCGCCCCGTACAAATCGCTCTGTAAGCTCATCCGGACTGATATTCAAAGGCTTTTCAGAAATATTCTTGATCGTAAATACGGCCTTATCTCCCTCTTCTCTTACGTCTACATAGACGCGGCTGCCCTCCTGGGCATATTTAAAGGCGTTCGTATACAGATTTTCCAGAACTCTCCACAGGCGCCTTCCATCTGCCCGGATCATAATGATCTCCTCCGGCAGCGTCTGGATCAGCTCCAGACGGCGCAGAGCAAACCGCTCTTCAAACTCGCCGTTTGTCTGCTGAACCAGCTCTACCAGATTAATATCCGAAACCTCCAGCTTCAGATTGCCTGAACTGGCCTTTGAGGCTTCTACCAGATCTTCTGTCAGCGTCTTTAATCTCTGAGACTTCTGGTCCAGAACCTCCAGATAAGCTGCGATTTTGGGATCCTGGATTTTCTGCCGCTTTAAGAGATCTACATAGTTAATAATAGAAGTAAGAGGCGTCTTGATATCATGGGACACATTGGTGATCAGATCTGCCTTTAACCGCTCGCTTTTTACCTTTTCCTGAAGAGCAGTGTCCAGACCGCTGGTAATATTATTGATATGCTCTCCCATTTTCTTTTCCTTGCCTGTAAGCATGGAAGTATCCAGACGGTAGCCCGTATCTCCGGTAGAAATGGTACTGATGGCCTGATCCAGCAGATCTCTCTGGCAGGCTTCCCTAAACAGCCGGTGAAATACCCAGCCGTCGAGCCATACAAACAGCACAAGCACAACATAATACATGATCCGGTAGCTGATCCGTTCTCCTCTGGTTGTAAATAAAAAGAGGATCAGCCACATCATAAAGCCGTTGCAGCCTAAAAAAGTAAGATAACACAGCGCTCCGCCTACTGCATAGCTGGTCTTTTCCCGATAAGCTTTAAATGCCGCGGTCCCTCTTTTTCCAAGACTCCCCGTCCAAAGCGTTCCGGCCTTGTATCGGCGCAGAAGACTGAAACCGCAGGGAACTGCACAGCTGTAAATGATCAGATATCGAAGCATCTTATTCCAGAAAGGCAGATGTTCCTCACTGGAAAAAAGACCGATCACCATCATTCCGAGCCGTTTTCCCCACAAAAGGAGCACTGCAGCTGCTACAGCCCCCAGGAGAATACACACCTCCGTAGGAATCCAGTCAACCGGATAAAGGCGTATCTCGCTGTCCAGACTGTCTGTATGCCCCGACAGGAACACCAGCCATACCAAAGCTGCAAACAGACCGATGAATCCGACAATTACTCCGCCCATTCCCATAATAAACGCATTTCTCACACTGCGGTACTGGGCAGACTCTTCAGAATAGCTGTCAATATAAGGATATGTGGTATCAACAGAAACCACCAGATAATTCTGGTCATTATTATTCGGGTTCCATGTTTCCAAAAGAGCGGCCGCATTCTGGGGAATGACCGCCAGATTCGTATCCATACGAATGGTATTTCCGGGAATAAACAGGTATTTTCCAAATCCTCTCAGCTCATCCAGAGTCAGATCGGGCACATTGGTATACACCGTTTCCACTCCTTCATCGCTCTTATAAACTACCCGGAAACGCACATTGGTCTGGTGCTCCATGAAATTGTAATAAATGGAATAATACTGTCCCAGACATTCCAGAATATCCAGAGCCAGTTCTTCCTTTGTCATCCGGGTTTCCATTTCACCCATGCTCAGAAAATCAAAGCCTGTATTCAAAAACTGGACTGTAACCTCCATGTCGTCATCATCCATGGACATAGGGGAACCCTGAACCGTAAAGTTTTCTCCCAGATAGTAGCCTCTGATCCTGGCATACCGGACGATCTGATCCAGTGTCCAGTCCTCATCTACCCCCGGCCCATCCGTAAGCCGGACAATGGGCTTGCTCATATCCAGCTGTCCGTTTGTTTCAAAGAGGTCCTTATAACCGATATATGTAAAAATATTTTCTATATCTCTCCCCAGCTTCATGCTGAAGGTATCGGAGTCCTCGTAGGTTTCCTCATAGACCCAGCTGATCCCTCTTCCGTAGCCGCCGTTTAAATACATGGCGCTGATGCCCGCCAGGGCCATAGCGAGGAATATCACTGAAAAAAGGGATAAAACCACCTTCTGAATACGTATTTTCTTTCTGTTCTGCTCCATAGGCCCACCTACTGTTTTTCAATCTTGTATCCTACGCCCCAGACTACTTTCAGATACTTCGGCTCTCTGGGGTTAATCTCAATTTTTTCCCTGATATGGCGGATATGGACCGCTACTGTATTGTCTGCCCCGATCGCTTCCTCATTCCATATCTGTTCATATATTTCATCAATGGAAAATACCTTGCCCGCATTCTTTACCAAAAGCAGGAGAATATTATACTCAATAGGAGTCAGCTTAATGGGTTCTCCGTCTACTGTAACCTCTTTATTGTCATCATTGATCTGAAGGCCGCCGCACTTGTAAACCTGATCCTGCTCCTGCTGGTTTAAGTTGCCAAGCTGTGTATAGCGGCGCAGCTGGGACTTGACTCTGGCAACCAGCTCCAGAGGATTAAACGGCTTTGTAATATAGTCGTCTGCCCCGATATTCAATCCCAGGATCTTGTCCGCATCCTCCGATTTGGCAGACAGGATGATAATGGGGATGCTGCTGTTTTCCCTTACCTTAAGAGTGGTCCGGATACCATCCAGTCCGGGCATCATTACATCCAGAATCAGCAGGTCTGCGGAGTTATTTTCCAGATATTCCAGGGCCTCATAGCCGTCATACGCCTTAATTACCTTGTAGCCTTCTCCTGTAAGATAAATATCAATGGCTTCCACAATCTGCTTGTCATCGTCGCATACTAAAATTGTCTGCATTTGTATTTCCTCCCATTTTTTCCAAAACGCACGCATCCGCGGGACATGTGCCGCGGATGTGTTATGGCTTTGCCTGACTCTTTCTTTCAGAGATTCTCTGTAGCTTTTAGAAGATTCTCCATGCACAGATAAAGTTGTTTCTCCACCACTGGCTTAAGCTTCTGTGTACTACGCGGCCGTTACTGGAGGATGCGTCGATCACAGTCCCGCCTCCTGCCGCAATACCTACATGGCCGTTTACTACCACAATATCGCCGGCCTGAATATCATTAAAGTTGGTGATCTTCGTATAGCGTCCCACATTGCGCCAGCCGGAAGAAGTAAGGTAGCTCTGACGAACACCTACCTGATTCAGACACCAGTATACAAAACCGGAGCAGTCGAAGGCATTGGGACCCTTAGCTCCCCACACATAAGGACTTCCGATCTTGGATGAAGCCACAGATATCAAAGCAGATACGCCTGTACCGGAAGGTGCCTTCGGCGCAGAGGAAGAACCGCCCTGGCTGCCGTTATTTCCTGCCGGCTTCTTATTTCCGCCGCTTCCTCCCGTACTTCCTCCTCCGGTCTGTGCAGAGCTTCCTCCGCCGGAGTTTGCTGCCGGACGTCTCACATTGTCGCTGGTAAGCTTTGTCATGGTCTGGATGCCGACCTGACCATCTGCTGCCAGTCCGTTGCGGCTCTGGAAGTTTTTAACCGCCTGCTCTGTTACCTCTCCATAATATCCGGTCACATTGGCAGAGCTTAAATATCCATATTTGCTTAAAAGCTGCTGTACTCTGGTAACCGTTTCGCCCTGTTCGCCCAGCATCAATCCATTTGGACGAGCCGACGGATCATTTAAGGCAATACGGGTAGATGGACCCAGGTAGCCGTCTACGACCTGATCGTTTCTGGCCTGGAACTGCTTTACAGCAATCACCGTATCCTGTCCATAAGCGCCGTCCGGTGTGGTTGTAAGATATCCTAATTCCTTCAGACGCTGCTGGCAGGCTAAAACCACCTCACTCTTTTCGCCGTAAGACAGGAGGTTGGGGCGGACCTCATCGCTGTACAGAAGGTTATAGGTTTTCTGTCCTACCTTTCCATCCGGGCTTAGGCCATTGACCTCCTGAAGCTTAATTACCGCAGCTTCCGTGGAATCTCCAAAATTACCAGTTACCTGATCCGCCTTTGCCAGATAACCCAGCTCATAAAGACGCTGCTGGATCCGCTGTATATCGTCGCCCTGGGTTCCCTTGGAAACGGCATAATGCTTGGCGTCCTCAGCCATCAGAGCCTCCCAGGTGGCATCTCCTACAATTCCATCCTGTGGCATCTCATTCTGCCTCTGGAAATGTTTTACAGCCTGAAGTGTTACCTGGCCGAAATAATCGGTAGGTTCATCATTATCCATAAATCCCAGATCCATGAGACGCTGCTGGAGCTTCTTTACGATCTCATGGCGGACGCCTTCCCTTAAGTACTCAGGAACCGGCTCCGCATTCTCCGGAAGCTCTACATCATCCAGATCGGGCAGGATCTGGCCGCTTAAGTTTAAAGGTGCGATAGCTTCTGTTTCCTCCTCAGGGGCTGCCGCCCGTGCCTGGGCCTGAGCCGGAGTTGCCGCCATCCCCCCTGCTGTCTGGTCTGCACAGCCTCCCAGTGTGAGAGAGGCTGCCAGGGCCCCTGAGGCCAGGGCATATGTAAGGTATTTTCTGTATCTAAATCTTTGGTTCATGAAATTGCTCTTGATCCTTCCTTTGTATGACTCAGCCTAAAATATGGCCGGATTTAACCATATGATACCGGATGTAAAATCCCGGTGTGCTGTCTCGTTCACTTTCAGTATCATATTATCATATTCCGATATAAATGGCGAGATTTTTTTACGGGATCAGCCCCCCGGACCGCTGAGGATGGCCTGATGCGTTCCTGCTTTTCCCACTTCTTTTAAATGGCTTCCGCTTAAAAAACGGCACTCTGGCAGCTGCCGCCTCAGCCTGTCCGCTCTTCTGGAAGGAGCGGATCACCTCGTCCAGCTGGCGGAATCGCTCCTCTTCTTTCCGGTCTGAGGACTGAAGCAAAAGCTCCATTTCCCCGGATAACTTTTCGTTTACAAGACTGCTGATATCCTGACTGAGCTTCTCATTATTAACCTCCAGAGCCCGTCCGATGATCAGGTTCATAATCTGCTGGAACTGGGCCATTCGTTCCTCCATAGAAACAGCCGGGATTGTTTCTGCCTGAACCGGCCTTAATGCCGCCAGACGTTCCTCCTCCTTAAACCCTCTTAAAGCGGCATCCATATCCTTTTCCAGCAGTTCGTCCGTAAGCTGCGCTCCATTTTCCCCATCCTGATGCAGAACCTGGTTTAGGGCATGCTTAATGGCTTTCAGCTGATACCCCTTTTCCTTTAAGCTCTTTACCTGCCTAAACATACGGATATGAAAATCTGTATAATATCTGTGTCCCATCTCATTTCTGGGAATATCCAGCTCCAGTTCTTCCTCCCAGTACCTTAATACATGGGCTTCCACATCCACCTTTCTGGACGCGTCTGATATAAGATAATGTACTTCATCCATAACTGTTCTCTCCTTCACACTGCTTAATGTAACGATCCTCCGCCGTGCCCTGCGCGGTCCGGTTTGACCTTACTTTTAATGTATGCGTTGAGAACTGCTATTATGACTGAAATTTTAACCCTCTGAATTCCCGCCCTGAGGCCGTGCTGCATTGACGAACTTCGTGTACTCCGGCTTCCAGATCAGATTCACCGTTCCAATAGGGCCGTTACGCTGCTTTGCAATAATAACTTCAGCCTCGTTGGGATGCTCCGTATCTTTGTTGTAATAATCATCGCGGTATAAAAACATTACCACATCCGCATCCTGCTCAATGGCTCCTGATTCTCGAAGATCCGAAAGCATGGGCCTGTGGTCTGTACGGGTCTCGCAGGCACGGGACAGCTGGGAAAGAGCGATCACAGGCGCATGAAGCTCTCTGGCAATGGCCTTTAAGGAACGGGAAATCTCGGAAATTTCCTGCTGCCGGTTGTCATTTCCGCCTTTTTTACTGCCGCTCATCAGCTGCAGGTAGTCAATGATCACAAGGCTTAGACCGTGCTCCAGCTTCATTTTCCTGCACTTGGATCGAAGCTCTGTGATGGAAATGCCCGGCGTATCGTCAATGATCAGCTTGGAATTTCCGATCACGCCGATTCCCTCTACCACTGCATCCCAGTCTGCATCCGTAAGAGTACCGGTACGCAGCTTCTGGGAATCTACGTTCGATTCCATAGACAGCATACGGTTTACCAGCTGTTCCTTGGACATCTCCAGGCTGAATACCATACAGGGCAGATTTTTCCGCACTGAGACATAATCTACCACATTCAGCACAAAGGCCGTCTTTCCCATGGAGGGACGGGCAGCGATCAGGATAAAATCAGAGGGCTGAAAGCCGGACAGCTTGTAGTCCAGGTCAATAAAGCCGGACGGAATACCCGTAACTGTTCCCTGATTGCGGTAGGCGTCCTCGATCTTTTCCAGCACATTGATGGCAACCTGCTTGATGGGTACAAATTCCTGCCCGCCCTTATTCTGAAGAAGGTCAAATACCGATTTCTCCGTATCTGCCAGAATATTTTCCAACGGTTCCTTTCCCGCATAGCAGGCCCCTGCAATCTCCTCTGTGGTCTTGATCAGCCGGCGCAGCACAGCCTTTTCGCTTACAATATTGGCATAGGATTTTATATTGGCCGAGGTAGGCACCATGGTCATAATATCCCGGACAAAGTCAAGGCTGCTGACCTCAGGTGGGACATCCTTTTCCTTCAAACGGTCCTGCAGAGTAACCAGATCCACCGGTTTTCCCTCGTTAAAAAGCTCCACCATAGCATCAAACATAATGCCGTACTGCTGCTGATAAAAATCACTGCCTGTTATAATCTCTGACGCCGCGATCACAGCCTCCCGGTCCATCAGCATGGAGCCGATTACCGACTGCTCCGCTTCCAGACTGTGGGGAAGCACCCGCTTAATCAGGGCTTCTTCCATGACTCTTTCCTCCTACTATAATATTTGCCAAACCTGCGCTCCGGAATTTTCTGTCCGGAAGCCTGCGAAAACAGGACGGCGCATCCCTTCCTTCCGGAATACGATACGCCGCCCCCTTTACGTCCTTTTTACGCTTCTACTACCTTCACAGCCAGCTTTGCAGTCACTTCCTTGTGAAGCTTAACTGCTACCTCAAAGCTTCCGATGGCCTTGATGGGATCGTTTAAAACGATCTTCTTCTTATCAATATCCAGCCCCAGCTGATCGGCTGCTGCCTTGGCAATTTCCTTGGAAGAAACAGCGCCAAAGGCTCTTCCGCCTTCTCCTGCCTTGATTGAAACAACCACCTTGGACTTTTCAATCTTCTCTCCCAGCTCCTTAGCCGCTGCCAGCTGCTCTGCTGCAACTTTCGCATCATTTGCCTTCTGAAGCTTTAAGTCGTTTAAATTCTTGGCAGTTGCCTCTACGCCCAGCTTTTTAGGCAGGATAAAGTTTCTCGCATAGCCGTCATTTACCTTTACAACCTGACCTTTTTTTCCAAGTGCCTTTACATCCTCTAATAATACAATTTCCATATTGATCCATCCTTTCTGTCTCTATGATACGTCGCCCTCTTCCAGCATCTGCCGGATTACTTCTTTCAGGCGGTCTTTTGCCTCCTGTATGGAAACGCCCTGCATCTGGGCTCCGGCGATGGTACGGTGGCCGCCGCCGCCCAGCTTCTCCATCATTACCTGTACATTGACCTCGTCAATGGAACGGGCGCTGAAATAAATGGTATTATTGTAATCGGTGAGAACCACGGAAGCTTTTATTCCCTTGATCTCAAGGAGTTCATTAGCCGCCTGGGCTCCGGTGATCGTCGGACTGTCAAGCCCCTCTGCCGGGCACACGCTGATGGCAAACGCATCCATATACACCTCTGCCGCCCGCACAGCCTCTGCCTTGGCCTGATAGTCCTTCATATTTTCCCTGAACAGCTTGCGCACTCTCGTAATGTCCGCCCCGCTTCTTCGCAGGAAGGCCGCTGCCTCAAAGGTACGCACGCCGGTCTGATTTGTAAAATTCTGGGTATCAATCACAATACCCGCATACATGGCGTCTGCCTCTGCAGGCCGCACCTTGATGCCGTCTGCAATATACTGCAGCACCTCTGCCACCATTTCACAGGTAGAAGAAGCATAGGGTTCTACATAGGAAAGCACCGCATTGTCAATAACCTCGTTGCTGGTCCTGTGGTGGTCCAGCACAACGATCGTCCGCACCAGGCGCAGAAGGGACGGCTCATCTGTGATGCTGGGACGGTTTACATCCACCACCACAAGCATGGTGCCTGCATCTGCCAGCTCTGCCGCCTGAGATCCCTTTAAGAACATATCGTCCGGATACTCCGCATTGTCCAGGAAGCGCTCCATCATGGGACGGACGGAGGAAGTAACCTCATTGAGCACAATATTGGCCTTTTTATTCATGGACATGGCGATCCGGTAAATGCCGATGGCTGCGCCGAAGGCGTCAATATCTGCCAGACGGTGGCCCATGATCAGCAGCCGATCCTTATTTTCCATCAGTTCCCGCAGGGCGTGGGCCTTTACACGGGCCTTCACGCGGGTTGTCTTTTCCATCTGCTGTGCCTTGCCGCCATAATACTGGATCTTATCCGAATCCTTTACGACCGCCTGGTCGCCGCCCCGTCCCAGAGCCATATCAATCGAGGTTCTGGCATACTCATAATTCTGAGCATAACTTTCACCGTTCATGCCGATACCGATACTTAAGGTCACGGCCATCTCATTTCCGATATTAACAGTCTTTACATCTTCCAGAATGGGGAAACGGGACTCCTGCATCTTAGCCATGTGCTGCTGGCAGATTGCAAAGAAATATTTATCCTTTTCAATCTTTTTTACAATGCCGTTCATGGAAGCAATATACTTGCTGATCTTACGGTCGATCAGGGCCGTAAGCAGGGATCGCCGCACTTCTTCCACGCTTTCAAGCGCTTCTTCGTAATTATCCAGATAGATCAGTCCTGCTACCAGTTTCTGATCATTGACCTGCTGTTTGTATTTTAACGTCTGGGTCTCATCCATGAGATAGACAGCCGTAATGCCGCCTTCTCCCGTTTCCAGACCATTATCAGCCACGGCCTGAGACAGGGAAGCAATCGCCAGCTCCCGCAGGTCTACCCGGTAATTTCTCTCCAAATATGAGCTGTGTATGCTCACTGTCTCTCCGCCCGTAGCCAGCATTTCCTTCGTAATCTCCGGAAACAGGGCCGTCAGATTAGGCGCTGCCGTCTTATCTTCCCCTAAGATCAATGAAAACTCGCGGTTCATCCACAAAAGACGCCCCGTCCGGTCTGTCACTGCATAGGGAACCAGCATTTCTTTCAGGATATCCTGCTTGCTCTGATCGTAAGCTTCCGCAAATGCGATCAGTCCTGCCAGGATTCCCCTTTTTCTGGAACAGTAAAGCCACAGCGCAATTCCAATATAGACAAGAGTAAAAGCCGAAACAATGATTCCCGCCGTAAACGACACCGCCCCCACAGCTGCCGCAAGCAGGACCATAAAGACTGTCAAATACAGCGGCCACTGCAGATATACGCGAAATGTCCACCGCATCTTTCCTTTATCTTTCATATCCTTCCTCCAATTTGTACCCGAAAATGGAATACGCCTATCTTATAGAGTATACCATATCTGCCCGGATTCGTCCATTGGAAAACGGATTTTAAAACGCAGGAGCTTTCATAAGCCGTTTCCAAACCGTAAGGCAAAATAAAAGATACGCACAAAAAACGGTTTACACGCAAAAAAGAATCGAATATAGTAGGAATGACAGCAGAGAATATCTTTAATACAGGAGTATTCATATGAAAAAATCAGACTTTATGAAAGAATTTATAGTAATAACCTTTGCCACCCTCATTGTTTCAGCCGCCGTGTTCTTCTTTCTGATCCCCAGTCAGGTGTCTGTAGGAAGCATATCCGGTCTGGCTATGATCCTTGGCAATATCATCCCTCTCCATATCTCCATCATTACTTTTATCCTTAACGGGCTTTTGCTGATAATCGGCTTTCTCCTGATCGGAAAGGAATTTGGCGCAAAAACGGTTTACACCTCTCTTCTGCTTCCATTATTTTTAAGGATATTTGAAATATGGTTCCCCGATTTTTCATCCATCAACGGCGATCCCTTTCTGGATATGGTCTGCTATATCTTTGTTGTAAGCATCGGACTTGCAATTTTATTCCGGGAAAATGCCTCCTCCGGGGGACTGGATATTGTGGCAAAGCTGTTAAACAAATATTTCCGCATGGACATGGGAAAAGCCATGGCGCTTCCCGGTATGTGCGTGGCCCTGTCCTCTATCCTGTTTTATGATAAAAAGCTGGTCGTTTTAAGCCTTTTAGGCACCTATTTAAACGGGCTTGTACTGGATCACTTCATATTCGGCCTGAATCTGAAAAAACGAGTCTGCATCATCTCTGAAAAAGAAGCTGAAATACGCAGTTTTATCCTGAACCGCCTTCACAGCGGCGCTACCATCTATGAAGGCCGGGGCGCCTATGACGGTCAGCCTAAAACAGAGATTATTACCATCGTGGATAAAAATGAATACGCCCTTTTGATGTCGTATCTTTTAAAAACAGACCCCTCCGCCTTTGTCACAGTTTACACGGTCAGCGAAGTAATCTACCGGCCGAAACCCCGCCAAATTTTATAAAATAATTTCATTCCCCCTCTTGATTTTTTCCCACTCATGTGATATCATTATCACTGCTTATCAAACAAAGCATGGGCGAATTCCCGAGTGGCCAAAGGGGACAGACTGTAAATCTGCTGGCACTGCCTTCGGTGGTTCGAATCCACCTTCGCCCAGTTGCATACCAGAGTAAGCTTAAGAGCATCAGTGCTTTGCATGTAAAGGCTCTTGTTTTCAGCCCAAGTATGCATATACTCCTATACAGAATGCCGCAGTGGCGGAACTGGCAGACGCCCGGGACTTAAAATCCCGTGGGTAGTGATACCCGTACCGGTTCGATTCCGGTCTGCGGCATTTGATTTTAACCTCTGTCTCTTTTGAAACAGAGGTTTTTTGCTGTATATTTTCTTTTTATATCCGTTTATTCAGAAACCTTTCTGGGCGTTCCTGTGATACGCAGATATTCCGAATCCCAGTCATAAGACGGAGGAAGAAGGGTATGGGGATTTCCCTTTATTTCCTTTGTAGGGGATACCAGACGGCAGGAGCCGATATTTCCCTGCATCTGGCCCACAATCACCTTTTTGTCTCCCCGCTTCTTTTTCAGAGTAATGGAAGCACAGTTTCCTGCTGAGAAGCATACGATCTGCCCATCCTTCAGATGAGGTGCAATCCAGTCCGTAATGGCCTTTAAACAGCCATAATAACAGCCGTACCGCCGCCGCCGATGACGGTTACTTTTTTTGTATTCTCCATATCATGCTTGCTCCTTTTTTCGTATATGTTTTCTATACTATATTTATAAGCAAGTTATGTGCCAACATATTTACTCTCAAAAATCAGGGAAATTCAGGACAAATCTATCAAAAAAATCAGGGAAAAGCGGCATTTTTATCCAGATATGGGCATTAGAAGGATAATTTTTTGATATGAATATTGTTTTTCTTCCATCACGAACGATTATTTTTTAAAAAAGGGTACTGCAAACTCAATGTTTCCGTTTGCAATACCCTTTGAAATATTTTATGCAATTTCCTGCTCAAACTCCTCTACTGTAGAGGCCCTGGCAGCCTTTTTAAGCCATACCCCCAGCGTCTCCAGATCCGTTTCGCTGCGGATTCGCTTTTCCAAAGTTTCCGAAATTGGGCCTATATCTGACAGGAAGCTTAGTATATCTTCTATTTTTGCTTTTTGCATCCCTTTCTTCATACCTTCTGCATTTCCCTTCTCAATTCCGACCGATAAAATGCTCATTTTTACGCCCTCCCATTCTTCTGATTCCTTTACCTCAGATACAATCTGATCCAGCTTTAAAATTCTTGGGTCTTTTACTGTAATTTCCGGATTATCCAGACGAGTTCTTTTCATATATTGAAGAAGACTTACCAATACAGGATCCCCTTTTTTACTGGTCATGTTTAAAAACAGCTTTGTTGTCCCATCTTCCAAATGCAGACCCGGTATTTCCTCACATTGTTCTGTAAAAGTGTATTTTGCCAGATCCTCTCCAAAAATATCCTCCTGAGTAATAAACGTCACCACTGTAGCAGGCAGTTCCTTATAGCGTGTCTTTTTCCCTGATTTTAAAAGTGGTGTATCCAAAAGCCCCTGATAAAACCTTGATCTACGCCTGATATCATCACCTGATGTATCATTCTGCATTTCCGTAGCATAATAGCAGTTTTTATCATCTACTGCCTGGGCATCCAGACGAATCGCCCGCTTTCCGCTCCTGTTTAAAATAACTTCCTCTACATGGACATACTTTAAATGCAGCTCAGAATTTCCAGTTATAATGCTTAACACATTTTGATGGGCACTTTTGTTTTTCATCACAGATAAAAACAAAGCAAAGTCGCTGAGGTTAAATTCCATCTCCTCCAGCATTTTAAGATCCTCTGTGGACAGATTACAGTTCATCCGCATCCTTCCTTTCTCCGGCAGGAAGGATATTCTGACAGCCTCCCTGCTTAATTTGTTTTAGGGGTTTTAAGCAAAGAGTTTGACCAGACGCTGTATGACACAGCTTAGATGATTTGAATTATTTTAGAAATATCTCTGACTTCTTGCTTACTGTCAGAATAGCACAGAGAACGTGTATTGGCAAGGGAGAGTTTTACATAACACAAAATCAGCCTGCACTTTTCATGCGTACAGGCTGATTTTACATTTTAGGCTGTCAGAAACAAAATGAAATAAAATACTGCAATAACTATAGCAATAACTGCAATTGTCCATAAAAGAATTTTCTTAATTTTCTCCATATGTATTTTCTCCATATTTACTTACTCTCAAATATAAGCTCATAATTCTGCAGATTATATTCATTTGCAAAAAAACCTGTTAATATGACTTCTGCATTTTTTCTAGCATTTTCCAGCAAACCATTCGCAATTGCGTCTGCCTCTGCGCTTTGCTTCATTTTCTTTAATGCGTCATTACCTTTTAAACTTTCACGCTCACTTCCTCCCCACCCACAAACCGTGACTCGATCACCGGATAAAACGCCTCTGGCCGGGACACGAAGACAGCGCCACCATATGGCGGCATGATAACTTTCAACATCCCATTTTCCACACGGTAAAACACGATTCCTGCATTATACCCATCCTCAAAGGTCAAAATCGGCCTTCCAAGGATCATATCATCCGTAATTCCCAGCTGCCATACAGGGATCTCCATCACAGCCGGTTCGGGGCGGTTGGATATCACGGTAATGGTCTGGTGATCCCCGCTCATTCTTCCGTAGGCGATCTGATGCCGTCCTGCAAAAAGAGGCTTTAGCGCGCCTTTGCGCAGTGCCGGAATCCGCTTGTGGATTCCAGTCATATACCGGTGAAATTCAATCAGTTCCAGATCCTCCTTCCCCCAGGGATAGGTTCTTCTGCTGTCAGGGTCTGTCCATCCGCAGACGCCCGCTTCATCACCGTAATACAGAGTCGGAGCTCCGGGCCAGGTCATCTGGATGACTACAGCCTCCCTGAGAACCGGCTTTTTCACATGCTCCGAGGCACGCTCCGGCCCCATATTCCCCAAACGTCCTACAATTTGGTTCGTCCGGGTAAGAAAGCGGGAATGGTCGTGGTTGGAAAGCTGGTTCATGGCCGTGAAAATCGTATTTGTCTGCATCCGGCTCATGTGGTAATTCATTGCTCCGAAAAACGCCTCTCCATCGCCGTAAAGAGCGCCGTTATAACCGTCGCTGTGCTTCTCCATCCCTGTCAAAAACCAGGTCACGGGCTCCATAAACGCATCATAATTCATAATGGAATCCCACTGATCCCCCTGAAGCCAGCTGGCGGGATCGCCATAGTGCTCCGCCAGGATCAGAACCTCCGGATTTACTTCCTTTACAGCCTTTCGAAACATCTGCCAGAACGTATGGTTATACTCTGCCGTATGCCCCAGGTCAGCCGCCACATCCAGACGCCAGCCGTCTACGCTGTAAGGCGGGGAAATCCATTTTTTTGCCACATTTAAAATGTATTTTACCAGCTTTTCAGAACCCTCATAATTAAGCTTGGGCAGCGTATCATGACCCCACCAGCCGTCGTACGTCCTGTTTCTTGGCCATGCTTCATCGCTGTCGTCGTGAAACTGGAAAAAGCTGTGGTACGGGCTGTCCTTGGTAAGATATGCTCCCGGCTCATAATCTCCGGAACGCTCGTAAATCTCCTCCGCATCCAGCCATTTATTAAAGGAACCGCAGTGGTTAAACACACCATCCAGAATCACCTTCATTCCCCGTCTGTGGATCTCCTCAACCAGCTCCGCAAACAGGGCGTCGCTGGCTTCCAGATTTTCTCTGGCTGCCGCACGGGTCACATACCGCTCCGCCTGTCGGTTGTCCGTTCCATTTTTATCCACCAGCGTTCCTCCGTCTTTGACAATCCGGCCAAAATGAGGATCAATGTGCTCATAATCCTGGCAGTCATACTTATGGTTAGACGGCGATACAAAAACAGGGTTCAGATAAATAGCCTCCACTCCCAGGCTCTGTATATAATCCAGCTTGTCCCCGACACCTTTTAAATCTCCGCCGTAAAAGCAGCCTACATCCATGGTAGACGGATTTCTCCCCCAGTCTTTTACCCGGTATACAGGCTTTCCGATATATACATATTCCATAGATTCCACATCATTGTCCGGATCTCCATTGCAGAAGCGGTCTGTAAAAATCTGGTACATCACTGCTCCCTTAGCCCAGTCAGGCGTATAAAATCCCGGTGTGATTTTGAAATCAAATTCCGGATCTGCCTCATCCACCGGACCCAAACGGTTATACAGGCAGATCTCCTTATTCTTTTTCACTTTAAAATGATAAAGCACTTGATCGGAAGCTGCTGCGATCTCGTGCTCATAATAATCAAAATATGGATCAGAAGCTGTCTTCTTCATAACAGCCTCCTTCTCCCCTTCTATATAATATACCTGATCCGCGTCCGCTTTTGCGGTACGCAGCCGCAGACGTACCCGTTCCCCTTCTTTCGGCTCCATAGGGCTGCGGTAATCCTCTGTTTCTGCTGAAAACAGCGCCTCCCGATTGATCTTATTTGTTCCCTCTTCTTTCACAATGAATTCCTTACCTTTTCATAATGATTCATACTATTTTGAATTAGCATCTCTATTGTATCTGAATTTACTTAAATATACAAGGAAAATCCCGCAATCCGGTGAATGTCCCACGCGCACAAAGCCCGGATTTTCCTCATTGTTTTTATAAAGTGAAAAGCCTGGCGGGGTAGCCAGGCTTTTCAGGAGAAGGTATTTCGTTTCTTATGGGGTGTAGCAAAAACTATATAATGTATTGGGGGGGTTACGTCTATTATAATAGCACAGGCGGAGAAAAAAGTGTGCACAAACATGCATTTTTTTCTCCGCCCTTTACAGTCAAAATAACGATTTAATTTCGCAAATACGAATCAAGCTCCGTTTTTATGCTCAAAACGTTTCTGTTTTTTCTCAAACAAATGAAATCTAGCCTTTATGCCTTTACTTCAGTCTCAGCAAAAAGACCCTCAAACTCATCCTGTCCGATCTTTTCCTTCTCGATCAGAAGAGCCGCACAGGAATGAAGCACATCCTCATGGTCACAGATGATCTGCTTTGCCTTTGCATAGCATTCGTCTACAATCCTCTTTACTTCCTCGTCAATGACATCTGCAATTCCATTTCCATAAGACTTGGTATGCGCCAGATCACGGCCGATAAATACCTCGTCCTCATCACTGCCGTACTGGATCATACCCACGCGCTCGGACATACCGTACTGGGTCACCATAGCTCTTGCCAGCTGAGTGGCCTGCTTGATATCCTGAGAAGCGCCGGTTGTCACATCCTTAAAGATCAGTTCCTCTGCAATGCGTCCGCCCAGATCCACCATGATGCTCTGAAGCATACGGCCTCTGGTGTTGAACATCTCATCCTTTTCCGGAAGAGGCATGGTGTAGCCTGCAGCCCCCATACCGGTAGGGATAATGGAAACCGTATGAACCGGCCCCACATCCGGAAGCACATGGAACAGGATCGCGTGGCCTGCCTCATGGTAAGCTGTGATCTTTTTATCCTTTTCGGAAATAACCTTGCTCCTTTTTTCAGCTCCGATCCCCACCTTTACAAAAGCCCGGTCAATATCATTCTGACGGATAAAACGGCGGTTTTCTCTTGCAGAAAGGATTGCTGCCTCATTCATCAGGTTTTCCAGATCCGCTCCTGTAAAGCCGGAGGTCGTCTGAGCTACACGGTGCAGATCCACGTCCTCTCCCAGGGGCTTTTCCTTGGAATGAACCTTTAAGATCTCTTCCCTTCCCTTTACATCCGGCCGTCCCACAGCAACCTTGCGGTCAAACCGGCCTGGACGCAGGATCGCAGGATCCAGGATATCTACACGGTTGGTAGCCGCCATGACAATAATTCCCTCGTTGATCCCAAAACCATCCATCTCTACCAGAAGCTGGTTTAAGGTCTGCTCTCTCTCATCATGGCCTCCGCCCATACCGGTTCCTCTGCGGCGGGCTACTGCATCGATCTCGTCGATAAATACAATACAGGGAGCATTCTTCTTAGCTTCTTCAAAAAGGTCGCGGACACGGGATGCACCTACACCTACAAACATTTCCACAAAATCAGAACCGGAAATAGAGAAAAACGGAACTCCAGCTTCTCCGGCTACTGCCTTGGCAAGAAGGGTTTTTCCTGTTCCCGGAGGGCCTACAAGAAGAAGTCCCTTGGGGATCCTGGCTCCCACGCTGGTATATTTCTGAGGATTCTTCAGGAAATCAACTACTTCTTCCAGTTCTTCCTTCTCCTCCTCAAGTCCTGCTACCCGTGAAAAGTTCACTTTGCTGTCACGGCTGAGCCTTGCGCGGCTTCTGCCGAAATTCATCATTCTGGCATTTGCTCCGTTCCCGGCCGCCCCGCGGTTCATCATCGTAATAATCACAATTACCACAACAATAGAAAGGAGAAACGGCATCACAACAGTAAGCATAGTATTTTCCTGCGGTACGCCTTCTACTGCATAATCAATGTTACGATCCCTGAGCAGCTGTTCTGCTTCCTTTACATCCGAAACGTTCTGACGGGCGATCCGGTCTCCCTCCAGAGTCAGGGTTACTGTACCCGTAGGTGCCTGGGGATTCTGGCTGATTACCGCCTCCTCTACCTTTTCCGTATCGAGAACCTGTAAAAACTCCTGATAAGTAAGCCTGTCTCCTGACCCTGCCGTAGACGTAAATTTAAACGCAAAGGCCAGCAGTACCAGCATCATAATGAGAAATACAAATCCTCTGAATGTCTGCTGCTGTCTCAATGTCTGCCTCCTTCAATCAAATGATGTAATACTCTGTACATACCAAGGGACATCAGTCCTCCTGCTCTACTACTCCGATGTAGGGCAGATTTCTGTACTTCTGGTCAAAATCCAGACCGTATCCCACTACGAACTCATCCGGAATGGTAAAACAGGTATAGTCTACCTTTACCTGCTTCTTCACACGTCGCTCCGGCTTGTCAAGAAGGGTGCACAGACGGATATCCGCCGGGCCTCTCTGTTTTAATACCTCGATCAGATATGCCAGTGTCTGGCCGGAATCAATAATATCCTCCACAATAAGAACATGTTTCCCCTCCAGCGGCTCATCCAGGTCCTTGATGATGCGCACTACACCGCTGGATACAGTGCCTGAGCCGTAGCTGGATACAGACATAAAGTCCATGGATACGGGAACGGTCAGTCTCTTGGCCAGTTCACAGGTAAAGAACACGCCTCCCTTTAAAATACAGATCAGATGGACGTGCTTTCCCTCATAATCTCTGTTAATAAGCTCTGCTACCTCATTGATTCTCTCGTCTACTTCCTTCTCTGTGAGCAATACGCGGATCTTATCTGCCATGATTTTATCCTCCGTTTTTAATCTTTTCTTTTTGCAGGCAGCTTCCTTTCCTCACTGTCGGGAAGTTCTGCCTGAAATACTCTTTTTGTCGCTTCGTCTATCTTGTAATCGCTGCTGATGCGGTATCCGATAACCCACATCACACGGTTTCCGTCTGCCAGAACAGGAATCCGGTCACGAAGCTCAGAAGGGATTTTTTCATCGATCATATACCTTCTGAGAGGCTTGTGAACCCCTGGCGAAAGGGCCAGCTCATCTCCTGGCTGTCTGGTCCTGATGACGGGCGTACCCTTTATTTTATCACAGTCAAACCATTTCGTATACATATTTTTAGGAATTGAAAGGCCTTTTTTGTAAGAAAATACAGTAAAAACCGGCTTTGGAAGAAAATCCAGCCCTTCTGATGCCCCCTCTTTCTCCCTGTTCTTCCCAGAAAATGCTTTTATTCCCCCAATCCGTATCCCCCCATATTCTCTCCTGGCCTCAAGACCATAGGGAAGATCGATCCGGCGTCCCGGCTGCCGGTCAAACAGCTCGGCAGCAGCCTGACCGTGAACCAGCCCCAGATCCTTTGATGAACCGGCCAGCTCCTTTAAAACCTCCATCACCGCATACAGCTGTAAAATGGCCTCGGTCTCTTTAAACGGTTTTTCCGGCAGAAAAATGCTTCGGCCCCCATTATTCTCATCCAATGCCCACGTCTCAAGCCACCGTCCTGCCTGCTGTCTTAAATAGCTGTCCGCCATTGCCGCCAGCTTTCCCATGCGCAGGATATTGGCCCCGGCTCCGGGATTGATCCGTTCCTCCACCGCCGGAAGGATCTCCCTGCGGATGCGGTTTCTGGTATAATGGTCTGTATGATTGGTAGAATCCTCCTTCCAGGAAAACCCTCTCTCCCTCAGGTATTCCCGTATTTCCTCCCCGCTTACATCCAAAAGAGGACGGATCACATTTCCACGCACATAGGGCATCCCCTTTAACCCTCCCAGACCGCTGCCGCGAAACAGGTTATGGAGAATGGTTTCTGCCTGATCCCCGCTGTGATGGGCCACTGCTGTTTTCACGGAGGAAGGGCCTGCTCCTGATTCCTCTGATTCCCACTTTTTTCCTTCCGACTCAAAGCCTTCATACCGCAGGATACGACCTGCTTCCTCTTCTGAAATCCCCTCTCTGTCCGCCAGTCCCCTTACATCTGCATAAATAAGGGAAAAAGGTACGGAAAGCTCCCGGCAGAGTTCCTCTGCAAACCGGCTGTCCCGGTCCGCCTCCTCTCCCCGCAGCCCGTGATGGACATGAACGGCCCTCAGCCGGATTCCCAGAATATCTCTCAGCTGAACCAGGATCCGCAGCATACATACCGAATCTGCGCCGCCGGACAGCGCCGCCATCACCCGGTCTCCCGGCTTCACCATATGATGTTCTTCTATCGTCTTTCTGACCCGTTCTGCCAGCTTATCCATTGTCTTATCTCCTGCTATTTTCTTGTCTTTCTACTCCTTTTTCCAGATTCCTGCTGTAAGCACGGTCATATCATCTCTGGCTCCCGGCACGAAGGAAAGGGCAAATTCCAAAATCCGTTCTGCCATCTCCTGAGGCGGCATAAAGTCCAGACTTTCCAGAAACTGGCACATAGCCTGCTCCTTATCCTCTCCCGGAAGGGCATCTAACACCCCGTCTGTCACCATGATAATGTGATCCCCATCCCACAGCTTTCTGGACAGCATCACCGGCTCCGCTTCACTTAAAATCCCTGCCGGAACCTGCCCTGCTTCCAAAACCTCTGCCCCCTCCTGTCCCAGCACAAAGGTAGGCGCTGCCCCCAGCTTCATAACATCCAGCACTCCTGTATACAGATCCACGCAGCTCATGTCCAGAGCCGCCGGATGCTGCTCCGTTCCTGCCAGTAAAAGCACGGTATTTACCAGCTTAAAGGCTGCTCTGGATCCAAAACCTGCTTCCAAAAGATTTTCCGTCAGTTCTACCACTTGTCCGCTTTCCTCACAGGCCGGCTCACCGCAGCCCATGCCGTCGCAGAGACTGATCATGGCCTGACTTCCCGGACTTTCGCAGAAGGTATAATTATCCCCGGAACACCGTTCCCCCTGCTTCGGCACTCTGGCTGCCCCGTAAAGGAGCTGATACTCCCCATCCTCCTCAAAACGCACGGTTCCGCTCTGTCTTGTGATAATGCTGCGGCTGTCCTTTGCAGGGTTCCACCTCGTCCCGGGGATCACCTCGCTCATAAGCTCTGAGGCATCCTTTGCAGTCATGCACCGTCCGTTGGTGGTGCGGGCTGTAACATAAGCCTCTCTTCTTCCGCTTTCATACTCCAGGATGAGCATATTTTCCACCGCCACATGGCACCTGCGGAACAGCTTTTTCATTATGTATCCATATTCCTCCGTTATATCTGCCGCCTGATCGATCTGATGAGAAAATTCTCCCAGGATCAGGGACAGCTCGCGAAACTGGGATACCACTGCGTCACGGCTTTCCAGAAAACGGTTCTTCCAGGACAGATTCATGGCAGCACGGGCCAGACTGCGGTTTAACTGGGCCAGATAATCCTCTTTTTTGCGGCAGCCGGCCAGAAAAGGACGGGGCATGTCCTCCTTTTCGATCTGTCCTTTCTGTTCAAATGCCCGGAGGAGATAGTAAAGATAATAACTGTCCTCCCGCTCACTCTCTGCATAAATACCGCATTGGCTGCAGTCCTGGCACACCATGGATGCGGAAGTCTGCATAGCAGCCAGCCCGTCATCTCTTGTCAGGCTTCCTGTCTTGTGCATCCCCTCGTCAAAAGCTTTTGCCAGCCGCTCCATGGATCTTGCCATATCCTCCAATTTCCTGGCTGTATAATAATTTACATCTGATCTGCTTCTTACTCCCCGTCTTCCCGACAACAAAAAAATCCCTCCAATCTGCGCTGACGGACTTCCAATACCAAAAAGCCCGCCTCTTATCCAGTATACGCAGACCGGAGAGGAAATATCTGTCATATTCAGTTAAAGGGTGCAAAAATCCTTCGACCCCATTCGACACACGGCTTACTGTCTGGGCTTTAAAAGGATCTCATCCGGATTTACCAGCCCCAGCTTTTCCTTTGCTACTTCTTCTGCATACTGCTTGGTCTGTACATAAATTTTGTATTCCTCAAGCTCTCTGGTCCTGTTTTCCTCATCCTGGACCTGACGGGCCAGATCCGCTTCCTTCTGTCTGTAATCCAGGTCTGCCTGCTTTAAAGAAGCCCCTTTTGCATTTACAGCCACAGCAAGAGAAATGACTACCATAGTTATACCTATGATTGCCATCCGATTTTCCCATTTGCCGCGTCTTAAACGCTTTGACCTCCCATAATATGCCATCCCTGTTCTCCTGACTCCCGCTCTCTACGATCCGGAATTACCCTTTCTTGTTATTTTAAACCATCTGCTAAACTTTTTCAAGCACCGGAAGAAGATACGGCTCACAAAACGATCATATGCCGCCATACCTAAAAATACACCTGCTACGGCATAAAACCGAAAGCTTCCGTCATTCTGTTCATACAGCAGCATAAATACGGCTCCTCCAGCATAGATCCAGTAAAAAAAATCTTCCATTCCCATAAAAAGGGAATTATGATGGATCAAAAGGCGCAGCAGCCTTAAGCTGTCATAGACGATCATAAGCCATCCTCCCATAACCAGGCTCAAGCCTGTAAGAAGAAGCTCATAGCGGATACGCTCGCTCATCTGCCCCCACCTCCTATCACTTAAAGAGGCGGGCAAACAGGGATTCTCCCGACCGCCGCAATGCTTCATTGGAACTGTAGGCAAAGCTTTCCACCGTTCCGTCCAGATCTACCTCTCCCTTTTCCAGAGTCAGACGGTTCACATGGAGATCCTTTCCCCGAATCGTCAAAAGTCCCATATCGGTATCCAGCACCACCTCATTTTCATCAAAGGACACACAGTCTGATACTCCGGTAATTCCGGCAGTCTTGCGATCCTGAATGGTGATCCGGTGGGGCCGGATGCTGCCAAGCGTTTCTTCCATACAAAAACCTCCCCATATATTCAGTTTAAGGGCAGTCCCTAAACCTAATATATGGGGAGGCGGGCCATTGTATGCCACAGCCTGTTCCGAACCCCGGCCATCAGACCTTTGACCTACAGATAACGGAACAGTTCCTTTGCTTCATCCTTTTTTACAGTTTCCTGTACATCCAGAACCTCAGCTCTTACAGCCTTTGCTCCGAACTGGATCTCGATAATATCGCCTGTTTTTACATTTAAGGACGCCTTAGCCGGTTTATCATTGACCAGGACGCGTCCTGCGTCGCAGGCTTCATTGGCTACAGTCCTGCGCTTGATCAGGCGGGAAACCTTAAGAAACTTGTCAAGTCTCATGAATTATTTATTAACCTCATCCTTTAATGCCTTGCCGGCCTTAAACTTTGGTGTCTTGGAAGCTGCGATGGTCATAGCCTCGCCTGTCTTGGGGTTTCTTCCCTCTCTTGCAGGTCTCTCAGCAACCTCAAAGTTACCAAATCCAACTAACTGTACCTTGCCGCCGTTTACTAACTCCTCAGTTACAACATCTGTGAACGCTTTAACTGCCTTCTCAGCATCCTTCTTGGAAATCTCTGCCTTCTCAGCAACTGCTGCGATAAACTCTGTCTTATTCATCAATTTTTCCTCCTAGATGACGGGAGTCCTGAAATGAAAGCGCCGCCCGGCGCAGACCCGTTTTAAACAGTCCTTCAGGAATCCACTTCTTTCGATAATGTCAGTTTTTACCTTATCATTTATATCTGTTTTGTTCAGATTTGTCAAGGTTTTTCAGCCTTCATCCGCTTTATTACTTTAAGTCTTGTAAATTCCTCTCTTTCCTTCTCCTCAAGGGCATTGGAAATGGTTCTGGAAAGCGCTTCATAATGGGGAATTGTGATGTTTTTTAAGGCATTGGCGCGCTTCTGGGTTTTCTTGATGGAATTAGCCAGGCGATAGGCAGAATTTTCCACCATGGAAAGCTTGATCGTAAGCTCCTTCACCCGTTCAAAGTGCTGTCTGGCAATGTCCAGGGACTCTGAAGTGTTATTAAAACCGTAAGCCACCTTCATAGGCCCCTGTTCATGACGCACCAGAGGGATTTCCGTTCCCATAATACTTCGTGCCTTGATCCCTACACCGTCATCTACAGGCATGGACATGCCGATCTCCTGGACATAATTGATCCCAAGCTCAATATTCGCTTCCTGGAGAGCCTGGTAAGCAGCCGTAAACACAGCGTCGATCTCCGACTGGATTCCCTTTGCCTCATCAATTAACCCCATCAGCTCCCGGATCAGGATATTTCTCTTTTTATCCATAAGACCATAGCCCATAGTGGCAAGCTTCAGGGAATTTTTAGCCGCGATCAGATTTCCTTTGGTGGGAAATGTATTCGGATCCATGCTGCGTCACCTCACCTTTTCTCGTAAAACTGATCCAGAACCTTTGTATCAATACGGTCCAGTTCCTCTCTCGGAAGCATCCGAAGAAGCTCCCAGCCGATATCCAGAGTCTCTGTCATGGAACGGTTCTCATAGTGGGTCTGGCCGATAAAACGGCTCTCAAACTCCCGTCCGAATTCCAGATACTTTTTATCAAGAGGCGACAGCTCGTCCTCACCGATTACAGAAGCCAGCGCTCTTGCGTCTCCCACCTTGGCATAGCAGGAGAAAAGCTGGTTTGCCACATCCTGATGATCTGCCCTGGTATAGCCTTCTCCGATGCCGTCCTTCATCAGACGGGACAGGGACGGAAGAACGCTGATGGGCGGATATACAGACTGGCTGTTTAACTGCCGGTCCAAAACGATCTGCCCTTCTGTGATATATCCCGTCAGGTCAGGGATGGGATGGGTAATATCATCATTGGGCATAGTCAAAATAGGGATCTGAGTCACAGAGCCGTGACGGCCTGCCACAATCCCCGCTCTCTCGTAAAGAGAAGCCAGATCACTGTAGAGGTAGCCTGGGAATCCCTTTCTGGAAGGGATCTCACCCTTGGATGAGGAAACCTCACGCAGCGCCTCCGCATAGGAGGTCATATCCGTCAGGATAACCAGAATATGCATCCCCTTCTCATAGGCCAGGTATTCTGCCAGAGTCAGGGCGATCTTGGGAGTGATCAGCCTCTCTACCACCGGATCGTTTGCCAGATTGATAAACATGGCAACATGCTCGGAAACGCCGCTCTCCTCAAAGGTTCTGCGGAAGAAATCCGCCACGTCATGCTTTACGCCCATAGCTCCGAAAACAATGGCAAAGGACTCATCCGAACCTTCTCCCAGAGACGCCTGCTGTACGATCTGGGCTGCCAGCTGGTCATGGGGAAGGCCGTTTCCTGAAAAGATCGGCAGCTTCTGTCCCCGGATCAGGGTCGTAAGCCCGTCAATAGCGGAGATGCCTGTGCGGATGTAGTTTCTGGGATATTCTCTGGAAACGGGATTTAAGGGCTGTCCGTTGATATCCAGACGCACATCGGAAATAATGTCTCCCAACCCGTCAATGGGTTCTCCGATTCCGTTAAAGGTCCGTCCCAGCATCTCCTCAGACACGGCAATCTCCATAGGATGTCCCGTAAGACTTGTATGGATATTCCGCAGAGCCATACCGTCTGTCCCCTCAAAAACCTGAATAATTGCCTTATCTCCATATATTTCGATAATACGGCCGATCTTTTTCGTGTTTCCGGCTACGGTCATTTCCACGATCTCATCATATGCCGCATTCTGAACGCCCTCCAGAACCACCAGAGGGCCATTGATCTCACTTAAACCTAAATATTCAACTGCCATCTGAATCCTCCTTATGCGTTGCGCTCCACTACATTTTCATAGAACCGGTCTACCTGGGCCTTATACTCGTCAAACAGATCCAGACGGTCATTAGGTACATCGTACTTGATGGAAATGATACGGTCAAAAATAGGATCCTCCTTCAGGACGGACATTGGCATACCCATGGAAATCAGGGTCTTTGACTTCTTGTACAGATATAAAATAATCTCCATCATCTTAAACTGCTTCTTAAGGGGTACAGAGGTATCCTCTTTATGAAAGGCATTCTGCTGCAGAAAGCCCAGACGGATCACTCTGGCAATCTCCAGGACCAGCTTCTGATCATCCGGCAGAACATCAGAACCAATCAGCTTTACAATCTCCATCAGGCTGCTCTCCTGTGTCAGAAGAGCCATGAGACGGTTGCGGTAATCTACAAACTTCTGGTCTACGTTGTCCATATACCAGGAGGACAAATCATTTACATACTCGGAATAGCTGGTAAGCCAATGAATCGCCGGAAAATGCCTTGCATAGGAAAGACTCTTATCCAGTCCCCAGAAGCAGCGCACAAAACGCTTGGTGTTCTGGGTCACAGGCTCAGAGAAATCGCCGCCCTGGGGTGACACAGCTCCGATAATCGTTACAGAGCCTTCTGTTCCGTTTAAATTGCGCATCATGCCTGCTCTCTCATAAAAGGCAGACAGACGGGATGCCAGGTAAGCCGGGAATCCCTCCTCTGCAGGCATCTCCTCCAGACGGCCGGAAAGCTCTCTGAGCGCCTCAGCCCACCGGGAGGTAGAATCGGCCATAATAGCCACATGATATCCCATATCCCTGTAATACTCAGCCAGGGTCAATCCGGCGTACAGGCTTGCCTCACGAGCCGCCACAGGCATATTGGAAGTATTGGCGATCAGTGTGGTGCGGTCCATCAGAGGATTTCCGCTCTTTGGATCGATCAGTTCTGAAAACTCCTCCAATACCTGAGTCATCTCATTTCCGCGCTCGCCGCAGCCGATATAGATGATCACATCTGCATCGGACCACTTGGCGATCTGATGCTGTGTCATTGTCTTTCCGGTTCCGAAACCGCCGGGAATGGCAGCCGTACCTCCCTTTGCCAGAGGGAACATGGTATCCAGGATACGCTGTCCCGTAATCAGAGGGCGGGTAGCCGCAAAACGCTTGGCAGCGGGCCTTGGCACACGGATGGGCCACTTCTGGGTCATGGTCAGCTCCTTCTCAGAACCGTCCATCAGCTGAACTTTTACAAGCATATCATTGATTGTATACGATCCGTCCGGAACCACGTCAATGACATAGCCCTCCATGTCCGGCGGAACCATGACCTTGTGTACGATCGCTCTTGTCTCCGGCACCTCTGCAATGATGGTTCCCGGCATCAGCCGTTCGCCCTTTTTCACTGTAATATGTGTATCCCATTTTTTGGAAGTATCCAGCGAGTCCACACTGATGCCCCGGCTGATGGAGTAACCGCTGTGCTCTGCGATCTTGCTTAAGGGTCGCTCAATTCCATCAAAAATATTACTTAGAATACCCGGAGCAAGGGTAACGGACACAGGCGCTCCCGTCCCGGTGACAACCTCTCCCGGCTTTAAGCCGCTGGTCTCCTCATAGACCTGGATCGTTGTCTTTTGTGAGGTAAGTCCGATGACTTCGCCTACCAGATTTTCCTTTCCAACGTACACCATTTCGTTCATCTGGAAACCGGGATCTCCCTCCAGAGAAACCACAGGGCCGTTGATGCCGTAGATCACACCTGTCTTCGTCATTTACTTACCTCCCAAATGAAATGTAAAATCATGTCTGGCTTCCTTTAACTTGGTGTCAAAGGAATGATCGATCAGAACATGCTTGGACGGGACCACAGCCCGGATCCCCCCGCTGAAGGAATACTCGCTGATCTTTACCGTCACGTTATTGTGGAGAGCCAGTCTGCGGGCCTTATCCTCATCAGAGGGATCCATATAAACGATCAGCGCCTCATCTCCTGCGAATTCCTTAGCGCTCCGGATCTGCCGTTCCAGAAGCTCCTGATACTCTCTTGTTTCCATAAAATTCGCCAGCATATCCTTTACTTCCACGAACAGCTTATCCTTAAGCTCCTCCTGTCTGTGGCTTATTTCACGCTTTAAATCCAGCTGTCCGATGGAAAGCTTTTTATTTTTTTCACGCTCCAGCTTTTCCTTCTGGGCCTCCTCCTGCATGGCAGCCCTGCGCTCTGCCTCTGCCTTATGCTCCTCAAAGGCCGCGTCCAGCGCCCGGACGCAGTCATCCAGCATACGGGCGCTTTTTTCTCTGGCATCTGTCATGCAGATTTCCTGAAAATGCTTCAGTTTTTCTTCTGTTGTCATGCGATTCACCTGCTTTCTCTGAAAAAATGTGCCTGGGCGGCTGCGCCCTACAGCTTCAGTCCAATGGCTTCGTTTACATAAGAGGTGATAAAGTCCGGCTTGCGGCCGGTACCATGGCGGTCCGGGATCTCCACGATCAATGGAAGCCTGCGTTCCAGCTTTACATTATCGATGATCTCCGGAAATTCCCTGCCGAACTTCTCTGTCAGCAGGATAATGCCTATATCCTTATCGGCCAGGACCTTATCCAGTTCCTGTTTCAGTTCCTCCCTCTCATGTACCACAGCCCCTTCAACACCTGCCAGCCTCATGCCGGTCCAGGTGTCGATGTTGTCGCTGATCAGATACATTTTCATTACAGCTTACCAAGGATCATAAAGGAAATGATCAGACCGTACAGACACACACCTTCGGCAAGACCTACGAAGATTAAGGATTTACCAAGAATCGAGCTGTCCTCACTGATAGCTCCTAACGCTGCGCTGGCTGCAGCAGATACTGCAATACCACCGCCCAGACAGGAAAGACCAGTTGCAAGAGCTGCAGATAAGTAACCCATACCGGCTGCAGATGACGCTGAACCGGCTGCGGAAGCCGCTTCCTCTGCCGCAAATGCATTTCCGTTAAACATCAGCACAGCCGCGATCACCATGGTGCCGAAGAAAAGAAACAGATTTGCTCCCAGAGCTGTCTTATAGCGTCCTCTTGTCTTCTCTCCTGCCGCAAATGCTCCAAAGGGAACTCCAATACTTAAAATAAGTGCTGCGCTCAATGTGATCTTAACTAATAAACTCATAATTTTGTTCTCCTTATATTGTAATTTTTTACATTTTCCTATCTTCCATAAGGCTCAAATGCACGTCCGCTGCCCCGGTAGAAACGGCTGAACAGCTCATAATACTCCAGACGAAGCACCTGGATCCCCACGATCAGTCCCTCCATACCGCAGACAAAGAGGTTGCCGCCGATGACGATGCCCCAGTTGGGATCTCCCGCCTCAGCGCCAGCAAGCATCAGCACCACCTGCATCATGGCTGCATGGCTCACTGCAAAGGCGCCCACACGGACAAAAGAAAGTGTGTTGGAAAAATAGCTTAAAAGCACTTCAAAGAGCTCGAAAATACCCTGAGTAATAAACATTCCCACACCGCCGGATATCTTCTCGGATTTCTTTTCCACCATAGCTGTCAGAGGCTCCTTAAAGAATATCACAGCCAGAGGGATCACAAACATAATAACCAGAACAATCGTAGCAGGAAGGGCTTTTCCGCTCATATACAGCACGATCACGCTTGCCAGAGCCGCATAAAAGACAAGGCCCGCAGCGCCGTTCGTATCAAACCAGAGTTTTTCCGTATCATGGGCTCTGGCGCTGTTTATGATATTGAGGATCATGCACAGAAGAATGATACCCATACCGATCGCAATAGCAACCACAAACACGGTGTTCAGACGGCCGATAAAGGGCAGGTCTGTCATTGCCTCCTGAGGACGCAGCCATATGGCGTCTATGATATCCTCAAAACCGAAGATGCTGCCGAAAAGGAAGCCGAAAATCGTTGAGAAGAAGCCACAGCAGGAAATAATGCCCGCCAGACGCACCTTCTTAAATCGATACAAAAGAAAGCCTCCTATGAGAAGACAGAGTCCCTGTCCCGCATCTCCAAACATAAATCCAAACAGAATGGAATAAGTAATCCCAATGAGGATCGTCGGGTCGATCTCATTGTAGGAAGGAAGTCCATACATCTCCACATACATTTCAAAGGGCTTAAACAGTCCCGGATTCTTCATCTTGGTCGGAGGGGTGCTGGTAATATTTCCCCGGTTGTCCTCTACAATACAGAAGGTATTCTCATCCCCCTCAATTTCCTTTCTGAGGGCTCTGGCGTCGCTTTCGGACATCCAGCCGCAGAGAATATAGAAGTTATTGGAATTGTGCATGGTGCAGGCTGCCAGCTTGCGCACGTCAAAATTGATCCCGAAGCGCTCCAGCCGCATCCATGCTTTTGTAAGCTCTTCCTTTTTATCCTCCAGAATCGTCTTTACCGCCTGTTCTGCCTCTAACTTCTCGGCCTCCAATGCCTGGATCTTTTCTTCCAGAACATGCTCTGCCTCCAGCGGCGTGCCTTCATATTCATCCGGCAGGAACACACGCTCAAAATGCATAGAAGCATAGATCGCGTCGATTTTTTCCGACAGCTTGTCCGGTACAAAATATACAAACCAGACATATTCTGAATCCTCCAGACACTTAAACATAACGGTGTCTATTGTATCATATACATAATTATTGATCTTATCATAATACTCTCTGGTAACGCGTCCGAAGCGGAACTTGATAAACTTAAAGCCCAGGATCTCCCGCAGGCTGTAGTTCAGCTCCGTAAAGGGAGCCACCCGATCCTTGGACTTTTTCAATGCCTCGATCTGGATCAAAAGCTCCTCTCTGCGGTCTGTCAGTTCCTTTAACTCTTCACTTAAGCGCTCCACAAAAGCGGACGCCTCCTGAATGTCTGGCAGAGTTTCCTCTCCGGACCGTTTTACCTCCGGCAGCTGTCCTCCAAACCGCTCCATCAGGCTTCTGGCCATGGCCAGCTGATCCCTGTACGGATTAACTTCAATATACGGCCTTAAGTTTTTTACCGTTTTCAGCTCAGAAAGAGCATTTTCCAGGTGGATCTCATATCGGGACAGATAGGTATCCGCCACCCGGTCAATATCCTCTCTGGGGCCGGTAATACTTAAGAACTTCATCTTTTCGATCACGTTTTAAACCCCCCTTTATATGCCGGCCGCCACTCCGTAGCGGATCCGCTCAATGGTAGTAATGATTTTCTCAATCTCCCTCTCTTTAAAATACAGGTATGAATTGAGTACAGACGCAGAATAAGGCTCCTTCCTGCTGGTAAGCTCATAAATACGGTCTATCACTTCCCTGCAGGGTTCTTCCAGACTCTGTCCTTTTTCCAGGTTTCCCAGATCCAGCCGTCCGTACCAGCTGTTTCGGATCAGCGCGTAAACCTGCTCCACATCTTCTGCCTGGGCCATAGCCCGGATCTCTGTTTTTTTCAGATGAAGGCTGATCGGAATGATCATTGCATAAATTTCGCCCTCAGGCAGATGGTAATACTTCTTTGCCCGGCAGATCCACTGCAGGTTCAGCATATCCATCCGGGTACCGAAGCACTGGGTCAGATCCTTTTTTTCCTGTCCGGAAAGATATTTTTCCTTTATTTTCCACACCGTTTTAAAATACAGCATATCCACCGCTGTCTCACACGCCGGAAGAACTGCCTGTCCCTTCTGCCGCAGGCTTTCCAGCGGACTGTAGTAAATCGTGCCCTTCAGACCCGAAATCACCTCATCAATAGAACGGCACTGAGAAAGCTGGGCCAGATCCACAGAAGAATGGCGGTCAAAAAACTCCTTAAAACCCGACAGATCCTGAGCGGACTCACGGCGTCCGGCTCCGTTTCTCAGGCAGGTCTTTACGATCCCTATTTCATAATGCATGAAATACAGGTCTAAAAACCGCCTCTGTTTCATATTGGCAAACTGATACAGACTTGCAAAGTCCTCGTACTGGGCCAGGTTCAAAAGCTGTTCAATCCTCCCCCTGTGGAGTTCTTTATCCTCAACACCGGAAAAAATCTTCTCATACGGCGGCAGGGAGCGAAGAAAACGGACTGCCTCAGGAACGCTTTCCAAAGCGGCCATCTGTTCAAACTGTTCCGGCTTAATACGCCACCGTTCCATAGCCCTTATCTTGGTAGAAATGCCGCTGTAATGAATCAAGCTTCCCATAGGCTCACTCCTTTATCATGCTCCGAAAGAGGCTCTCTGCATACAATTTATGCTGTTTCTCATAAGTTTCCTCCAAACGGGCGATCATGCCCCTGGCATCAGCGGCCTGCTTATCCAGTTCCTCCTGCATCTCCTGCTCCATCTGCTTCTGGATGCATGAAATGCGCGCAACTGTTTTTTGCTCCAGTTCTCTGTCAAAAGCCGCCGTTTTCTCTTCCATTTCCTTTGCAAGAGCCTTCTTTCGGACTCCTGCATCGTCCATTAAAGATCCGGCGGCTTTCTCAATGTCAGATAACCGGTCAATTATTTTGTCCATTTTTACGCCTCCTTTTTATATTCCCTTATAATACTCTTTTTTTCTGAAATTACCAGTGGCATTTTGTAGAATAAATAAATTTTTAACAAAATTTTTTTCAGAACAATACAATAAAAAAGATATGCCCTCCCTTTTCCATGAATGACATATCTCCTTTAATTTCAAATATCTGGAAATTTTCGGCTACTGAGCCTGAGCTTCTGCTGCCTCGGTTTCCCCGGCTCCATCTGCGGTCTCCTCAGGAACAGTCTGACCCTCAGGGGTCTTTTTCTCAATGTACTGGCTGGAAACATAAGCCTCCTGTCCATCATAGTTAATCACAGTCCAGTCATTATTATACCTCTTTACATAATCCACCTCTGTGCCCTGAGAAAGCTGTACCAGAATACGGCTGCTGGTGGACGGTTCCGTACGCACATTAACACTGTTGCCTGTCACTACATAACGCTCAGCCTCCGGCTGTGTTTCCGGTTCTGTCTCAGGCTGTGTTTCCGGCATACTCTCAACGGTCTGTGAGCTTTCGGTGGGAGCAGGCGTATCTTTAATCTCATCCTTTCCGGGACGGAGCATCTGGATCACTATGATCAAAAGAATCACCACCAGAAGCGGAATCAGAAGACGCCACAGATAAAACAGCGGTGATACTCTCCTGCGTTTTCTCCGTCTGACATTTGAACTATGCTGTCCGGAGCTGTAACCGGAACGGCCGGTCTGGGTTCTCTGCCCCTGGACAGGCCGGCTGCCTCCCGCACGGTTTCCAGCAGATGCAGGCCTCTGGCTTCCCCTCTGTCCAGTACGTTCCCGGCCTCCTCCGGAAGATATTCTCTGGGTCCGCCCCCCTCCGGAAGCGCCGCCATCATGAGAAAAAGCATGAACCTCCTGGGTTAAAAGCTGGTATGCCTGATTGGCATTATACGCTGTATTGTCATTTTCATGCACCGCCTTATTCCCAAGAATGCGGATGGTATGGTAATTATCTTTTGTCGTCTTATTGATCCAGCCGCCTTCATACAGCTGGTCAATGGTATCTGACAGATCGCCCTCCACCAGACAGGCCTTCTCCGCCATACAGCGAACCATGCACTCTAATGTCTGTCTTGCTTTTACCATCACCAGATTATAATTTTTATTCACAATCAAACGTTCTGCCTCTTTGACCCCCTGCTGGATCTGCTGCCAGCTGGTGGTATGCTCCAGGTTTGACATATCCCTTCCTCCTTTGTATCAGCAGATTTCTACAGAAACTCTCTGTGTTCATATTATACCTTATTTATATTGAAATTGCACTAGGAATTGGAAGGATTTTATGAAGGAACTATATGATCATATCCTAAAAATATACCTTGAAACCGTTTTTCTCGTTTTTGACAGGCTTCCGCCTGCGTTTCACAGTTGCATTTCCCCCATTTGAATGTTAAAATAAGTCCGATCATCCTTACAAAAACCGCAGTCTGCGGATAAAACAACTACACTTCCCTGCGGTTTGACCGCAAAGAAAGACGAGGACATACATCTATGCGTTTAAGACATATTCCCGGGGCAGAGGAAACCATCGCCTCAAGTCCCTATGTAATCCAGGAACCGGCCCTCCACAAAGGAAGCTGGAACCAGGTATTCGGAAATGACCATCCCATCGAAATAGAGGTAGGAATGGGAAAAGGGCGCTTTATCATGGAGCTGGCTCAGAAAAATCCCCATATCAACTACATTGGAATCGAACGGTATTCCAGCGTACTTCTGAGAGGCCTGCAGAAAAGAGCCGGACTGGAACTGGATAACATTTATTTCCTCTGCATTAACGCAAAGGCCATGGCTGACTATTTCGCCCCCGGCGAAGTAAACCGCATCTATCTAAATTTCTCAGATCCGTGGCCTAAGGATCGTCACGCCAGACGCCGCCTTACCTCTCCCGATTTCATGGCTGTCTATGACCAGATTCTTGCCCGCGACGGCGTGATCGAGTTTAAAACAGACAACCGGGGACTTTTCGATTATTCCCTGGAAGCTATCCCCCAGGCTGGCTGGCAGATCAAGGCCCATACCTTCGATCTCCACCACAGTCCCATGAATGAGGGAAATGTAATGACAGAATATGAGGAAAAATTTTCCTCTATGGGAAATCCCATCTGCAAGCTGGTAGCAGCCAGGGAAATCCCGGCATATGATAAAGAATAAAGCAGACTCCAAAAAGCCCCGGCGCCGGATCTTCCTACAGATAAATCCGAATACCGGGGCATCAATATATAATTTATAGAAAGAAGGTTTATGACTTTTATGCTTCTTCCTCCATGTTTTGTAAAAAAACTCCAGCGCGCCACCTGCGACCGGCGGGATCTGGATCGGCGTTTCCTTCACCTGAGCAAATGCTTTAAGGAAGTGGAAACAGCATTAAACTGCAAAAAGAAAAAATAATCCTACAGCCTGTTCACACTTGTTTTCAGACACAAAAAAAGTCCGACCCCGCAGCTTCCATTATCTGCAAAATCAGACCTTTTAATGCGCCTCCAGGGACTCGAACCCTGGACAAATAGATTAAGAGTCTACTGCTCTACCAGCTGAGCTAGAGGCGCATTTTCCTGAACACAACGAATATTATAGCTCAGGCTGAGAGAGTTGTCAACTACTTTTTTTATTTTTCGACAGAATAATTTTTCCCGGCTTCTACGCCTCCTGTCTCATTCGCTCTATGATGGCATTGGCCCTGCGGTATACCTCTTCAGGATCTTCTCCTATAAAGAAGGTTCCGTCCTCGTACCGGACTGTTCCGTCAATCATAACCAGCTTTACATTCTGCTTGCTGCCGCTGTAAACCAGATTTTTTACGATATTATTGACAGGCTGCATATTAGGCTGGTGCAGATCGATCAAAACCAGATCCGCCAGTTTTCCTTTTCGGATGCAGTCGCAGTCTGTAAGCCCCATGGCATAAGCGCCGCCCACGCAGGCCATCTTGAGCACTTCCTCCGCAGGCATGGCGGAAGCATCATTTTCGCGAAGCTTTGTAAGGCCTGTAACCAGAAACATTTCACGGAACATATCCAGACAGTTATTGCTGGCAGATCCGTCTGTTCCGATCGCAAGACGAACTCCCTTTTCAAGCATCCGGTTCAGCCTGGGGATTCCGCTTGCCAGCTTCACATTGGAACCGGGATTGGTAACAATGGTCATGTCATGCTTTTTAAAGATATCCATATCCTCGTCTGTGATGTGGACACAGTGATAACCGCCTCCGCCGTATTCAAACATTCCCAGAGAATCTAAAAATGCAGTCGGCGTCATCCCATAGCGCTCCAGACATCCTTCTGTTTCACCCTTTGTCTCTGAATTGTGGGTAAACACAGGAGCCTTATACTTGTGAGCCAGATCTGCTACCGCCTCCAGAATCTTCCGGCTGGTGGTATACTCTGCATGAAAGCCCAGCTGATAGCTTACCAACGGATCATAGGAATTGAATTTCAGATAATCCTCCTCCAGCCCCTCAGGAGATGACACAAAATCATTCAGCCCGCTTACTAAAACGGTTCTGAAACCACTTTCCACACAGGCTCTTGCCATTTCCTCCGGCCAGGGATACATATCAAAAGCTGCCGTCATGCCGCTGGTCAGATACTCCATTACAGCCAGTCTGGACAGCCAGAATGCATCTCCCGGCTGCAGCTTTGCTTCCATAGGAAATACCTGAGTATGGAGCCAGTCCATAAGCGGCAGGTCATCTGCATAGGAACGCAGAAACGTCATAGCGGAATGAGTATGGGCATTTTTAAAGCCCGGCATGAGAAGATTGCCATTTCCATCGATTTCACGATCCCAGACAGGAGGGGCAGATCCCAAAACCTGCGGTTCATCCCCCCTCATCGACGGACCTGCATAAGTAATCCGATTCCCCTCTATCCATACCTCTCCCGGTATAATCTCTATATTTTTGTCCATTGACAGAAGACGAATATTGTAAAAGCATGTATTCATGGCCCTTCTCCTATTTCTTAATATTTATCAATATTGTACCATATCTTGATTTTCATGTACATAAAAAACTGCCGTACCTCGTTGCGGTACAGCAGTTTCTGCCTGCTAAAACTGTTCCTGTGCATCTAATAAATACTGTACATAAAATGCAGCTCCATTGACCAGTGCATCCTCATCCAGATCAAACCGTTCATGATGCAGAGAATAACGGCAGTCCTTGGCTTCATTACGGCATCCCACAAATGCATACACACCTGGGAAACGTTCCAGAAAATAGGAGAAATCCTCTCCTCCCGGAGTACCGGCGTATTTAACAAGTCCCTCTTCTCCCAGAATCTTCTTTACGGAATCCGCAGCAATCTCACTGCACCGTTCATCATTGATCGTCGCCGGAATATCGCAGTAATAATCGAATTCATAGTCTGCCCTGTACGCTTCACAGGTAGACTTTATAATTCTCTCAATCATTCCCGGCAGCTGTTTGCGAAGCTCCGGATTGAAGGTTCTCACAGTTCCGCTTAATTCTGCTGTCTCTGCAAAAATATTGGCCATGGTTCCGGAATGGAAGGTACAGATACTTACTACCACTGTATCCATAGCATTCGTTTCCCTGCTGGCAATGCTCTGAAGAGCATCCACTACTTTTGCACCTACATAAATGGAATCCACTGCATAATGAGGCATTGCTCCATGACCGCTTCTGCCCTTAATTGTGATATTCATAAACGCAGCCGAGGTATATCTGGGGCCGGGATCTACAGAAATAGTTCCAGCCTCCAAAAATGGGAAAATATGCATTCCACAAACTGTATCCAGATGTCCCACTCTTCCAGTCTCTAACATTTTTAGTGCGCCGTTTGTTTTCTCTTCAGCCGGCTGAAAAATCAGTTTTACTGTACAGTTCAGCTCGTCCCTGTGATCAGACAATACTTTCGCCGCTGTCAAAAGCATACTGATATGCCCGTCATGACCGCAGGCATGCATCACCCCGTCGTTTTCAGAACGGTACGGCAGTTCCTTCACTTCTTTTATGGGAAGCGCATCAATATCACAGCGAAGACCAATCACCGGATGATCCTTTTTTCCCTTTAGTGTCGCTATGGTTCCCGTTCCCACAACCTCTTCATAGGGAATCCCCATTTCATCAAGCTCTCTGCGTATCCGGGCCGCTGTTTCTGTTTCCTGCCAGCTCAGCTCCGGATGGCGGTGAAATTCCCGCCGCATGGCAACAGCATAATCTTTATATTTTTTAACTTCTTCCAGTACGTTCACAGCAAGTTCTCTCTCCCCTCTTTACGTTCTTTTAAAACGGACCATATCCGGTCTGTACTGCAATAAACAGGAATACCAGCTGCAGAACCAGGAACATACCATGCAGCGGCAGAATAAATTTATACCAGCTCTTTAACGGCACCTTGCCCAGAGACAGATAAATCAGCAGCGTTCCGTTTGTAAACCAGAATGTGTTAGAAATACCATCACCAAACTGGAAAGCCAATACGGCAGTCTGGCGGGTAATATTCAGCATATCTGCCAGAGGAACCATAATCGGCATAACTGCGGTTGCCTGGCCGGAGCCCGATGGAATCAATGCATTGATAAAGAAGTTTACCACAAACATACCGACTGTACTCACATATGCGGATGCACTTCCCATCAAACTGGAAAGTCCGTGTACCAGCGGATCAATCAGACCGCCATTGGTCATGGTCCACTGTACCGCTCTTGCAACACCGATAATCAGAGCTCCTACGAAGGCTCCTCTCATTCCATCCAGAATCATATTGATGGCATCTTCCATTTTCACCCTGTTAATAATAGCTACAATAACACCGCCCACCATAAAGGTAGTTGCCATCTCAGTATAAGACCAGCTCAGCTTCAGAATTCCATAAATTGTAAAAAGAATAGATACGCCCAGAACAACGAAGGAAACTTTCTTTGGAAGGTCAAATTTCAAACTGGGATCAACCGGTATTCTCAAAGAAGAGGTATCTACATCCTTCACCAGACTCTTAGAAGGATCTGCCTTTACTTTTTTGGCATATCTTATTACCCAGAACAGACTCAGCGCCCATACACAGCCCAGAGCCGCAAAACGCAGCTCCCATCCGGAGAACATGGGAAGCTCTGCAATTGTATGAGAAATGCCCACTGTATAAACGTTAAAAGGAGCAACCGCAAAGCTGATTAAACAGGCAAAGCCGGAAATTGCCATTCCCACAAGGGAATCATATCCCAGTGAAATAGCCAGAGATATAATAATCGGAACGAAGGGGATAATATGCTCACTCCATCCCAGAATGCCTCCAAAAATGAAGAACACAATCATAACTACAGCAATAATCATCTGGCTGCTGAGTTTTTCCGATACACGGAGTACACTGTTAATTGCTGCTCCTACCGTATCTGTCCGCTTATAAATCTCTACAATACCGCCAATGATCATAACGCAGAACATCATATTGGCTGTCGCCGTTAACCCCTCCGGAATTGAACGGAACAGATTAAAGAAAGAGATGGGGGTTCTTTCCACAGCGTGGTAGCTGTCTGCCATAACACGAGTTACTCCATTTACCGTCTCCCTGTCATACGCCCCTGGTACTACAAAATAAGATGCAATTGCACAGGCCAGAACCATTAATACTAACGGTATAAACGGATTCAGCGCCTTGCCTGTTTTCTTTTTTTCATTTTTCATCTGTTTCCCCTTTCTCCGGTCAGAAATACCGAAGGATATTTTCCGCCAGATCCAACATTATCTTTATGTCTTTTACCTCTACATATTCCCTCGTGCTGTGTGAATAATAAATGTTCATCCCAATAGGAATCGTCCTGATTCCCAGCCGGTTTGTGCAGGTTGCATCAAGAATTCCAAAGGAACGGGCAGGCCGCATCTGCAGTCCGGTCATTTCATAAATACGCTCCAGACGTTTCAGCATATCCTTATTTTCACTGTAATCCGTTTCCGGCAGATCCATCTCTTCCCGCACGCTGCATCTGCATCCCATCTGCGCCGCTGTATCCTTTATGATTTTCTGAAGAAACGCGTTGGTACGATCCAGCAGCTCCTGTCCAAAGCTTCGGATCTCCACATCAAATCTTGCATACTTTGGAATCGCATTCGACTGTGAAAGAGAAACCAGATCAAATACATTGATGGTCTGGTCTTTACTGACCTGACCGGTAGGAATCTGATGAATAATCTCTGCCGCTGTCTTTAATGCATTGATTCCCAGTTCCGGATCCCGGATCACATGAGCCTCCTGTCCGATCAGCTCCACATGAAGATACATCCGAGACGGAGTACACATCAGCACTTCTCCTGTCACATAATGATCGATAACAATTGCCTCTTCACTGTCAATTCTGGAATAATCCGCATACTTTGCCCCAAGAAGCCCCAGCTCCTGGCAGACAGTAAACAGCATCTCCACAGGCCGGTTCATCTCTCCGGCACGAAGCAGCCTGCTGACAGCCTCCATCACCACCGCTATAGCCAGTTTACCGTCTGCACCCAGAACACTGTTGCCCCGGCTTTGAATACGTCCATTTTCAATATAGCTCTCCACATTATTTCCCGGAACTACCGTATCCAGATGAAATACGAACAGAAACGGTTTTTTATCTGGCTTCCCCGGTACTTTTGCCAGAATGTTCCATCCGTCTGTCACAATCTGATGATCCAGCTCCTGTCTTTCAAACGGAATGCCCAGTTCTGTCAGCTCCCGCTCCATATATTCACAGAACGCCCTTTCATTATGGGTTTCACTGGCACAGTCCACATAACGCATAAACCGCAAAACAGTCTCGTCTATTGCTCTTCCCTCCTTTCCTTCTGAAATACTTCACTCCGGCTTTTTCTTCACACTTTTTTAAGGTGATTTTATTTTAACATTTCCATATCAGATTTACTATTGTCCAAACCATGTAATATCTCCCGCTATTTTTATGCATTTGCACAATTTATTCCGTATATCTTGCAGTTTTTGCGCCATTTTATTATAATATATGAAAAATCATTGGAGGAAACCCGTGATTAACCATAAAATAACCTGCCAGATTATAGAAAAACTGCAGGAGCGATTTTCACTCCCCATCAGCATATGCGACCTCAGCGGCCGCACCATTGCCTCAACCGAGCCATCCTGTATCGGAGAAATGAATCTTCTTGCCATTGAATCCCTGAATCTGAACGCCAAGGTTACAACAGCACCCGGAACATACTTTCAGAATGCCAGTACAGCAGTTCCTCTCCGCCTTCAGGGAAGCCGTATAGGCGCTGTTGTTATAGAACCCAGCAGCTCTGCCAACCTTCATATGGCAGAACTGTTGGGCAATACCATAGAACTGCTTTACGAAGAACTGCTTTCCTTCCAGAAACGCCAGAATCAATCCCAGGAACGCAGCCAGTTTTTATTCGAATGCCTCCACCAGCAGGCCCCCTATACAGAAAATTTTATCAAGCGAGGTGAATTTTTTGGTATACAGCTAAAGGGGAAGCAGACCCTTATCCTGATGGAGAGAAAAACCGATGACCAGTTTACCTCCATCTCCATGCTCCAGAACCTTCTGGATGAACACGATATTATCCTCCCTCTTTCAGAAAATCAGGTTCTTCTTGTTTTAAAAGAAAACGTAACTTTTGAAAAAAAATATCACCGCATCCTCTCTGCCGCCGCAGACTGCCATATGGGCATCTGTTCGGGGGAAATGCATCTGAATACCGCTTACCAGGCCGCTCTGGAAAGTCTGAAGCTTGGGAAGGCTTTATTTCCAGATGAACACCTGCATTCATATGACAAAATGAAGCTGGCTATCGCCTTATCCAAAACTGCCGTTCCCGGACTGGAGCAGGAATTTCAGCAGCTTTGCAGACAAGGCAAAAATGCCCAGCTGGCTGAAACGGCAGTTGCCTATCTCCGTTTAAACGGGGATATACAAAAAATCTGTGAACATCTCCATATACACAGAAACAGCATCCCCTACCGCCTGCACCGTATTCAGGAGATCTGCGGACGCAACCTGACCAATTCTTATGATATGCTGTGCTTATATGCGTCCTATATCTGCCATATAAAAAAGCAAATTCAGGAAAAATCATAATTTTGCAGGATGTATTTTAACAGTATGCTCTTTTATGTTATAATAATATTTTACACTATTTAAAAACAGGAGAATTTTTGAATGATCTATTTTACTGCAGCCCTGAAGACCCCTTCAATCCCTACGCTGGAGGAAACGCAGGCTATTGTACAGGAAGTCCACGAAGATCTTCAGCAGCTGAAACCTAACGCAATTTTAGAAACCATACGTTCCTGGGCTCCGGGACTTTTATCACTCAGCTATCGCATTCTCTTCGCTGCCATTATTATTATCATTGGCAACCGAATTGCATTTTATCTCCGCCGGTTTTTAAAACGCACCTTTGACCGAATGAACATAGACCTGAGTCTGAGTAAATTTCTTATTTCTCTCGCAAATGCCATTACCTATGCTATTGTTATCTTTATGGCACTGGAAAAAATAGGAATTCCATCGACCTCCATCATCGCATTGCTGGGCTCCGCCACTCTGGCAATCGGCCTTTCTCTGCAGGAAAGTCTGGGGAACTTTGCCGGAGGCATACTGATTCTGGTCATGCGCCCATTTGGAGTCCATGACTATATTGTATCTGAGGGGGTAGATGGGCAGGTTTTAAATATTGGTCTTGTATACACCACTCTGCGCACCGTCGATAACCGCCAGATCACCATCCCCAACGGCACGCTGTCAAATGCGGTTATTACTAATGTTACAGCTCAGGAAAAACGGCGCATTGATCTGACTATAGGCATCAGCTACTCTTCAGATTTAAAACAGGCAAAAGCGATTCTGGAACGCATTTACAGAGAAGATCCTCAAATCATTCAAGATGAACCCATTACTGTTTATGTAAGCGAGCTTGCTGAAAGCTCTGTAATCATTGGTTCCCGTGGATGGGCCGCTACAGAGGATTACTGGAGCGCCCGTTGGCGAATTATCGAAAAAACCAAATTGGAATTTGACGCTGCAGGCATTGAAATTCCTTATAATCAGATGGATGTAAATATTTTTCAAAAAACTATTGACAAATAGCTTCACATCCCCTATAATGTCTATCGTGTCACACAACAACACATAGACATGCGCCTCTAGCTCAGCTGGTAGAGCAGTAGACTCTTAATCTATTTGTCCAGGGTTCGAGTCCCTGGAGGCGCACTGAGAGGTCTGATTTTGCAGATATTAGAGGCTGCGGGGTCGGACTTTTCTATTGCGAACATATAATTTTATACATTTTCCATTTATCAATGGCATGCAAGCCTTCCCGCATCAAAACAGGCGGGAGGGCTTTTTTTGTCCTTACAGGAGGTTTTATTATGGAACAGAATCAACGTTTTTTGCTGGAAAAGCCGGTTTTTCCTCTTCTTGTTTCCATGGCAGTGCCTGTGATGCTGTCCATGCTGATCAATTCTCTCTATAACGTTGTAGACAGTATCTGGGTATCGAGACTGGGCACAGATGCCATCACTGCCGTTTCACTGGCCTTTCCTCTTCAGAATATCATCATGGCTCTTGGAGTGGGCCTGGGCGTAGGTGTCAGCTCCTTAATTTCCATGAGTCTTGGAGCAGGAAACAGGAACAAGGCCGATCATCTGGCATCTGCCGGCCTCTCTCTGGCCCTGATACACTGTCTGTTATTTATTGCTCTGGGCATTTTTATTACAAGACCATTTCTTGGGATGTTTACAGATAATCCCCAAATTTTCGAATGGGCCTGCAGCTATACGTTCATTGTGCTCTGTCTCTCTTCCGGTCAAGTTCTGCAAATGTACATGGAAAAACTCTTTCAGGGTGTAGGGCGGATGAAAACCACCATGTTTCTCATGGCAAGCGGCTGTCTGATCAACATTGTTTTAGATCCGATCCTTATTTTCGGCTGGTTCGGCGCTCCCGCCATGGGTGTATCCGGCGCTGCCGTTGCAACAGTGATCGGCCAGTTTGGGGCGTTGCTTCTATATATTCTTGTGTATTTAAAAACCAATCTGGGCGTATCCATTCGGCCCAGACTTATGAATCTGAACCGCGAACTGATTCGTTCTATTTATAGTATTGCAATTCCATCCAGTCTGCTTTTAGCCATGCCTTCCCTGTTAACCGGCATTTTAAATGGAATCCTGACTACCTTTGGAAGCGTCTATGTAGCAGCCTTTGGACTGTATTTTAAGCTCCAAACCTTTGTAAACCTTCCCTGCAACGGCCTTCTCCAGGGAATGCGTCCCATTATCGGGTATAACTATGGAGCCAAACGCCATGACAGGGTCCGCAGTACCATTCGCTGCAGCCTTGGCCTGGTAACCGTTGTTACACTCACCGGAACAATTGCATCCATTTTCTTTCCCGGCCCGATTCTGCGTATTTTTGATGCAGATCCGGAGCTGATGCAGTATGGGACAGAAGCCCTGCGCATGATCGGCCCCAGTTTTTTGATTTCCTCTGTGGCTTTCATAGCAGCCGGAGTTTTTGAGGCTCTGGGACAGGGACGCCCTTCCCTGATCATCTCCCTTCTGCGCCAGCTTGTGATCATTGTTCCTCTGGGATGGATCCTCTCACGCTTTATGGGACCCGCAGGCATCTGGATCTCCTTCCCCATAGCAGAGCTTATAGCCGCAGTGATTGCCTGGAAAATGATGGGGAAAATTTATGCGGATTATCCGATCTCTCAGATTGTTTCCTAATCCTATATCATTAAACAAAAGCCATACCAAACCCGCCCGTATCCCGGCAAATGTTTGATATGGCTATCTTCATAAAGTTTCAACATTGACAACTCTCCTATTACATGATATAAAATAGATAGTTTATGCGTCTTTTTAATAACGTATGCAGCCCTTAGTGATTTATAAAGGCGCGTTTAAAGGTCGGACTCTGCAGATCGTCAGCAAGCTGCGAAGTCGGGCTTTTTCTTTTATGTGAATCAAAACCATACCCATCCCAAAGGAGGACTTCCCGATATGAAATATCTTCACCGCCTGACCGGCATTCTGATGGCATTCTGCCTGATGATCGTCCTGTTTATCACCTCCATAGAAGCTGTCGTATACTGGACACCCGGATATTTTGAAAAAGAATACACAAAATATGAGGTACTTAAGGATCTTCCTGCCATGACCATGGAAGATCTGTTAGAAGTAACGGATGAGATGATGGATTATCTGCGGGGAGACCGTGAAGATCTTCATGTGATGACCGTCATGGACGGACAGGAGCGGGAGTTTTTCAATGCCAGAGAAATCGCCCATATGGAGGATGTTCAGGGACTGTTTCTGGCAGCCATCTCCATCCGGAGGGTATGTCTGGTTCTGTGTGCCTCTGCCCTTGTCTTTATGGCAGTTACAAAGGCTAATATGAAACGCCTTCTTCCTCCTTCCGTCTGCCTGGGAACCGGGCTGTTTTTCGGTCTGATCGCGGCCCTGGCTGCCATCATCTCCACCGATTTTACAAAATATTTTATTATGTTCCACCATATTTTCTTTAGCAACGATCTGTGGATCCTGGATCCGTCCACCGATATGCTGATCAATATTGTGCCTGAAGGCTTTTTTATGGACACAGCCGGACGGATTGCATTTACCTTTGGCAGCCTGTCTCTTATCCTGTTTGCAGTCTGTCTGGCTTTAACTCTGAAACACAAGCACCGCCCATAGGAGTGTAACGTATGAAACGACTTTTTCCCTTTTTTATATGCCTTAGCCTGATTCTGAGCTTTACGCCTATTACAGCTGCGGCAGCCGTTCCCTGGCCCACCGGCGTTTCCATTGAAGCAGACGGCGGTATCCTGATGGATGCTGACACCGGAAGCATTCTATATGGAAAAAATGAAAATCAGGCCTATTATCCGGCCAGTATCACCAAAATCCTCACAGCGCTGATCGTACTGGAGGAATGTGAGCTGGATGAAATGGTTACTTTCTCCCATGACGACGTGTACAATGTAGAGGCAGGAAGCAGCTCCGCAGGAATTGACGAGGGCGATGTGCTGACCGTCCGCGACTGCCTCTATGCTCTGCTTTTAGCCTCTGCCAATGAGAGCGCCAATGCTCTGGCCTGTCATGTAAGCGGTTCCAGAGAAGCTTTTGCAGAGCTCATGAATCAAAAAGCCAGGAGCCTGGGCTGTACAGGAAGTAATTTTGCCAATCCCAGCGGCTTAAATGACGAAAATCACTACACCACAGCTCACGACATGGCGCTGATCACACAGGAAGCCATCAAAAATCCTGATTTTGTGGAAATCAGTGGCACACGCAGCTACCAGATGGCGCCTACCAAAAAAAATGCTGAGGGCGGCTATGTTGCCAACCACCATAACATGGTAAAACAAAATACATCTGTTACCTATCCGGGAGCCTTTGCCGGAAAAACAGGATACACCTCCCTGGCAGGAAATACCCTGGTAACCTGTGCCGAACGTGACGGTATTACTCTGATTGCTGTTGTTCTGAACGGCCATCAGTCTCATTACCGGGATACAAAAGCTCTTTTCGACTTTGGTTTTTCCAATTTTCAGTCCTTAAAGGCCGCAGACCACGAAACCACCTACCGCTCTCTGGAAAATGACATGACCATTGCAGGAATGACCGCAAAGGACAGCATTTCCCTGTCCCTTGATCCAGACAGCCGGGTAATCCTTCCCAGGGAAGCCGTATTTTCCGATCTGACTCCCAGTCTGTCCTACGAACTCGGCCAGGATGCTCCAAAACATGCCATTGCCCGCATTTCCTATACCTATGAGGGTCATGAAACAGGACAGGTATATTTGTGCACAACGGCTCAGGTTAACCGGATAAGTGCGCCGGATACGGTCATTTCTTCAGACGCCGCTCTCTCTGAGTCTTCTGATGCAGCCAATCTTTCGACGGCTCCATCGAAAGCATCGGTTCCATCTGAAACAGAGTCCCCCGATCCTGTCCTACAGATCCAAAGGCGCTCTGCACAGCCGGATGCTGCAGGTACGGAAGACAAAGGCACACTTTTTGGCCTTCCCCTGTGGCTGGCAGCCTCTCTTGCCGGCGGTTTTGCTGTTATCCTCGGCGCAGGAATCTTCCTCTTTCTTCATAACAGGCAGAAAGAACAGGAGGATCTGATGCACCGCCGGCAGAGACGCTTAGAACGGTTAGAAGATATGGGCTTCTCCTCCTCAGATTTTGATCAGATGCTGTCCAAAAAGAGAAACTCTATGCCCTCCTACCGCCCCCGCAGGCGGACAAAAGGGCGCTCATTCCGAAAAAACCGCCGCAGATAGCCCGTAAACTTTACTATACTGAGATAAGGACTTCCAACCATGCTTCACTCCCATTCCCCTCTCCCCAGAGAACCCTTTCATCTGAAACAGTCTGTTTTGGAAACCGTACGGACCCTTCCTACCACCATCATTTATATGGCAGCAGCAACGCTGGTTTCCAGCCTGATGTTTCATTTCACAGACAATCTGATCAATGTATCCATTGTCTATATCCTTGCTATCATCCTTCATGCCCGCGCTACCAGCTGCTACGGCGCAGGCATTATCGCTTCCCTGTACAGTGTTTTTTGGGTAAATTATGCCTTCTCTGTACCCTACATGAAGCTGAATTTTACTCTCAGCGGCTATCCCCTTACCTTTTTCGGGATGGCATTTATCTCCTGCTTTACCAGCAGCATCTGCATCATGATCTCCCGTCAGACAAATCTGATCCGTGAGCAGGACAAAAAACTGATGAATGCAGAAAAAGAAACCATGAGGGCTAACCTTTTGAGGGCTGTGTCCCACGATCTGAGAACGCCTCTTACCACGATCATAGGCTCCAGCGCTGCCTGCCTCGAACAGCAAAATACCATGACGGCGGAGGAACAGCGTCAACTGATTGCAAATATTGAAGAGGATGCTCAATGGCTCTTAAATATGGTCGAAAATCTCCTGTCTGTTACCCGGATTCAGGATACGGACGGCGCGCCTGCTGTGGTAAAGACAGAAGAGCCTTTAGAGGAAGTCATTTCTGAGGCAGTCCAGCGATTTCGCAAGCGCTTTCCCCTGGCTGTGGTTCATGTAAGTGTTCCCGATGCCTTTATTATGGTCCCCATGGATGCAAAGCTCATTGAACAGGTCATCAATAACCTGCTTGAAAATGCCGCCTTCCACGGAAACAGCCAGGAGCCCATCGAATTGACAGCTGCCATTCAGAATAAAATCCTTTCTGTCACGATCAAGGACTATGGAAACGGCATTGATCCCGACCGTTTTCCCACACTCTTTGACGGCGGAGGCGCCTGCTCTAACCCCAAGGGTGACGGCCACAAAGGGATGGGAATCGGACTTTCGATCTGTAAAACCATTATAAATGCACATGGCGGCTCCATTGAGGCTGCCAACCATTCTAACGGCGCCATGTTTACTTTCACACTACCTGATTGGAGAGAATACTGATATGTCAACAAAAGCAACCATTGTTATCATTGAAGATGAAAAAAATATCTGCAGCTTCATAAGCCGCATATTGGAACCCGAAGGCTACCACGTTATCACATCTAACACCGGAAGGGACGGACTGCAGCACATCAATTCAAACCATCCGGATCTGATTCTTCTGGATCTTGGACTTCCTGATATGGATGGACTGGATATCATCCAGAATGTGCGTATCTGGAGTACTACCCCTATCATTGTCATTTCTGCCCGTACCATGGAAAACAGCAAAGTAACAGCACTGGATATGGGCGCTGATGACTATTTAACCAAACCCTTTGGAACCGGAGAGCTCTTAGCCAGGATCCGTACTGCCCTGCGCCATGCCCAAAGAAGCCATACTCACACATCCCATCTGTATGAAGTCGGCGATCTCTCGATTGATTTTGAACGTCGTCTGGTAAAAGTAAAGGGCCAGGAAGTACACCTGACCCAGATTGAATATAAGCTGGTTTGTCTGCTGGCCCAAAATGCGGGCCGCGTTATGACCTACGAATCCATTATCACCAAAATATGGGGGCCTTATGCGGACAATGATAATCAGATCCTGCGTGTCAATATGGCCCACATCCGCCGCAAGCTGGAAGAAAATCCCGCAGAACCCCAGTACATATTTACAGAAATCGGCGTAGGATACCGGATGCGGGAGGAATAGTCTTTCCGTTTCCGCAAACGTGACAACTATTTTCCTTACTTATATAAAAAAAGTCTGCCCATCACTTCTTAGGCAGACTTTTTCTCTTTCTCTTATTATCTTCCCGTTTCTGAACCAGCAGTTCCAAATCCTCTTCCGAAGCAGCCTTAACGGTCTTTACTCCATAGTAAAGCTCCCTCTCTGACTTCTTTACCCGGATCTTTCCCTTCATATATCCATGCTCCGGGCAAATCCCCATAGCAAAATAAAACCGCTGTCCGTAAGAAAACCAACGGATCTTTTTTCTGAGCATCCGCCGGCATTTGATGCATACCAGATCACTGACCTCCTTATTCTTGATCAGCTCCTCTTTTGTCTCAAACTCTGCAGAAACAAGTTTAGAATATTCCGGGAAAGACAGCCGATAGCTCTTTCCAGATTCAGGCAGCTGATAATAGTCCACAGACACATATGGTCCAAACCGCTCCATATCTATTTTCCCAAAAATTTCTGCCGTATAGAGGGCGTCATTGAATGCCCGATGAAATCCTCCCTCATCTGCCAAATCCTGCTCGCAAACTGCCTGATCCAAAGCTGCCCTGCTTTTGCCATCTCCATACTCCAGAGAATACAGCTTCTGTATATCGTAATACAACAGTGGTCTCTCAAAGGGAATTTCCATCCCATAGTAGGCAATATTCCGCTCCAGCTCTGTCAGATCCATAGGCCCCCAGGAGCAGAAACGGTATTCCTCCGGTTCGCACCATTCTAAAAACTCCCGGATTACCTGCTCAAAAGGCTGCCCTTCTCTCAGAAGCAGCTCCATCTCCAGCCCCGTTACTTCCTGTATCTTAAAATGAAGCTCCTCATAAACCTGTGGCTTGACCAGGCGGCGAAACTCCCCTATAGGCTTCCGGTTCTGATCCAGCTTCACCGCCCCAATCTCCACAATCTCAAACTGCAGGTACCTGTCTGAGCGCTCCTTCCCCTCGGGACTCTGGTTCCATTCCAGATCAAATACAATATAATTCATTTCCATCATCCTGTCATTTTCTAGTGCGCCTGATGGGACTGTTCAGGCATTTTACTATCTTACCATATGACAGAGGATATGGAAAGGGGGGAAGTTAAAACAAATCCACCCGTTCTGGATCATCAATAATTCTCCACATGGATCTCAAAGTAACCTTGAGGATGATTGCAGGCCGGACATACCTTTGGAGCACTCATTCCAACCATAATATGACCGCAGTTGCGGCATTCCCAAACCTTTACCTCGCTCTTTGCAAATACCTCTGCCAGCTCTACATTTTTAAGCAGTGCTCTGTAACGCTCTTCATGATGTTTCTCAATCTCTGCAACCAGCCGAAATTTAGCGGCCAGCTCCGTAAATCCCTCTTCCTCCGCAGTCTTTGCAAAACCGGCATACATATCTGTCCACTCGTAGTTTTCACCCTCGGCCGCTGATTTTAAATTTTCTGCCGTATCTCCAATACCGTTTAATTCCTTAAACCACAGCTTTGCGTGCTCCCTCTCATTATCTGCTGTTTTCTGGAACAGAGCGGCAATCTGCTCATACCCCTCTTTCTTAGCCACAGAAGCAAAAAAAGTATACTTATTTCTGGCTTCTGATTCTCCTGAAAATGCAGTCCTCAAGTTCTGTTCCGTCTTTGTTCCTGAATACTTATTCATAGCGCTGCTCTCCTTCTTCAAACTATTTATGTTCCTATTTTTGCCAGATTCTACTGCATTTATTCCGCATTTTTTATGTTATGATGGATAGCTGAGAGCATGTACAGCAACAAAAAAGGAACCACATTTCTGTGATTCCAAAAGAGGCGACAACCGGAATCGAACCGGTGATAGAGGTGTTGCAGACCTTTGCCTTACCGCTTGGCTATGTCGCCATATTAACTTATATTATTCAATGACCCCAAGGGGATTCGGACCCCTGTTACCGCCGTGAAAGGGCGATGTCTTAACCGCTTGACCATGGGGCCTTAACGCTAATTCACTTGTATATGAAAATAAACTCCCCGAGTAGGACTCGAACCTACGACCCAACGGTTAACAGCCGTTTGCTCTACCGACTGAGCTATCGAGGAATACAAATTACGCTGACTGATATAGTATACTATACTTTCTCAGTTTTTGCAAGCATAATTTTTATTTTTTCACATATACCTTCAAAACCACATACTGAACAACCAAGCCACAACCGTTTTCCCTAAACCTTCTGGTCAAGCCCTCGACCGATTAGTACCAGTCAGCTCCATGCATTGCTGCACTTCCACCTCTGACCTATCTACCTCGTCGTCTTCAAGGGGTCTTACTCGCTTCTGCGATGGGATATCTCATCTTGAGGGGGGCTTCACGCTTAGATGCCTTCAGCGTTTATCCC